>Ga0075429_100005065_pt1 | contig 11333 bp, 17 predicted proteins | sample RhiMetdeltSRZDD3_FD_75295 | JGI IMG/M metagenome (GOLD analysis project Ga0075429, IMG submission 75295) | Populus rhizosphere microbial communities from Tennessee, USA - Rhizosphere MetaG P. deltoides SRZDD3 | ecosystem: Host-associated > Plants > Roots > Rhizosphere > Soil | place: USA...
ATGCGTTGTCTCATGCGGAGGTGGGCTAGTACATGCTGCCCACAACCGGGGCAGTCGTTGTACAGCTCGAAGGTACGGTGGCCTTCGATTCGAATCATGGCCTGCGCCTCCGGCTAGTCCACGGGCGGTACGGGCGTGTGAACCACTGCTTCTTCTGGAAAAGCCAGCGATCCTTGTTGCGCGGGCGGCTTTTGAATATAAGCCGCCGTACGTAGGAACGTTTCTGCATCGTCGTGTTGTCGTCCCAGCCCTGTGTTACATGTAGTACAGAGTAGTCCTCGAACGCACTTTCCGCAACTCGTCTTCCCCTTGCAGCACTTGTGGTCATGATCCACTGCCCGCACCTTCCTCTTCCGACAGAGAGGACAGAGCGGTAGACCCTTGGCGTTCTTGGGGCACAGCTCAAGCAGGGCGTAGTAACGCTCGGGAGAGAGGTTGTACCTATCCCTCACCCGACGCAGGCGATTGAGTTCTGCTTGGTACTGTTTGAAGTTACGATGGTGCGTAGCACAGCGAGGTCCAGGAAAAGGAGCAGGCCGGGCAGAACCCGGCCCACAGTCCTTGCACGTACGTGCCTTACTCCTTGTCGGCATTGGGAACACGCCAAACCAAACCCAGCGCTACGAGGAATGCGGCGACGATACCGCCAATCTCCCCGCCATCTACTACACCATCAGCGACAGCGGTACCGAAAGCGGCACCGGCCGCAGTAAGCGCAGCTACCCACGCCTTGAGCATACCCACAACATACCTCCATTTACCTGGTTGATTGACACCTGATACACACCCACTGACCGAGCACCTTCACGTAGTAGCACCCGGTACTCGGGTGACAATTACTCGGCGCCCCGCTCGTGCAGTTCATTCGCGACCGCCTCGGCAACAGCCTGGTTGTCAACTACTGCTGGAATGCCAGAGCCCTCCAACTTAGCAACCTTTGCAGAGAGAGCAGCGAGTGCGGTAGTAAGGTTGGCAAGAGTCGTCAGTGCGCTGTCCAGCTTTGCATTGGCGTCGTTGACATGCTCGTCAAGGAACGCCATCAGCTTGCCCGCAGGCGGGGCAGAGTTGTAGTGGTTCTCGATGGGGAAAGCCCACACCTCGGATGCAGACACGTCATCTCCAATTTCAATCGTCCGCGCCTCATTGCGGAATTCATTCATGTCGATAGGGGTACCAGGCGCAAAGCCGGGGTCCCACTTACCCTCGTAGCCAGCACCATTGACCTCGAAGTGACCACGCACATACTCAAGGTTTCCATCTGCGAAGTTGTCGGCAACGACACGGGCGAAGATAAGAGCAGTGCGGTACTGGGCGTCGGTCATTGGCTGACCGCCCGGATAGACGATCTCCAGCCCAGCAGTGTAGTAGTTACGGTTGTTTGCGTACGGAGCCAGCGGCCCTTGGTTCGGACCGAAGCCACCGCCAGCGTGATATGCAAGACCGGATGCGATAACAGTCACTGATCCGTCTACGTTCCCGGCGAAGTTACACAGGGCGCCAGGAAGATCGGGTCGGCCGGTCACCAGCGCAGGGAACGCAAAGCCATACCCGGTACCTGTGTGGTGAATGATAGCTCCACGAATGTCGATCTCGCCGACGCCACCATTACCACGCCCAGACCAACCACTCCATTCGTGTACGGTCAGACCTGCCTCTCGCAGTTTGCCTACGAGAAATGCCACGTCACCCATTATCAGATTCCCTGTCCGTTGATTAGCTGGGTGATAATGTGCTCGATGTTGAATCCATACTGATCGTTCGGCGCCCACCGCCTATGGCCACCCAGCTCAGACCATTCCGTAGCACCACCAGTCAGCTCAGCATTGGCCAGCGCCAGCGAATAGCGAGGATCAACGTTCACCTGCCAGGCGGGCAGCTTGATGCCCATGTACCCAAGGAGGTGCTGAGCGTGGGCCTCAGCCCCCGTACGCCAGTTGGCAAACGCAGCGTGCGACAGCATGTGGTCACCCTCCTCGGGGTAATCAATGATCTGCATACGCCACGAGTCGTGCCACTTCAGGCCACACGTGTTGTGCTGCTCGGGTACTGCATTGCCGGGGTAGTTTCCCCATCCGGTTTCATGCGCAGCCTGAGCGACCATGCCAACCGGGTCAATTCCGTACTTGACGGCCGCATCCCAAAGCGCCGGGATCATCTCTTGCTTGAACCGTGGATGTGTAATACTAGGCATGGGCCTAGCGAGTAGCTCAGTCCTGGTTAGAGACGGAGCCTTCTTGATGAGATACGCCATCAGTCGTCATTCGGGTCGGGGAAGACGGCAACCAGCGCATCGTCTTCCGAGTTGAAAGCACCGTGGTCGGTGACAACTTCGATACTTCCTTCGAGGTGGACCGTTGCCTGAACAGTGGTCCGAAGAACCACGACCACAGACTCTCCGAACTCGAAATCGCAGGTAACCTTGCCCATGTACAGATGGTACCAAGTCAACCTTACGCTTGGTGCTACGGGTTGCCAAAGGCTCGATCAAAAGAGATCGAGCTGAACTCAAGCACACTCGACGTGATACGGCCTGCCCTCATACAGAACGATCGGGTCGTCAATCGAGATGGCGTTCTCAAAGAAGTCACAATCGTCGCTAGAGCAGCGACCCTCGTACTTGGCTGGGAACTGGTTGGGCACCGAGTCAACGTACTCAATCTCTGCGCGAATTGAGTCCTCGATCTGCATCACATCGAAGTTCGCCTTGAGTGGGGTACGGTTCATACCCGAGGGATCGGAAGGTCCTGTACGGTTCTTCACACACGCCCACAACAGCTGGTTCTCGGTGAGAGAACGGGTGAGGGTGATGGTCGTGTGCTGGTACTCGCTGATCTTGTTCATCACGCCATCCTGGGGGATGGGCGTGGTGCCCCCCTTGTAGTTACCAGAGACGTGAGTAAGGATGTGAACGCAGATGTTCGCCTCTTTGGCGATGGTGTCCAACTCGCTCATGATTGTGCGCTGAGCCTGAACCTCAGAGTCCCCCTCATACGCAATGTTCACGAGGTTGTCGATGATGACGTAGTGAGGGAACTCGCCCTTGATCTCGGCGAAGGCACCGATCATCAGCGTGATCTCCTCGGCTGTTACTCCAGACCGATAGAAGGCACCGATGTGATTAGCCGTCGCCAGCTCATCCCAGATTTCCGACTCAGCCTCTTCGAGCTGAGCCTCAACTACAGCCTTGTACGAGGTGGTCAACATCTGAGCGGCACGAACTACAGTGATGTGCCGAGGGGTGTCCATACAGATATACAGCGTAGGAACGCTAGGCATTCCGAGTGCGTGACGCAAAGCGAAGATGGACTTACCGACGCCCGGTGCCGCCGCAGTGACGTGCACCGAGCCCCGATAGAAGTGCACTCCCTTATCCGCAAGAGACTTGAATACGGTAGGGAGTGCTTCTCCGTCATCTCGCCTGCGTCCGGACTGGAGCAGGCTCTCCACTTACTTACCCATCTGCTTCAGGCCATCCTGGTAATCCAGGATTGCGCAACCTTCCTTCTTCTTCCAGAGGAAGGTACCCTTCTCGTCCTTGGCCTGACACGACCAGAACTTCCCGTTCTTTCCGTCACGCAGGACACGCGGCACGCCATGACCACAGAGTGGACCCTGCTCGATCATGGGCTTACCGCCCAAACCACCCTGGTCTACCGGCTTGGAGACGTTGTTGATTCCGTCCTGGGGGTCCACCGGACCCTGGTTGATGGCCTTCAGGAACCCCTCTCCGTACTTCTTGATGACATCGGCGACTTCCGTCTCCGAAAGACCGAGACCGAGAAGATCGGTCTTGATCTCATCGACGTTGTCCTTCGAGATGGTTACGGTGCCGTCGCCGATTCGCAGCTGAATCGCGACGAAACCATCATGAACCTGAGCCACTTCTCTATACTCCCTTGCAGATGAAACAGTCAGGACTTCCGCAGTTTTGGTAGATACTTGAATTCACAGTGGGATCGAACCGGGCAATATCGGCAAGCATTCGCCGAAGGTTTGGGCTCGAACTGTTCGGATAGAACAGCTTCTTCGACGGGTCGTACGTATCCGACGAGTTCTTTCGGTCCCCACCCCGGCCATTCGAGGCCGGTTGAGTCGGCCGCTCGGGCTGAGTAGTAGGCAGTGGCGACAGAACTTCCCTCTCCCATTCCGCCATCACGTCCCGCTCCTCGTACTTCTGCTCCTCCAATGCCCTCAGAACGTTCCCCAGATCCATCATTGCTGCATCGGTGAGCAGCGACGTAGAGGGGGAGCTGCTTGCTTCCCTTGGGGATTCGGTATCCGGTTTTGATGTCGAGGATGACTTCAACTCCGGTTGAGGTACGGAATCGTCGATCAATGAATCCCACGACAGGGAGCTGAAGCCCGTCTGGTTGAACTCGGAACTCTTCTTCGACTGCGAGGATTTCCCACGCCGTGTCATCTCGCCACTTCCTGTATTGACCGAACATGAGCTGGCCATGTTCAACCCACCAGCCGTAGTCCTCGTTTCGGATTGTGATGTAGGGAACGTTGACTTCCATAGCGTCGTCAAGATACGCTTTGTATGGTCGAACAGGTTCACCGTTGTCCAAGTCCTCTGTCATCGTGTGGAATGCAGAACCGGCTGGACCGGCGAGTACCTGATCCTTCTCGACCCTATCAATCCGTGCCAGCTTGAATCGGTACGGACACTTCAGATACTCCTCGATCGCCGAGTGTGACGTGTGCTCTAATGGCATCGAATCCCGCCCTAGCCTGCTTCATGTACATGCCACGGGTTTCGGGGTGAGCCTTCTCCCACGTGCATTCGGGATGGTAGTGACAGATGGCGTAGTACATAGACCTAGCCATCGGCTCAATCAGTTCGGAGGGATAGTCCTCGTTCTGCATACCTGTGCTCCAGCTTGTTGATGTTGTGGTCAAAGATGTCTTCGAACGTCCAACCAAAATGATCCATCAGGCGCGCAACGGACCACAGCACGTCGCTCAGTTCGTCACGAACCTTGAATTCATCCAGGCTGCGACCCTTACGCATGCTTCGTTCGAACTCGTTGACTACTTCACCCGCCTCAGCGGCAAGTCCGAAGGCCGCCGCTTCAGCAATGTAATCATCGTAGTGGTTGTCAAACTTCCGTGCTGCCTTGATGTACTCGTCGGGGGTCACCCGGTGCTCTCCATACTCCGTTATGGTCTACAAGCTTTACGTCTTTCGGGTCCACGCAGGTGGACCTACGGCGGTGTTTATCGAAGTTCCCGACCGTGGAGAAGGTCTGATGACAGCCCGAACAATGAGCGTATCTAAGACTCTGCCACGTCGCCGGACACCTCCGGCACGTTGTTGTCATCATCGGGAGGTGCAACCTTCAGGTAGTCGGCGTCGATAATGTCTCGGAGAGAGAACTTGTAGAAATGTCCAAGGAGAATGACGTTCCGGAGAACGGTCCCGAGGTCCCTAAGAACGCGATCCCGAATCGCCTTCGACCGAATTTCAGGCCCGCCTTGGCGGACCATACGTTCAAAGATCCTAGCGACGTCTGCTGAGGAAGCCATGAGATCGAATACGAAAGGAACAACCCCCGCACGCGGAATGTGGTTGTCGTGTTCCACGGCCGCCCGAGTGTATTCCTCAGGAGAGACCGAATCGCGGGGCTCATACTCCGGTTCCGGTAGTGGTGCGGTCAATCCCGTCGACATACTCGACACCCCTCATCTCGCTACCCAGCGCCCAGTCGGCCGCGTCCATCAGGTCGATCAGTTTCTTCTTGAGATCGGGGATGCTGCCGTTGTTCTCAATGACCAGCGGTCCGTTTCTGTAGACCAGCTTCTCGATGCCCTCGAACGACACGCCATCCCGAAGGATGATCATAGGTCGATGACCTAGCTGCTCTACACATCGCAGCTCGATCTGCTTCCTGACGTCGGTAACGACGGTGTAGCCACCAGCCGTGTCACGGTAGTGGTTCTTGAAGGCGCGCACAAAGTAGTCGGGGTCGTACTTGCGGATACCCTCACCGAGGTCGATAAGGTACTGCCGCACCTCGGGGTACTCGCGCTTTGCCTGCTCGTATCCCAGCTCATTGACGTCTTCCTGCCACAGCTTGTTGAGCGAGGCCAGCTCGCGAAGGGGGTCGGCGAAGGCGTACCGCGTGTAGCCGTACTCTTCGAAGAGGATCTGGGCCACGGTGTCCTTACCGGCACCTGGCCCACCGATGAGTGCGACGTTGGGGAGCATGGTCAGTACTCTACTCCGTGCCAAGTACAGCTGTCTACTCGACTCGATCACGTGTCGATTTGACAAGTCGGTACGAAGTGTGCTAAGCTGCCGAGGTCCGTTGGACCGAGGCTTATGTACTTAGTACTACTACTATCTACTGGGCCTGCTTCAGGCAGGCCTAAGATCCAGTAGGTCTACCTAGTATGATGTGTACATGGAGACCGACGACCGGTACGAGCAGGCCGTAGACGCCCTGCGAGGCACCATCGAAGACTACGGCGAGGACTCACAGGCCATTGCCGCCACGGCGGCAGACATCGTGGTCAACGAACTGTTCAAGGATGACTCGTTCCTCCACGGCGCGAACCGTCGCGATGTGGCGAAGACCCTGTTCGTAGCCGCCACGGCTATGGTGCTGATGCGTGACCAAATGGTCAAGGACGGAGACCACCTCTTGGAGGTGGACGAGTCCGGCGAACTCTGCATCGATGACGACTGCACCTATGAGCATCTTCCCGTGGATACCGAACGTGTGGTGGCCATCGTCGATGGCTTCGAGTGCGGTGTAGCAGCCGTGGTCGGCATGGCCTTGGCCGTCGTTGATCTCGCTGGTGAAATGGACCCTGACAAGATCGATTGGAGTAAGGGGCTCTAATGGGACAATGGATCAAACGGACTGTACCTCCCCGGATTCTCGACATGCCTACACCTCGACAGCTGGAGATCGAACGCGCTATGGTGGGTTGGGTATGGGAGACCGGGCAGGGTGAGCACATGACCTTGACCCGCCGTAGCCGCCTAGAGGCGGTATGGACTGACCAACAGGGTAAAGAGATCGTGATCACGGAGAGTCAAGATGGTACGGGGACACGTCTGGAAGCCTAAGGCTGACGGCCGTTGGCACTGGCAGCTGATCATTCGGGAGGCGACCAAGCAGGCTCACGTGTATAGTGGGCACGAAGTAGAACACCGTGCTGCTGTCGCGGCCATGCGGAGTGCCTATGCTGTACACCACAACCCCTTTGGGGTGGTGATTCCCGACTTGACAACCCTTCGGGTCGTCTGATAGTGTTCTTCACATACCAACCGAAGAACGCAGGTTTCACACAACTAAATACCCCAAGGCGAGGGTTTGGGAGAACATGGCGCGCTTGGGGCACAACTCCTCTTAGCTCAGCGGAAGAGCTTCGCCTTTACATGGCGACGGGCGGTGGTTCGAATCCATCAGGGGAGACGGGACTGACGCTAGGCAGGGCGCACACGCGGGACCGTTCCGAGCAATGTCCTGTCCCCAAAGATGTGCAGGGTTCTCGGCTCCTCGGATAAACCGAGAACCCCCTAGCACCTAACTGTCCCAGCGGGTTGCTATGCCTATCCTGATCAGATAGGCTAGAATGGTTCAAGTCCATTCGGGGACTCGGGGACTGCGGTCGCACGCAAGGTGAAACGCGTGAGCGTTTTGAGGTGAGAGTCCTCCGCCGCAGTCCTTCTAACTTCATCCAGGTAGCGAGAGGTGGGGAGTTCAGGGCACCCTGCCACTGGTAGCGGTAGCCGCCGTGCTCGCGAATCGGTTAGTGGGCTTCAGGATAACCGCCGTCCGTCCCGTTGAGTCCACGGTGGGTAGGCGTAGTGCGTGGTGGGGTTCATGCCCCCACTAACTCAGGTGCAAATCCTGACTATCTGCGAGAGTAAGACGGTACCTTGCACGGCCGCATCTCTGAAAAGGGTCTGTCCCCTGGACCTTAAAGAGCGGGGTCTCACGCATGTGACGGCGTGCGTCGAGAGTCGGTGGAGCCGGTGAGCCGTGGGAACTCGCGACCGACCATTGCGGGGTAGTAGAGTGGTACATACGCTGGCCTCATAAGCCAGAGACGTGGGTTCGAATCCCATCCCCGCCACGAACGACCAGGCTGTCGTCTTGTGGTTTAAGGCTCCACCACAAGAGCCGGGCGACAGCAGTTCTATGGGCGCGGTGTCTGGTCCATACGCGCCACTTTCTTATGAACGGGGACCGCTTCGGCCGTCCCCGTTCTTGCATGATTTGACAAAACCTCTGGTAAGAGGCTATTGTTTTTCCATGAGGCTTCGACGACGAAAGGACAAGGCGATGACAGCTCAAACCGAAGAGGCCACTGTGGAGACCGGCGAACCGCAGGCGAACGGCCAGATCAAGATCACTCACCTCGATGGTGCCGACGACGACATTCGCAAGATCGTCGAAGAGAAGGTCAACGCCAAGCACGGTGGGTCTGGTGACTCGGTGCAGACTGAAGTTGATCCGAACGAGTACGGCCAGGCCGACACCGACAACGAGCCGGTGGTCGAGAACCGTGAGGGTCCCCTGAAGGGCATCGCGGCCGGTATCGTGGTACCGCCCGAGCTGGCCCACATCTCCACCACGGGCGACTACAACCCGGCCGAGTTCGTGCTCATGCACTTCGATGTCTGGAACACGCTTCTCAACGATCTGGCTGATTCCGACGAGGTCAAGAAGGCGTACCGTGCGCACATGCGGGGGATGCGCAAGGTCAACCGGCATTGGTACAACACCAAGCGGGAACTCCAGCGGGAGAAGCTCCAGCACACCCGCACTGCCCGCAAGCTGCGCAAGGCCCGTGCTGGTCGTGATCGCTGGCTGAGGCGGGTCGAACTGCTGGAGCGGACGGTGGCTACCCAGGACGCCATGCTCGACGGCCAGACGCGCTACATCATGGCTCTGGAGCAGCGTATCAACGGCGCCCGGTCCTAACTCGGTACCCTCTACACTGCCCCCGCTTGACCCCGAGCAAGCGGGGGTTTTCTTAAAGGAGAAACTACAGTGCGTAGGAAGGTGAAGCGGTTCTGGTTGTGTCGCAACAACCATCCCATGATCCGCACCGAGGGAAAGCGTGACTGGCGGTGTGCTGAATGCTCTTACGTGAACTTTGCCAGGAAGACCCGAGATGTCAGCAGGTGTTCATACGGACACTTGAAGATCAAGGGTATTGAATGCCGAATCTGTAAACGGTATCAACGTACACCGTGGATGAGAGAGCTGGACGAGGTGGGGGAGGCCCTGTGTCCTAATGGTCACCAGGTCAGCCATCACGACGAGTCCCTTCGCTATTCCCACGGCAGGCTGAAGACACGCTGCTGTCGCAAGTGCAAGGAACTCAGCATCGCGGCCGTCCACGCCAATCTGCCGGATTGGAATTCGTACGAACTGTGCCGAAACAAGAGGCACCCCAAGATTCCGGAGAACTTCTACGTTGACCCCAAGGGTCGTCGAGAGTGTGCTCGGTGCAAGGATGAAAAGAAGTGGGCTCGGCTGGAACGCGAGGCACTACAGCGGGAGAAGCGAAACGGCCTGCGACCTGCCCACGTGGACTGGGTGATGGTGGAACGCCTGCTTTCCCCTCTGCCTCTCGGACACGTACGGAGGGGGACCCATGTTGGGGCCACCGATGGCGAGCGATGGGTCGCATATTGTACTTGGCAGCAGCAGAACCCCGGTACAAACCCTCTCGACGTCATCGACCACCCTCACTCCGATCCGGTGTTCATGTACCGACTGTCCGAATGGGCAAAGCTGGGTAAAAAGAATGGCCGACGCTGGAAGCGCGTCAGCCTCAACGAGATCCGGGGAATGCTCGATACCCAGGAATACGTGAAGAACAAGATCCTATAAAAGGGAAGACCCCCTCATTCACTAGAGGGGGTCTTGCTCGTATACAACTGTTCTTTCACCTTATCGAGTTCGGACGTAAGGTAGTCGATTCTCCCGATCAATTCTCTACGTTCGTCCTTCCAGGTCTGCTTGTCTTCCAGGAACAGATCCATCACCTTGGCCGCGAAGTTGTTGCGCTCGCGGACCAACATGATGATGAACGTCAGCAACGCGCCGACTACGCCTGACAGAACCAGCTTGACGATGTCAACAGTAACGGGGTCCATTAGGCCACCACTCTCAGTACGAGGTTAGCCCTCCCGCCAACCTTTCGGCCATCCTTCTTGTTGATGCCGTCTTGCTGACGGAACTGTAAATCTCGTACCTGGGCCAGATAAGAAGCCCCTAGGTCGTTCAGCGTTACTGTGATCGTCTCGTTTCCACGGGCCAGCGCGACCAGCGCCTGCAACCGGTGGAGAGCGAAGTTGTCGTAGCCGATCTCTCGGCCGCCAGACACCAGCTCGTAGTTGAAGCACAGCAGCGGCAGAACAACCGTTTCGTACCGGCGCTCCTGCGGTAGCGCCTTCAACTGAATGGACTGAAGGAAGTTGTCGTCGGTCCCCTCAGAGAACTCCACCTTCACTCGGTAGGCACTACTCGGTTCAAGAGAGGTCACACCGAAGTCGTAGGTGGTCTGGTCGTCTGATGCAATCACTACGAACGAGACGGTTTCACCTTCGAACGTTTCGACAGTGATGGTCATGGTGCCGACTAGAACCTTGGCGCCAACGACGACGCCGTACACCCTCTTCTTTTCGGATGTACTCCACGTCATCCACGAAGTACGAATCCAGCCAGACGAATCCGCTGCCTCAGTTTCAATCCCCGTCGTGTGTACCGCGAAAATAGCAACGTTACCGATCGAGCCAGACGTGACAATCGAGTTGTAGGTAGAGGCAGTCGTTCGATCATGACGGTGTGCGTAAGCGTACGTCCCCGCCCGCGAGGTGAGCGTTGCCAAATCAACGCTGTACACACCCACGTCTGATCCGAGTACCACCAGAGATCCGAGAGCGCCGAGCGCCCGCACTCCGGACAGATCAAACGACAGCGGCCCGAACTGGGGTCGTCCGTCAGGGCTGAAGCTGCCGACTCTAGCTCCCTCTGAAGTGCCCAGCACAAACAGGGAGTTGACATAGAAGAGGATTGCATACGGAATCTCCCCGGTCGGCAAAGTATTCTGGAGCGTACCCGCTCCCAGAGTAATCGTACCACCGGACTCAGTCTCCGACAGCATCCACACCTGACCGGTGAGACCGGCGTAGCCCGTGAGATAGATCCCGTTCGGACCCTCAGCAATGTCGGTGAACGCCCAGTTGGGCGTCTTCACAGAGAACTTCAGCTGACCGGCCCCTAGTGCCACCGGAGGGGCTCCGGGGTCAGGATCGACCTCGTACACGTCCTTGCCGTGGGCAAGCATCAGCCTCTTCTTGG
>Ga0075429_100005067_pt1 | contig 11331 bp, 10 predicted proteins | sample RhiMetdeltSRZDD3_FD_75295 | JGI IMG/M metagenome (GOLD analysis project Ga0075429, IMG submission 75295) | Populus rhizosphere microbial communities from Tennessee, USA - Rhizosphere MetaG P. deltoides SRZDD3 | ecosystem: Host-associated > Plants > Roots > Rhizosphere > Soil | place: USA...
ACGAAGTCGCTGGGCGGCCACATCGTGGCCGCGGAGTTCATGAACGAGCCGAACTTCGCGTCGATCGGGGGCGCGCCGCCCGGCTACGACGCTGCCGCCTACGGCCGCGACTTCAAGGTGTTCCGCGCCTTCGCCAAAGAGGCCGCGCCCGACATGGTGATCCTCGGTCCGGGCTCGGTGGGCGAGCGGGCCACGGGCGGTCTCGGCTCCGGCACCATCCGGTCGCTCAAGACCCGCGACCTGCTGGCGGCGACGGGACCCGGGGTCGATGCCTTTTCGTATCACCACTACGGCACCGTCTCCAAGCGCTGCGCGGGCGGAGCCGCGGCCATGACCACGCCCGAAGACGCGCTGTCGGAGGAGTGGCTCGCGCGCACGGACGCATCGCTCGCGTTCTACCGGTCGCTGCGCGACGAGTTCGAGCCGGGCAAACCCATCTGGCTGACGGAGGTCGCGGACGCGGCCTGCGGCGGCAACCCATGGGCGTCGTCGTTCACCGACACGTTCCGTTATCTCGATCAGCTCGGCCGGCTGGCGAAGCAGGGGGTGCGCATGGTCGCGCACAACACGCTCGTGGCCAGCGACTACGGCCTGCTCGACGAGCACGACTTCACTCCCAAGCCGAACTACTGGGGCGCGCTGCTGTGGCGCCGGCTCATGGGCTCGACCGTGCTCGACTCCGGCGTGCCGCTACGCGCCGGGCTCCACGCGTACGCACATTGCCTGCGTGACGAGCCGGGCGGGGTCGCGCTGCTGCTGATCAACACCGACCGCGCCGCGTCACAGGCGGTCACGCTCCCGGCCGCGGCCGAGCGGTACACCCTGACATCGCGCGACCTGCTGAGCCGGTCCGTCGAGTTGAATGGCAAGGCGTTGACGCTGGTCGGCGACGCCCTGCCCGCCTTGACGGCCGCGCGCGTGACCGCGGGCGAGGTCACGCTGGCGCCGGCTTCGATCACGTTCCTGGCCGTCCCCGCGGCCGGGAACGCCTCCTGCCGATAGGGCGAGCCCGGGCGCGGCCCCTCAGTTCGCGCCGTACGCGGCGCGCACATTGCGACTCGTCTGCCAGCGCACGGCCTGGGCAAGCGCTTTGAGCTTCATCGTGCGCAACGGGTACCGTCGCGAGCTGAAGCCGCGGCATTCCTCGGGAAGCAGGACGAGGCTGACGTGGACGTTGGGCGCGCAGCCGATGGGCAGGCCGCGCTCCATGCACGCCTCGTAGAGCCGCCGGAAGACGGGCACGAGCTCGTCGGTGCGGGGCGGGGGCACGTCCTCCATGTCCGTCCCCATGAGGGGCCGGAAGACGCACACCGTCGGCACGGCGCCGACCGACGTGATCCAGTCGATCGCGCGCATCGACGATTCCGGCGGCTCCAGGCCCGCGATGATCTCGCCGTTCGTGACCCAGGGCTCGGTGCGCGGGCCCGTACGGCCGAGGGAGGCGCAATAGGCGATCGCGGAGAGGTAGTAGTCGAGCCCGTATTCGGCGTTCTTCCCCGGACAGACGTCCTTGAAGATGTCGCGGTCGAAGATCTCGAAGCAGAAGGACACACGGTTGACGCCCATCGCGCGCAGCGCGTCGTAGCGCCGCAGGTCGCGATGGGGCGGCGTCTGGACCCCGACGAGCAGCCCGAGCTCTTTCTTGATGCGCTTGACGTAGGGCTCCAGGATGTCGAGGTACGTGTCGCCCGTGTAATGGCCGGTGTTGAAGTCCACGTAGGTGATTCCGGACTCGGCGCGGGCGGCGCGCACGACCTCCATCACCTCGGCCACGGACTTCTCGTCCGCGTCGTCCGCCCCCAGGTTGAGCCCGACCGAGCAGAACCGGCAGTTCGTCCGGCGCGGCTTGACCGTCCAGTATTCGCAGACCTTGGCCGGGTAGATGCCGAGGTACGTACCCTGAAGCGTTCCCACTCGCGTCATCGGCTTTCCGCTCGACGTGAAGCGCTCGTACCAGGCGGGGCGCGGCGAGAGGCGGACGCGTGCGACGTCCGTATCCCGCCAGCGCAGGACGTAGCCCCGATCGTCACGGAGGAGAGCGTACGGGGAAGACTGGGCGAAGCGCTCGGCCACGGGCACGTTCGTCCACAGGTCACCCGGCAGGATCAGCTCGAGGCCGCTCCCGAGGCCGGCGCGGGTCCGGAGGATCTTCCGCCCCCCGTCCGCCTCCACGAAGCAGGAGTCGTCGAGGCGAAGCCCCCGGCAGTAGAGGTCCAGCTTCAGGTACGCGGGATTGTTCCGGCGGGAGTCGATCATCGGAGGGACCACCTCTCTGGATCGAACGATCCATTTGTTTCCGGCGAATCCGGCCTCATATCTGAAGGACGAGGAGCACTCCCATGACGATGGCCGTAGTCACGATCGCGATCGTGCTGGTGGCCGGGCTGGCCTTCCAGGCTCTCCGGGCCTTTTTTCACATGCGCGGCACCCGTCTCGTCACCTGTCCGGAGACCAGGGCGCCGGCGGCGGTCGAGTTGGACGTCGCTCACCTTGCCCTCACGTCGGCGGCCGGCCTCCGGGAGCTGCGGCTCCGTGACTGCTCGCGCTGGCCCGAGAAGGAGCACTGCGGGCAGATGTGCCTGGCCGAGATCGAGGAGGCCCCGCAGGGATGTCTCGTGCGCGACCTCCTGCGCGGCTGGTACGAGGACAAGTCGTGCGCCCTGTGCGGGCGGGCGATCGCGCCCATCCACTGGCACGATCACAAGCCGGCCCTCAAGGCTCCGGACGACCGCATCTGGGAATGGAGCGAGGTCCCCCCCGAGCAGCTGCCCGCGTTCCTGGCCGGGGCCCGTGCCGTGTGCTGGAGCTGCATGATCGCCGAAGGGTTCCGGCGCGACCATCCGGACCTCGTCGTCGAGCGCCCGCGCCCGCCGCGTCACGCGAGTCACTGAACGCTCGTCAGCCGCGCCCCCAGCGCTGGATGCGCGCCACCATCTCGTCGCCTTCCTCCTCGTGGAGCATCCGGTCCAGGGCGGGATAGAGGATCTGTTCCTCCTTGAGGTCGTGGTCCCGCTGGATCTGGCGCAGCTCGGCGCGGCTGAGCTCGATGGGCGCGGCGGGATCGTCGATCTCCCGCTCCATCACGACCAGAAGGGACACGATCGCGCGGTGCTCGGCGCGCATCACTGCGCTGGGCCCGTTGCCTCCTTCCAGGCGGCAGTGCGTCTCGAAGGCGGGGAAGAGGAGCTGCTCCTCGAAGTCGATGTGACGCCTCAGGCCATGGGCGAAGTCGGTGAAGAGGTCTCGTGCCTGGGCCAGGGCACCACGGGCCCGGGCTTCGAAGGCCGCCGCTTCCAGCCCGTCGAGGCGGGCGTGGTCCCAGACGAGAGCCTCCGTGACCTCACGGAAAGAGCCGACGGGCGCGGCCCGGCGCTCCACGTCGATCTCCCAGGAAGCTGGCCCTTCGCGGACAGGTGACCACTCGAACGCACCGCGCCGCTCGCGTCGGAGCGCTTCCAGCGCGCTCACGGGAGCTTGCGCACAGACCAGGCGGAGCCGCTGCCCGGGGGCGAGAGCGTCGAACGCCTCCAGTACCACGTCGGGGCCGGATTGGGCGGGGATCCGATTGCAGTCCAGCCGTTCGGGCACGTCCACCGCAGAGCTCATGGCCTCCTCCTTCTCGTAGGACTCGGACTTGGGCCGGCAAGGGCCGTGCCACGGGGACCCATGGATCGCACGCCTGCTCGTGGCCGCGGCGCGGCCCCACGGGCGCGTACGTTTTGCGCGACGTGGGTGTGCTCACGCGAACCTTGCGCGGCAGAAGCCGCTTTTCGTGCGGCACCCTGCTTGCAGTACCGCCGGCGAGCGTGCGGTCGCGGGATCGCGCGGGTGGCAGAGCGGAGGACGCGATGGACGCATCGGCAATCGTGGCAGGGGGCTTCGAGAGCGTGACCAGCTATCTGGCCTGGGACCACGACCGGCTGGACGAGGTACTGCGATCCGTCTCCGTGGCGGTGAGGAACGGCCGGTTCGAGGAAGCCTCCGCTCGCTACGATCGTTTCGAGTCGGGCCTGCTGCGCCATCTGCGCGTCGAGGAGGAGCTGGTCTTCCCGGTGTTCGAGGCGCGCAGCGGCATGACCAGCGGGCCCACCGACGTGATGCGCGACGAGCACCGCCACGTCCGGCAGGCCCTGCAGGTCATGCGGCGCGGCCTGCAGGGGAGCGACGCCGGCGGCTACGAAGACGGGCTGCGCTTCTTCGATTCCGTGCTGCCCGACCACAACGCCAAGGAAGAACACATCCTCTATCCGACCCTGGACCGCCTCCTGCGGCCGGCGGAACGCGCGGCCCTGGTCTCACGCCTGCAGCGGGAGTCGGCGCGATGACCGGCCTCGAGGTCCTGCTCCATCGCTTCGAGAGTGGCCGCCGCGACGCGCGCATGACCTCGCCGGCCTCGGACGAGGAGCTGCAGCGCATCGACGAGGCACTGGGGCGCCCGCTGCCCCCCCCACTCCGCGCCTTGCTGCACGAAGTCGGCGGTGGCCTCTACGAAGGAGGTCACGAGATCTTCGGACCCTCGCGAGTGATGCTCCACGACATCGAGCTCGTCCCCGACATCCTCTCCGTGCGCACACGGTTGATGGCGGAAGGCGTTCTCCATCCGCATTTCCTGCCCTTCCATCGCGGAGGGGCCACGTTCCACCTGATCCGCACCGAAGGCCCGGGCGCGGGCTGCGTGGTCTCGCTCCCCTCGGGCCGGGTCTACGCGGACCTCCCCTCGTTCATCGAGCAGGTGCTGCTGCGAGACCAGGGCGGGCCCGACGCGCGCCCTTCGCAGCCGGCCGCTTCCACTTCCGGAGGAGTCTCATGCTGAAGACGACCGTCGCCGCGATGCTCACCCTCGCCGCCGTCCTTGCCGCCGCCGGCCCCGCTTCCGCCACCGTGGCCATGCAGAAGAAAGCCAAGGAGGCGGGCCTCGAAGTCCAGAACTGCCTCTACTGCCACAAGGAGAAGATGCCCAAGAAGGGCGCGAGCACGTACAACGAGCGTGGGGAGTGGCTGCGCGCGCAGAAGGAGAAGCGGCAGGCCAAGGAGGTCGATGCCGCCTGGCTGAAGGAATACAAGGAGAAGAAGTAGCCGCGCCGCCGGCTGACGCGAACGGAAGGAACGATGACCAACGACCTCGTGATCGGCATGGCGGGCGCGGGTGGGGACGGCGTCGTCTCCGCGGGCGAGTCCCTGATCGCCGCCGCGGCCGAGATCGGCTATCACGCGATCCTCACCAAGAGCTTCGGCCCCCAGATCCGGGGTGGCGAGTCCTCCTGCCGTCTGCGGCTGTCCACGGCGCCGGTGCTGAACCCCGGCGCGCCCTTGGACGTGGCGGTGGCCCTGAACTGGGACGACTTCCTGCGCTTCGGGGCCGAGCTGCCGGTGGGCGGAGGGACCCTCGTCGTCTACGACAGCGCGAGCGGTGTCGCTCCTGATCGCCTGCCCCTGGCGGGCGTGGTCCCGGCCGAGGCGATGGCGGTCCCGGTGGCCGCGCTCGCCCGCGAAGCGGCGGGCACCGAGAAGGCGAAGAACACGGTCGTGCTCGGCCTGCTCGCGGGCTGGCTCGGCCTCCCGCCCGGCCCGATCCTCGGCGGCCTGCGCCGCAAGCTCGCGCGCAAGGCTCCGGAGGTCCTCGCCGGCGGCGAGCGCGCGTTCGCGGCCGGCCTCGCCTATGCCGACGCGCACCCGACGCGCGAGCCACGGCGTCTCAGCCCGCCGCCGGCGGGAGCCGGGGGCAAGCTGCTCGCGGACGGGAACGAGATGTGCGCGGCCGCAGCCATCTTCGCGGGCTGCGAGTTCTTCGGCGGCTATCCGATCACGCCGTCCACCGAGATCATGCAGTTACTCGCCCGCGACCTCTGGCGATACGGCGGCACCGTGCTGCAGGCGGAGGACGAGATCGCGGGCCTGGGCGCGGTGGTGGGCGCGTCGTTCGCGGGCAAGAAAGCCATGACCGCGACCTCGGGCCCGGGCCTGTCGCTGAAGACCGAGATGCTGGGCCTGGCCACCATCGCCGAGCTGCCGCTGGTGTGCGTCGACGTGCAGCGTGGTGGCCCCTCCACGGGAATTCCGACCAAGAGCGAGCAGTCCGACCTGTTCCAGGCCGTCTTCTCCGCGCACGGCGACGTCGTGCGCCCGGTGCTGGCGCCCACGAGCGTGGCCGACACGTTCGTGACGACCGTGGACGCCTTCAACATCGCCGAGGAGTACCAGACACCCGTGCTCGTTCTCTCCGACCAGGAGATCGCGCAGCGCAAGGAGACGGTGGATCCGATCGACACGTCGCGGCTGGCCGTGGTCGAGCGGCTGCGGCCGGCGGCGGCGGACCTCGAGGACTACGCCCGCTTCCGCCACACCGAGAGCGGGATCAGTCCCATCAGCCACCCGGGGATGCCGGGGGGCAACTACCTCGCGGCCGGCATCGAGCACAACGAGAAGGGCGCGCCCACGGCGAGCGGGGAAGTGCACGCGCGCATGAACGAGAAACGCCTGCGCAAGCTGGACCCGCTGAAGCAACGGTCCGATCTCTTCGACCTGGAGGGGCCCGCGGATGCGCCCCTGGCCCTCGTGGCCTGGGGGAGCCTGGCCGGGACGGCGCGCGAGGCGCGGCGCCGCGCGGCCGCCGAGGGCCTGAAGGTCAAGCTCCTCGTGCCGCGCCTCCTCTACCCCGTCGCGGAGACGGTCTACGACGCGTTCTTCCGCTCCGTGCAGCGCGGCCTCGTGGTCGAGCAGTCACACCAGGGGCAGCTCTTCCGCCTGCTCCGGATGTTCGTGGACGTCCCGCGCGGCCTGGAGCGCCTCGCGCGCAGCGGAGCCAACCCGATCCGGCCCGACGAGGTGCTCGGGCAGCTTCGGCAGATGGCCATGGCCCTCCAGCGCGTCCATGAGGACGAGCTGCAGCCGCAGGAATGAGCGAGGCGAGCGCGACATGAGCACCTCCCCGATCAGCTTCAAGGCGCCGGCCTTCCGGAGCGAGCTCAAGCCCATCTGGTGTCCGGGCTGCGGCGACTACGGCGTGGTCCAGGCGCTCTACCGTGCGCTGGCCGCCGTTGGGCGTCCTCCGCACGAGATCGCGTTCGTCTCCGGCATCGGCTGCTCCAGCCGCATTCCCGGGTACACGACCGCGTACGGCTTCAACACCGTGCACGGCCGCGCCCTGCCCATCGCCCAGGGCATCAAGCTCGCGAGCCCCGAGCTGCTGGTCCTGGTCGCGGGCGGCGATGGCGATGGGTTCTCGATCGGCGGAGGGCACGTGGCCCACGCCATCCGGCGCAACCTCGACCTCACCTACATCGTGATGGACAACCAGATCTACGGGCTCACCAAGGGGCAGCTCTCGCCCACCTCTCCGCGCGGATTGCAGAGCGTGACCTCGCCCTACGGAAGCATCGAGGACCCGGTGAATCCGCTGCTGTACGTCCTGGCCTACGGCGCCGGGTTCGTGGCCCAGGGCACGCCCGCGGACATGAGCGGGCTGGCCGACGTCATCGAGCAGGCCATTCGCTTCCCGGGATTCGCCTTCGTGAACGTGCAGTCGCCTTGCGTGACCTTCGGGGCCGCGGAGGCCCAGCTGCGCCAGCACAAGGCGGAGATGCGGAAGCTCGCGGATCTCGGCCACGATCCCTCCGACCGCATGGCGGCCATGGAGCTCGCCCAGGAGTACGGCCGATCCCTGCACACGGGCGTCTACTTCCGTGATCCTGCTCCGCGGCCCACCTACGACGCGGCCGTGCGCGAGCGGCGTGCGGCCCTCGGAGCCGCGGCGCCGTCGCGGCGGCAGGTCCTCGACCGCTTCCGTCCGAAGGCCTGAGGCCCGAGGCCGCTTCCTACTCGACCCAGCGTGCGACGAACAGGTTCGTCTGGTGGCTCTCCGGGTCCGCTCGGTTGGAGGCCCAGACGACGAGCAGGCCGTCCGGGCTGAAGACGGGGAAGCCGTCGAAGCCGGGGGCGGCCGTGATCCGCTCCGCACCCGTGCCGTCCTCTCCGACGAGCCAGAGGTCGAACTCGCGCGGGCTGCCGCCGGCGTTCGAGCTGTAGAGGATGCGCTTGCCGTCGGGATGGAAATAGGGGCAGAAGTTGGCGGCGCCGTTGCGGGTTACCTGCCGCGGCCCCGTGCCGTCCGCCTTCATCACGAACAGCTCCATCTCGCTCGGCCGCACGAGACCCTGGGCGAGCAGCCGCCGGTACTCCTCGAGGGCGGCGCCCTCGGGATGGTTCGCCCGCCAGACGATCTTGGAGCAGTCCGCGCTGTAGAACGCGCCGCCGTCGTAGCCGGGAGTGTTCGTGAGCCGCCGTACCTGGCCCGCCTCGTCCATCTCGTAGAGGTCGAGGTCCCCGTCGCGGCTGGAGGTGAACACGAGCTTGCCGCCCCGATGGCACCAGGTGGCCTCCGCGTCGTAGCCGCGGACATCGGTGAGGCGTCGCGGCGTGCCCCCTTCCGGCGCGACCTCCCAGAGGTCGTAGGTGTCGGAGACGCTCCACACATAGCCCTGGGACCGGTCCGGCGGCGCAGGGCACGCCTCGCCCGCCGCTTCCGTGGACGCATAGACGACGCGGTCCGCTTCCGGCCAGTCGTAATAGCCGCAGGTCGTGCGCCCCTTGCCCGATGAGACCCGGCGCACGTCGCCGGTGCCGAGGTCGAGGACGTACTCCTGGTCGCAGCCCCCCTTCTCCGTCGTGGCCTGGAACACCAGGCGCCGTCCGTCGGGGCTGAAGTAGGCCTCGGCGTTCTCTCCGCCGAACGTGAGCTGGCGGATGTCGGCGAGGTGTGGCTCGTCCGCGCGCGCGGCGAAGGGCTTGCCCGCACCGATCACGAAGTCGCGGCCGGGACGGCCGGTGTAGAAGGACGGTGGCGGGGGCGCACCCGTCGGAGGCGCCGCGGACGCGGCATGCGGATCGGTGGCGGGGGAGGGCGCGGCGGTGGGTGACGAGGGGGAAGCCGCGGGCGCCGGCTCCGCACGCGCGGCGCGCTCGCCGAGGGTCGCCCGCATCGACACGCGCTCGCCGCCGCGGATCACGACCACGTCGATGGTCTCGCCGGGGCGATGGTCCTGGAGGGCGAACGTCATGTCGTGCAAATTCTCTATGCGCGTGCCCGCCATCTCGACGATGCGGTCGCCCTTGCGCACGCCCGCGCGATCGGCGGGACCGCCGGCGCGAGTGTCCGCGAGGAGGACGCCGCCCGTCTCCTGCTCCATCGACCGGTAATCGGGCACCGTCCCGAGATAGGCGCCGTAGCCGCGGCTGTCGCCCTCGCGCGCGGGAGGTGCGGAGGCGCGGGCGTAGACCGGAGTCGCGTCACCCCGTGCCACGCGCGAGGCCAGGGTCGCCGTCAGCGCCGCGATGCGCGCCGCGCCCTCCGCGTTCAGGGTGGACGCCTTGTCCTCCGGACTGTGGTACTGCTCGTGGCTGCCCGTGAACAGGTGGAGGACGGGGATCCCGGCCGCGTAGAAGCTGGTCTGATCGGAAGGGCCATAGCCGTCGCCGCGGCCCGTGACCTTGAGCCGCTGCTCCGCGGCGGCCGTGTCGAGCAGCGCGTTCCACTGCGGGGCCGACTCCGTGCCCAGGACGAGGAGCTGGTCGTCGCGCAGGCGACCCACCATGTCCAGGTTGATCATGGCCACGGTGCGGGCCGCGGACGCGGGCAGGGACGCGACGAAGCGTGAGGAGCCGGCCAGGCCCACCTCCTCGCCCGCGAACAGCGCGAACACCACCGCGCGATGTGATTCGACACCGGCCAGGGCCGCGCGCACGCGCTCGGCGGCGAGGAGCACCGCGACCGTCCCCGACGCGTTGTCGTCCGCGCCGTTGTGGATCGCGCGCTCGTTCGGCCGCATGGACCCCATCCCGCCGTAGCCGAGGTGGTCGTAGTGCGCGCCCACGACCACGGCCTCGCCGGCCAGGGCGCCGCGGCCGGGTAAGAGGCCGGCCACGTTCTGGGCCCGGGCGAACGTGGGCCGGAGGGCGACGCGGCCGGAGAGCCGCACTCCCGCGACCACGCGCGAGCGTGGCCGCAGGTCGCGCTCCACGTCCTCCTGGAACCGGCGCAGGTCGATGCCGGTGGCGCGCAGCCAACCTTCGGCGACGGCACGGCGCACCTGGAGCACGGGGATTCCGGCCGGGCTCTCGGGTCCGTCGTTGCGCAGGGCCGGGAGCCGGTCGTCGTCGTCCTGCAGCGGCCCGGTCACGAACACGACGGCGGCGGCTCCACGCTCACGCGCCTGGAGGATCTTGTAGCGCATCGAGGACCACCGGCTCGGACGCCGGCCGTCGAACGGCGAGCCCTCGTCGCGCTCCTGCGGCTCGTAGCGCAGGACGAGCGCGACCTTGCCGTGCAGGTCGATCCCCTCGAGCTCGCGGTATCCGACCGGCGGGGCCTCGATCCCGTAACCCACGAACGCGAGCTCGCCCGCGAAAGGGCCGGCGCTCGACAGGCCCAGGGGGATCCAGGAATCAGTGGGCACGCCTTCCAGCGCGTTGCCCTCCTCGAGGGCGACGCCCGTCTTCACCTCGAACCCCTGGCGGTAGCCGTCCCTGAACGCGGGCGCGAGCCCGATCGCGCGCACACGCGCCTCGATCCAATCGGCGGCGCGCCCGAGCCCGGCGGTGCCGAGGCCGCGGCCCTCCATCTCGTCCGAGGCGAGCACGGCGACGTCGCGCGCGAACCGCGGCGCGAGGTCGGTCGTTACCGGTTTCGATGCGGTGGCGGCACCCGAGGTGATCGCGCCCCGCGCGACCACGGCCGACACCATGAGGATGGAGGCGAAGGAGCGCTTCATGAGGGTGATCCTAGGTCCGCGCCTTCCGGCAGGCAATCACCTCATTCGCACCGCAGCGCCACCACGGGATCGACGCGCGTGGCCCGGCGGGCGGGCAGGTAGCAGGCCAGCGCAGCGACGCCCAGGAGCAGGATGGCCACGGGCGCGAGCACGCCCGCCGCCACGCGTTCGACTCCGTACAAGACGTGGGAGAGGGCCAGGCCGGCCCCGACGGCGAGGAGGAGACCGACGGCCAGCCCGATCAGGGCGAGCCGCAGGCCTCCCCGCACCACCAGGCGGCGCACGTCGCGGGGCCGCGCGCCCAGGGCCATGCGCACGCCGATCTCGTGCACGCGCCGGCTCGCCGCGTAGGAGACGACCGCGTAGAGGCCCATGACGGCGAGGAGCAGCCCCGAGCAGTCCCTCGATGGCGGCCATCGTCGCCGCCATGCGCAGGGGCATGAGGCCGAACACGCTCTCGCGGAGGTGCCGCTCCATGGTGCGGACGTTGAAGACGGGGAGGTCGGGATCCATCTGGCGCAGCACATCCTGGACGGGCCGGGCCAGCGACGACGGGTCGCCGGCC
>Ga0075429_100005077_pt1 | contig 11320 bp, 11 predicted proteins | sample RhiMetdeltSRZDD3_FD_75295 | JGI IMG/M metagenome (GOLD analysis project Ga0075429, IMG submission 75295) | Populus rhizosphere microbial communities from Tennessee, USA - Rhizosphere MetaG P. deltoides SRZDD3 | ecosystem: Host-associated > Plants > Roots > Rhizosphere > Soil | place: USA...
CGCGACGCCGCACGACACCGCCACGATCTCGGTGGCCACGCCCTTCTCCTTCAGGCGCACCGCCTCCTCCACCGCGATCTCGTCGAACGGGTTCATGCTCATCTTCACGTTGGCGATGTCGACCCCGGTGCCGTCCGACTTCACCCGCACCTTCACGTTGAAGTCGACGACCCGCTTGACGGGCACGAGCACTTTCATATGTTCCTTTCTCGATGGGGTCAGAGGCTGTCAACGATTCGCCCGCGAACGGTCGTCCTGAGCTTGCGTCGGCTCAGTCGGCGAACTGTCCCGCCGCCTTGATGACCGGCGCGTAGCGGGCGGTCTCCTGCGCGAGCCAGGCCTGCAGGCCGGCGGGGGTCTGCTTCGCCTCGGGCACGATCACCGCGCCCAGTTCGTTCATCTGCTGCACCACCGCCGGGTCCTTGAGCGCGGCGCGCAAGGCGGCGCCGAACTTGTCGATCGCCTCCTTGGGCGTCCCCTTGGGCGCATAGATGCCATGCCAGACGACGACCTCGAATCCCTTGAGACCCTGCTCGGCGAGCGTCGGCGCATCGGGCAGCGTCTTCAGGCGCGCCGGCGTCGTCACGCCGTACAGCTTCACCGAGCCCGCCTTGATGTGCTGCGTGGTCTGCGTCGTCTGGTCGCACAGCAGATCCACCTGCCCGCCGAGCAGCGCGTTCATCGCCGGGCCGGTGCCCTGGTAGGGCACGGTGGTGAGGTTCACGCCGACGGCCTGGCGAAACACCATGCCACAGAGGTGCGACACGGCCCCCAGCCCCGCGTGGGCGAGATTGACCTTGTCGCCCTGCGCCTTCAGGTAGCCGAGCAGTTCCTTGAAGTCCTTGGCCGGCAGGTCCTTGCGGCCCAGCAGCGTCATCGGCACGTCGATCACCTGGCTCACGTACTCGAAGTCGGTGAGCGGGTTGTAGGCGAGCTTGCGGTACAGCGCCGGCGCGGTCGCCATGCCGTTGTGGTGGATCAGGAAGGTATAGCCGTCGGCCGGCGCGCGCGCGACGGCCGCGGCCGCGATGGTGCCGCCGGCGCCGGTCTTGTTCTCGACGACGACCGACTGCCCGAGCGTGCGCGTCATCGCCGCGCCGAGGCTGCGCGCCACCACGTCGGTCGGTCCGCCCGCGGCGAAGGGAACGACCAGGGTGATGGGCTTGGCCGGATAACCCTGGGCGGCGGCGCGCGTGGCAGGCAGCGCCCCGGCCACGGCGGCCAGGACGACGAAAAGAGAGCGGGAGAACTTCTTCATGGCATTCCTCAGTGGGATCAGACAGCGCCTTCGCGGTGCAGGGCGGCGATGCCCTCGGGATCCCAGCCGAGTTCGGCCAGGATGGCGTCGGTGTGCTGGCCGAGCGCGGGCACGGCGTCCATGCGCGGCGCGAACGCGTCGGTGTCGCCCGGCGGCAGCAGCGCCGGGATGGGGCCCGACGGCGTTTCCACCTGGGTCCAGCGCCCGCGGGCCTTGAGCTGCGGGTGCTGCCACACGTCGTGCATGTCGTTCATGCGGGCGTTCGCGATCTGCGCATCGTCCAGGCGGGCGATCACCTCGTCGGCGGACAACGCGGCGAAGCCCTCGACGATGATGGCGCGCAGCGCCTGGCGTTCCGCCGTGCGCTTGGAGTTCGAGGCGAACCGGGGATCGGTCGCCAGTTCCGGTCGCTGCAGGACCTGCGTGCAGAACGCGACCCACTCGCGCTCGTTCTGCAGGCCCAGCATCACCGTCTTGCCGTCGCCGGCCGGGAACGGCCCGTAGGGATAGATGGTGGCGTGCGCGGCGCCGGCGCGCGGCGGCGGCGTGGCGCCGTCGAACGCGTAGTACAGCGGGTAGCTCATCCACTCGACCATGCTCTCGAGCATCGACACGTCGATGCGGCAGCCGCGCCCGGTGCGCCCGCGCTGGATGAGGGCGGCGAGGATGTTGCTGTACGCGTACATGCCGGCGGCGATGTCGGCGATCGAGCAGCCCGCCTTGGCCGGCTCGTCGGGCGTGCCGGTGATCGAGAGGAAGCCCGACTCGCTCTGGATCAGCAGGTCGTACGCCTTCTTGTCGCGGTACGGGCCGTCGCTGCCGTACCCGGAGATGTCGCACACGATGAGGCCGGGGTGCCTGTCCTTCAGCGCGTCGTGCGACAACCCCAGGCGCGCTGCCGCGCCGGGCGCGAGGTTCTGCACCAGCACGTCCGCCTTGTCGAGGAGCCTGGCGAGGACTTCGCCGGCCGCGTCGTGCTTGACGTCGAGCGTGAGGCTTTCCTTCGAGCGGTTGCTCCACACGAAGTGCGAGGCCATGCCGCGCACGCGCTCGTCGTAGGCGCGGGCGAAGTCGCCGCTGCCGGGGCGCTCCACCTTGATCACGCGCGCGCCGAGGTCGGCGAGCTGGCGCGTGCAGAAGGGCGCGGCGATGGCGTGTTCCAGGGTGACGACCGTCATGCCGTCGAGAGGTCGCATGGCGGTCTCCTTCAGAACGACCGCGGCAGGCCCAGCAGGTGCTCGGCCACGTACGCGAAGATGAGGTTGGTGGAAATGGGCGCGACCTGGTACAGGCGCGTCTCGCGGAACTTGCGCTCGATGTCGTATTCGTTGGCGAAGCCGAAGCCGCCGTGCGTCTGCATGCACACGTTGGCCGCCTCCCACGACGCCTTGGCGGCGAGGTACTTGGCCATGTTGGCCTGCGCACCGCAGGGCTGGTTCGCGTCGAACAGCGCGGCGGCCTTGAACCGCATCAGGTTGGCGGCCTCGATCTCGATGTAGGCGTCGGCGATGGGGAACTGCACGCCCTGGTTCTTGCCGATGGGCCGGTCGAACACGATGCGCTCGTTGGCGTATTTCGTGGCTCGGTCGATGAACCAGTAGCCGTCGCCGATGCACTCGGCGGCGATCAGCGTGCGCTCGGCGTTCAGGCCGTCGAGGATGTACTTGAAGCCCCTGCCCTGCTCGCCGATCAGGTTCTCCTCGGGAATCTCGAGGTTGTCGAAGAACAGCTCGTTGGTCTCGTGGTTCACGAGATTGGGGATGGGCCGCACGGTGAGCCCGTTGCCGATCGCCTGGTGCAGGTCGACGATGAAGATCGACATGCCCTCCGACTTCTTCTTGACGTCCGCGAGCGGCGTGGTGCGCGCGAGCAGGATCATGAGGTCCGAGTGCTGCACGCGCGAGATCCACACCTTCTGGCCGTTGACCAAGTAGCGGCCGTCCTTCTTGACCGCGGTGGTCTTGATCTTCGTCGTGTCCGTGCCGGTGGTGGGCTCGGTCACCGCCATGGACTGGATGCGCAGCTTGCCGGCCGCGATGGCCGGCAGGTATTTCTCCTTCTGCGCCTGGCTGCCGTTGCGCAGCAGCGTGCCCATGTTGTACATCTGGCCGTGCACCGCGCCGGAGTTGCCGCCGCTGCGGTTGATCTCCTCCATGATGACGGTGGCCGCGGTGAGGCCGAGGCCCGTGCCGCCGTACTCCTCGGGGATCATGGCGGCCAGCCAGCCGGCCTCCATCAGGGCGTCGACGAACTTCTCGGGGTAGGCCCGCTTCTCGTCGACCGCGCGGAAATACTCGTCGGGGAACTGCGCGCACAGGTGGCGCACGGCGTCACGGATTTCCTGGTGTTCGTCGGCTTCGTTCAACATGGTCGTCTCCTTGTGGTCAATGTCGGCCCCAGGCGCCTTGGCCCGGCGACAGTTGCGGTCAGGCCAGGGTGGCGGTCGCGTCCATCGCCAGGGCGCCGTCTTCGTGCCGGGCCCAGAGCCGGATGGTCCTGGCGTCGCCTTCGCGCCGGCCGCACACGAGGAACGGCGCGGTGTCGAAGGTCGGCTTCACGGCCCGGAACGCGAAACGCGCGACCGTCGCGCCGGGAAGATGGCGGCGCAGCAGGTCGAGCAGCAGCGTCGCGATCAGCGGCCCGTGCACCACGAGCCCCGGGTACCCTTCGACCGTGGTCACGTAGCGGCGGTCGTAATGGATGCGGTGGCCGTTGAACGTGAGCGCCGAGTAGCGGAACAGCAGCACGTCGTCGGGCTCGATGCGCCGCGTCCATTGCGCCTCGCCCGGCGCGGCCACGGCGGCGGGCGCGGGCTCGCCCGGTTGCGGCATGTCGCGATAGACGATGTCGTGTTCCTCCTCGATCGCGGGCGCGCCATCGCCGCGGATCTCGTGCCGCACGTTCACGAACACCAGCGGGCCGCTGCGGCCTTCCTTGATGCGGACATCCCGGATGCGCGAGGTGCGCGTGATCGACTGCCCGACACGCAGCGGCGACAGGAACTCGATGCGGCTGCCGGCCCACATGCGGCGCGGCAGCGGCACCGGCGGCAGGAAGCCGCCGCGCCGGGCGTGTCCGTCGGGGCCGATCTCGGACTGCCGGTGGATCGGCAGGAAGTACAGCCAGTGCCAGCACGGCGGCACGGGGTCGCCCGCGTCCTGCGGGGGGTCGTCGCGGTCGAGCGTGGCCGTCAACGCGCGCAGCGGCGCGAGGGTCACGGTGTCGTCGGCCGTCTCGGTGCGGTCGATCCACTGTCGCAGTTGCTCGATGTCCACCGTCATGGACGGGTCTCCTCGTTCGGTCGGCGCAGCTCGAAGGGTCGGCTCGTCGGGGTTGGTGGACGCATTCTGGTGTGCGCGGCGATATTTGTGAAATACTGAATCGAACCATCCGCTAGTCGCTCAACACATAGCCAGGGCATGCCCATGGAACTGCGCCAGATCCGCTACTTCGTCGGTGTCAGCGAAGCCGGCAGCCTGCTCAAGGCATCGGCCCGGCTGCACGTCGCCCAGCCCGCGCTCGGCCAGCAGATCTCGGCGCTGGAGCACGACGTGGGCGCACGCCTGTTCGACCGCTCCAGCCGCGGCGTGACCCTCACCGAGGCCGGCAAGGCCTTCCTCGAGCACGCCAAGGTGCTGCTGGCCGATGTCGAGCGGGCGCGCGCGTCGGTGCGCGAATCGTCGCGCGTGCCCTCCGGGGATGTCGTCATCGGGCTGCCGACCACGGTGGCGCTGATCGCCACCGTGCCGATCCTGCAGGCCTGCCGTGACCGGCTGCCGCAGGTGCACGTCAAGATCGTCGACGGCTACAGCGGCTTCCTGCGCGAGTGGCTGGTGTCGGGCCGGCTCGATCTCGCGGTGCTCTTCGGCGACCAGGCGGACACCGTGCTGGCCAAGCAGGCGCTGCTCGACGAGTGCCTGGCCTTCGTGTCGAGCGCGCAGGGTGCGACCGCGCCGCGCAAGATGGCCTTGTCCGCGCTGTCGCGCTGGCCGCTCGTCCTGCCGGGGCGCGACCACGGCCTGCGCCGCATCGTCGACGACGCCTGCGAGCCGGAGGGCATCGCGCTGAACGTGGTGGCCGAGATCGAGTCGCTGCCCAGCGTCAAGCGGGCCGTCGAAGCGGGGCTGGGCAGCACCATCCTGCCGCTCGGCGCCGTGGCCGACGAAGTCGCGGCCGGGCGCCTGCGTGCCTCGACGATCGACAGCCCCAGCATGTCGCGGCGCGTGGTCTGCGCCACCAGCATGACACGGCCCCGCACGGCCGTGGGCAACGCCGTGATGCGCCTGCTCGGCGATGTCCTGCGGGAGATGGTCGAGCAAGGCACCTGGCCGGCCCGCTGGATCGGCGGCAAGCCGGCGTGACACGGTCCGAAGATCACCCTGACGATCGTTCTCGCCCTGGCGGCCCGTCGCGCGGTGGGCGAGCATGTGCGGCGCGCGGTCGATCTGCTCGTTCCGTGCGCCAGGGATGCGACCGAGCGAGGCGCCTGGATCGAGGGGCGGTGGCTCGGGCCATGAGGAGACGCGGGCTCGTTCATTCACGCGCCAAGCCAGCCTCCGCCGAAGCCGTGCCCCGTCGTCGGCACCGCATGTTAGTGCCCACTATCTAGCGTGCCTTATATTCGCGGCAGACCAACTCCCCGACCGCGTCGCCTCGCTGGATGCGCCGCTGGCCGGAAACTGCCATGACGACCGTTTCGAGCCTTCCAGGCCTGCCGATCACGTTGGGGCCGTATACCGTCCTGATGACGATGGTTCCTCGCGAGAGGATGCCGGACCGGCGCCGGCTGGCCGACATCTGCCTGGAGCGTCATCTCTTCGCGCTGCGCGAAGATCTCGAAGGCAGGAGGCTCGCGCAGGAGTTCCTCCGGACCTTGATCCGCTTCATCCACTACAGCCGGGGCTGCCAGCGCGGGTGCGTCGAGGAAGCCTATACGCAAAGCCTCGCGACCGGACTGGTGGAGTTCGCGCAACGCAACCCCGCGGCATGGACCTGGTTCAACGAGCTGCTGGACGACGTCGCGTCCAAGGCGCACTTCGCCCGCATCGCCATGGCGCGCCCCGGGCAGGTCGCGGTGCCGCCCCCGCCGCGCAGGTTCCTGATCGACGGCGCCCCCATGACGCTGACAGCGATCAGCACGCGGGCAGCCGGGGGCTGCTTCGGGTTCTTCGTCCACGACGAGTCGAAGGCGCTGTTGTGGGAGCACTTGTGCGGACCGACCCTGGCCGTGGTCGCGATCCATGAATTCACCCACGCGATCCACGCCCGGGCCGGTGTGGCCGACGGCTCGAGCCACATCGCTTTCCGCAACGCCGAAGCCGAGGGCTGGCTGCGCTTCGCCCTCGCCAATCCCTCGGCATGGCGGTGGCTCGTCTACCTCATGACCCACGAGGCGAGCCGCACGCCCGTCCCGCAGATCCACCTGGCCGCATAGGGGGAGGCACTGAAGAATTGCTGACGCAATTTTTCAGTGGGTTCTTGAACGCCGCCGCTGGCGGCAACAAATCGGCGTCTCCTGAGCGCGCCGTTCCGCTCACCGGAAGCGAACGCACGGGCCGCTCGCCCCCGGCACACCGACGGCGCGAGGCGAGGCCTGCCGCCCGGCCCGGCGGCGCGTGGCAGGTCATTTGCCGACACCCAGGATCACGTTGGAGGCCTTGAACAGCGCGGTGACCGATGCTCCCGGCGCGAGGGCCAGATGGGTGACGCTCTCCAGCGTCACGACCGCCGCGAGCTGCAGGCCCGGCCCGCTGCCGCCCGCGGCAGGCACGTCGACGATCACCTCGGCGTTGACCGCGCCCGGCGTGACGGAAGCGACCGTCCCGGCGAGCTGGTTGCGCGTGGACAGCCGCACACGGCCCATGTCGGTGGCGAGGATCACGGACGATGCCTTGACGAGGGCGAAGGCGGGCGCGCCCACCTGGAGCCCCAGGGACTGCGTGCTCTCGCGCGTGATGGTGGCGACGATGCGATGGCCGCCCGGCGTGGTCATTTCCACTTCGTCGTTCACCGCCCCGGCCGCGATGCGGGTCACCTTGCCGTCGAACTGGTTGCGTGCGCTGGTCTTCATGAACGATCTCCTCGCGTGCGGCCCATCGGCCGATGCCGCGACCTTACAGTCCGGGATGCCAGCAGGCGAGCGCCGTGCTGGGCTGTTCCTGCCGTTTCCTGTGGGGTGCGCTGCGCGACTGGCAACGCATCCGCGGGCGGCCGCGCGTCCCACCGGCCATCCGGCCCTCTGCTCATGTCCAACGGAAAGGAGTCGTCGTGAATCATTCGATCGAGCGGCGCAGCTTCGCCGGCCTGCTGGCCGGCGCGTGCCTGGCGGTCGCCATGGCGGGGTCGCCCGCCACGGGGCGCGCGCAGGATGGAAGCATCGTCATGGCGTCGACGACATCGACGGAGCAGTCGGGCCTGTTCGGGCACCTGCTGCCCGCCTTCAGGAAGGCCACGGGCATCGACGTGAAGGTCGTGGCCGTCGGCACCGGCCAGGCGCTGGACATGGGCCGGCGCGGCGATGCGGACGTGCTGTTCGTCCACGACACGGCCGCGGAGGACAAGCTCGTCGCCGAAGGCTTCGGCGTGAAGCGCGCGGATGTCATGTACAACGACTTCGTGCTGGTCGGGCCGAAAGGCGATCCGGCCGGCGTGAAAGGCGACGACATCGTCGCCGCGCTGCGGAAGCTGGCCGATTCGAAGGCCGCGTTCATCTCGCGCGGCGACAAGAGCGGCACGCACGCGGCGGAGCTGCGCTACTGGAAGGCCGCGGGCGTGGACGCACCGGCCGGCCGCGTGAGCGGCTACAAGGAATGCGGCTGCGGCATGGGCCCGGCGCTCAACATCGCCGCCTCCACCGCCGAGGCCTACGTCCTGGCCGACCGCGGCACGTGGCTCAGCTTCAGGAACCGCGGCGATCTGGCGATCCTCGTCCAGGGAGACAAGCGCCTGTTCAACCAGTACGGCGTGATCGTGGTGAACCCGGCCAAGCATCCGCACGTCAAGGCGCCGCTCGCGCAGCGGTTCGCCGACTGGGTGGTTTCGCCCGACGGACAGGGCACCATCGCCGGCTACAGGATCGGCGGGGAGCAGCTGTTCTTCCCGAACGCCGGCGCGTCGAAATGAGATCGAGCCCGTCCGTTCGCGCTTGCGCCGTTGCCCCGCGGTCCTGGATCAGGACTCGAGCGGCCGGCAGACTCGCTGCGACAGGCGCGCGCCGTCGAACTTCAGCGGGTTGCCGAGCAGCTTGAGTTCCGGATCGCCGGGATGCGGCACCGGACGCACCATGTCGATCTCCCGCAGGAACGGGTTGTCGAGCGCTTGCTGCACGGTGAGCACGGGAGAGACCGGCAGGACGCCCGTCAGCGCCCCCAGCCAATGCCGGGTCGGGTGCGCGCCGAATGCCTCGTCGAGCGCCTGGGTCAGCTCGGCCCGGTGCTGCGCGCGCAGCTTCTGATCGGCGAAGCGCGGATCGTCGCCGATGTCCGGCCGGGCGAGCACATCGAGCAGCGCGGACCAGAACTTGTCGGTCATGCACATCACGTAGATCCAGCCGTCGGCGGTCCGAAAGGTCTGCACCGGCGTCGCGGACAGGTGCGCGCCACGCGGCAGCCGGCTCGACGCATGCCCTTCGTTGACGTACCAGGTGCCGGCATAGCCCAGCTGGTGAAGCGCGACGTCGAACAGGCTGACATCGACGTCGCCGCCCTGCCCGGTCATCTCGGCCTTGCGCACCGCCGCCAGCAGGCCCAGCATGCCCGTGACACCGGTCATGTAGTCGATGACCGAGGCTCCGAATCGCGTCGGGTCGCCCTCGGGGTCGCCGGTGAGGTCCATCAGCCCGGACTCCGCCTGCATCAGGAAGTCGTACCCCGGCCATGCCGCGCGCGAGTTGTCGCGGCCATAGGCCGAGATGTGCAGGCAGACGATCTCGGGCTTGATGTGCTTCAGGTTCGCGTGGTCCAGCTTCAGCTTCGCCGGCTGGTCGCCGCGCAGGTTGTTGACGACTGCGTCGGCCTTGGCCACCAGCTTCTCGAACGCCGCGCGCCCCTCGGCCGTCTTCAGGTCGAGGCTGACGCTCTGCTTGTTCGTGTTCCAGCCCTGGAACACGAGGCTGTCGCCCGAACCGACGAAGTACGGCCCCATGAAGCGGGACGGGTCGCCGCCGATCTCCTTGTTCTCGATCTTGATCACCTCGGCGCCCATGTCGGCGAGGAACATCGAGCCATACGGACCGGCCGCGAACTGCTCGATCGACAGGACCGTGAGTCCCTCCAGTGGCTTCATCGCTTGTCCTCGCTCGCTCATTCGACCGTCAGCTTCGCGCGCTTCGCCAAGGCGCCGAAGTCCTTCAGCTCCTTGTCGACACGGGCCTTCAGCTCCGCCGGCGTGCTCGCCAGCGGTTCGATGCCCTGGTCGAGAAGCTGCTTGCGCACGACGGCGTCGTCGAGGATCGCGATGACCTCCTTGTTCAGCCTGGCGACGATCGGCGCCGGCGTCGCGGCGGGGGCCATCAGGCCGAACCAGGTACCGACGTCGATGTTGGGCACGCCGGCTTCGGCCAGGGTCGGCACGTCGGGCAACGCGCTCGAACGCCTGGCCGTCGTCACCGCGAGCGCGCGGGTCTTGCCCGACCTGATGTGCGGCAGTGCCGAGGTGACGGTGTCGAACATCGCCGAGACCTGGCCCCCCAGCAGGTCGGCCACGGCGGGGCCGCTGCCCTTGTAAGGGATGTGCGTGAGCTGCGCCCCGGTCTCGAGCTTGAACATCTCGCCGATCAGGTGGTGGGCAGACCCCGGACCGGCCGAGCCGTAGTTGTACTTGTCGGGGCTCGCTTTCGTGACGGCGACGAGTTCCTTCGCCGACTTCGCCGGCACCGCGGCGTTGACGACAACGACGTTCGGCACCAGCGCCAGCATCGTGATGGGGGCGAAGTCGTTGCCGAACTGGTAGGGCAGCTTGGGAAACACGCTCTGAGCGATCGTATGGTGCGCGGCGCCGACGAGCAGCGTGTAGCCGTCGGCCGGGCTCTTGGCGACGAAGTCGGCGCCCAGCGTTGCGGCGGCACCGCCCTTGTTCTCGATCACGACGGGTTGCCCCACCGCCTGCTGCAGCCGCGGGCCGACGATGCGGATCAGCGTGTCGGTGGTGCCGCCCGGCGGGAACGGCACGACGATCTTGATCGGCTTGCTGGGATAGGCGTTGGCCTGAGCCATCGCGGGCGCGGTGGCGAGAGCAGAGGTGCAGGCGATCGCGGCAATGACGCTGCGCGCAATGAGGTGCGACATGTTGTCTCCGTCGGGGATGTGGATGGACCGGGGTTGCAGAGGGAAGGCCTGCGCCGCTATCCGAAGACGGCCGGGCGCTTGGCGAGGAACGCGGCGACGCCTTCCTTGGCGTCGTCCGAACAGAACACTCGGTCGCTGGCCTCGAGCGACTCTGCGATCGCTTCGGCCTCGGTGCGGTCGAACGCGAGGTTGATGACCGACTTGGCCATCTGGAGCGCCAGGCGTGCGTGCCTGGCGAGCCTCTGCGCGATCTCGCGCGAGCGCGCCACGGCCTGGCCCTGCTCGACCACGCGGTTGACGAGCCCCCACGCCAGCGCCTGCTGGGCGTCGATCGGCTCGCCGAGGAAGATCATCTCCTTCGCGCGCGACTCGCCGATCTTGCGCGCGACGCGGAAGGTGCCGCCGCTGCTCGGAAACACGCCCAGCTTGATCTCCGGCAGGCACAGGCGCACCTGCTGCTCCGCGACGACGAGGTCGCAGCAGACCGCGATCTCGAGGCCCCCGCCGTACGCCACACCATTCAGCGCTGCGATCGTCGGCTTCGGAAATGCACGCAGCAGCTCGAAGACCTTGTTCTGGAAGACGAGCTTCTGCTCGACACGGCGCCGGGATCGGTCATGTGCTCGAGCTCCGTGATGTCGGAGCCGGCGCAGAACGCCTTGCCCTCGCCGGTGAGGATCACCGCACGGACGGAGTCGTCCCGTTCGAGGCTGCGCAGGGCGGCGTACAACTGCCGGGTGAGCGGCAGCGACACGACATTCATCGGCGGGTTGGCGAG
>Ga0075429_100005079_pt1 | contig 11320 bp, 12 predicted proteins | sample RhiMetdeltSRZDD3_FD_75295 | JGI IMG/M metagenome (GOLD analysis project Ga0075429, IMG submission 75295) | Populus rhizosphere microbial communities from Tennessee, USA - Rhizosphere MetaG P. deltoides SRZDD3 | ecosystem: Host-associated > Plants > Roots > Rhizosphere > Soil | place: USA...
AGCACGGTCTGCATGAACTTCTTCGCCATGCCGACGTTGAAGAAGGACCGGGCCTGCTTGCGCTTGCCCAGCTCGATGAGCCCGTTGCGCGGGTTGAACGTCACGTTGGCGAGCGAGCGCACGGGGATGGCGAGCGTGGGATCCTTGCTGCGCTGGGCGGCCGTGATGACGAGGTCGGCGACGCTCACGAGCTTCTTCTCGACGGCCGTGGTCTTGGGTCGCTTGCGCGCCATGGCGCGTGCTAGCCCTTCCTGCGCTTGGCGCGCGTACGGGGTTTCGCCCTCGGCGGCGTGCGTCGCTTCGCGGCGGACGTGGCGCGCGAGCTCGAGGCCGCCTTGCTCCGGCGGGTGCCGGCCCTCGGCGCCGACGGCGGTGTCGCCTCGGTCATCGGCACCGGCGACTCCACCGCCGCTGCTCCGTTCGGCGACACCGCCAGCGGGACGTCGCCTTCGACACCCTCCGCGGTGACGATGATCGAGTGCGGCAGCCCCTCGGGGCCATGGCCGTTGCGGCCGACGAGCTCATCGGTCTTCTCGCCACCCGTCCGCTTCAGCGCCATGCGCTGCAGCTGCTCCTTCAGCCGCGCGACCGGCAGCGTACCGCCCTTCAACCGATTGCACGAGGCCACGACTTCCTCGATGTAGAGCTCGAAGATGTTGCGGCGGCGATGCTCGCTGTGCGCGCGCTCGCGGCGCCGCAGAAAGGCGCCGAGTCGCCGGCCACACTCGCGCAGGGCCAGGGTGATCTCTTTGCGGATCTCGTCGTAGTCGGCGATCGCCTCTTTCGATTCGCTGGTGAACGGCACCCACACCGACGCCATGTGGACGAAGATCACCATGGGGCCGGCGGGCACGGCCCCGCGCGACTGCGGGACGCCGTAATTGCGCCAGCTCGTATCGACCACCGCCTTGTAGCTCGCGCACGCGGACTGCTGATAGAGCAAGGGGACCCGGTTGGCGTAGCGGATGACGCGCGCCAGCTCGTGCTCGCTGGTCGGCGCCTCGCCCTCCGCGAGCGGAAGCGCCGCCTTCTCCGGCGCGGCCGGCGTCTGCTCCGGGCCTCGCCCGTACGCGAGCCCCGCCTCGATCACAAACGGATTGCCGCGGTACACCGACGGCGGGCGGGTCACCGCCGTATAGAAATCGCCCTTGATCTGCTGGTAGAGCCCGGACAGGATCGCGCGCTCACCGATCGGCGAGAGACAGTTCGTCGGCGGCGCCATGATCCTCGTGGCCTGGATCGTCTGGTAGAGCTTCTCGGCCGCCTGCCCGTGCACGTCGCGGGGACGCGCGCGGGGTGACAGGCCGGCCGCCTTGCAGATGTCGTCGGCGAGCCGCGGTGACACGCGGCTGAAGTCCGCGGCCAGGAATCCCGCGAGCGAATGGCTCGTGGTGTCCTGCAGCATCTTGAGCAGCATGCCGAGCTCGATGCCGTTCGGATGCGGCTTGATCTCGCGCGGGGTGGGCGGCAGCTCCGCGTACGTTCGCGGATGCTCCCTGGTTTCGCCATCGGGCGCGGCGTACGTCAGCCTGACGTGCGGATTGGCGATGATCGTCTGCTCGAGGTACTCATCGATGGACGCGCGCCCCTTCTGGTATCGTCCCTCGACCTCGAGGGTCACCTGGGTCCCGCGCGGATATTCCCAGTTGTCGACCTGCTTCTTCTCGAGGATGTGCGGCTCGTTCTTCTTGGTATCGATCTGGACCTCGAAGAAGTGAGCGGGCGCCCGCGGGCTCGTGCGCGAGATGATCTGGACGGGTTTGCCGGTCGTGAGCTGACCGTACATGCCGGCCGCCGAGATGCCGATCCCCTGCTGGCCGCGGCTCATGCGGAGCCGATGGAACTTCGATCCGTACAGCAGCTTGGCGAAGATCCGCGGGATCTGCCCTCGCACGATTCCGGGCCCGTTGTCGGTGATGGTGATCCGGAAGCGCGTGGCCTGGCTCGCGGGTGGCGGCGGGTCGCCGTTGCCGACCGCCTCCACCTTCACGATCACGTCCGGCAGGATTCCCGCCTCCTCGCACGCGTCCAGGGCGTTGTCGACCGCCTCCTTCACACAGGTCAGCAGCGCCTTGCGCGGATTGTCGAAGCCGAGGAGATGGCGGTTCTTCGTGAAGAACTCCGAGACGGAGATCTCGCGCTGGCGAGCGCCCATCTCGACGGCCGACGGCGGTGCGATGGAGGCAGTCTTCGAAGCCATGCCCCTCATAGAAACAAAATGTCGCGGAGAGACTCAAGTTTTCCGTCGGACGGGGACACGGTCAGAACCGCCTCACGCCCGTGCGACGCACTCGATCTCGACCGCGATGCCGGCCGGCAGGGCGCCCGCCTGGATGGTCGTGCGCGCCGGATACGGAGCCTCGAAGTAGGTCGCGTAGACATCGTTCATCGCGGCAAAGTCGTTGATGTCGCGCAGATACACGTTGCATTTGACGACCTTCGCGAGCGACGAGCCGGCCGCCTCGAGGATCGTCTTGAGGTTCTCGAACACCCGCGTCGTTTCCGAGCGCGCGTCGCTGCGCTCGATCTGTCCCGTGACGGGATTGATGGCGCCTTGTCCCGAGACGAACACGAAGCCGTCCTCGACGATCGCCTGCGAGTAGGGGCCGATCGGCCTGGGCGCCTTGTCGGTGTGGACCGCGTTCCTCATGGTGTCATCTCCTTCGTGCCGCAGTCTCCGTGCTGCGGCCACGCGCGTCAACCCGCCGATGTCCGTCGGAATGCCGCTTGCACTCGAGCAGCCGCATCCCTCGAGGAGCCCGAAATGAGGCTTTCACATCGTGAGCGTTCATTCACCCGCGACATCGCCGCCGTCGCCGGCGGCCTGGCCGTCGGCGTGATAAGTAGCCGGTTGCACGCGCTCGCCGAGGAAGACATCGTGTATCCGCTGCTGCAGTCCAAGGCGGGCGGGACGAGCGCCGCCAAACAGCTCTACAGCGAGCGCGCGGAGATGAAGGTCCATCTCTACGAGCTGGAGATGGCGCCGGCCGGCGGCGCTGCATGGGCCGAGCGGGCGCGCGCGCTCCACGCGTTGATCGCGCGCCATATCCGGGAGCGACTCGCCCGTCAGGTCCGCCGCGAGGAAGCGCTTATCCTCTAGAACCCGCGCGCCTTCATGCAGTCTCGGTAGGCCTGCTGATAGGTCGGGTCATTCTTGGACACGTCGGCGATGCCGCGCAGCTGATCGGCCTGGTTGGCCACCTTCGCCTCGTCGGCCGGCTGGGGGCTCGGCGCCGCCTGCGGGGCGGCCGTCGTCGGTTGTGAGCGCACCGCCGTGTCGGCCGGACTCTTTGGCGACGCGCTCGGACTCAGCTTCGACTGTGCCATGCGATTGCACGCGTCGAAGTCCTTCTGCGTCGGCTCCGCGGCCAGAGCGGCGTTCGCACCGGCGAGCAGCGCGGTCGCGACGAGTGCGCTGGTCATTTTCATACGGGCTCCTCGATGGAGCCCGCATGAGCAATCCGTGTGCCCGGGAGACGCGGGGTCGGCTCGCGAGAGCCACTGAAAGGTGTCGCGCCCAGGAGGAGCCGATCGTCACAGGTGGGCGCCGCAGTACTTGCAGTGCGACGCATCGACATCGTGGCCTTCGGCGCCGCACGCCGGACACGCCTGCCGCGATACGGGGCGGCCGGCCTTGGCCAGCTCGACCGACACGATCCCGGTCGGCACCGCGATGACGCCATAGCCGAGGATCATCAGGAGCGAGGCGACGAGCTGACCGAGGGGGGTGCGGGGCGCGATGTCGCCGTAGCCGACCGTGGTCATGGTGACGATCGCCCAGTACATGCTGGTGGGAATGCTCGTGAAGCCGTGCTCCTCGCCCTCGATGACGTACATGAGCGACCCGACGATGAGGACGACCGCCACGATCCCGCCGAGGAACACCGTGATTTTTCGCCGGCTCTCCCGCAGCGCGGTGACGAGCAGCTCGGCCTCGCTGACGAAGTGCGCGGCCTTGAGGATACGGAACACGCGCAGGAGCCGGATGCCGCGGATGACCATGAAGGACTGCGTCTCGGGGACGACGAGCGCCAGGTAGGTTGGCACGATCGACAGCAGGTCGACCACACCATAGAAGCTCGTGGCATACCGCCACGGACGCTCCACCACCATGAGCCGCAGTCCGTACTCGATGGTGAAGGCCACCGTCAGCGTCCACTCGGTCGCGCGCAGCCACGGGCCGTGCTCATGGCGGATCTCGGGCACGCTCTCGAGAACGACCGCCGCCACGCTGGCGGCGATCGCGAGCAGCAGGCCGACGTCGAACGCCCGCCCGGCGGCGGTGTCCGACTCGAAGATCACCTCGTGCAGACGCGACCGCCACCGAGGCCGACGGCGCGCTTCAGCGCCGACACGCGTGATCGGTTGGGATCGTTGCATCAGCGCCTCCTGGATATCATACGTCGGCCTCTCGTCCGTAGACCGAACGACGGAAGCCTGAATCGCCATCGTCCGGGCGGCTACACTGGGGGCATGAGGAGCGCGCTGCTGGAGGTGGCCGGACGCGGCGTCCACGTTTCCAATCCGGACAAGATCTTCTTCCCCCGCGCCGGCTACACGAAGCTCGACCTCGCGAAGTACTACGCGGCGGTGGCCCCGGCCGCTCTGCGGGGCATCGCGGGGCGGCCGATCGTGCTCAAGCGCTATGTCGATGGCGCGGAGAGCCAGCCCTTCTTCCAGAAGCGGGCGCCGGAGGCGCGGCCGGACTGGATCGAGACGGTGGAGCTGCGCTTTCCCTCGGGACGCACCGCCCGCGAGGTCGTCGTGCGAGACGCCGCGCAGCTGCTGTGGATCGTGAACCTCGGCTGCATCGACTTGAACCCTCATCCCGTCCGCGCCGACGATCTGGACCATCCCGACGAGCTGCGCGTCGATCTCGACCCCGGCCCCGGCGTCGCCTGGGACGACGTGCGACGCGTGACGCTGCTGGTCCGGGACGTCCTGGATGCGCATGGGCTTCGCGGATGGCCCAAGACGTCGGGCTCGCGCGGCATGCACGTCAACGTGCGCATCGAGCGGCGCTTCCCCTTCGAGCAGGTGCGGCGCGCCGCGCTGGCGCTGGCGCGCGAGGTGGAGCGACGCGCGCCCGAGCTGGCGAGCAGCAAGTGGTGGAAGGAGGAGCGGCACGGCGTGTTCCTCGACTACAACCAGAACGCGAAGGACCGCACGGTCGCGTCCGCGTGGTCCGTGCGGCCGACGCCCGACGCGCGCGTGTCAATGCCGCTCGACTGGGACGAGGTTGCCGGCTGCGATCCCGCGGCCTTCACGCTGGCCACCGCCGCCACGCGCTTCAGCGAGCGCGGCGATGCCGCGGCCGGGATCGACGCGGCGGCAGGATCACTCGACGCCCTGCTCGAGCTGTCGGCGGCGCAGGAGGCGGCCGGCCTGCGCGATGCGCCGTGGCCCCCGCACTACAAGAAGCAGCGTGACGAGCCACCACGCGTCGCGCCCTCGCGCTCGAAGGCGGCCGCGAGGGGCCGCGGCCGCACGCCGTCCACGCTCATCACCGTGGCCCGTGCCGCGGACCAGGCCGAGGCCCTGGCCGGCCTCGAGAGCTGGAAAGCGCGTCATCCGGCGGCGGCCGCGCGGCTGCACGTGGATGACGTCCTCGTCGACTCGATGCGCGGCCGTTCGACCACCTGGACCCGCATCCGGGTGAATCTCCGCCACGTCCCCGAGGCCGAGCGCCCCGGCGACGAGCCGCCGGTGCCCGACTACGATCCGTGGCGCGCGTCGGGGCGCGAGCGTGCGCGCTCGCGGGCGCCGAAGACGCGCTCGAGCTCATAGGCCGGCGTCACCTCGAGCTGGTCGTAGCGGCACTCCTGTGGTCGCTTGTCCGGCCGCCAGCGGAGGAACCGCGCTGCGTGGCGAAAGCGCGAGCCCTGCATGTGGTCGTACGCGACCTCGCAGACGCGCTCGGGCCGCAACGGCTCCCAGCTGAGGTCCTTGCCGCGGTTCCAGCGGCTCGTGGCGCCCGGCATCCGCTGCCCGTTTGCGCCCGCATCGTCCTCCGCCATCGCCCAGTCGCGCCAGGGATGATGGTCGAGCGCACGCTCCCGCAGCGGCGCCAGCTCGGTCACGAGCTGCTTGCGCGCGGCGTTGGTGAAGGCGGCGGTGACGCCGACGTGGTGCAGCATCCCGTGATCGTCGTACAAGCCAAGCAGGAGCGAGCCGACCATGGTGCCGGGGCCCTGTTTATGCCAGCGGAAGCCGGCGACCACGCAGTCCGCCGTGCGCGCGTGCTTCACCTTGATCATGGTGCGCTCCCCGGCGCGGTACGGCGCGTCCAGACGCTTGGCCATGACACCATCGAGCCCGGCGCCCTCGAAGCGTCGAAACCAGTCCTCGGCCAGGGCGCGGTCGCGGGTGGCCGGTGAGAGATGCACGGGCGGCGTCGCCCTTCCCAGCGCCTCCTCGAGCCGCTCGCGCCGCACGGCCAGCGGCACGTCGCGCAGGTCTTCGTCGTCGAGGGCCAGCAGGTCCCAGGCCACGTACGACGCCGGCGACTGAGCGGCCAGGAGCTTCACGCGCGAGGCGGCGGGATGTATGCGCAGCAGCAGCGCCTCGAAATCGAGCCCGGCCGCGCCGACGATGACGATCTCGCCGTCGACGACACAGCGCGGCGGCAGGTTTCGCGCCAGCGGCGCGAGCAGCTCGGGGAAGTATCGGTTCATCGGCTTCTCGTCGCGGCTCTGCACGAGGATCTCGTCGCTGTCGCGGAACACGAGCGTGCGGAAGCCGTCCCATTTGGGCTCGAACTGCCAGCCCGGACCCGCCGGCAGTGCGTCGGCAGCGGCCGACAGCATGGGCGCCAGCGGCGGCGCGAAGGGCAGCCGCATACCCGCCTAGTGGGCGGAGCGCTGCGGATCGCGCAGCGTCGCGAGCAGCACGACGAGATCCTCGGGATTCAACGGCTTGACCGCATGCGCGTCGAACCCGGCGGCGATGGCGCGATCGCGGACGTGCCGGCCCATGTGCGCGGTGACGGCGACGGCACGGAGGGGCCCGCCGGCACGCCGCGCGTGTTGCCGCCGGGCCGTCTCGATGAACGCGAAGCCGTCCATCTCCGGCATGGCGATGTCGCTGACCAGCATATCGATGTCATCGTCGGCGAGGATCTGCAGACCTTCGCGCGCCGAGCCGGCGACTCTCACGTCGGCGCCGCTCTGACCGACGGCGATGGCCAGTAGCTCGCGGGCGTCCGGCTGATCGTCGACGATCAGGACGGTCCTCGATCACGATGGCCGCCGGAGTCTGCGAGTCCCCTGACCAGGGCGAATGCCCGTCGACCGCCGCGCGATAGCGCTCCGACAGATTGCGCCACGCCCCGAATCGCATCACACCAGTCTCGTCGAGGAGCAGCACACTGGCGCGGTTGGCACCCGCCGCCATGATCGACGCAATGGCCGCCTCGCAGACGCTGGCCGCGTCCGTGGCGCGCGCCACCCGGTCGGCGAGGTGGTAGAGAAGCTCGAGTCGCTGCTTCACCGTTTCATGCTCTGCCGTGCGCGGACCGAGTTTAACGGGCGATCATCCGCCGTGCAAAAGCGGGCCGGCTCGCTCAACGCTGTCTGTTCGCGACCGGGGCGATGGCTCCGCCGTGCGTCTTCCGCCGAAACACGGCCGGGAAGAACGCCGTTCCCGCGACGACGATGTAGGTGCCGTAGGCGAGGATCTCGAGCGCCGTCGGCCGCGCCCGATATCCGACCAGGCCGGTCAGCACGCCGCCGAGGGCGCCGTGGTCGTCGAGGAGCCACGACGTATCCCACACCGGGTCGCCGGCGGGCAAGAGGCCCAGCCCCTGCAGCTTGCCAACGCCAGCGCTGAGGAGGCCAGCGGCGAGCAACAACAGCAGCACCGACGTCGCCGCGAAGAAGCGCTGGACGCTGAGGCGGCGACCGCCCTGGAACACGACCCAGCCGAGGATCGCCGCGCCAACGAGACCCGCGACGCCACCCGCGAGCGCGCGCCAGCTCGCCGCGTCGTCCATCTGCACGAGGAGGCCCCACAGGAACAGCACCGTCTCGGCGCCCTCGCGGAAGACGCCGGTAAACGCGATGAGACCGACGAGCCAGAGCCGCTGGCGCGCGTGGGCCTCGTCGATGCGGCGCTGCACCTCGCCCCGAATCTCGCGCGCGTGGCGGCCCATCCACCAGCCATGCCACGTCAGCAGCGCCACGGCGAGGAAGATGACGCCGATGGCGATGACGTCCGGGCCGAGGTCGGCGAGTGGCCCACTGATCACGCTGACGGTCACGCCCATCGCGATCGAGGCGCCGAGCGCGAGGACGGCACCGGCGGTGACATATCGGCGGCTCTGCGCGCGTCCGATCATCGTCAGGTACGCGTAGAGAATGCCCAGCAGCAGGGCCGCCTCGAATCCCTCGCGCAGGACGATGACGAACGTGGCGCCCATGCTACTCGGCGACGATCTGCCCCTGCGCGGTCTTTGGATTGAACTCGCCGAAGAACGGATACGTCCCCGGCTTCAGCGCGCGCACGCGGATATTCGCCGTCTTGCCGGCCGGGATGACCTTCTCGATGCGCAGGTCCTTGCTCTCGAACTCTTCCGACTTCGCGTCTCTGTTCGTCACGACGAGCACGAACGGCTTGCCCGCCTTGACCTTGACCTCCGACGGCACGAACCGGTTGTTCTCGATCGTGACCGGGATCTCGCTGGGGGGGCCCTGCGCCAGCGCCGGCGTGGCGCTCAGCGTGGCGCCGAGCAGCAGCGATATCAGCAGACCCTGTCGCACAGCGGCGGCGCTCTTCCACCTCATGATCGATCCTCCCGGATAGTTAGGGTTCCTTAATATATGCAGAACGTCAACCTTAATGTCGAGAGCCGCGACAGGTGACCGCTCGCCTGAGCTTGGCCCGCGCGTCCCGGCGTGCTCGCCACTCATGGGCCCGGGAATTGCTTCGTCGAGGCGGCAGGACAATCACACTCACACTTTTGGAGGCCTCGACATGATCAAGATTCTCGTGTTGTTTCTCGTCGCGGTGATGTCGGTCGCCCCGGCGCTCGTGGCAGCCCAGACGGGCGGCGCCGGCAGCGGCAGTGGCGCCGCGGGCTCGGGTTCGGGTGCGCCGTCGGGAAGCTCGGGTGGGAGCGGCACGACCGGCACGACCTCCGGCGGCCCCAGCGGCGCTGGCGCGTCGCCGTCTGCCAGCCCGTCGCCCAGCTCCACCTCGACGTCCGGCGACTTCGGCCAGTACACGACGCAGGCCGATTGCGAGAAGGCCGGCGGCACCTGGGAGCTTGCCTCGAAGAAGTGCGCGAAGAAGTGAGACGCCCGGAGGGAGCTCGCGCTCGCTGGCCCTCCTGAGCGCGGGCAGCGTGCGGTGGACGGCGTGATGCCGTCCACCGTCGTCGCGCGAATCGAGTTACTGCGTCGACTTGGGGTCCATCCAGACGACCTCCCAGTGGTGTCCGTCGGGATCATAAAAGCTCCAGGCGTACATGAACCCGTGATCCTGGGGGTCCATGGCGTGCGTCCCGCCGGCAGCGATGGCCGTGCGCACCAGTTCGTCGACCTCTTCGCGGGAGCCGCACGACAGCGCCAGCAGCGCCTCCGTGTAGCGCGTCGTGTCGCAGGCTTCCCGCCGCGTGAACCCCTGGAAGAACGGCTGCGTCAGGAGCATGACGAAGGCGTCATCGCTGACGATCATGCAGGCGGCCTTGTCGTCCGTGAACTTCGGGTTGAACTGGAAGCCGAGCTTGGAGAAGAACGTCATCGATCGCGTCAGATCTCGAACCGCGATGTTGACGAACATCTTCCGCACAGGCGTGTCAGTCATGGTGTCCCTCCAACGAACAGGTCGAACGGCGAGGCGCCCGTTCGACAGCGAGCGCGAGACACCGCGCTCGGCGACGGCGAGTTCGACTACATCTCGCTGATCTCGACCATCGAGCACATCGACGACGACGTCGACAGCGCGGCGATGCGCGAGCTCGCGCGTGTGCTCAAGCCCGGAGGCCGGCTGGTCCTCACCGTCCCGTACAACTACGAGTGCTATCGGGATTTCTGGGTATCCGACGACCCGTATACCAACGTCTACCGTGGCACGCGCTTGTTCTACCAGCGTCACTACGATGACGCCGCGTTGGACAAGAGGCTGGTGGAGCCGTCAGGCTTCGGCTCAGGAAGAAGCTCGTCTTCGGGGAGCCGGGGTGGCGCTGCTGCAACACGCTCTTCGCGAACCCGCGTCTCCCGGTCGTTGCGAAGCTGCCGTTAGCGGGACACAACGGCCCGCAGCGATCGTTCGGCCGAGGGAGCGCCGCCGCTGGCGGCGCTCCCTCGGCGTTCACGGAACCGCCGTGGTGACGCTAGACCTTCAGCTGATCGCGAATCGGCAGATGCCGGATACGCTTGCCGGTCGCCGCAAAGATGGCGTTGCAGAGCGCCGGCGGGATGGGCGGCACCCCCGGCTCGCCCACGCCACCCATCGGCTGACCGTAGTCGCCCGGGATGATGTGCACGCGGATGACCCGCGGGGCCTGCGCCATGCGCGTCACTTCGTAGGCGTTGAAATTGTCCTGCTCCACGCGTCCCGCCTTGAAGCTGATCTCGCCGAGCGTCGCGATGCCGACGCCCATGACACAGGCGCCCTCCATCTGTGCGCGCACACGGTCCGGATTGACGGTGGCGCCGCAGTCGACGGCCATGTCCACCCGCGGAATCGTCACCACGCCCTTGTCGTCGACGGCCACCTCCACCACGGCCGCGACGTAACTGACGAAGCTGTAGTGGGCGGCGATGCCGAGGCCGTGGCCCTTCGGCAGCGTCTTGCCCCAGCCGGACTCGCGGGCCACCGTCTCGACGACCCGCCGCAGTCGGCCGGTATCGACGGGATATCGCTCCGGTGATTCGCCATGATTCCACGTGTCGCCGAGCGTCTCCGGACTGACCCGCCGCGCGGGGCCGATGACCTCGAGCAGGTAGTCCTTCGGATCGCGACCGGCCGCCGCGGCCAGCTCGGCCACGAACGACTGGACGGCGAAGGCGTGGGGAATGTTCGATACCGAGCGGAACCAGCCGATCCGCGTGTGCGCGACCGCCTCGGGGTTCTCGATGCGTACGTTGGGGATGGCGAACGGTACGTTGATCACGCCCATCCCGAGCTCGAGCGCGGCCTCGTGCTTCGCGGCCGGATCGAACGTCGAGAAGATGGTGGGCGCGACGGTGCGGTGCAGCCACGCGACGGGCTTGCCCTGCCCGTCCACGCCGGCCTCCAGGTGCTCGACGGACACCGTGTGATAGTACGAATTGTGGAGGTCATCGTCGCGCGTCCACGTGACCTTCACCGGCTTGCCGTC
>Ga0075429_100005081_pt1 | contig 11311 bp, 12 predicted proteins | sample RhiMetdeltSRZDD3_FD_75295 | JGI IMG/M metagenome (GOLD analysis project Ga0075429, IMG submission 75295) | Populus rhizosphere microbial communities from Tennessee, USA - Rhizosphere MetaG P. deltoides SRZDD3 | ecosystem: Host-associated > Plants > Roots > Rhizosphere > Soil | place: USA...
CACCTGGCTTTCGTTGCTGAGCTCCCACCGGGCCGCCCAGCAGAACGAAGACCTTTTTCTCTTCAACCTGCTGGTGCTGGTACTCGCCGTAGTGCTGCCCCGGGCCATCCGCAAAGGCGGGAGCGCCCTCAAAACCGCGCGCCGCCTGGCGCTCGTGGTGGCGGCGCTGGCGGCGCTGGGTCTTCTGCTCAAGCTGCTTCCCGGCTTCGATCAGCAGAATCTGGAGCTCATCGCACTCGCGCTGCCGATCCATATCGGCCTGTGGGCCGGCCTCAGGAGCCGCGAACCTTCCTGAGCCCCTCGCTGGCCTCGGCGTAACTCGGGAAAACCGCCAGCGCCTTCTGGTAGTACTCCGTCGCCTTCGCCTTGTCGCCGCGATCTTCATAGAGCAACGCGCGGCTGTAGTGTGCCAGGGCTTCGGTCGGCACCGCGGTGCGCTGCGCCGAGGCGGACGGCAGCAGCGGCAGTTTCGCATCGACCATGATGCGCTCGGCCACCGATTCGATCATGCGGTACATGTCCTTGCGGTCGTGCAGCTTGGGATCGTTCCGCACCACCTTCATGATCTCGCCGGTCTCCACGTTGATGATCCGCGCGTCCACCCGGAAGTCACCGTACAGATCGATGAACGATCCGGTGATCATGTAGCGCGCCCCGACCAGCTTGCCGACTTTGGCCGCGGTGGCGGCGTCGACCCGCTCGGCAACCCCGAGGCCCTGCTCGTCGAGCAGCCGCTGGGTCTGTTCGCGATCGACCAGGCGGACCCCGGGATTCCGGGCCAGCTCGAAGATCAGCGTGGCGGCGATTCCCTTGCGCAGGGCATCGAAGTCCTCCTTGTCCTTGCCGTAGCTGCCCCCGTTTTCGAACGGCAGCACCGCGATCCCCGGACGGGAATCCTGGCCGGCGAGGGGCAACGCGAGCACGGCGAGTGCCGCCACGCTCAGCAGGGAAAGCTTCCGAATACCCGGTTTCATGTCTTCCTCCTCAGAGGTCGAGCGCCAGCCCTTCGGCGGCCGCTTCGACGTCCAGCTTGACCCCGGCGCTCGCCACTCGGCGCCGCGCCTCCGCAAGAATCCGGTCGATCTCGTCATCCCGGTGCTCGGGAGCGTGATGGAAGAGTATCAGCTTCCGCACTCCGGCTGCGACGGCCAGATCAACCGCCTGATTTGCGCTCGAATGGCCCCATCCCCCTCGATCCCGGATTTCGTGTTCGCCATAGGTCGCGTCGTGAATCAGCACCTCTCCATTTCGCAAGAACCCTACCAGCGCGACCTGCCAGTCAGGCACTCCGGTCCACTGTCCTAACTCATTGTCTGTCATATAGATAACCGAAGGGCCCCCGGCAAGCGCCGAGATCGCGTATCCCAGCGTCCTGCCGGGGTGACGAAGCGCGATTCCCTTGACTCGGAAGTTGTCGGTTTCCAGCGCCGGGGCCGTGATCTCGGTCACATTGAGGCGGTCCGCGATTGGAGCGTAATGCGCCGGCCAAAGCGGAGGGGTCATGAGCCGGCGCAGGGTCTCATGAAGCGAGATTGTTCCCGGAGCGGGCCCGAAAATCCGGACCTTCGCGTTCCGGTCGTGGATCGGAGCGAAGAATGGCAGTCCGTGGATGTGATCGATGTGGGCGTGGGAGAGGAGCACCTCGATCGGTCCGCTGTACCGGCGCCCGCCCAGTGCTTCTCCCAGGCGACGAATGCCGGTTCCGGCATCGAGCACCAGGAGTCCGGCGCCATCTTCGACGCTCACGCAGGGGGTGTTGCCTCCGTAGCGCGCGGTCTCGAGGCCGGGGACGGCGATCGAGCCGCGCACTCCCCAGAACGTGATCCTCATGCCGCTTGCTGGGCCGCGAGGCGGAGCGCCGGCAGATCCAGCAGCGTGATCCCCTTCCGGGTGACGGCAATCACATTGCGGAGCACCAGGTTTCGCATGGTGCGGGAGACGGTTTCCCGGCTGGCGCCCACCATCTGTCCGATGGAGGCATGGGTCAGGCGTCGCGTGATGGTGACGCCCGATTCGCCGCCCTCTTCCTTCGCCATCTCGAGCAGGAGGTGAGCGACCCGGCCGTTGACGTCGAGCAGCATGAGGCTCGCGATGGTATCGTCGGCGCGGCGGATCCGCCGGGAGAGCTCCCGCAGCAGCGCGATCCCGAGCTCCGGCGACCGGGCCAGCTGAGCCCGAAAGTCTTCGCGGCGAAGCGCGAGGAGCACGCTCTCCTGCATGGCGAAGACGTGTGCCGAGCGGGGCTCGTCGTCGATGAGCGCCATCTCCCCGAAGAAGCTGCCGGCGCCGAGCACCGAAAGAATGACCTCGCGGCCGTCCTCCGCGACGACCGAAACCTTCACCTGCCCGCTCCGGATCAGGAACAGCGTCTCGCCCTCAGCGCCCTGGGTGATGATGAGGCTGCCCTTGGGCTGACGGCGCTCCCGAATCAACTCGGCCATTGCCCGAAGATCCGACTCGGGCACCTGACGGAAAAGCGGAACGGCGCGGAGCACCTCCAGCGGATGGGCCGTCATGCGTTCTCGGGTTTGGAGATGCCCGGAGCATACGGATGCGCCCCGAGGGCTGTCAAACCGTCCCTGACGTCGGAGGGTTGCCTGGGGCCGCCCTCGCCGCTAAGTTTCATGGCTCGCAACGACTTACGGAGTATGACCGTGAAGCCAAATATCCATCCCATGTACCGCACCATCGAAGCCGTGTGCGCGTGCGGGAACAAGTTCGAGACCCGGACCACCGCCGCCTCGATCCACGTCGAAGTCTGCAATGCCTGCCACCCGTACTTCACCGGCAAGCAGCGGCTGATGGACACGGCGGGTCGCGTGGACCGGTTCCGTCGCAAGTACGGCTCGGAGCAGGCGGCCCCTACCGCCGCGCAGTAATCCGTGGAGGCCCGACTCCGCCAGGCGCTCGCGCGGGCGGAGGAGGTCTCCGCGGCGTTGTCCGATCCGGACGTCGCCAGGGATCCGGAGCGCCTCTCCGCCCTGGGCCGCGAGCATTCCCGCCTGGTTCCCATCGTCCGTGCCGCCGAGCGGCTCTCCCGTCTCACCCGCGATCTCGAGCAGGCCCGGGAGCTGGCCCTGGAGGCCGATCCCGAAATGGCTGCGCTCGTCAAAGCCGACATCGACCGGCTGCCAGGGGAGATCGCGGTCCTGGAAAAGGAGCTCGAGGACCTGCTGGTTCCGCGGGATCCGCTGGAAGATCGTGACGCCATCGTGGAAATCCGTGCCGGGACCGGCGGAGACGAAGCCGCGCTGTTCGCCGCCGACCTGCTGCGGATGTACACCCGCTTTGCCGAGCGCCGCGGCCTCAAGGTCGAGCCGCTCACGGTGAGCGATGCGACGCTCGGCGGAGTCAAGGAAGCCATCATCGCGATCCGGGGCGAAGACGCGTACGGCCTGTTCCGCCGGGAGTCGGGAGTGCACCGGGTGCAGCGAGTGCCCGAGACCGAATCGCAGGGGCGAATTCACACCTCCGCCGCCACCGTCGCGGTCCTCCCTGAAGCGCAGGAGATGGACGTGAAGATCGAGCCCAACGATCTGCGCATCGACGTATTCCGCTCCGGCGGCCCCGGCGGCCAGAGCGTCAACACCACCGACAGCGCGGTCCGGATCACCCACCTGCCCACCAACACCGTGGTGCAGCAGCAGGACCAGAAGTCCCAGCTGCAGAACAAGATCAAGGCGATGTCGGTGCTCCGCTCCCGAATCCTCGACAAGATGATTGCCGATGCGGAAGCGGCGCGGTCGCGGGACCGGAAGGCGATGGTGGGCACCGGCGACCGGTCGGCGAAGATCCGGACCTACAACTATCCCCAGAGCCGGGTGACGGATCACCGGATCGGCCTCTCGGTGCATAACCTGCCCGCCGTGATGGATGGGGATCTCGAGGAAATGGTCAAGGCGCTCAGGATGGCCAGCCGGCAGGAAGCCCGTGAGCTCTGACGATCTTCTGGAAGTCGGGAGTCTGCTCGATGCGGCAACCGATCGCCTCCGCTCGGCGGGCATCACCAAATCCCGGCGCGAAGCCAACCGTCTCTGGGCCTGGCAGAACCGGATCTCCCCGGGCCAGGCGGTGCTCGACCGGAATCGTGCCAGCGATACCGGAGCGCGAAAGGCATTCGAGAGCGCGGTCGAGCGGCGGGCAAGAGGAGAGCCGCTTGCCTATGTGCTCGGCTCCGCCGGGTTCCGCAATCTGGAACTGGTGATCGACCGGCGTGCCCTGATTCCCCGGCCCGAAACCGAGCTGCTGGTTGATCATGCCCTCCGTCTGATCCGCACCGGCACGGTGCTCGATCTCTGCACCGGCAGCGGGTGCCTCGCGCTCTCGCTTGCGCAGGAAGGGGAATTCGGGTCGATCACCGGCAGCGACATTTCCAGGGAGGCGCTTGCCCTCGCCGAGGAAAACGTCCGCCGCTCGGGGCTGCCGGTGCGGCTGGTCCGCGCGGATCTGGGCGCGGGGCTCCGGGCAGGGTGCTTCGATCTGGTGGTTTCGAACCCGCCGTACCTCACCGAGGCGGAATACCAGGCTCTGGATCCCTCGGTCAAGTCATGGGAGCCGCGTCTCGCCCTTGCCGGGGGCCAGGACGGGCTCGCCCTGGTACGACGGGTTCTGGTCGAGGCGCCGGTGCTCCTGCGTCCCGGGGGCTGGCTGGTCATGGAGCTAGATTTCACTCGTGCCGCGGCGGTGGCCGGCCTGGCGCACGAGGCCGGATTGTGCAGTGTCAACCTGCTGGATGATCTCTTCGGGCGCGCGCGCTATCTGCTCGCACGCCGGGGGCAAGGGGAATGATCGAGGAAAAGGCGCAGGAGCTGGGACGACTGATCGGCCAGTCGCCCGAGTATCAGACGTTGCGGCGGGCCGAAAAGAGTCTCCAGGAAGACGCCGAGACCCGGGCGCGTCTGGAAAAGATCGACCAGCTCGCCCGTCAAATCGACGAACAGGTCGCGGCGCGCAAGGTTCCGGAAGAAGCCACGGTCCTGGCCTACGAAACCGCGGTGCGCGACCTCGAGATCAGTCCCCAGGGGCAAGCCTATGTGACCGCGCGGGCCAACTACGAAAAGCTGATGACCAAGGTGAACCAGCAGATGAGCTCGGGCATCGAGCGGGGCTCCACCAGCAGCATCATCACCCTGGCATGAGCGAAGGTTTCTTCGTCGTGCTCGAGGGTCCCGAAGGGGCGGGCAAGAGCACCCTTGCGGTGGCGCTCGCCGCCCGCCTTCGCGCGCTGGGCCATGAGCCCGTGATGGTGCGGGAGCCCGGTGGTACCGTCGCCGCGGAGGCGCTCCGCAGGGAGCTGCTGCATTCCGACCAGCATTGGACGCCCGAGAAGGAGCTGCTCTATTTCGTCACCGCGCGCGCCGATCTGGTGGGGCTGGTGATCCGTCCGGCGCTCGCCGCCGGGAAAATCGTTCTCAGCGACCGATACGACCTCACCACCATGGCATACCAGGCCGCGGGCCGCGGGCTGCCGCTGCCGATGGTTTCCTGGGCCAATAATGCCGCGACCGGCGGGCTGCGTCCCGATCTCACCCTGATTCTCGACGTGCCCCCCGAAACCGGATCGGCCCGGCAGGTCGCGTCCGGCAAATCGCAGGACCGGCTCGACCGGGAGCCGCTCGACTTTCACCAGCGGGTCGCCGCGCGGTATCGCGCCGAGACCGGTCCCGGTGTGGTTCACCTCGATGCCACCCTTCCCGGCGACCAGATCGCCGCGCTGGCCTGGACTCACCTGCTCGCGGCGCGCCCGGCTCTCGCGCCGGCCGGCGTGCGCTAGTGGCCCCGGTGCGAACCCGCTGGTTCCTGGTCCTGGGCATTGCGATCGGGGCGCTGGTGGCCGTGGTGCGTCTCCTGGTGACGCCACGGAGCAGGGCGGTGGGCGCCGAGGCTCCGGCGGTGCCCGGAACCGCGCTGTTCGAGGGGGTGATGTCCCACGTACAGTCGTTTTCGGTCGACTCGCTCGACACCCAGGAGCTCTACCGCCGCGCCGCCGCCGGTGTCATCGAGGAGCTGGACGATCCGTATGCCGTGCTGGTGTTGCGGGGCGAGCGGGTCGCCTTTCCCGATTCGGCCAGCCCGCAGGGGCTCTATCTCGACCGCAGGGATGGATCTCCCGTCGTGGTGGCGACCGTCGCCGGCTCACCGGCCGACTCCGCCGGAGTGGAAGCCGGTGACGTGCTCCTGGCCGTGGATTCCATTCCGGTCGACGCCCTGCACCTCGATCGCGCGATGCGCCTGCTCGAGGGCGAGCCCGGAACCCGGACGACCCTTCGGCTCCGCCGGCCCGGCGTCCGGGGAATCATCTCGCTCGATGTGGTTCGCGGTCCCGGCCGGGAAGTTCCCGCCCTTACAGCCTCGCTGCTGCCGGGCCAGGTGGGGGTCGTGGAGCTCAGGAGATTCGTTCCCTTCGCGGCCGACAGTGTGCGCGCCGCGGTCGACTCGCTTCGCCGGCAGGGCGCCCGGTCCCTGGTGCTCGATCTTCGCGGTGCGGTAGGCGGCGCACTGGAGCAGGGGGCGGCGCTGGCGGATCTGTTCCTGGGGGCGACCACCACGCTCGCCGTGAGCCGGCGGCGCGGGGCCCCCTCGCTGACCCTGACCGACTCGAGCGCATCGCCCTTCGACTCGCTGCCCATGGCGATTCTGGTCAACGGCGGAACCGCCGGCGCCGGCGAGGTTGTCGCCGGCGCGCTGCAGGATCACGATCGAGCCGCCGTGCTGGGTGAGACGACGTTCGGGCGAGGCGTCACCCAGAGCAGCTTTCCGCTGGGAGACGGCGCCTCGCTTCGGCTCACGACCGCGCTCTGGATGACGCCAAGCGGGCGACAGATCCAGCGTCCTCCAGAAGCATCGGCCGACTCGACCGACCGGCCCAAGCTCAAGAGCGACGGGGGCAGACTGATCCTGGGCGGGGGCGGCATCGTGCCCGATCGCGCGGTGCGCGACACCGGCACCACCGATCAGGTGCTGGCCGCGGCCCGGCGGCTGCTGTTGCGAGCAGGCAGTCCGAAGGCCGTGATCGCTCTGATAGGAAGCGAGTAGCGAGGAGCGAGGAGCGAAGCGGGTCTCCGTCTCACGAGCTGTCTGCGAAAGGCGCCACATATGAAAACGTTCCCTCGCTTCACTCTTCGCGCTTCGCTGCTCCCTTTTCTCTGCCTGACCGCGCCGCTCTCCGCGCAGAAGAGCCGCAACGTGGTTGTGATTCCCGGTCAGATGACCCAGGTGATCACCGACACCATCGGCACCGCGTACGACATTCCCTTTCCCGCGGGCAGGGTGTATTCCGCGGTGCTCGCCGCGTTCAACGAGCTCAAGATTCCGGCCGAGGTGCGGGACTCCGCCGCCGGACGGGTGGAGTCCAACGTCTTCCACCGGCGCGGGGACCTCGGCGGCAAGCAGATCTCGACCTACCTGGAATGCGGGGACGGGATCACCGGGCCCTACGCCGACACCTACCGGGTGTACATGATCGTGCTCACGACGATCGTGCCGAAGGGCGCGGACCGCTCCGCGCTTCGGAGCGTCCTGCTGGGCGGAGCGGTGAACGTGGCGGAAGGGGCGCGACAGCCGATGGCGTGTGAAAGCAGTGGGCGTTGGGAAATCCGGCTGCACAAACTGGTGCTCGCCAAGGCGGCGCAACCCTAGCGTCTACTGGTCGACCACCCGCACGCCGCGGGGAATCTTGAACTCGAATTGCTCCCGCGGAATGGTGGCATTCGGGCGCAGCCGGGAGAGCGTCAGAATCCGGCGAACTCCCGGCGACTCGTCCAGCTCGATCCGGCGGGGCAGGGCATCCTCGGCATCGATCCACAGCACCGCGCGCGAAAAATTGGCATTGGGGGACGTCGGCACGATCGCCACCACCGAGACCTTGCGCCCGTTCACCTCATCGGTGCGGAGCCAGGTCGAGCGGTACCGGTCGGCGGGGCGGTCGAGCAGTCGGGCCAGCAGATTCACTCCGTAGACCGGATCGCTTTCCACCGACATCCTGATGACCTGTCCCGGCGAAGTGCTGGGCGTATAGATCCAGGTATAGCGGCCGTCGATGACGATGGCTTCGTCGGGCGGATCGGTGAAACGCATGGCGAACGCGTTCTGTCCCGCCTGGTAGAGCCGGCCGGTGGTGGTGAGCGTGTCCCCCAGCCCGGCGTCCTCGATGACCTGGACGAACTCCGCCTGGAGCGACGACAGCCCCCGGTAGGCGTTGCTGGCGCGGCGGATGATGGAGACGGGATCCTGGGCGTGCAGTGCGGTCAGAGGCAAAGAGGCAAAGAGGCAAAGGTGAATAGCCACTTTGCCACTTTGCCACCTTGCCTCTGACCACCTCACGAAACCCTCCTCCCGATCACGCCGGCGATCCCCCGCAGCTCCCCCATCAACAGCGCGAACTGCTCGGGATAGAGACTCTGGGCTCCGTCCGAGAGCGCCTCGGCGGGATTCAGGTGCACCTCGATCAGCAGCCCGTCGGCGCCGGCCGCGATCGCCGCGCGCGCCATCGCGGGCACCAGCGCGCGCTTGCCGGTACCGTGGCTCGGATCCGCCATGATGGGAAGATGGGACAGCGATTTCACCGAAGGTATCGCACTCAAATCCAGAAGGTTCCTCGTCCCGGGATCGGCCCCGCGAATGCCACGCTCGCAGAGAATGACGTCGGGATTCCCCTCGGAAAGCACATACTCGGCGGACAGGAGCAGATCGGCCACACTGGCGGACATGCCGCGCTTGAGCAGCACCGGCTTGCCGGCCCGGCCGGCCCGCTTCAGCAGGGCGTAGTTCTGCATGTTCCGGGCGCCGATCTGGACGATGTCGGCGACCTCCGCCACCCGCTCCAGCCCCTCTTCGTCCATCGCTTCGGTGACGATCAGCAGCCCGGTGTCCCGGCGAACCGCGGCCAGCAGCTCGAGGCCTTCGTCGCCGAGTCCCTGAAACGCATAGGGAGAGGTGCGCGGCTTGAAGGCGCCGGCCCGGAGCGCGCCGGCGCCGGCCGCGAGCACCGCGCGGGCGGTGCCGAAGAGCTGCGCTTCGCTCTCCACCGAGCAGGGACCGGCGACGATAAGGAGCTCCGGACCGCCGATGGTGCGGCCGCCCGGAAGCGAGACCACCGTCGGCTCGGCCCGCCACTCCCGGGAGACCATCCGGTAGGGCCGGGTGATCTGAATGACGTCGTCCACGCCCGGCAGGGCGGTGAAGCGGGCGGCGTCGACCCGGCCGTCGTTGCCCACGATCGCGACGGCATCGCGCTGGACTCCCTCGATGATCTGCGCGGTGAAGCCGAGCCGCTCGATGAGCGCGACGACGCGATCGCGGTCGCTGCTCGATGCGTCGGGGCGCAGGATGATCAACATGCGAGGAGCGAAGAGCGAAGAGCGAAGTGGGAAAGCCGCTTCGCTACTCGCTACTCGCGACTCCCTGTGTCTGGCCCAAACGAACACCCACGATCGTCGACACGCCCGGCTCCTGCATCGTGACGCCGTAGACCGCATCGGCCGACTGCATGGTGCGCGGGTTATGGGTGATCACCAGGAACTGGGTGTCCTTCTTGAACTCGTCGAGGAGGGTGGTGAACCGCCCGACGTTGGCGTCGTCGAGCGGCGCGTCCACCTCGTCCATGAGACAGAAGGGGCTCGGCTTGGTGAGGTAAATGCTGAACAGCAGCGACACCGCGACCAGGGTCCGCTCTCCGGACGAGAGGAGGTGGATCCGCTGGGTGCGCTTGCCGCGGGGCGCCGCGTGGATGTCGATCTCGCTTTCCAGCGGATCGTCCGGGTCAGCCAGCCGGAGCTCGCATTCACCGCCGCCGAACAGGGTCTGGAAGACGTGGCGGAAGTGTTCCTGCACCGCCAGAAAGGTCTCCTGGAACATCAGCCGCGCGGTCCCGTCGATCTCCCGGATCGCCTGCAGCAGCGACTGCCGCGCGGCCACGAGATCGTCGCGCTGGGAGGAGAGAAACTCGAGCCGCTTGGTCTCCTCGGCGTGCTCCTCCACCGCGAGCGCATTGACCGGTCCGATGGCATCGAGCGACTCGCTGATCCGGGCGGCCTCGGCTTCCAGGGTCTCCCGGTCGAGATCGAGCAATGATGCCGTTGCCAGCAGCTGCTCCAGGGGCTGCTTCCACTCGGTCTCGACCCGCTCCATGATGCCGCGGCGCATCCCGCCCGCCTCGGTCAGCTCGACCTCGAGCCGGTGGTCCTCCTCGCTGGACCGCTCCAGCTCCTCCCGGACCGCCACCGCCGAGCGCTCCGCTTCGGCGAGGACCGCCGTCGCCCCCGCCAGCGAAGCTTCGGACTCCGCCGACGCGCGCTCCAGTCCCTCCAGTGCGTTCGCCTGCTCCCGGCGCTGCTGCTGCCAGGCCGCCTGTTGCGCCGTCAGGGTGACGCTCTCTTCGTCGAGCTGGGCGATCTCGCCCAGCAGCGAGTGGGCGGCCGCCTCCGCCGTTGCGATCGTCTGCGTGGCGCGATCGAGCCGCTCCTGGGTCGAGCGGAGCCTGGCGCCGATGTGGGCTTCCTGCACCTGCCAGTGCACCCGGTTTTCGCGGGCCGACTCCTGCTCGGTCTCGACGGCCGTGACCCGGGTCCGCTGCTCGGTGAGGGCGCTCTCCTGCGTAACCCGCGCCCGGGCGCTCTCCTCGAGGAGGCCTTCGACCTCGCCGTGTCGCCGATCGGCGGCGTCCAGCCGCTCCCGGAGCCGGCCCAGACCGGTCTCCGCCTCCGCCAGCTCGCGGGTGAGGTTCTGCACCACCCGCGCCGTATCCTCGCGCCGGGCGGCCGCCATGCGGGCGGCTTCGCGGACCCGGTCGGTGTTGGTCGTCGACGCCGCGGCCGAGCGCTCCAGATCCAGCAACCGGGCCTCGGTCGCAGCCAGCGCCGACCGGACCTGCGCGAGCTCGGCCTCCTGCTGATCGATATCCCCGGCGAGCCCGCCGATCTCGGCGCGGCGCCGCAGCGGTCCGCTTCCGCCCGAAGAGCCGGCCAGAAGAATGGCGCCGCTGGCCCGGCGAAGGGCGTGACCCCGCCCGTCGAGCGCTTCCGATCCTCCCAGCAGCGCCTCCACCCAGCGGGTCGCGGGGCCTTCGGCGTGCAGATGGGCCTGCAGCGGGCTGACGCCGTCGACGGGTGTGCGGGGACCGCTGTCCACCGGGAGCAGGACCAGCGCTCCGGGTTGCGACTCCGAGTGCCAATAGCGGATCGCGTCCACGGCCTCCTGGTCGCGCACCAGGATCGCGTGCATCCACTCGCCCAGGAGACGCTCCGCCAGCTCGGCGGCATCGCGGTCGGCGCTGATGTAGTCGCTCAGCGGCCCCAGCACGCCCCCGTTGAAA
>Ga0075429_100005082_pt1 | contig 11311 bp, 13 predicted proteins | sample RhiMetdeltSRZDD3_FD_75295 | JGI IMG/M metagenome (GOLD analysis project Ga0075429, IMG submission 75295) | Populus rhizosphere microbial communities from Tennessee, USA - Rhizosphere MetaG P. deltoides SRZDD3 | ecosystem: Host-associated > Plants > Roots > Rhizosphere > Soil | place: USA...
GTGATGGCCCTCCGCGCCCGGTGCGCGATCGACGCCGGACGCGCCGCCGACGCGGTGCCCGCGCTCGAGAAGGCGGTGGCGCTCCTCGAGAAGGCGGGCATGCAGCCGCGCGAGGTCGGCCCGGTCCGCTTCCAGCTCGCCCGCGCCCTCGCGGCGACCGCGCCGGACCGCTCGCGAAGCGAGGCCGATCGCGCCGAGGCCGAGCTCGCCGCCAGCCTGCCCGAGCGGGCGTCGACGCTGGCGAAGCTGCGCGCGTGGCGGCGGCAGCGGTAGGTATCGCGAGATCAGTACCAGGCGATCGACGACGCTCGATCATTCATCGCGTCGCCGACATAGTCCATGTCGCCCGTGAGCGGGGTGCGGGAACCGAGGAACCGCCAGTCCTCGAACAGCTGGGTGCGGCAGTTGTTGTACGAGTGGAACGACGAGATGGAGTCGTTGAAGCCGAAGTCGGAGAACGGCGGCACGTTCAGGTTCTCGACCCACCAATCGGACGACGCCAGGTTGCCGTCGCAGCCCCACGGCTTCTCCCAGACCCAGGTGCCCCCTCCGGTGTTGTAGTGAGCGTCCTTGTAGCTGATACCGATGACGACGACCGCCTTGTTCGCCTTCTCGCCGATCCCCGCGGCGTTCGCGCGAACGCGGTCTCCGATCGCGTTGATGCGCGTGGTGAACGCGTCGTCGTCGATCGCGAGCCGCGGATCCGCCGGCGCATCGGCGATCTCGCCATTGGTGGCGGCGGCGATCGCCGCGGTGAACGTGTCGTAGCAGGTCACCTGCGACGACGGCGACACGACGCAATGCTGGGCGCCCTGCGGGCCCTCGACCGCGGCGACCTCGGGTCCCGACGCCGCCGGCTCGTCCCCGGTCGCCGCATCCACGCACGCGACGAGAAAGCAGGCCGGCAGGGCGATCAGCGATGCAGACAGACGGACAGCAATGGCTCCATTCATGATGGTTCTCCAGATCTCCTGAGCAGTTTCAATGTCGAGCACACAGGTCGTGCGACTCGTCGTGCGCGTCCTAAGCGAGAACCGTGCCGCGCCCGCTCTCCGACGGAGAACGCACACCACACCGGTTGAGACACCGCCCCTGCGCCGGGTGTCTCGGCGAGCTGGTTGCCGTGTCGCGCGCCTTGCCAGCCGGCGTCTCACACCCGATCGCGTACGTCGGCGGGATTACACGCGCGCGAGCATCCGGAGCGGGGTCGCAGCCAGGCAGCTGCGGAAATCTTGATCCATGCCCGTATGAATGGGCCGCGTGTCGGCGCCTAGGCCTGTCGAAGGGGAATACCGGGTCACGTAATCGGCCGTAATCGACGGCAACCGATCCCCTGCGATTGACCGAGGAACACGATGCCCAACAACGCGATGACGGTCGACTACACCCGAGCTGGCAAGTCGATCATCGTTGAGTTCACCGTCGAGAAGGTCATCGCCGACTGGTCGGTCGTCCACGTCCAGGGCGACAAGACGATCCAGTCCTGGGAAGGCCGGACCGACGACAACCTCGCGGACGTGGCCCCGGTGGATCCCAGAGCGATCTCGACGACCTCGTCGCTCGGATGGACCGTCCTGCTATTCGGGCCGAACAAGGCCGTCAAGGTGCAGGTGCTCGTCGAGGCTCGGCAGGACGGCGCACTGCTGGGAACCAGCAAGCTCGAGGTGGACCTCGAGGCCGCGAAGGCATCCATCGTGTCCGGCACGGTTCACCTGAAGGAGGCGGCGTGACGCGGGCAGGCGCGACTTCGTGCTGCGTGGTCCTGGCCGCGCTCGCGGTGCCATCGCAGGTTCGAGCCGACGACGCGTCGACGAGCCCGGCGGGCGCGAGCGCCCCGCTCACGGTGCCCGATATTCCGGCCCTCACCGCCCTGGGGTCCACGGCCAGCGACATCGACCGGCCCGGCAGCACCTCCGAGATCGGTGCGGCCGTGTCGAATCTCTACAAGGGCGGAACGGTGCAGTCGGGGATTGCCATCGAGATCAACCTCCGCGCCTTCGGCCTCGGCAAGGACTGGACGTTTCTCGAGTACCAGCGCGACTGGTGGCGCCGGGCGCTATCGCAGAGCGCGATCTCGATCGGCACCGCCTCGTCTGCGAATGCCATGGACATGTCGGTGACCGACATCCGGACAGCGTTGGGCGCGCGGGTCGTGCTGTGGGACGAGTCGGATCCACTGCTCGACGAGAGCTACGCGGACGCCGCCGGCCACGCCCGCAGCGCGTGCCGCGACCGACCGGTAACCGAAAAGCCAGCCTGCGAGAAGGCCGCCTACGACACGTACGCTGCCGAAATGGCGCACTGGAAGGCGCCGCGATGGAATGGCCGCGGCGCGTTCGTCGGGCTGGCGGCGATCGAGGCCTTTCGCGGTGGGGCGCTCAAGGAGCACGACTTCGAGGCGAGCCGGGTCTGGGCCGCCGGCGGACTCGGCATCGGCGACAGCTTTCACGCCGCCGCCGGGATCACGTGGGTCGCGGCCGACCACGCCGCAGACGACGTGACCGTCGCGGCCCGGCTTCGCTACGGCAACGCGCGCTTTCGCGGGACGCTGGATGGTGCGTACTTCGTGCTCGCGCGCGGAGAGGCTGCGAAGGGGAAGGCCGGCGTCGGGTTCGAGTTCCGGCTCACGCCCAGCACCTGGTTGACCGCGACCGCGGCCGCCGAGGTCGGCGCTTCCGACTCTCCGGACATCATCGACCTCCTGTCTTCGATCAAGTGGGGGACGTCCGAGAAGCCGTCCTGGTAGGTTGCCGCGCGCGCGCGGATCGAGGACGCGCGGTCGAAGGTGGGGCAATGAGCGGACAGGAGAGGTTGATGATCGTCTCGAAGGTCCGCAAGGGCCGGCCGCGCCCGCAGATCGAGATGAACGAAACGGGCGTCGACGAGTTCTGGCGACCCCGCTACACCGTTTGGAGCATGCCCGTGGCCAGGTGGGACTACGCGCCGGGATACTCCGCGTGGATGTCGCCGTCGAACAGCCGCCAGCAGAAGTCGTTCATCCGCGCCGCAGCGGGGGCGTGCCGAGCAATGATTTCCGCCACGGCGGCCGGCACGTCCTGCGGAATGTCGCCGCTCGCGCATCGGCGCACGTACATGTTGCGGTCAACGGGGCCATCGCTGGCCGGCACCGGTACCCCGCACACCGTCGTGACCAGCCAGTTCACCAGCCGCATCGCCGCGTATTCGGCATCGTGGTCGACGTGCTGCGCGACAAAGTCGCACTCGGCGTTCGACAGGTCGAACCGAGGCGAGGTGGCCAGCCCAAAATCGACGAGGTAGATCCGATCATCGTCGGCCCGGATGTTGCCGAAGTGTCCGTCCATGTGCAGCAGCTCGCGGCTACGCAGGAACGCCACGATCTCAAACAACTGCCGCTCGAGGGTCTCGGCCTGGCCGACCGGGTCGGTTAGCCTGTCGAGCAGCGGATAAGGGACGTATTCGAGAAAAAGGACGAGGCTGGAGGTCGCGGCGGCCAGTTCCTCGAATCGGATGCGCACGGCCGGGGCGCCGCCGAACTGGGCGACAACGGCGTCGATGTCCAGCTGTTCGGACGCGATGGGCGCACGGCCGGGTAGCACCCGCCAGTGGTACAGCAAGGGGAAAGACTCCGCCTCACCGGCGAGGACTCCCTCGGTGACGATCATGTTCGCAGCTAGCTCGCGCCAGGCGCCGAAATTTGGGCCGGCGAGGCCGTACATGCCGTATTGGCAGTAGGTCGGCAGGTCGAACAGGTTCGCTGTGCTGTGCGGATGGGCCAGCTCCCGGTCGGTAATCGGGATCCGCTTGGCGAACACGGGCACGCCGTCCGCGTCGAGCACCGAGGAGCCGCCGCCCACCCCCACGGCGTTGGTGGGCGCGGCACGTAGGACCGCCGCCAGCTCGTCGTCGTTGCGAGCGGTGAGCAAGGCCGAAATGCGGTCGTGGCGGAAACGTCGGAGGGAGTGCATCGCACCCCATCATGCCAGTGGACGGCGGTCCCTCAACCTAGGGCCCCCGAAATGACCAAGTTGGTCGGTCACCGCGCCTCTGGGTAACGCTTCGCGCGGGCGAACCACAGGCCCAGACCCCGCGATCGGTGTCGAGAGCCCGCGGTCAGTACCAGATCTCGAGTGACGACACGGTGTCGTTCCAGCCGCCGAGGTACTGCGAGGTCGTCAAGAGCGTGCTCGGTCCCGAGCAGTTCCAGTCCCGCCAGACGCGGACGCCGCGGACGCCCCGGCCCAGGTAGACCGCGCTGTAGAGGTCGTTGTGGTGTGAGAAGACGTTGTGGCAGCCGCCGCCCTGGTACCAGCCGGTCTTCTTGCCGGTCCGGTAGTCCTGGCTGAAGTCCTCGAAGAAGTAGACCTTGCTGCGGTCGGTGCCGTACGCGTACATCGAGTAGTAGATATCGAAGCCGCTGAGCTGGCCGCCGCCGAGGCGCGGCGCCGAGCAGTAGCCCATCACCGACTCGGGATCCCAGGGACTGCCGTAGGTCTCGAAGCCGCTACCGCGCGCGTCGTCCACCTGGCACCACTCCGGCGTGTCGGTGCGCCCCTGCTCGTGCTCGAAGCCGAGCACGTGGCCGAACTCGTGCACCGCGTACTCCTGCTGGCACTTCTGGCGCCCGGACCCGCGGCACTCGGTCCGCCAGTGGTTGCTGTACGTGTGCGGCATGATGAGGCCATTGCGGACGTTCGCCAGCCAGCGGCCGACGGTCTTGACGTGGGGGGACTGGTTGCGGTCGTCCGGCGTGTCAGTGATCTGCACGCGCAGGCCCGTCTCGGTGTCGCCGCACGGGGCCCAGCCGTAGAAGCCGAACCCGGCGCGGTAGTTCCACCAGTACGTCACCGCCTCCATGATCCATTGCCGATCGCTGGCGTTGTCGCTGGTGGGGTTCTCCCAGCAGACCCTGATCTGCGTGTCGTCCCACAGCGCGCCGGTGTTGACGTTGATCGCGTCCTCGCTCTCGGCGGTGTCGTCGATCGCTGCCGCGTCGTCGACCACGCAGGACGCGAGGGCGAGGGCGAACCCGCCCGCACACGCGCCGAGGAGCCACTGACGATGACGAGAGAGAATACGAGTGCCGTGTGGTTTCGATGTAGTCATGGTCCTGTCCTCTACGCAAGCCGCATGCCCATCGCGCGGTCCGCACATCGCGCCGCTGCCATGGAGTGGCATTTGAGGCACGACCCGCCGAGCGAGCTCTCGACCGCCGCGGGATCGACGCGTCGGCTTCGGCCGGCAACAGCTGGCTCGGGCGGTTCGGATGTCGGAAGCGCAAGCAATCGGGCGCGGTTCAGTCGGCTCATCGAGCACCTCGAGGCTCGTGGTGACGCCGCTGCGGCCAGTTCCAGTTCCGGTTCCAGTTCCAGTCCGGTTCCAGAAGGGAGTCGCCGCGGCGCAGCCAACCCACGCGGCCCCGTACCGCCTTAGGCTGGCAAGTCGGTGCGCGCGTTCCATCCGAATGAGGCACCGGCACGCGGATGGACCGCCACCAAAATCGCGCCGCCGCCCGGCAAACCCGATGGTGGCGATGACGACCGTCGCTGGGATCCGTTTTGAAGGTCAAGGTGGTCAAACAAGCGCTCGCCTCGACGAGGAGATCGCGGCCCTCCAAGCCGAGCGGGGCGGGCTCACTGCCGAGATCGCCCGTTTGTCGCGGGTGCGAGGGGTGCCGTCCCTCGATGAACACAACCGCGGCGTGTCGATTCCGGCCGAGCTGGTCGTGGCGCTGGCCCGGGTCCACAGCATCGACGAGCGCCTTGAGCTCGCCGATGCGTCCAGGTCCGATGCCAGCTGGGTTGCCGACGTCCTCGGACACTTCGATCGGGTATGGGATGCCCTCACGGTGGAGAACCGGTCGCGCCTGCGGATCTCACGGCGTGGGCGGTCGCCGCGATTCATTCGGCGGCTTCGACGCCTGGCGGCATGGCCGTTGCTAATGCGCCATGTCGTCCGCGCCGGACCGCGGCGCTCGTACAAAAGGAAGAAACAAATGCATGATCTCGATAGGAACACTGGCGGTGAGAGCAACGGAGTCGACGAGAATCGACGTCGAGGCGCAGTCCAGCGGCGCGAGCCGGGGCTCGGTGCCTTGGCGCTCGGACTGGCTCTCGCGTCGATCGCATGCACGGACGTGGATTCGGCCCGCGCTGACGTCGCCGAACTCGACAGCGCGCCGTACGCGACCAGCGCCGACGTCGTCGAGCTCGACAGCGCGCAGCAGGCGAGCCCCGGGCTGTTCGCCTTCGCAGGAGGCGGCCTCCAGAAGCGGACCGGATTCGGACCAGACACCGGCTGGTCGGCCGTCGGCGGCCGGCGCGGCTTCACGACCATGGTCGCGTTTCATGGCTCGGTGTACGGGGCGTGGAGTAACCGACTCTACCGCTGGGATGGCGGCGAACAGTGGACCGATGTCGCGGAGGCGCTCGGTGCCGTGGCGCTCGCCGTCCACCGGGGTGAGCTGTTCATGGTCGACCGGACCACCCTGTGGCGACGCGGCGATCTCACGACCGCGACCGCGTGGTTGCCGGCAGGGGTGGCCCACGGGGTCATCGGCATGGCGAGCTACCAAGGCCACCTCTACGCGGTAGCCGACAACAAGCTCTGGCAGCGCGGAGCGATCGGCCCGAACTCCGGCAATGAGTGGGTCCAGGTCGGTCAGGCCTGGAACGTCACCGGCATGACGGACTTCGAGGGGCAGATGTACGTGGTCTCCGACGACAACCTGTACCGACGCGGCACGATCGCATCCGGCTTCGAGAACGACTGGATCTATGTGGGTGAGGCCGTCGGCGTCACCGCGATGGCCGGGCTGGCCGCCGACCCGGGCTCCCTGCGGGCGCTCACTGCCACCGTGCAGGAGGAACGCAGCACCTTCGGCGCCGGCACCACGTGGTCGTGGGAGGACGAGAACTGGGGCTTCAGGATGCAGGTGGCATTCCGCGGCCGGCTGTACGGCGTAGTCCGCGACGACTGGGTGTTGGAGCGGGATCACCGCGGCCAATGGTTTTCGCTCTACCAGGCGCCCGGTGCGATCGCGCTCGCGGTCCATCACGATCAGATCTACATGATTGCTGGGAATCGGATTCTGCGCCGTTCCGACTTTGCGGCGGCTACGCCCTGGATCGACCTCGGCAGCGCCGATGGTGTCACCCGCCTTGCGAGCTACCAGGGCCGCCTGTACGGCACGACGAGCACCGAGCTCAAGGTGCTTGGCTTCAATCCGGGCCAGCAGACGGCCTGGGGGCCAGCAGGAGACGCGTATGGCGTGACGGCGCTAGCCACCTACCAGGGCCGGCTCTACGCGGCGTCCGGCGACAAACTCTGGGTGCGCGGCGTGATCGGACCCAACAGCGGCAATGACTGGTCCTACGCCGGCGACGCCATCGGCGTGATCGCCATGACGACGCTGCCCCCGAACATCGAGCCGAACTGACGCTACCGGCCCAGCTCGAGCAGGCGCCCTACGGTCTCGGCCGTGAGACCGTGCTGCTTGCCGATGGCACCGGCATCAGGCGCCTCGCTGCGGCGCCATAGCTCGGCCTGCTCGCGCAGGCGGCGCCACAGCGTGGTCTTCGGAATGCCGGTGGCGTCGACGGCGGCCTTCAAGCTGTAGCCAGCGGCTTGCCAGGCCTCGACCGCCGGTAGCCGCAGGCGCGCGTCGTGCTGGCCAACCGCCGCGGCGTAGCGGCCGGGCGCGGGCCACCAGCACCGCGTTCTCCAGCTCGCGGGCATTGCCCGGCCACGGCCGGGACGACCACCGCCGCATCGTGCTGCTGCGCAAGCGACACGAGCCGACCCTGGTGCGCGAAACGTGGACATCGCTCTCCACGATCGTCTACTTGCCCCACTCCTGCAGGAATGACTCCGCGGCGGAAGCGCTCGCATCGCTGTGCGCGGTCGCCGAGTTCGCCAGCAGGCGGCACATGCACCCGCGGCGCGGCGTGATCACGATCTCGACCCAGGCCATCGCGGGACACATCGCGGGACAGAAGCCGACCCGCCGGCTCTTCGTGATCCAGCGGCGACGCGCCCGGCTACGCCGGAACGCCAGCTGGTAGAGCTCGGGCGTTGCAGCGTGGGCGGCCCACCTGGAGCCGAGGTCGGCTGCATGACGCATCGCGTGTGCGGCGAGCCGCCTCGCGACCAGTTTCCCTGGGCGGTCCTCCTAACACGACGACGCAGTGGGATCACCGCACTCCGCGGCCTTGGCATCATGGCCATCGTCGTCCTGGTAATGGTGGATGGGTGTTTCTGGTCGGCGCCCTCGTCGCAGCCGTGATCGCGGCATCGCTCTGAGTGCCAGCCACCAGCTCGTCCTTGAATACGCACTATTCGACTTGCTGTGTGCCGCGCACAGAGGGTTCATGACTCGCCATGAACGATTTCACTCAGATCGAGAAATGGTACAGCGGCAATGCACTCGAGACGCTCCGCACCTACGTGAGCCCGACGCTGATCGCGGCCGCGGCGGCCGGCTACTGGCCCAAGGGCGCGAGCCGCAAGGTCCACGCCGCGCTCAACAAGCAGAACGTCGCGGCGAGGTTCGCCAAGGCAAACCGCGAGCTCCCAAGCCCATCGTGGTCTTGGGCGGTCTCAGCGGGACGGCGCCGACAACGTCGGCAAGGCGATGGGGATCGCCTTCGACACCCTCGAGGTCCCGCCGGTCGAATGGACCTGGATCGAGCAAGAGGTCAACGGCACCACCGTCCGAGTTCCGGTCGGTCGCATCATCTGGCCCGAGGGAACGCGGCACGGCACCTCGCGGTACGCGCGCGGAGCCAGCCACTGCCACGCCTGCGGGCACGCGATCGGGAACCCTACAACTGGGTTCCTCTCGTTGCACAGACGGCAAGCGGCCCCGCGTCCCTCTGGGTCGGCGCGGACTGCGCGCGCAACCTCTTCAACGTCGACGTCAGCGGCCAGGCCGAGTACCTGCGCTGACGGTCGCCAACCCGCAGCGGCTCATCGACGTCATGCACGTGGCAACGCTTTCGTGGGCGTCGAGCGGTCGACCCACGCGGCCCAGTAAGCGAGTCCCGCATAGGCTGCCAGAGCCTGCAAGGCGAACTCGTTGGCGGTGCGAGGCGGGGGGAGGAAGGGCGTCGCCAGCGTGAGCACCACGAGTGCCGCGGCGAACAGCCAAAACCGCCCACGGAGCGCGCGGTTGCGCGCGTACAGCGCGAGACCGATGCCGAAGGCGACCAGCTCCAGCGCGAGCGCGACGTAACGGTGGTTCCAGAGTCCCAACCCGAGCTTCGGAGAGCTTGCGCCGACCAGCGGCAAATCGGGCGTATGCATCGGTACATCCAGCACGAAATGGGAGAAGACCGCGAACCCCAGTGCACACGCTCCGCTCCAAGGCACGCGCATCGCGCGGGCGAGCACAGCCGCGGCAAGCGACCAGCCTGCGCTGCCGAGCAGGCTGTGAGAGATGGCTATGTCATAGAGGTCGTAGGGGTTGTACGCGGTGAAGCCCTGAACGATGCGCATGTGCTCCACGCCGAGGAGCACGAAGCTCGCGAACAGCACGTCGAGCGCCTGCACGGCGAGAAAGAACCAGCCCAGCGACACGGCCGGGGCTCGTGTTTTGGCGGCAAGCGCGACGCCGTAGTGACCGATGAACATGCCGCTGTTATCGCATCGGCTCGACATTCGTGCACATGAATTCGATGCCGACTCCGTCTGGCACCGGCTCGCCACGTCGCGAGCGTTTGCCACGTTTGAGGCCTTCCTATGATCTGCGCGTCGCGCGACCCTGTTAGAGATTGTACGGCGGCTCGCCGATCACGACGCGGGGAGGCGGCGCACCCGCTGCACGATCGGCGAAGGAAAACTCCTGGCGGGGCCGTAGAGCTCGACCTCGCAGCGCAGCGTCACCTCGGCAACGTGGTCGCTCTCCAGCCGATGCGCGACGTCAGCGGGAATGTACACCTCTCGATTGTCTTCCGAGAAGGCGGTGGCGGCCCTGCCAGTCCCCATCGATGTTACCTCGTACGTCCGCGAACCGGCATGGCCCAACCGCGACAGCGTCGTCGAATGGGAGTGCGCCGAGGCGGCGGACGAGGCGCGCCAGCGCCATGCGAAGCTTGCCGCCGACGCCGCCAAGGTCGACGAGATCTCCTCGTGCCTGCGCCCCATCGTCGCCGCGATGCGCAAGACGGACCGCGCCGGGCGCCGGGCGATCAAGGCGTTCGTGCTCGAGGTCCTCGACGCAGAGTCGTTGCGGTGACGCAGCTGTTCCCGGACCGAGACCACCGCAGGTCGTTCTCGCACCGGCTGATCCGGAGGTTGCGCGATGACACAGCAGCTGTTCGACTCGACGAGTGGCATCGGCGTCGTCGTGCGGTCGCCCTGGCTGACCATTATCGGAAGCAGCCTCGAGCAGCGACGACTCTACGCGTTCGACTACCTGCCGCCGTGGGCGCCCGAGTTCCAGCACGAGCCGATCCGGGCGCGGGTCGCCGGCGACAAGACCGAATCGACTGACGACGACGAGATCTGGTCATGGGCGACGGAGGCGGTCCCGTTCATCCTGACGGCCGCGATTCTGCTTGAAAGCGAGGGATCCCCACTCCGCGGCGAGCGGCTGCCACAAACGCGCTTCGACGTCAGCACCGTCGACGAGACGAGCGTCCGCCACTGAAGACGACCTTGCCGTCCTCCGAGCTTGGCGTTCAGTCTGGCATCATTGGCAAGGCGGCATGCGAGTGGACGCCGACGGGGCCGCGGTGGCAGTATCACGAGGTCAACACGCTCCTGCAGTGGCCCTCATGGCAGATGGATCGGCTACCGCCGGCGCCGAAGGCGTGAGAGCACCGACGTGACTTCGATCCCCGACCTGTCCCCCTGCACCTACGTGAGCGATAGCCCACAGGTGCTCGCTGTCGGCTGGCTGGGCGCCTCGGAGGCGTACCAGCGAGGTCCAGTCGACGAGCGCGTGTTCGCGAAGCTGATCGAGCTGCTTGTACACCCATGGCAGCGGGGCCGCTCCATGGGGCGGCACGATTGCGAGTTCTGCAGGTTCACGGGATACCCCTTCAACGTGAGCTACCGGAACACGAGCGTGGCCGTCGGGGTCTCCAACCTGTTCGTCCCTGGACGACGCGTCATCTACGCAGCGCCCTCGATGATCGTGCACTACATCGACAGCCACGAGTACGCGCCTCCAGCGGTGTTCCAGGAAGCCGCTCTCGCCTGCCCTCAAATGAGCTCGGTCGAGTACTTCTATCGGCTGACGCACAACGGCCCCAGCGGCTTCGCCACCGGAAAGCGAACGCCCTGAGAGGTGCGGTTCTCCAAGGGTTGATCTAGAACATCGTGGTGCACG
>Ga0075429_100005083_pt1 | contig 11310 bp, 11 predicted proteins | sample RhiMetdeltSRZDD3_FD_75295 | JGI IMG/M metagenome (GOLD analysis project Ga0075429, IMG submission 75295) | Populus rhizosphere microbial communities from Tennessee, USA - Rhizosphere MetaG P. deltoides SRZDD3 | ecosystem: Host-associated > Plants > Roots > Rhizosphere > Soil | place: USA...
TGGGGCTCGCTCGACCAGGAGCTGCTCACGCGGCTGATGGACGAGAACGCGCGCTCGCCCACTCCGATCGACGCGCGCGCGGTGACGCGCGAAGCCATGGTGCAGTCGGCGCTGCTCTCCGCCGAGCGGGCCGAGGAGATCGGGCTCGCGCGCGACCGCATCATCCTGTCCGCCAAGGTCTCGGCGGTGCAGGACCTGATCGCGGTCTACATGGATCTAGCCAAGCGCTCGGACTACGCGCTGCATCTCGGCCTCACCGAGGCCGGCATGGGCTCGAAGGGGATCGTGGCGTCCTCGGCGGCGCTCAGCGTCCTGCTGCAGCAGGGCATCGGCGACACCATCCGCATCTCGCTCACGCCCGAGCCCGGCGGCGACCGCACGGTCGAGGTCAAGGTCGCGCAGGAGATCCTGCAGACCATGGGCTTCCGCGTGTTCGTGCCGCTGGTCGCGGCCTGCCCCGGCTGCGGGCGCACCACCTCGACCACGTTCCAGGAGCTCGCCCGCGACATCCAGGGCTTTATTCATACGTCGATGCCGGAGTGGAAGCGGCGCTATCCCGGCGTCGAGACCCTCAACGTCGCGGTGATGGGCTGCATCGTCAACGGCCCGGGCGAGAGCAAGCACGCCGACATCGGCATCTCGCTGCCCGGCACCGGCGAGGCGCCGGCGGCGCCGGTGTTCATCGACGGCAAGAAGGCCGTGACCTTGCGCGGCCCGACCGTCGCCGCCGAGTTCAAGCAGATGGTGATCGACTATATCGAGCGCCGCTTCGGGCAGGGCGGGGCAGGGCGCACGGCGGCCGAATAGACCGGCGCCAAATTCAAATCGCGCTCGCCGCGATATTCACCGTCAACGCCAGCAGCGCCGCATTGAAGAAGAACGACACGATGCCGTGCGCGTTCACGGTGCGGCGGATCAGCTTCGATGTGACGCCGACGTCCGACACCTGCGAGGTCATGCCGATCACGAACGAGAAATAGACGAAGTCCCAGTAGTCGGGAGCCTCCTTGCCGGGGAAATTGAGGCCGCTCTTCTTGCCGCCATGCTCGCCGTAGAAATCGTGCGCATAGTTGAGCGCGAAGATGGTGTGGGTGAAGGCCCACGACAGCACGATCGTGATCACCGCCAGCGCGAGCTGCCCCGGGGTGCGCTCCGCACCCTGGCTGGTGCTCAGCTCGGCGAGGATGGCGCCCAGGCTGGCGAGCGCGGCAAAGACCGTCAGCAGCAGAATCGCAAAACGTCCCTCGTCCTCGCGCGCGGCATGGGCGCGGATGTGCTCCACGCTGGCGCTCGCGATCAGGCTGTAGACGAGCACCAGGTAGAGCACCACGCCGGTGTCCCAGCCGACCAGCAGCCGCGTCGCGAAGCCCCAATGGGACGGCAACAGCGCCGTCACCGCGACCGCGAGCCCGATCGCGGCCGCAAGCCGCCAGTGGGAGCGGATGACCCGCAGGATGTAGGGCGGGCGGCGTGGACGTGAGGTTTTCGGCGTGGCCATGACGACCCGCTCATTGCCCCGTTCTACCGGTAGCCGGACAAGGCGCTTCTCGACCACGCAAGCGTAACTGTGAGTCGGGCGTCGGCGTCAAAAATGCCGAAGGCCAAAAGATGGCGACTGCGGGGAGCGGCGGCTCGGCGGATGGTGATCGGCCATAACGGGCGCTGGTGAAGCAACGGTGGCGCACGCCGGAGCGCGGCCGCAGAGCGTCGCTCATCCGGCGTTCTTGGCGCGCGAGCTTATGGAATAGCGCGAATGCGTCAGGATTTGCGCTGCGGCTGCGGCTGTGGGGCCGGCGCCAGCTCGGCCAAAAGGCCGATCACCGCGACCAAAAGGCAAAGGAGCACGACCTTTTCCATGTGCCACAGATTCTCCGCTTCCCCTGTCCATGCATTAGAACGCAATCGCGGCCGCATCGGTTCCGCAAAATGGCATTGCGATGGCATCTAATTGACTGATTTTATGCGATATTTAGGTTGCGCCCGCTCGCCTGGGTGCGTGATCGCGCGTGCGGCTGCTCAAGCCGCAGGCGGCGGGCACCTTGCCGGGTGGTGTTTTCTTCGCGCGGCGCCGCGATGCGATCCTCATCGCTCATCGCAGGAGTCCTGCCATGCCGTTCGGATATCCCGGGGTCTATGTCGAAGAAACGCCGTCGAACCCGGATGTCATCGCAGGAGTCCCCACGTCAACGGCTGCCTTCCTCGGCGCGACGCAATTCGGTCCGGTCGCGGCGCCGGTGCTCGTCCACAACTTTGCAGAATTTGCGGTGCATTTCGGCGGATTGGCCGTTGAGATGCCGCTCGGTTACGCCGTGCAGCACTTCTTCCTCAATGGCGGCCGCGACGCGCTGATCGCGCGGGTCGAGCCGGCTGGCGCCACGCTCACCGATGCCGACCTGTCGGATCCGGCGCTGGAGCAACAGCGGCGCGGCCTCTGGCTGCTCGAGCACGCGGAGCGTTTCAACCTCCTCTGCATTCCGCCGCTGTCGCGCACCACCGACGTCGGACGCGCCACCTGGGATGCCGCCACCGCCTACGCGGCCCGGCGCCGGGCCATGGTGATCGTCGATCCGCCGGCGGCGTGGAGCACGCCGCAGGCGGTCTCCGAAACGGCCATCGCCGCGTTGGCGCCCCGCAGTTCGAACGCGGCGCTCTACTATCCGCGGCTGCAGGCGCCCGATCCACTGCAGGGCGGTCAGGTTGCGAGCTTCGCGCCCTGCGGCGCGGTCGCCGGCATCTATGCGCGCATCGACGGCACGCGCGGCGTCTGGAAGGCCCCCGCCGGCGTGGAGGCGACCGTGCTCGGCATCCAGGAATTGGCAATCGCGCTGTCGGACGCCCATCTGTCGGCGCTCAGCGCGCTCGGCGTCAACGGCATGCGCGTGCTGCCGGGCGGCGCAAGCGTGCTGTGGGGCGCGCGCACGCTCGCAGGCACCGACTTGGCCGAGCCGCAGTTCAAGTACGTGCCGGTGCGGCGCCTGGAGATGTTCATCGAGGCGAGCCTCATCGAAGGCCTGCAATGGGTGGTGTTCGAGCCCAACGGCGAACCGCTGTGGGGTCGCATCCGTGCCAGCGTCGAGGCTTTTCTGCACGACCTGTTCGTGCAAGGGGCGCTCGCGGGCGAGACGCCGGACGAGGCATATTTCGTGCGCTGCGACGCCTCGACCACGACCCGGTATGACCTCGATCAAGGCGTCGTCAACGTGGTGGTGGGCTTCGCACCGCTGCGCCCCGCCGAATTCGTCATCATCGGTTTCGGCAGCTCGTTCAAGGACCAGGCGTCCGCGCGCTTCATGTCGCGGCGTCTGCGTATCCGCACCGGGCGCTACACGCTGCGGGTCGCCTGGGACGGCCAGGTCATCAAGGGCGTGTGTCGCGTGCGCGGGCTTGCCCAGCTCACCGAGCTGACGACCGTTCATCAGGGCGGCGACCCGGCGTCTTCCCAGGTGATCGTCGGACAAACCAAGTTCGAGCCGGTCACGCTCGAGCGCGCCGTCACCCAGGACGATGCATTCGAAACCTGGGCGGGCGCGATTCGAGCGAGCGGTCCGGGCGGCGCCACGCCGCCGCCCCGCAAGGATGTGCGGATCGAGCTCTATGACGGCGAGCGGCGGCAAACGATCGCCTGGCTGCTGAAAGGGGCGCTTCCGGTCAAGTTCCAGGCGCCGGACTTCAACGCGGCAGGTCACGACGTCGCCATGGAGGAGCTCACCCTCGCCTATGAAAGCCTCGCGCGCGAGGACGATCCGCTCCCATGACCGTTGCAACGCAAACGCGGCCGCCGCCCGCCCGGCAGCAGCGGCGCCCCCGCCGCTGGCTGTCGCGCCTGCTCTGGGGCGTGGTTGTCGTCCTGCTCATCATCCTGCTGCTGCCCTATCTGCTGGTGCCGCTCTACCGGGTGGTCAATCCAGTCTCGACCCTCATGCTGTGGCGGTGGGCGACCGGCGCCCGCGTCGAGCGCAGCTTCGTCCCGATCGATCGCATGGCGCCGGCCCTGCCGGCGACGGTTATCGCCTCGGAGGACGGCCGCTTCTGCAGCCACCGCGGCGTCGACTGGCAGGAGATCCGCGAGCGGCTCGACGAGATCGACGACGTCAGCGAGGCGCGCGGCGTCTCGACCATCACCCAGCAGACCGCCAAGAACCTGTTCCTGTGGCCGGGGCGCAGCTTCGTGCGCAAAGCGCTGGAGCTTCCGCTGGCGCTGTGGATCGACGTCGTGCTGCCGAAATGGCGGGTGCTCGAAATCTACCTCAACATCGCCGAATGGGGGCCGCGCGGGCAGTTCGGCGCCGAGGCCGGGAGCCGCTACGCCTTCAACAAGTCGGTTCGGTTGATCAGCGCGCGCGAGGCGGCCCTGCTCGCCGCGGTGCTGCCCAATCCGAAACGTCGCAGCGCCAAGCAGCCGGGCCCCGCCGTGCGCCGGCTCGCCGGCCTCTACGAGGCCCGCGGCGCGGCCCAGGCCGCGCTCGCCTCCTGCGCCAAAGTGTCCCGATAGTCGGCACCACGGACCGGGCGAGAGCTGCAAATCGCGGCGCTGGCCAGGCGGCGCGCGATCCTCTATAAGCCCGGCTTCCCGAAGGTGGCCGGCGCCGGCGATTGGCGCCGAGACAAGCAAGACCAGGAGTTGAGACCATGGCCGTCCCGAAGAGAAAAACGTCGCCGTCGAGACGCGGGATGCGCCGCTCCGCCGACGCGCTCAAGCAACCGACCTATGTCGAAGACAAGGATTCGGGCGAGCTGCGCCGGCCGCACCATATCGACCTCAAGACCGGCATGTATCGGGGCCGGCAGATCCTCAAGGGCAAGACGGAAGCCTGACGCAGCGGCTCAGCATCCGCAGTGTGCGCGCGGCGGCGCTCGGTGCGCTCGCCGACGGTGGAGGCTCGCCGCCGGCGGCGCTAGACTCTGCGGCTGGGGGCGCGGGGAACGGCTCGGCGCGTCAGTGCCGCGGCCCGAACGCCGATGCTCGCGTGCGGAGAAACGACCGTCATGTTCCTGATCGCCTTTCCCCTGCTGCTAGTGCCGTTCGCGCTCTACAACATGATCGCGTTCCTGCTGAACATGTCGTTCACCGACACGCTGTTCACGCTCTCGCTCGTCTCCGAGACGCGCCTGCCCGTCACCACCGGCGACGCGCTGGTCATGCTTGCGATGCTGCTGCTCTATATCGAGGTGCTCAAGGCGGCGCGCTTTGGCGCCAAGGCGATCATGGACCACGTGCTGTCGCTGGTGCTGTTGGTCGCCATGGCGGCCGAGCTCATGCTGGTGCCGCGGGCGGCGACCACGACCTTCCTGCTGCTGACCGCGCTCAGCTTCGTCGACGTCATCACCGGCGTCTCGGTCGCCGGCCGCCCGAAGCAGACGGAGATCATGCTCGAAGGCAGCGAGAGGTGACCCGCCGAATGGCGCGCCTGCCCCCGATGTCGCGCTTATGGCGCCGGCGCCGTGCATCGAATAGCGTTGCCTCATCGCCAGAGCCTCTCTCCCATGAGCCGTGACTTTCATCTGCCGGGCCGCTCGCCGGTCATCGCCTGCGAGGGCATGGCGGCCACCTCGCATCCGTTGGCGACCTTGACCGCGGTCGAGACCTTGCGCGCGGGCGGCAACGCGGTCGACGCGGCGGTGGCCGCGGTTGCGGCGCTGTGCGTGCTCGAGCCGCAGAGCACCGGTATCGGCGGCGACTGCTTCTGCCTGGTGGCGAAGCCGGGGCAGCCGGTGTGGGGCTACAACGGCTCCGGCCGCGCCGGCGCCAAGGCCAGCACCGAGAGCCTGCTCGCCCAGGGCATCCGCGAGATCGCCTCCCGTTCGATCCACGCCGTGACGGTGCCGGGCGCGGTCGAGGCCTGGGCGGCGATCCTCGACGCCCATGGGCGCTTCGGTCTCGACCGCGCGCTCGCTCCCGCCATCCGATACGCCGAGCACGGGTTCCCGGTCGCGCAACGCATCGCGTCGGATTGGGCGCGCGCCGTGGCCATGCTCGGCGCCGATCCCGGCGCCGCACGCCATTATCTCCCGGCCGGCCGCCCGCCCGCCGAGGGCGACGTGGTGAAGCTGCCGGCGCTGGCCGCGACCTTGAAGACGATCGCGGCCGAGGGGGCGCGCGCGTTCTACCGCGGGCCGATCGCCGACGACATGGTGGCGACGCTCGCCGCGCGCGGGTCGGTGCTCACGGCCGACGATTTCGCCCTCCATCGCGGCGAGGCGGTGTCGCCGATCATGACCAACTATCGCGGGCTCGACCTGGTCGAGATTCCGCCCAACGGGCAAGGGCTGACCGCGCTGGCGCTGCTCAACATCCTGGAGAATTTCGATCTCGCGGCGCTCGATCCGCTCGGCGCCGACCGCTTCCACCTGATGCTCGAGGCGGCGCGCCTCGCCTACGCGATCCGCGACACCTACATCGCCGATCCGGCGGCGATGAGCGTCTCGGTATCCGCGCTGCTCGACAAGGGCTTCGCGAAGCGGCTCTCTGCCGGCCTCGACCGCGAGCGCCGTGCCGCCTTGCCGTACGCGCCGGCGCCCGGAACCGACACGGTCTATCTCACGGTGGTCGACCGCGACCGCATGGCGGTGTCGTTCATCAATTCGCTCTACTCGAACTTCGGCGTCGGGATCGCCACCGAGCAGACCGGCATCCTGCTGCAGAACCGGGGCGCCTGCTTCGTGGTCGATCCGGATCATCCCAACACGATCGGCCCGAACAAGCGGCCGCTGCACACCATCATCCCGGCGCTCGCCCTGCGCGATGGGCGCTGCGACATGGCGTTCGGCGTGATGGGCGCGCACTACCAGCCGATGGGGCAGGTGCAGGTCGTCACCAACATCGTCGACTACGGCATGGACGTGCAGGCGGCGATCGACGCGCCGCGCGCCTTCTTCGAGGGCGACGAGACAGTGGTCGAGCGCGGCGTTCCGGATCCGACGGTCGACGGGCTTAAGGCGCGCGGCCACGAGACCGCGCTGCGGCCGCTGCCGCTCGGCGGCGGCCAGGCGATCCGCATCGACTGGCGGCGCGGCGTGCTGATCGGCGGCTCTGAGCCGCGCAAGGACGGCTGCGCGCTCGGTTACTGAGCGCGGCTCACATCGACTGGTGAAACGTCGATCCCGCGTGGCTGCCGCCCAAGACAGCACCGTAAGCGGCGCTGGCGTGGTCGGGCGCGGCGCGCCGGCGCGCTCGCGTCTGCGGCGCCTGCTGGGCGGTGGCGATAAGCTGGGCCAGGAAGCCCGCACACGGGCGGCGGGCCGCCAGTGGGGAGGCAGGGGGCGCTGGAGGGATGGTCGGCACGAGCGCGCGGCTTCGCGCCACTGGGTTGGGCACGTCGCTGCTGGCGGCGCCTCGACCCGGCTGTGTCAGGGCTGGATCGTGTGATCCGTGGGCCGGTAAAATAATACTCTCTGCGGCGCCCAGCGGATGCCTCCTGTCCCGGAGTCGGACGTCTCCCGGGTCTCATGGAGACCACCTCGCAAGCAGCGTGCCCACGCCGGCATTGGAATCATTGGGCTTTTTCAAACGGGTTCGTTTGGCCAAAATGGCGCGAACGGATCCGCTGGGTTGGTTCGGTCAAGACGTCGACGTTGGGTTCGATCGGCCAAAATGTCCGTTGGGGTCGATTCCGCCAAGTCGCTGCCGGTCGATGACAGGACGCCCGCAAGGAACTCCAAACCGAGGCGGCAATTTCCGAATAGTTTAAGCTTTTTCCGTAGCTTGGCGGCGATTTGATCTGCCGGCGCTCCATTCGCGAGGTGCCGCGGCGAAGCCTGCCAGGTGAGGCGATTGTGGCCAATCTCGATGCCGACGCGATTTTCCGCTCGATCGGTGAAGTGCCGTACGATTGGCGGATCGACTCCGACGAGCTCAGCTGGGGCCCCAACGCCGGCAGCGTGTTGGGCATTGCCGATCCTGCCACGATCGCCAGCGGCCGCAGCTTCGCCCAGCTGGTCGACCCCAAGAGCGGACCGACGCGCTTCGACGCGGTGATGCACTCGGCGCTCGCCGACGAGGGCGCCGGCGTTCCCTATCAGGTGGAATACGCGCTGCGCCGCGCGGCGGATACGAAGGACCTCGTCTGGGTCGAGGATACCGGCCGCTGGTTCGCCGGCGACGACGGCAAGCCGCTGCGCGCCCACGGCGTCATCCGCGTCGTCAACGAGCGCCACGAGCGCGAGGCGCGGCTCGCCTATCTCTCGCGCTTCGACGCGCTCACCGGCGAGATGAACCGCTGGGCCATGACCGAGGTGCTCGAGGCGACCGTCGAGGAAGCCGTCAAGCTGCGCTCCTCGTGCGGCTTCCTGCTGGTGGCGATCGACAATCTCGGCCGCATCAACGAGGCCTACGGCTTCGACGCCGCCGAGGAGGTGATCGGCGCGGTGGCCAAGCGGATCCGCAGCCAGATGCGCGGCAAGGACCACCTCGGGCGGCTCTCCGGCAACAAGTTCGGCATCATCCTCAACAACTGCACCCCCGACGACATGCTGATCGCCGCCGACCGGCTGCTCGCCGGCATGCGCGACGAGGTGGTGCAGACCAGCGGCGGCGCGGTCGCCGTGACGGTGACGATCGGCGGCGTCACCGCGCCGCGCCATGCCCGCAACGTCCGCGAAATCCTCTCCCGCGCGCAAGACGCGCTCGACAGCGCCAAGGCCAAGCGGCGCGGCTCGTTTCAGGCCTATCAGCCCAATCTCGAACGCGAGGCCCAGCGCCGCGAGAACGTGCGCGCCACCGACGAGATCATCGCCGCGCTCAATGCCCGGCGCATCTTCCTGGTCTACGAGCCGATCGTCGCCGTCGGCTCGCGGCTGCCGGCGTTCTACGAATGCCTGATGCGGGTGAAGCGGCCCGACGGCACCCTGCTGGCGGTGAACGAGGTGGTGCCGGCCGCCGAGCGTCTGGGCCTGGTGCGCCTGCTCGACCATCGCGTGCTCGAGCTCACGCTGGCCGAGCTCGTCGCTGCGCCCGCCCTCAAGGCCAGCCTGAACGTGTCGGCGGCCTCCACCGTCGATCCGGACTGGTGGGGGGCGCTCGGGGCGATGCTCAAGGCGCACAAGGGCGTCGGCGAGCGGCTGACCGTCGAGATCACCGAGACGGCGGCGATCCACGACCTCGACGATACCCGCGGCTTCGTCGCCCGCGTCAAGGATCTCGGCTGCCGCATCGCGATCGACGATTTCGGCGCCGGCTACACGTCGTTCCGCAACCTGCGCAAGCTCGGCGTCGATCTGGTCAAGATCGATGGCGCCTTCGTGCAGAACATCACGCGCTGCGACGACGACCGCGCCTTCGTGCAGACGCTGATCGACCTCGCGCGGCGGCTCGGCGTTAAGACCGTGGCCGAATGGGTGCAGGACGAGGCGGCGGCGGCGATGCTCGCCGACTGGGGCTGCGATTACCTGCAGGGCGCGCTGGTCGGGCTCGCGTCGCTCGAGCGGCCGTGGCTGGTGACGGACGGCGGGGCTGCCGCCTCGGCTTAGTCAAACTATCTCTTGTCCGAAACGGCCTAGCCTTTGTCCTTGTCGCTCAAGCGCTCGAGCCGCTTCTGCATCTCTTCCATCTGGCGCTTGAGGTCGTCGATCTCGTCGGCCGAGCCGCCTGACGTGCCCGCGCGCGGGGCGCCCTTCTCGGCCTCGCTGGTCTGCCCCTCGCGGCGGGCGAACGGCGTGAACATCGCGAAGGCGCGCTCGAACATTTCCATGTTGCGGCGGACCTGGTCCTCGAGCGCGCCGAACGGACTGCCGCCGAAGGCCTGCGCCATCTGGTCGCGGAACTTCTGCTGCTCGCGGGTGAGCGACTCGATCGAGACTTCGAGATAGCGCGGCACCAGCATCTGCATGCTGTCGCCGTAGAAGCGGATGAGCTGGCGCAGGAAGTTGATCGGCAGGAGGTTCTGCCCTTCCTTGTTCTCCTGCTCGAAGATGATCTGGGCCAGCACCGAGCGGGTGATGTCCTCGCCGCTCTTGGCGTCGTAGACGACGAAATCGTTGCCCGCCTTGACCATGGCGGCGAGGTCCTCGAGCGTCACATAGGTGCTGGTGCCGGTGTTGTAGAGCCGACGGTTGGCGTATTTCTTGATGGTGACCGGTTCGTCCGACTTAGCCATGGTTCGCACGCTCGAAGATGATCTGTCTGAGGATCGAACCCGTGACGTCCTCGCCGGTCTTGGCCTCGTAGACCACGAAGTCCTCGTCGTCCTCCACCATGAGGGCGAGGTCTTCGAGGGTCACATAGCCGCCGGCACCGGGGTTGTAGAGGCGCCGGTTGGGGTATCGCTTGATGGTGACCGGTTCCCCGGGCTTTGCCATGGTGGGCTCGGTTCACGCCTATCGTTTGGGCAGCATAGCCTGTTTCTTTCGGAACCGGCCACCGTTTTATGACAATCGGCCAAGGCGCCGCCGAGCCACGCAGAACAGACCGTCCAACCGTTCAATTGACTGGGACGGGCGTGCTATTAAATGGGGGTGGGATTTTGGGCGCGTCGCATGCCGGCGCCGCCGTGATGCCAATCCGATCGGCCGGAAACGGCCGTCATTCAGCTGGACACGAAAGGGAGTTTCGAGATGAAGGACGATATCGTCATCGTCAGCGCGGCCCGCACGCCCGTCGGCGCCTTCAACGGGGCGTTTGCGGCCCTGCCCGCCCATGAACTCGGCAAGGTCGCCATCGCCGAGGCCCTCAAGCGCGCGGGGGTCGAGGGCGGCCAAGTCTCGGAAGTGATCCTGGGGCAGATCCTGACCGCCGGCCAGGGCCAGAACCCGGCCCGCCAGGCCTCGATCGCCGCCGGCATCCCGGTCGAGAGCCCGGCCTGGGGTGTCAACCAGCTCTGCGGCTCGGGGCTGCGAGCGGTGGCGCTGGGCTATCAGGCGATCCTCAACGGCGATTCCGAGATCGTGGTGGCGGGCGGCCAGGAGTCGATGAGCCAGGCGCCGCACTGTGCCCATCTCCGCAATGGCGTGAAGATGGGGAACTTCGACATGGTCGACACCATGATCAAGGACGGGCTGTGGGACGCCTTCAACGGCTACCACATGGGCAACACCGCCGAGAACGTTGCGCGCCAGTGGCAGATCACCCGCGCGCAACAGGACGAGTTCGCGGTCGCCTCCCAGAACAAGGCCGAGGCCGCGCAGAAGGCGGGGAAATTCAAGGATGAGATCGCGCCGGTGACGGTCAAGACCCGCAAGGGCGATATCGTCGTCGATGCCGACGAATATCCGAAGCATGGGACCACGCTCGACGCGATCGCGAAGCTGCGCCCGGCTTTCGCCAAGGACGGCAGCGTGACCGCCGGCAATGCCTCGGGCATCAACGACGGCGCGGCT
>Ga0075429_100005084_pt1 | contig 11308 bp, 3 predicted proteins | sample RhiMetdeltSRZDD3_FD_75295 | JGI IMG/M metagenome (GOLD analysis project Ga0075429, IMG submission 75295) | Populus rhizosphere microbial communities from Tennessee, USA - Rhizosphere MetaG P. deltoides SRZDD3 | ecosystem: Host-associated > Plants > Roots > Rhizosphere > Soil | place: USA...
CACCGACACGGTGTGATCCACCGGGACATCAAGCCCGAAAACATCCTGCTGCACGACGGCCGGCCGGTGGTGGCGGATTTTGGGATCGCGCTCGCACTGAGTGCGGCGGCGGGTGGGCGGATGACCGAGACCGGCTTGAGTCTCGGGACTCCGCACTACATGAGCCCGGAGCAGGCCACCGCCGAGAAGGAGCTGACGGGTCGATCGGACATCTACTCGTTGGGCTGTGTGCTGTATGAGATGCTGACGGGGAATCCGCCGCATACCGGTGCTTCGGCCCAGCAGATCATCATGAAGATCGTGACCGAGGAAGCTGCTCCGGTCACCCGCCTTCGCCGGTCCGTGCCCGCGAACGTGGCGGACGCCGTCGCAAAGGCAGTCGAGCGGCTGCCGGCCGATCGATTTGCCAGCGCCAAGGAGTTTGCCGATGCCCTGGCGGATCCCACCTTCGTGGCGCCGGGCACCCGGGCGCATCCAGCCGGCGCCGCGGCCCTGGCGCACTCCCCGGCCCGGGGACCGATCATCGTCGCGGCTCTGGGTCTCACGCTGGGGCTGTTGGGACTCTTTGTCGGGCTGCGCCCGCGACCCGCGGTCGAGCCTCCCCCCGAGGTGCGGTTTACCCTGGCCCTGCCGGATTCGGCGCGTTATGTGGACACGCCCGGGCGGTCACTCGCCATCACGCCGGACGGACGCGCCCTGGTTTACAGCGGCGGCACCATCAGTGCGCGACGCCTCTATCTGCGGCGCCTCGACGAGCCGGAGCCCATGGCGATTCCCGGCACCGAGGGCGGCTACAGTCCGTTCTTTTCACCCGATGGAGCCTGGCTCGGCTTCGTCGCCAATCAGCGGCTCATGAAGGTGCGGCTCGCCGGCGGCACCCCGGTAACGGTGGCACCCCTGCTTGGAAACGTTGTCGAGGGGGCGACCTGGGGAGAGCGTGATGTCATCGTGCTCGAGGATGTTCGGGGCCTCTCGCGGGTCAGCGCCGGCGGGGGCCGGTTGGAGCAGCTGACCGCGACCTCCAACGAGTACCCGATCATCTGGTGGCCGACGTTTCTTCCGGGGGGAGACGTGCTCCTGTGCGCCGTGCGCCGCGGGGACGGAGCAACCCGGCTGGCGCTGGTCTCGGTGCCTGACGGCCGGCTGACGGTGCTGGACAGCCTCGATGGTACCGATCCCCGCTTCGTTCAACCAGGAACGGTCACCTGGCTTTCGGGCGATGGCGTGATGCTCGCCGCGCCGTTCGATGTGCGCGGCCACCGCTTCACCGGTGCCCCGACCCCGGTGATGGAAGGCATCCTGGAGGACGGGGGCGCGGGGAAAGTCGCCCTCGGTCCCGGCATCGCCGTCCGGGTGGAAGGCAAGTCGCAGCGCGCGGAGCTCGTCCGGCTCGACCGCCAAGGCAACGCGCGAACCGAGCGTCCGGAGCAGATGGCCTACGTGACCCCGCGTTTCTCCCCCGACGGCCGGCGGATCGCGCTGGCCCTGGTGGCGGGCAGCCTCTCGGGCGGAGAGCTCTGGGTGCTCGATCGCGATCGCGGCACTCGGCAACGTCTCACGCTGAGTGGCCGGGCTATGCAACCGGAATGGTCCCCGGACGGCCGTCGCCTGGCGTTTGGCTACCTCCGGCAGGAGCAGGAGGCGAGCTGGGACGTGTACTCCGCTCCGGCTGACGGTTCGATGGCCGAGGCGCCGCTGGTCACCGGCCCGGGGACCGACCGGCCCGGCGCATTTGCGCCGGACGGCTCGCTCATTTTCACCCGCATCGCTCAGGGACTCGACATCCTCTACCGCGATGCCGCGGGTTCGGAGCACGAATTCGCCGCGAGCGCGGCCAACGAGAGCATGCCGACGCTTTCGCCCGATGGTCGCTGGCTCGCGTTCGCTTCAGACGAATCGGGAGCCCGAGAGGTCTATGTGCGGCCGTTCCCGACCGGCGCGGGCCGCTGGCAGATCTCCACCGATGGCGGCAGCGAGCCGCGCTGGTCCAGACACGGTCGCGAGATCATCTACCGCAGGGCCGAGCGGTACCTGGCCGTGGAGATCGTGCCGGGTCCGGCATTTGCTCTCGGCCGCACCGATACCCTGTTCAGCGGCTTCTACGATTCAGGTCCGTATACGGGCTACGATGTATCCCGGGATGGCTCAGAGTTCATCGTGGTCCGAACCGGGGCGGAAGGGCGCACACTCTCGGTGCACCTGCAGCCCTTCGCCGCGCGGCGGGACGACCCACCACGATGAGCGATCCGACCTCTCGGCTCGCCGCGGCGCTCGCCGACCGCTACCGGATCGAGCGTGAGCTCGGCCAGGGCGGGATGGCCACGGTGTACCTGGCCGAGGACCTCCGCCACAGGCGCAAGGTGGCGATCAAGGTGCTGCGGCCCGAGTTGGCGGCCGCGCTCGGTCCCGAGCGCTTTCTCCGGGAAATCGAAACCACCGCCAATCTCCGGCACCCCCACATTCTCCCGCTCCACGACTCCGGCGAAGCAGACGGCTTCCTCTTTTATGTCATGCCTCTGGTCGAGGGCGAATCGCTGCGCGACCGGATCACCCGCGAAAAGCAGCTGCCCATCGACGATGCCCTGGCGATTGCCCGGGAAGTGGCCGATGCGCTCGGGTACGCCCACGGCAGGGGCATCATCCATCGGGACATCAAGCCGGAGAACATCCTGCTCGAGGGCGGCCACGCCGTCGTCGCCGACTTCGGCATTGCCCGAGCCGTGAGCGCCGCGGGCGCCGATAAGCTCACCGGCACCGGGATGTCCATCGGGACGCCGTCCTACATGAGTCCGGAGCAGGCGACCGGGGACGAGAGCCTCGACGGCCGGAGCGATCTCTACGCGCTGGGCTGCGTGCTGTACGAAATGCTGGCCGGGCAGCCTCCGTTCACCGGGCCCACCGTGGAGAGCGTCGTTCACCAGCACCTGATGGTCCCGCCTCCGCCGATCACCAATCTCCGGCCCACCGTCCCCGTGGCCATCGCCGGCGCCCTCGCCCGAACCCTCGCCAAGAATCCGGCCGACCGGTTCAGTCCCGCGGCGCAATTCGTTCAGGCCCTCGCGACAGCGCCGGACGCGGGCCCGGCGCCGGCGCGGCCGGCGCCGAAGTCGCGAGCCGTCCCCATCGGGATCGGCGTCGGCACCGGGCTCTTGATCGTGGCCGCTGCGGGTTATGTCGCGACCCGTCCCCGCGAGCCGGACGCGATCGGGCTCGAGCCCAAGCGGGTCGCAGTCGCGACGTTCGAAAACCGGAGCGGCGACCCTTCCCTGGACCAGCTCGGCGCGATGGCGGCGGACTGGATTGCGCGCGGACTGGTGGGCACCGGACTGGTCGATGTCGGCGGGACCGCCGCCGATCTCGCGGCGCGCGGGATCACCGGTGCCGCTCCAGGGCTGTCGCCGATCGAAGCCCTGGCGAAGAACGCCAGGGCAGGGCTGGTGATCTCGGGGAGCTACTACCGCCAGGGTGACAGCGTGCTCATCCAGGCCGACTTCACCGATGCCAGCGCCGGCAAGCTCATTCAGACGGTGGGACCGGTGGCGGCCAGCGCTGCCGCACCCCTGGAAGGAGTGGAGCGACTGAAGCAACAGGTGATCGGCAGCCTCGGGCCTCTGGTGGATCCGGGTCTGCTGACGCTGGGCGCGGTCATGAGCCGGCCCCCCTCCCTCACGGCATACCGGGAGTTCCTGGCGGGCCAGGAGCTTTTCTACAAGGACGAGAGGGGAGCGCTCGCGCATTTCACTCGCGCGGCGGCGGCCGACTCGACCTACATGGTACCGCAGCTCTGGTCGCTGGTGCTGCTCCACAATATCTCCGACGGCGGCATGGCCGACTCGGTCAAGGCCATCCTCGAGCAACGCCGTTCCCGCATGACGCCGTACGAACAGGTCTACCTCGATTACGCCGAGTGCCGGAGCGGCCCGGAATTGGCGACCTGCGTGCCGTCCACCGAGGCACTGCTCCGCCTGACGCCCAAGTCCCAGTTCATCAAGTATCTCCGCGGGATCATGCTCCGGTGGGTCAACCGGCCGGCCGCCGCCGACTCCGCGTTCCGCGAGCTGGATCCGGAGAGCGGCGAGCTCCGGGGCCGCATCTACTTCCCGATCCACCACGCGACTGCGCTCCACATGCTTGGCGAGTATCAGCGGGAGCTGGCGGTGGTGCAGGCGGCCCAAACCCAATACGCCGGACGGCTGTTGCTGGCCTTCGACAGGGTCCGCCCGCTGATCGCGCTGGGCCGGTTCGACGAGATGAATCGCCTGATCGATGAAGCGTATACCCTTTCCCCCGATGTGCGCGGCTCCGGCGCGATGGCCGGCTCCAGGGCGATGTACGAGCTGCGCTGGCACGGCCATGCCGACTCCGCGGATGCGCTGGGCGCCAGGCTCCTGGCCCAACTCGTCACCCGTCCCCAGCCCGGGGCGAGCGCCGACGCGCTGGTGCACGATCGGGGGGAGCTGCTGCTGGCGGCGCACCGCTGGAGCGAGCTGCTGGCGCTGACCGATTCACTGGCAGTGGCCTATCCCGACAATGTGCTCCGGCTGCGCAACCGCGGGGTGGCGCTGGCCATGCTGGGCCGCCGAGCCGAGGCGGAGGCGATCGACCAGGCGCTGGAGCGGAGCACCCGCCCGATCGTTCCCGCCGACGGTTGTGGCTTCTGGGCGGTCTGCCGCCGTGCCGCCCGGGCCCAGATTGCCGCGGCGCTGGGCGACAAGGCTCGGGCGATGGGGCTGATCGATCCCTGGTCCTTCCGCACCAATTACGAAGCGCATTTCGAGCTGCTCGGCGAGCTGCTCAAGGATTACCCGCCGTTTCAGGCGCTGATCAAGCCGAAGGGGTGATGATGAACGACGCCCGAGCCCGGCTCGACAGCGCCCTCTCAGACCGCTACCGGATCGAGCGCGAGCTCGGCCAGGGCGGCATGGCGACGGTGTACCTGGCTCACGACCTCCGGCACGACCGCAGGGTCGCGCTCAAGGTACTGCGCCCCGACCTGGCCGCCGTGATCGGAGCAGAGCGGTTCCTCCAGGAAATCCGTACCACCGCCAACCTCCAGCATCCCCACATCCTCCCGCTCCACGACTCGGGGCAGGTGGACGGCACCGTCTTCTACGTCATGCCCTTCGTCGAGGGCGAGTCGCTTCGGGACCGGCTCCTCCGCGACAAGCAGCTCCCTGTCGACGAGGCCCTGCGGGTGGCGCGGGAAGTTGCCGATGCCCTCGGCTACGCGCACGAGCACGGCATCATCCACCGCGACATCAAGCCCGAGAACATCCTGCTCCAGCGGGGCCACGCCCTGGTGGCAGACTTTGGGATCGCCCTCGCCGCGAGCAAGACCGGCGGCTCCCGCATGACCGAAACCGGAATGAGCCTCGGCACCCCGCACTACATGAGCCCCGAGCAGGCCATGGGCGACCGCGACCTCGGACCGCGCTCCGATGTCTACGCGCTGGGCTGCGTCTGCTACGAGATGCTCTGCGGCGAGCCGCCCTTCACCGGGCCCACGCCGCAGGCGATCGTGGCGCGGGTTATGACCGAGGCGCCCCGCTCGATAGTCTCGCAGCGCAACACCGTGTCACCGGAAGTCGAGGAGGCTGTGCTGGTCGCGCTGGCCAAGCTTCCCGCTGACCGGTTTGCCACCGCGGCCGACTTTGCGGAAGCGCTGGCCGGTGGAAAGGTGCAACGGCGCACAGGCGCAAGGGCTGCCTCGCAGCCTCGCCCCGTTGCACCGGTGCGGATTCCCGCCTTGATCGCCGCCCTCGTCATCGCGACAGCGCTCGCCGCCTGGGGCTGGCTCGGCCGCACCAAGTCGACTCCGCCGCTGGTCACCCGGGTCCGCATTACCATGGGACCGGGACAGGAGCTTGCCGCGACGTTCTTCCAGCATATGGCAATCTCCGACGATGGACGACGGATCGTGTACGTCGGCCGGGCAAGGGACGGACCCTTCCAGCTCTGGCTTCGCGAGCTCGATGCCGTCGATGCCCGGCCCGTGGCCGGCACCATCGGAGGCTACGCGCCGACGTTCTCCCCGGACGGACAGTGGGTCGCCTTCGTGGTGGACGGAAAGCTCCGGAAAGTTCCGGTCGCCGGCGGTGAGGTCACCGCCCTCGGCGACTCGATGAGCTCCATCGCACCCGGTGCCGCCTGGCTGCGTGATGGAACGATCGTGTATGGAGACCAGAACTTCGAGCTGCGTGCGCTCCGGCAGGACGGGAGCGGTTTGGTGGTAGTGCCGCGGATGGCCGGCGACACCAACGGGCGGCTGTTTCCCCGGAGCCTCCCCCGTCCCGATGCGGTGCTCATCATCCGCTGTAACGACGTGTGCAATCAGATGGTGCTCGGCACGGTGATGCTCTCGACCGGCGAATTTCGCCCGATCGCGGACCAGGCGGCGGGGGGATGGTATGCCCCGACCGGACACATCGTCGCGGTCAAGCGTACCGGCGCCGTCGTCGCCATCCCTTTCGATCTCGACAAACTGGAGACCCGGGGAGAGCCGATTCCCCTCTTCGACGGCGTCAGTGTGGCCCTCGGTATTGTGCCGCGGATGTGGTTATCACCGGCCGGAACGCTCCTGTACGAGCTGAGCGGACTGGCTTTCGGGCCGACCTCCACCCTGGTCCGGGTGACCCGCGACGGCGTGGTGACACCGGTGGATCCTTCCTGGCCCGCCGCCGAGCTCGGCATTCCGGCCCTCTCCCCGGATGGGAAGCAGGTAGCGATCTCGATGCCCTCCGGGGGGAGCAGCCACATCTGGATCAAGCAGCTCGACCGCGGAACCCTGAGCCGGCTCACGACCGAAGGCGCGCTCAACTTTGCTCCGCAGTGGCGGCCCGGCGGCGGGGAGCTTGCCTATGTCGCTTCGGAAGGGGGCTGGCACGTCGATATTCGCCGCCCCGACGGCACCGGCGCCGTCATGCGAGTGGCGGTGCCCGAGGCCACCGTCATCGGCAGCCCGAACTGGACTCCCGATGGACGATCGTTCTTGCTACGAGTGACCAACGCCGGCCACGACATCTTCCGCATCATCGTCGGCGCCGACAGCACCTCACCGCTCCTCGCCTCGGCGCAATTCGACGAGCTGAATCCTGCCATCGCCCCCAACGGGGAGTGGTTCGCCTACCAGTCCAACGAGTCGGGGAGGGCCGAGATCTACCTCCGGCCCTTTCCCGACGCGGCGCGGGAGCGGATCCCGGTTTCCCGAAGCGGCGGCCTCACACCGGGGTGGTCGCGCGATGGCAGGGAGCTCTTCTTCGTGCATGACGACCATCTGATCAGCGTTCCGGTCACCTGGTCATCGGCGCGTCCGACCCTCGGCGAACCACGGACGCTTTTCCCGCTCAACGCATTCGTGATGAATGGCGAGCAACCCGGCTTCGTGCCGGAACCCGGCGGGAAGACCTTTCTCACGCTCAAGGCTGCCGAGGCGCCCAGCACCCAGCTGGTCCTGGTGCTCAACTGGCTCGAGGAGCTCAAGGCCAGAGTGAAAGGCGCCCAGTGACTACAAGCCTCACCCGGCCAGAGTAACCACTGCAAGCTGATGGACGATCTTCGCGACCAGCTCCAGCGCACCCTCGGTAGCGCGTACACGATCGAGCGGGAGCTCGGTGGCGGCGGCATGTCCCGGGTCTTCGTCGCTACGGAAACCCGGCTCGGCCGCCGCGTGGTCGTCAAGGTATTGCGCGCCGAGATCGCCGCCGGAACCAGCGCCGAGCGGTTCGAGCGCGAGATGGCGCTCTGCGCCCGCTGTCACCACCCCCACATCGTGCCCGTGCTCTCCGCCGGCGAGGTCGGCGGAATGCCCTGGTTCACCATGCCGCTGGTGGAAGGGGAGTCGCTCCGGGACCGGCTCAGCCAGGGCGGCCCGGTGCCGATTGCGGAAGCGGTTCGCCTGCTCGCGGAAACAGCGGACGGATTGGCGTATGCCCACCGGATGGGCATCGTCCATCGCGACATCAAGCCCGAGAACATCCTGCTCCAGGACGGTCACGCCCTCGTGGCGGACTTCGGCGTCGCCAAGGCGGTGCACGCTGCGACCCTGACCGATGCGACGTCCCCGACCCAGATGACCGGCGTCGGCACCATCATCGGCACGCCGGCCTACATGGCCCCGGAGCAAGCGGCGGGCGAAGCCATCGACCACAGGGTGGATCTTTACGCACTGGGCGTGGTCGCGCACGAGCTGCTCACCGGGAAGAATCCCTTCGCAGGGGCCACACCGGCCCAGATGATCGGCGCTCACTTCACCCTGACGCCGCCGTCCGTCGCGGAAGTGCGCCGGGATTGTCCGCCAGCTCTCGCTTCGCTGATCCAGCGCCTCCTCGCCAAGGATCCCGCCGCGCGACCCGCCAGCGCGGACGACGTGCGCGCCGAGCTGCAGGCGATCGCGGGTGGCGCCCTCGAGGGCAGCGTCCCTGGTCACCAGCGATCGACTGCGATTGCCGCGGCCCTCGGCGCCGTCGCGGTGCTGGCAGCGCTCTATGTCGCGCTGACCCGCGGTCGTCCCGTCGCCACTAGCGCGCCGCCAGCCGCCGTTGCTCCGGAGGGAAAGTCGCTCGCCGTGCTGCGCTTCCAGAACATCGGCGGCGATTCGACCACCGACTATTTCAGCGCGGGAATCTCCGAGGAGCTGATCAGTGCTTTGGGACGGCTGAAAGGATTGCGGGTGGCCTCGCGCACCTCCGCCTTTGCCGCCGGGGCCGGCGGCGCGAGCCTGCGGGAGATCGGAGCACGGCTGGGCGTCGCGGTGGTGGTGGAGGGAACCTTCCAGCTGATCGCGGAGCGGGTGAGAGTCACGGCGCGCCTGGTGGAGGTGGCGCGGGATTCCCAGCTCTGGTCCGGACAGTACCGCACCGAGATCCGCGATGTGTTTGCCGTGCAGGACACCATTGCGCGTGCCATCGCCTCCGCACTCCAGGTGACACTTCTGGGCGGATCGGGAGGCGCACTGATTGAGCGCGGTACCAGCGACAGCGCCGCCTACGATCTGTATTTGAGGGGGCGCTACTTCCTTGCCATGCGGGGACCGGGAGCGCTCCGAAAGGCGGCTGACGCCTTCGAGAAGGCTGTACGGCAGGACTCCAGCTACGCCGCGGCCTGGGCCGGCGTTGCAGACGCGAACTATCTCGGAGTCATTTTCGCAGGCTTTCCACACCGCATCTCCATGCCGGCGGCGCGGGCCGCCGCCCACCGCGCGCTGGCGCTCGACTCGACCATCGCCGAGCCGCACACCTCCCTCGGCTTCATCGCGATGATGCTCGATTGGGATTGGGCCGAGGCTGAGCGTCAGATGGATCGCGCCGTCGAGCTGAATCCGAGTTACGTGCAAGCCAGACTGTATCGGTCCTGGCTGTACGTTCTGACCGGCCGGACCGAAGAATCGCTGGCGGAAATCGAGCGTGCCCGGGCTCTGGACCCGCTCTCGCTGATCATCCGGACCCGGATCGGGACGATGCTGCATTTCGCGGGACGCGACCGCGAGGCGATCGGTGCCTACCTCCACGCACTGGAGATCGACTCCACCTTCGCCCACGCCCGTGCCGGCCTCGCGCTCTCCTACGCGATGACCGGTCGTTTCCAGGAAGCGCTGGCGATCAAGCCGGACGTCGTGCCGATGCTGGCGAACTATGAGTCATCCCAGTGGGCCGTGGTTCAGGCCCTGGCGGGCCGGCCCGCCGAAGCGAGACGGATGCTGGCTGAGCTCGACTCGATACGGAAAGAACGCTATGTCGCGGACGATGCCTTTGCGGCCATTTATGCGGCGCTGGGCGAAACCGATTCGGCATTCGCCGCTCTCGACCGCTCGATGGCCGAGGGCAACCTGGGGCAGGTGATAGAGATGGTCGAGCCGATGTGGCGGCCCCTGTACAAGGATCCGCGCTGGGCCCGGCTGCTGGTGCGGCTCAAGGCGCGGCCCGCGCTGATGAAACGCTATCGCTAGGGCTGCCGATGCCCTGAAACGATGAACTCAGTTCACTTGGGCCAGGTGCTCCATGACGTGGGGACCACAGATTACACAGATAACGGCAGACTTGAAAAGCACACCACCAATGTGCACCAGATCCTCGAACTGAACAAATGTGACAAGCCCCTGGGAAAGACTTGTGGCGCGTGGTCCTGTCCGGAAGCGCGGTCAAACATTCTCATTGCAAAGGACCCGGAGACAATTATTGGTGTGCTTTTCAGAATCCGTTGTATCCGTGTAATCTGTGGTCCCACCGGCCGGGCAGCACGATGATGGGTTGACGAGCTGCCGGCGAAGCTTGACGGCAATAGGCGCCCGGCGGATACTTCCGAGAGTCGATTGAACTCCTACCCGGAAAACCCAATGTCTTCCTTTCGAACGGTTCTCCTCGCGCCGGCACTCCTGCTCGGCGCTTCCGTCGCAGTCGCGCAGATCGCCACGCCCTCGGCGTCCCTCGCCACGAGGCCGAATCGGGCCGACGATCCGCCGAGCGGCACCCGGCTGCTGCGGACTCCGACGGTGAGTACCACGCAGATCGCGTTCGGCTACGCCGGCAATATCTGGGTGGTGGCCCGCTCGGGCGGCGACGCGCGCCGCATCACCAGCTTCGCGGCCGAGGCGACCAACCCGCAATTCTCACCGGATGGAGCGCTGATTGCATTCAGCGGCCAGTACGCCGGCAACACCGATGTATATGTCGTCTCGTCGCGGGGCGGTGAGCCGAAGCGCCTGACCTGGCACCCCGGCGCCGACCAGGTGCAGGGCTGGACCCCCGACGGAAAGAACGTGGTGTTCTCGTCGGGCCGCGCCACCCACGCGCCCACCGGCGCGCCCCGCTTCTGGACCGTGCCGGTGACCGGCGGCGTGGAAGAGCCGATGCCGATGCCGCGCGCCAACCAGGGCAAGATCTCGCCCGATGGCCGCTTCGTCGCGTACCGGATGCCGGCGTCCTGGGACGAGGAGCGCCGCAACTACCGCGGGGGCCAGAACAAGGCGATCTGGATCATGGACCTCAAGACCCACGACGTGGTCGAGGTGCCGTGGAAGGACCAGACCAAGGAGATCGATCCGGTCTGGGTGGGCCCCAACGTGTACTGGATTTCCGACCGCGATGGCGTCGCCAACGTCTACGAGTACACGGTCGCGAGCAAGCAGGTCCGCCAGCTCACCAGGTTCACCGATTTCGACGTGAAAGCGCTCGACGGCGGCCCCAACGTCCTGGTGTTCGAGCAGGCCGGCTACGTCCACCAGCTCGACCCCGTCACCGGCCGCTCGGCCATCGTCAACATCTCGGCCACGGGTGATTTCCCCTGGATGATGCCCCAGTGGAAGGACCTCTCC
>Ga0075429_100005085_pt1 | contig 11307 bp, 10 predicted proteins | sample RhiMetdeltSRZDD3_FD_75295 | JGI IMG/M metagenome (GOLD analysis project Ga0075429, IMG submission 75295) | Populus rhizosphere microbial communities from Tennessee, USA - Rhizosphere MetaG P. deltoides SRZDD3 | ecosystem: Host-associated > Plants > Roots > Rhizosphere > Soil | place: USA...
CAGCACTCGGCGTTGGTAAACGCACCGTCCGGCACGACAGCAGTCGGGCTGCCACCGCGACCCTCGCGCAAACAGGCGTGCACGATCACCGACTGACAGTCACAACCGGTCATCACGGGGCGATCGTAAACCTTGGAGATAGTGACGGCCGTCGCTGCCTCCTTGACCATTTCGCCTCTCTTGTTCACGCGCTCGCATGCATTGCATGCAATGCATGCGTCAGCTACGCTCACTCTTGTGCAGGCTGACATCGCATGCCGCCGGTTGCGGGCTATGATCCTTGACGGCACTTATCCGCCTGGTGCGCGGATCACGGAGCAGGACGCTGCGGCGGTGCTCGCTATGAGCCGCACGCCCGTGCGCGAGGCGTTGCGTGCGCTGGCCGCCAATGGCTTGGTGCGCCCCACCGGCCGCGGCGTCGTCGTCGCGGCGCTGGAACGGGGCGACCTGTACGACGCTTACGAGGTTCGCGCAGCACTTGAGGCGCTAACCGCGGAATTGGCCGCAGCCCGGCAACGTGACGGCCGTATCGCGCCGGCCGACCTCGCCTCGTTACGCCGCGACGCCACAGCTGCCGCCGAGGCCACGGCGGCGGGTCAGCTGCGTGAGGCTGTCCGCCACAATCGCCGCTTTCACCGACGAATCGCTGAGCTGGCCGACAACCCAATCGCGCAGTCCCTCCTCGAGCGACTGTGGGATCAGATCGAGATCTCCACGCTGCACTCACTGCAGCCGGAGGCGCGACGCGCGTACGTCACCGCACAGCACGAGCGACTTCTCGCCGCGATCGTCGAGGGTCGGGCCGAGGAGGCAGGCAAGCTCGCCCGCAAACACGCGCTGGATACCCGCGCCGCAACCAGTAGAGCAAACAGCAGAGAGGGCGACGACACATGACACTGCACACCTACGTGACGGTCGTAACCTGGACTGGCAACCGGGGCACCGGTACCAGTGGGTACCGCGGCTACTCCCGGGACAACGAGATCGCCACCGACGGGTGCACCACCATTGCCGGCAGCTCCGATCCAATCTTCCGAGGCGAGAAGTCGCGATGGAACCCCGAGCAGCTGCTGGTTGCCGCCTTGTCGGAGTGCCACATGCTGGCATACCTGCACTGTTGCGCCGACGCGGGCGTCGTCGTCACCGGCTATGTCGATCGCGCCAGGGGCACCATGCGCCAAGAAGGCAACGGCGGCCACTTCACGGAGGTGGCGCTCCAACCCGAGGTTACGGTCGCATCTGACGACATGGTCGAGAAGGCCGCCCACCTGCACACAGAAGCGCACGACTCATGCTTCATCGCCAGCTCTGTCAACTTCCCGGTTCGGCACGAGCCGCGAATCCTGACACGGGAAGCCTGAAACCAGAGTGCGGTCGCTCAGATTCACGCGGTTGCGGCGCTGCGTCCAAACATTACTTCTCGCTCTTGGCCTCGATATGGGTGCTGTGGCGCTACCCACGCCCGCGTCGGCATCCGAGCCCCGCTTGGCTTGCTACACCCATTCCTTGGCCCCCAATGGAGAATACGCCAAGTGCGCAGGAGGTGACGGGTGGGTTTGAGTAGGCCTTTCTTGCCGCTACTACAATTACGGCGCCAAGCGGTATGTCTACAAGACAGCATACGGCGGTGGGCGCGGGTACCGTTCGGCCGGTCAGGAATGTTTTGCTCCTCGGTCACTCCACCGGCTGGCAGTAGATTGACGGCGTCACAAACATTTGGTAGGAGACGCCGTATCGATAGCAAATGATCATATATGTCAACCAACATACTGGTATGAGAGGAGGTGGCCGCACATGATGAGCCGCGAGTGGGAGTGGGGCTGAACCGAGCATCCGCCAACTGTGGGGCCAACGCATAGCGCACCCAAATTGGGAGCGGGGCATCGGCGCCCGTCGCTGCCGATGCCGCGCTGTCATCACAAGCACCTAACCAACCAACGGATCACGCGACACGACCGCTACACGACGGCCAGGCCGGAGAAAGCGACAACGCTCGCGACATCCAGAACGTCATCGGCGGCACCGGCAACGACGTCCTGGTCGGTAACGCACTGAACAACGTGTTGCGCGGCCTTCCCGGCGACGACCGGCTGTTTGGTCTCGACGGCAACGACGCCCTGATCGGCAGCGAGGGAACCGACTTCGCCGACGGCGGCAACGGCGCCGACACCTGCCAGACCGAGACCAGCACCCGCTGCCTCTGAGGGCGGCCACCCGACGCCGGTGGGCGGGAGCAACCCCCCGTCCCGCCCACCGGTCCGTTCTGTCAAAACGCAGCTCAGATCAGAGCTCGAGAGCCGCACAAGCCGGCCGACGGTCATATCGGCCACTCGCTCGACGTAACTGCTCGAAGGGTCGCCGCGCATCGCCGTACCGCTCGACGCGACCGGTCCCTACAGGTGGCTCGACCCGAACCATGCAGGGAGGCCCGGAGCACGGCGCGCGATCCCGTGGCCGGGCCGGGACGACTGGAGGGAGTAACACGATGCACATCGACGTGAACGTGACCCGACTGTGGTTCGACATCGACGGGCCGGCGCTCGTCCCCGACGGCAGCCAGCTGCGGCAGCACCCAACCGTGGTACTGGTTCACGGCGGCCCCGGGGTCTACGACCACTCCTACTTCAAGCCCGACTTCGCCCGGCTCACCGAGCACGCGCAGGTCATCTACCTCGACCTGCGCGGGCACGGCCGGTCCGCCTGGGGCGATACCGCCGCGTGGAGCCTCGATACCTGCGCCGACGACATCCGCGCCTTCTGCGACACGGTCGGCATCGACAGCCCGATCGTGTTCGGGCACTCGATGGGTGGACCCATCGTGCTGCTGTACGGCGCCCGCCACCCCGAGCACGCACGCGGGCTCATCGTCCAATCGGGATTCGCCCGCTGGGACCACTCCCGGCTGCTCGACAACTTCCGCCGGGTGGGCGGCGACCAGGTCGCCAAGATCGCCGACCGCAGCTACGCCGGCCAGGACGTGCCCGACCAGGAGTGGGCCCGCGTGCTCGCCGCCTTCGGCCCGCACCTTCCAGACCAGTGCCGCCACGCCCGCACACCCAAGAAACCTCGAGCTCAACACGCACGGCATGGATCTGATCCGCGTCCTCGACATCCTCGACCAGCTCAACCGCGTCAACACCCCAACCCTCGTGTCTGTCGGCGAGCTCGACCCCGTAACGCCGGTCGCCGCCGCCGAAGAGATATCGGCGCCCTGCCACCCGGCATCGCGCGCCTCGAGATCATCGCCGGAGCCGGACACTTCGCCTGGCTGGACGCCCCGGACCGCTTCTGGACGATCATCACCGACTTCATCCATGCCACGAACACACCCGAACCCGTCCCGACGTAACAGCCCCACGCCGGCACATACGACAACCCGCTGGCATCGCGTCCACAGTCGACACGAAAGTCGCAACGAAAATCCGCGGGCGCCCAGTCCCCACCAGGAGGACCCGATGTTGAGCCTGCTGCCATGTCCTGATCCGGACTGTGATGCGCCCGCTGAGGTACTTGATCGGACCACCCTCCCGTCGACGTGCGGTCCGATCGAGCATGTGAAGACGCAGTGTGCGCGTCGGCATGTCTTCTTCATGCCCACGCCGGCCGCATACCTGTCGGCAGAGACATCGTGCCAGGGATCCGACGCCGCCACGGCGCAGGCCGGGCGCCGCGAGGCGGCCGGAATGGCGCGCGAGCAATTCACTAGGAGACCGGACGGCTGACAGCCCAAAGGCCGCATGGAAGGCACCTGTTATGACGGCTCGGGCACCCACGGCCCAGGCCGGCCATGCTTTGAGGGGCAGCGCGTCGGCCTGGGGCCGCGCCGGGTCCCACTCCTGACATGACGATTAGGGCAACGCCAAATGTCGCGCGGGCAGGCACAACGCGACCGCGTCGACCGGACGAGTGCCCGCCCAGAATCCGGTCCCTGGCAGACCTGGCCGTCCCGGCCGACTGTTCGAACCGGCCGAACCGGACGGCCCCAGACCCAGGGGAAAGGCCCAGGGCCGCCGCAGACGAGCGCATGCAACAGCAGCAGGGGCCGCTCGTCACGGCGACGGTACGCCGACTACTCCCACTACCGGCCGGTAGAGCGCCCATCGATCCCGCCGCCTGTCGACAACGGACCCCTGGCCGAACCCGCACCGTCGCCTCCTGGCGACGACGAGCACCCAGAAGAACAACTCCCGCACGACCACACCCCGCCGGCCGACCGGAGGTCCACACGACACCACGCCGGTCGCACATACTGTTCGCCGAGCAGAGCCTCGCGAATGCCCGCGGTGCCTTCGTGAGCTCGGTGGACGCTGCCGCGGTACGTCAGCCCACGGCGGTGGGCGGCGTCGTTCGATGGCGATGACGTCGCGCCAGGGCGCCGGCCTTAGATCCGTAAGTCATGGGCCGACGCGTTCGCGGATGGCGACGGTGCGGATGCATACCTCAGCAACGCCGTCGTCACCGCCCAACCCGTCCACTCGCCCGGCACACACCATAACGGCTCAGCCACCTGTGTACTGCGTGGTCGCGCCACGATGACGACAGCCTTCGCTGGCTCCACCCGGGTACCGGCTGACACCAAGCCGACCAGGACCGTCTGGCGGGGGCGGGTTGGGCGGCGTTCGGAGATCGTGGTCGGTGCCAGTAGGTCGTTGAGCCCGATCGTCCCGTGCTCGGCAGGCGTCGGAGGCTCGCAGGCCTGCGAGGCGGGCGCGGCCGCGGGTAGAGCTTGAAGACCACCGCGTGGCCCACTGCCACCTGCTGCCGCGCGGGGTGCGTGCTGTTGCGGCGCGGCAAATTCTGTGCCGACTTCTGGACCTGCCCCGAATCCGAATCCGATATGCGCGCCGTAGCCGATTCGTCTCCCCAAGTCCTCAACTCAGCTCCGCGGCGTTGGCCAAGGGTGGGACCACGGCGCCGTCGCACAGATACGACCTGGCAAGCAGCCGGGTTTGCGGCTTAGGTCAGTTCGTCGACGTCGGCGGGCTGTAGGTCCGGCCGGTGCCGCAGGTAGCGCAGGGGACGGCGCCAGGCGCCGGCGTGGAGCGCGGCGTCAGCGGTGACCTCGGCGACGACGAGTGGTTCGACCTTAGTCAGCGGCACGGTCTTGCAGGACTTACTCCAGCGGCCGACGCCGATCTCATCCGGCCACGGATGCCCCTGCCGAGCCGGTGTAAGAACGGCTGCCAGGTCGGTGGCCTGCACCGTCGTCAGCAGAACGCTGCGGCCGACCTGGACCAGCTCAGCGGCGCCGTCGATGGTGCGGTACCGGCCGGCGATCACGACCTCGGGCCGTGTGATCGGGCCGAGGACACCACCGACGATGACCTCGACGGTGTCGCGGTGCTTGACCTTCAGCCACTCCCGCCGACCCGAGTAGTAGCGCGTCGCTGCACCCTTGGCCACGACGCCTTCGACACCCATCGCCTCCGGCAAGACCTCCAGCCACTCATGCGCCTCGTCCACGTCGTAGGTGACCGGGGTGAGCTGCACCGGCGGTTCCCACAAAGTCAGGGACTCCAGCCGCGCGCGGCGGCGGGTCCAGCGTTGGGTGCGGATGTCCACGCCGTTCACGGCGAGCAGGTCGAAGGCCATGTACGACGCGGGTGTCGCACTCAATACGCGGCGCGAGGTCCGCGGCGAGGTGACCAGCCGGCGCTGCAGCAGATCGAACGACAACCGACCGCTGGCGTCCAACGACACCAGCTCGCCATCGACCACACACCCCGCGGGCAGCAATCGGGCCGCCGCGGCCGCGACGTCGCGGAACCGGTCGGTCAGATCCTTGCCCTGCCGCGACCACAACCGCGCCCCGTCACCGTGCCGGACGATGATCGCGCGGTAGCCATCCCACTTCGGCTCAAACACACACCCGCCCGGCAGCGCATGCGGACCGGGCAGCTGCTCGACCGCCTTCGCCAACGCCATCGCCACCGGACCGGTCAGGTCAGCCGGCAGCCCCGGCGAACCTCGCTCCGATGCCCGCGCCATGATCACAGTGTCCCGGGTCGGGTCTGCCCAGCTGCGCTGACCGGCGATCGACCGGCAGCGCAGGCTCGACGCAACGCCGCGCCGCGCTCCGCGCTTCGGTCGCTTGTGGTCAACGGCGCTCGGGTCGACTGCGCTGCTCGCCGCCGTGGCCGCCGTTGCGGTTGCTGGTGGCGGGCTGCAGCCGGTCTGGATACCACGTGAACAGGCCGGTCTCGTTGTCGCGGACCCGACCCCACCACTGCCCGTCGTCGCGGACCCATACGTCGAGCTCGCCGGCTGGCTGCCACCCGTACAACACCACCGGCTGCGGCACCGCGAGCGGGCGCACGTCGGACGGTTTGCATTCGGCGTAGAAGTCGTACTGCACGTCGAGGTCGTGGACCTGCCGGTTCGCCTCCGGCTATGCCCAAAGTGATGCCCAAGGCGATTTCAGCCCGGATGGACGCTCCATCCGCTGCGGTGCCTGGAGGTGCAAAAGCCCAGGTCAGGGAGCGCTTCTGCCTGGGCTTGGGTGGCGCGCTCGGAGGGATTCGAACCCCCAACCTTCTGATCCGTAGTCAGATGCTCTATCCGTTGAGCTACGAGCGCCTGCTGGCAACGCCGAGTAAGAATACACGCGGCACACCTGCCGGTGCGAATCGGTACAGGCCGCCGGACCACTCGTCGTACGGGTGCTCGGGTTGTCTGACCGGTGATGGGTGGTGCACCGGGAGTGGTGCCGAAACCCGGGCCTCACGGAAGACACGCCGGCGCCACACCGGCGTAGTCGGGCAACCACGGAAAACGGACCGCGCGGCAGATCGGAGACAGGCCGGCGAGCAGGCGGCCAAGCGGCTCGACGGTGGCAGCAGGCACGGTCAGCGACCACCGGCACCTCGGTCAGGACGCTGCTCAGCAACCGAACCGCAACCGCCTTGTCGTTGCCTCGAACAACGACTGAAACTCGTGGGAACTGGAACGACCCTGCGCGAGTCTAGGCTCCGTGGGCATGCAGCCACGGAAGCTGTTGAGGGCAACGGGCATCGCGGCGGGGATCGCCGCGTTAGCCGGTTTCGGTATCGGCCTCGCGGCGGGGAGGACGCAGCAGCCGGAGGACCTGCCGGTCGCGCGGAAGCTGCCTGCCGATCTGTGCGCGCGACTCGGTGACGTCAGCGCCCTCTTCCCCGGGCCGGCCGAGCTGCAGCAGACCGGTCGCGCTGAGGTCCGGTGCACCGCCGAGGTCGCCGAGGCCGGCCAGCCCACCCACAGCGAGGCCCGTCTCACCGTCGTGATTCGCACGCATGCCTCCCGGACCGGCAGCACCGCAGCAGACGCGGCCCGGACCGAGTTCGACGACAAGACCTGGCCGGTCGTCGAGAACCGGCCTTACCCCACCAAGGTCGACGCCGACGAGCAGGGCGAGGACGTCTGGGAGATCAAGCTGGTCACCACGCGCGGCGACGTCGTCGTCGAGGTCACCTACTACGCGTCACCCATCACCCAGGAGGCGGCGCAGACCGCGGCACTGGCGGTCGGCGAGAAGGCCGTCTGGGAGGCGAGATGAGTACGACGCCCGAGATCTCCGGGTACAGCTTCGGGGAGCAGCTGCTCGATCATCCGCTCGCGAGTGTGTGGCGCGGTACGTCGGCCAGCGGCATGGATGTCGTCGCGCTGGTGCTCAGCGAGACCGGTGCCGCCGACCGAGCCGTCCGCGACCGGCTCGCCGCGTCCAGCCGGATCGCGGCTGTGCAGTCCGGGCCGGCGGAGTCACCACTCTGGGCCGCCAACCCGAACGCCACCCGCCCGTACGCGGTCACCCAGCTCGCACCCGGTTACTCCGGCGCGGAGCGTCTGCTCGACCCGCTCGACGGCGTGATCGGCAATGACCAGTCGGCGATCGAGGAGGTACGACGGCGGCTGGACGGCGGCGGGACACAGGCCGATAGCCCTGCCGCCGGCAGGAGGCTCTGGGCGGCCGCGATCGTGATTCCGCTGATCGTGTTCGTGGTGGCGTACTCGGCCGGTGCGGCGATCAACAGCGCCGCCGCCAGGCCAGAGCCGACCAGTCCGAAGGTACCGGTACCGGACGCCGTACAGCCGACGCCGTTGGCGTCCAAGAAGGTGCTGCTGCCGGGTATCTCGAAGGCGGGCCAGGTGCCACTGCGCAGCGGTGTCCGGCCGGTATCGCTGGTCGCATCGACGAGCGAGCTGTCGCCGATGCCGTGGGACAAGCTCGGGCTGCCGTTCGCGATGCACATCCCCGGGCCCGAATGGCTCATGAAGGAGCTCGAGGAGTCGTCGTACTCGATCTATCGGCAGCTGTTGGAGGCCAAGCGTGGCACGGTGGTGGTCGCGATCGCCGCCCACCCGTGCAAAGGCCTGGCCGGCTGCCTGGCCGACCGGACGGAGTTCGATGCCCGGTGGTCGAAGCGGTACGGCGTCGCGCCACCGACCACGGCGCGTGACGGTCAGACCTGGTTCAGCGAGAACGCCCCGGAGGGCGAGCCCTACAGAGCGTCGCTGACCAGAGCGTTCCTGAGCCCGGCGACCGGGTCCTGGTGGCTGGTCGGCGTCGCGGTGAACGCCGACCCCGCCAGCGCCGGAACGGCCCAGGCGATCCTGAACGATATCCGGACGCAGACCTCCTGACCGGAGATCCAGCACATGGGTCCTTGATCGTCAAGGGCCTACTTTGTGATCGGCTTCACGCGCCCGCGGTTCTCATCACCCTCGGCCGTCGCTTATCGTAGTACCACTGTGCATGCTGGTATGCATCCACCGACGCCGCTGGTACGCAACGAGCAGCACGCCAACACACCTGAATCTAGCCGCCGGAGACCCCGGCGGCCGTCGTCGTACACCCAGGACGGCGAACGATCCGCAAAGGGGACTGACTGCCGATGACCACCGGTACACCGACTGACAGACCGATCGTGCAGGAATCCCCCGCACCGACGCGGCACGCGAGGCTGCTGGCCTGGGTCGAGGAGGTCGCTGAGCTCACCCAGCCGGACCGGATCCACTGGGTCGACGGGTCCGACGCCGAGTACGCACAGCTGACATCCGAGCTGGTCGAGGCCGGCACAGTGGTCCGGCTGAACGACGAGAAGAAGCCGAACTCGTTCTGGGCCCGTACCGACCCCAGTGACGTCGCCCGGGTCGAGGAGCGGACGTTCATCTGCTCGGTCGACGAGGCCGACTCCGGCCCTACCAACAACTGGATGGACCCGGCCGAGATGAAGGCCACCATGACCGAGCTGTACCGGGGCTCGATGCGCGGCCGGACGATGTACGTGATCCCGTTCTGCATGGGGCCGCTGACCGCGAAGAACCCGATGTTCGGGGTGGAGATCACCGACTCGGCGTACGTGGTGGCGTCGATGCGGATCATGGCGCGCAGCGGCAGCGCCGTACTCGAGAAGATGGGTCCGGACGCGGAGTTCGTGCCGTGCCTGCACTCGGTGGGGGCGCCGCTCGAGCCGGGTCAGGCCGACGTGCCGTGGCCGTGCAGCGAGACCAAGTACATCTCGCACTTCCCGGAGACCCGGGAGATCTGGTCGTACGGCTCCGGGTACGGCGGCAACTCCCTGCTTGGCAAGAAGTGCTACAGCCTGCGGATCGCGTCCGCGATCGCCCGCGACGAGGGCTGGCTGGCCGAGCACATGCTGATCCTCAAGCTGATCTCGCCGGAGAAGAAGGTCTACTACCTCGCCGCCGCGTTCCCGAGCGCCTGCGGCAAGACCAACCTCGCGATGCTCGACCCGACGCTGGACGGCTGGGAGGTCGAGACGCTCGGCGACGACATCGCCTGGATGCGGTTCGGCGAGGACGGCCGGCTGTACGCGGTGAACCCGGAGTTCGGGCTGTTCGGCGTCGCACCCGGCACCGGCTGGAAGACCAACCCGAACGCGATGCGCACGATCGAGAAGGGCAACTCGGTGTTCACCAACGTGGCGCTCACCGACGACGGTGACGTCTGGTGGGAGGGGTACTCCGAGGAGCCGCCGTCGCACCTGACGGACTGGAAGGGCCGCGACTGGACGCCGGACTCCGACGAGCCCAGCGCGCACCCGAACAGCCGGTTCTGCACGCCGATCAAGCAGTGCCCGATCATCGCCGACGAGTACGAGGACCCGAACGGCGTGCCGATCTCGGCGATCCTGTTCGGTGGCCGACGTGCGACCACGGTGCCGCTGGTGACCGAGGCGCGCGACTGGCAGCACGGCGTGTTCATGGGCGCGACGCTGTCATCGGAGACCACCGCCGCCGCGGTCGGCAAGGTCGGCGTCGTACGCCGTGACCCGATGGCCATGCTGCCGTTCATGGGCTACAACGCGGGCGACTACTTCGGCCACTGGATCGACGTCGGCAAGGACAATGACGAGTCCAAGCTGCCGAAGATCTTCTACGTCAACTGGTTCCGCAAGGACGAGAACGGCAAGTTCGTCTGGCCGGGCTTCAGCGAGAACGGGCGGGTGCTGAAGTGGGTGATCGAGCGCCTGGAGGGTGAGGCGGCCGCGGTCGAGACCCCGATCGGGCACGTCCCCACCCCGGACTCGCTCGACGTCACCGGACTGGACCTGAGCCGCGAGGCGCTCGAGGTCGCGCTGGCCGTGGACCCCGAGGAGTGGAGGGACGAGGTCCCGCTGATCGACGAGTGGTTCGCCAAGATCGGCGACAAGGTGCCCGATGCGCTGCGGATCGAGCTCGACACCCTCAAGTCCCGCCTCGGTATCACGTCCTGACCACTACCCCATCGGAACGGGCCCGGCCTGCTCTGGCCGGGCCCGTTCCGCGTGTCCGGACCTTCACCCGGCAGAGGGAGGCCGGTCGGTCCGGCGCGGGATCCCGGCACGCCGGTCGGTGGCAAGGCTGGAGGCATGACTGAGGCCCTCGTGCTCCGCGCCGCACGAACGCATTGGACCGCGCGTGTCGCACCACTGGCCGTGCTCTGGTCGACGGTGTACGGCGCGGTGCAGGTGTGGTTCGCACTCGGGCACGCCCCGGAGTGGGACTTCGGGATCGACCTGTTCGTGCCCGGCTGGGGTACGGTCGCGCTGTGCGCCGCGGCCGGATCGGTCGTCGCCGGGCTCACCGCCGCATCCCGCTGGTCACTGGTCGTCGCGGCCTGGGCGGTCGCCGCGACGCTCGCAGGGGCGAGCGGGCTGTTGCTGCTGGACGCGGTCGGGACGCTGATCCCGGGGATGGACATCCCGGTCCAGCCGGCAGCCGTGGCCAGCCGCCTCGGCGCCGCGGGCCTCGCCGTACTGGTCGGCGCGACCGCCCTGTCGCACCAGCGGCGGCTGCGGGAGGCGTGCGCGAGCTGCGGCCGGACCGAAC
>Ga0075429_100005087_pt1 | contig 11306 bp, 19 predicted proteins | sample RhiMetdeltSRZDD3_FD_75295 | JGI IMG/M metagenome (GOLD analysis project Ga0075429, IMG submission 75295) | Populus rhizosphere microbial communities from Tennessee, USA - Rhizosphere MetaG P. deltoides SRZDD3 | ecosystem: Host-associated > Plants > Roots > Rhizosphere > Soil | place: USA...
CGGACACTCGCCCACACCATGTGATCGTCGGCGAGGCTCAGCACCTCGTCGCCCTCGTCGGTCTTGGCTGCCTGGACCTCGGCGACCAGGCCCTCGGTCCGCTCCGGCCACCACTGCATGACCTTCCCGACCGTGCGGCCGACGGTGTGCTCACGGTTCGCCATCACCGGCCGCGACCGGTTCTGGATACCCTCAAACGCGCCGCGTGCAAACGACTCCTTCCACGGCTCCCCGCGGAACGGCACCACGGCGACCTCAGGCTCGTACGGGACCGCGATGATCTCGATGATCCGCTGCCGCACGTTCACTTCGCCGATGCCGACCGCGGACCGGTCCTGCATGGGCGGCCGGTTCTCACTCACCTCAGTTGCCTCCTGTCAGCAACGATGCTGCTGTCCGACCATGGAACCGTTCCATGGCCCGGATCTCCTCAGCGTCTAGCGCCCCGACCGCCTTCAGGTCGACGTACGCCTTCGCGCGCTGCGGCAGCTCCGGCCGCGAGTATTCGTCGCGGTTCAGCTCGGAGGACTGGCCGCGCGGCAGCGCCCAGTTCGAGAAGGCCGTCATGACGTGCGTGGCCTTGGTGCTGAGGCTGGCCCGGTCGTGGTAGTCGAACAGCTGCGAGACGTTCGTGTAGGTCAGCGAGTCGCCGCCGGACGGTAGGCCCATCAGGAACGGCGGCACCCCGAGCTTGATGCAGATCCGCGCGTCCGTGAACTGCGCCAGCTCCAGCAGCGCCATGTCCTTCGCGGACGGCTGCGGCATTGCGTCGGCCTCGGTCTCGCCCGAGACCAGTGCGGGTGCGCCGCGAGCACGGGCGCGCGAATCCATCCACTGGTCCAGCACCTCGTCGGCCTCGTGCTTCTTGAGCCGGCGCTTGACCTTCAGGACGTACGGCGGCACGCCACCGGCGCTGGCCACCTCCTCGATCTGGCGCTGCAGGATCCCGGCCGCGGTGAGCCGAGCCCCGGCGGCTTCCAGCGGGCCGATGCCGTGTGGCTGGCCGACGTAGCTCTTGTAGCGGATGTGCAGCAGCTCGCGCCGCATCGGATCGGTGTTGAGTTCCACCTGGCCGATGTAGTAGCGGCGCCGCAGACCTTCCATCTCGACCTTGACTAAGTCCTTCGGCAGCACGAAGAACTCGGCCGGCCAGCCGGTGGCGTACCAGTCGGTGGCGAGCACGAACGCCTCACCCGTGTGGTAGTCCCAGAACATCTGCTTGGCGAACTCCGCCCACGACTCGTAGACGTCGGGGTGGGGGTTCTTGGTCCACGAAGGACCTGAGATCACCGTGTCACCGATGAGCCGGTAGACCGGCATCGCGGACAGGATCGAGGCGTTCAGGTCGATGCAGTCCCAGGCGGTGTCGATGAGCTTGTCGATCCCGGTCCGCCAGTCCGGCATTCCCCACTCCGCCGGCCAGCCCGACCATGGCGATGGTTGCAGAGTCGGCAGCGACCGGGAGTAGGTCGGGAACATGAAGTTCTCGTCGGTGGCGCCGTGCGGGTCGCCGGGGTGGTAGCCGGGTCCGACCGAATCGGGCACCGAGGGCGGGTTCGCGTTGGGCTTCTCCCCCGCGGCTGAACCGCCCTTGAGCCAGGACCAGAATCCCATCTCAGTAGATCGCCGGCATCGGGGCTGTTGAGCCGACGGCGATCAGCCGAGCGAGGATGACTGCTTCGAGCATCGACACGTCCGGGCCTCTCACGTCCAGTGCGCGGCGGTCACCGATCTTGCGCCAGCGCGATGCCAGAACCGCCGCGTCGAGTTCCTGCATGGCTCCGTGTGTAATCATGCCCGTTTCGACGGCGTCCGCGAAATCAGCCGACGCCTGGACCAGATCGTCGAGCGAGGTCGGGATCACGTAGACGCCGGCATCCTCCAGGTCTCGGATCAAGACACCGGCCATGCCCTTCTGGGCGACGGCCACCGGGATACCGCCGGCCGCCACCTGCGCGACGCGGGCCACCGATGCCGCCATGCCATCGCCGGTACGCAGACGGTCGACCGGGCCGACGAAACCGTCGCCGTAGGCGCCGAACGAGAACCAGGAGCCGCTCATGTCCGACGCGATGCCCAGCGCCTCGGGGGCCGGCGGCACCCGTTCGGTCACGAGGTCGTCCCAGCCCGGCAGGACGCCGCCAGCGCCACGTCGCAGCTGCCACCGGTTCAGGTACTGCGACTCGAATCCCCGCATCGGGTCCGGGTCGTCCAGCTCCGGGTCGATCTCGCCGCGGAGCGCCTTCTCGTACTTGCCCTGGATCAGCCGCAGTCTGGCCGGCGTCCAGTGCGACGACGCCTCGCGCCACGTCTTCGGGTCACCGCTATGGGTTCCGTCCGGCGTGCTCCACAGCATCAGCAGCTCGGAGTTCACGGTCATCGCGTCGGTGATGTGGGTGCGCATCAGCGAGGTGGCCTTGGTGTGCGCGGTCGAGGTGAGCACGATCTGCGGCGAGATGCGCTCCAGGATCGCGGGCTCCATGCCCTCGCTGACGGTCTCGGGGTCGACGGCCCAGCCCTCGTCGACATAGCCCAGGGTCGTGTCGTAGCCGTAGACGCTGTCGGTGGACCGGGCCAGCCAGCGGTGCTCGCCGTTCTCGATCGACTCGCGGCCGAGCGCGCGGATCACGTTCCAGCCCCGGCCCTCGGCCCAATGCCACGCATGCCGGAGGATCTCTCGGACGATCATCAGGTCCTTGCCGGTGTGGATCGCGAGCTGCGGTTCACCGAACAGGGTCGGGCCGACGTCGAGCCGCCACAGCGCCATGGAACGCAACCGCACCGACTTGCCGGAGCGGCGGGTCGCGGACTCGGTGATGCCCTCGAAGCACAGCGACTTGTCCTTGCGGTGTTCGAGCTGCCGCACGATCGCGAGCTTCTGCCACCAGCGCGGTTTGATCCCGAGTTCGGACTCGACCCATTTGATTGCCTTCGGCCCGTGTGAGCCGGTGGCCTCGGGGTGGACCGGTGTCATGAGCAACGGTGGCGATGCGTCGTCGGGGACACGCAGGTAGGGCTTGAGCCATGGCGGCGCGTTGGCGACTTGGGCCTGCCAGGTCATCTCTGGTCGGACCGGGCGACCACCGAACTCCATCACAGCCGCCAGCGACGAACCGCCGCCTGCCGTCCGATCGCCTTCATCAGTCCAGCGCGGCGGTTACCGCCGGCCGGGCAGTGTCGGGCGTATCGGTGTTCCGGCCCGCGGTAGAGGTTGCGGTCGTAGTCGTCGTGGCCGAGGTCCCATGGCTGGCCTGGCAGGATCGGCCGGCGGCACCGCCAGCAGTTGTAGGGCTCGCCGTGGTCCATGAGCCACTGGTACTCGGCTCGGAGGCGTTGGTGCCTGCTGCCGTATCCCCGCGCGGCCGTCTTCGCGAGCTTGGCCATAAAGCTCACTTTAAGGATGTGTCAAACGGGCAGCCGACCCCGACTCGAACGGGGAACCCACGCCGCTTTCGGCTGCCCTGGGATCCCGCGGCACGACGCCAGACTACATCCGGATCCGGTCGCGCTCGCGGGCTCCAGACGTCCGGTTGAAGGTCTCGACGATGAGGCCGTCGCGTGCATCAAACTCCATGTACGTGACGTTGCCGGGATCGTGGCCGATAGCGCGGATGAACGCGCAGACGTGGTCCCGTGTGGTGGCGGGCCTGGCCGGCGTCGGGGCCGGGCCGCGTGTAAACGCGGGGATGGTGCGGGTGTGGAGGCGTGGCATCAGGTCTTCCCTGCTGTGAGGTGTTCGCCGAGGGCGCGGTCGCAGTGTGGGCAGGCTTCCCAGCCGGCCGGGGTGCGCACCTTGCGCTGCTCGCAGTCCTTCTCTGTGCACATGCCGCAGAGGTCACCAAGGGGTTCGCCTACGGCTCGTTCCCAGATGGTTGGCCTACGGTCGTCAGCCATCAGTCGTCCTCGATGATCTCGAAGATGGGTGCTCGGGCAGCCGGCTCAAGGCGGATCGGGATGCCGAACAGGTAGCCGGGCTCGTTCCACCGACGCTCGACGACGGTTCGCGTGGTCACGTCTACCGCTCCTGGGTCGGACGGGTCAAAGGGAGAGACCGATGCCATGACGGCATAGCGGGTGTCGCTGTACTGCGCCGCCAGCGCATCGTAGGTCTCGCGGCACATCACCCACCGGACCTTGATCTGCTGCCGCAGATGCGCCGCGCCGAGCCGGTCGTATCCGCGCATGAGTTCCCGCATCGTCGGGACGTAGTACGACGTCGTCACCAACATGTTGCTCAGGGCACCGAGCACCGCCTCGATGACGGCATACGAGAAGCCGGCCAGCCAGAGGCGAGCCGCTGCCTGCTGGGCAGCGTCGTTGCGCCACTCGCCGGTGTCCGGTCGATCCGGTCGCTGCCGCGGCGGGTCCGGTGTCCAGCGCATCGCGTCGGCGCTGACGGTGCCGTCGCGGAGGGCGTTGTCGATCGCTTCGATAGTCGAGTCCATCAGTTTTCCCTGTATGCGCGTGCGCGGTTCGGTGGGTCAGGATTTAAGCCATCGGATCCATCGGTCTCCGTCAGTACGTCCGTACGTACGTACGTTGGATTCGGACTACCGATTCGGAGTGCGAGTGACCTGCGGTTATGTGCTGTGAGAGCGCTCTTGACCGATGGGGGGTCCGATATCGGAGTGCCGCTGACCTGCGGTTTTGTCTGAGCTGTCGATCGCTGCCGATCCGATCGGTGGACCGATTCGGTGTCCGATTCGGTAAGCGATGCATCACTTGCCTTTCTTGCAGAACTCACACTCGGGATCTGTTTTGCCCTTCTGGACGTGCCAGCGGATGTGGTTGCCGTATTGGCCGCCCTCGGACTTCTGCTGCCGAACGGTGTAGATCGCGTCGGCGAGCTGCTGCCGCTCGGCATAGTTGGGGATCTCGTATCCGCCCGTCACCGGCACCCAGAGCAGGTACTTGACCAGCAGGTCGGCGGTCGGCTTGTTGCCGTGGATCCACGGCAGGGCGGAGGCGGGGATCCGTCCATCGGTGCCGTGATTACCGGACCATCCAAGCGAGCACACAAACGAGAACGCGGCCTGCCACTTCTTCGGTGACGGGTCAGCGAGCAGGTTGAGGATCTTGTCGTGCGACGCGATGGACGAGTCGAGTCGCACCCAGGGCAGTGGCATCAGGCACCACCCTCCTCGGGGTGGTCGTCGGAGACGATGATCAGCCAGATGCCGTCGTTCAGCTCGTAGATGTTCCTGTTGTCCTTGACGTGCGCGCGGGCGATCTCGGCGGCGGTCATGACGGGCACGCCTGCGTTGACGAGCCGCGCCATGGTGCGCAGGATCTCAGCCTCCGGCAGCTCCAGACGGTGGACGCACCCGTACTTGGAGTCGAGCGCGCGCTCATGTGACCGCGGCCCGTGGCGGTACGGGATCGCCTGTATGTAGCCGGTGGCCGCCCAGTAATTGGCCTGCCGGTAGGTGATCCCGGCCTCGGCCGCCACATCTTTCAGCCGCGGCAACTCGGACTCCTGCACTGTCTCGGTCACGATGCCTTCTTCTGTCGAGCGCAGGCGGTGCAGCGGGAATCCCAGCGCCATTCACCACACGCAGGGCACCGGTCGATGCGGGCGTCGAGCCGCTCCCGCCATCTCCACAGCACACGCCAGTTCTCGCGGCCGATCATGCTGCACGCTCCCTGGCCTCAGTGCGGGCCTGGAGTCGTTTAAACGCATTGTTGACCGCGCGATAACTCACTCCGGCGAGCCGGCTGATCTCCTGCTGACTCACACCTGCCTCCATCCATGTGAACGCCTGGCGGAGAGTCACCTGGCCGAGCTGGTATCCCTCGACCGCATCCGTTGGCCGCTTCAGTTCCTTGTTCGTGACCGCCTTCCCGCTCGAAAGCAGCTGGCCGGCGACCACCCCGGTGAGCGGCCGATTGTGTCGATGGGAGTCATCTCGGTACTGCTTGCAAAGATCGAGGACGGGACAGGTCCGGCAGGCGCGGATGAGGTCGAGGAGCTGGTAACGCGAGTACTGATCGCCCGACCACAGCTCCGGATCTTCGGTGCAGGGCGCGGGCGTGCCGGCCTTGGCGGCGGCCTCCTGGGCGTCGCCAAGCAGCTGGTACGGCGTCCGGGGCATCGTGCTACTCCAGCGGCCAGGCGACCGCATCCATGGCCGCCAGGTGCGTCTTGGGCAGCGGGTCGTCGATGGGCTCGCCGAGGTGCCGGGCGCCCATGGCGGCCAGGACGAGGGCGTCGGCCTCGTCGTTGCCGGTGACATCGACCTGCGAATAGCGGCGGACCACGGCGGCCAGGACGGCATCCTTGCTGATCTGGCCCTTCCCGGTGGCGTACTTCATCCGCTGGCTCGGCGTGACCTCCACGACCGGTTTACCCTGGCCGACCAGCCAGGAGACGATCAGCCACCACATACCGGACCGGTCGTGCTGACTGCCGCCCTTGCTGCCGTAGGACGGACCCTCAATGAGGATCAGGTCGGCAGAGTCGCAAGGCCAGCAGATGTCCAGCCGCAGTTTGCGCAGCCGCTGGTCACGCTGCCACAGGGTGTCGGTCTTGTGGCCCTCGCTGGTGATTCGCTCGACCTTGGCGGTCCAGCCAGATACGGGGCCGACCTCGACGGTGGCGATGCCGGTCGAGGTGAGGCTGAGGTCCAGTCCCTTGACGATCATGTCGTGTCCTGCGGGCCGTTGCCGCCAGCAAGGAACTCGTAGTAGGCGCGCGCCGCCTCCAGCACGCGCTCGTGATCCGGCCGCTCGTCCTTGGTCAGGGTGAGGCGCACCGTCTCGACGGCGTCCTTCAGCGCGATCGCACGCCGGTCCAGGTACAGCCGCTCACGATCGAGCGCCAGCTTCTCGTCCCAGACGCGCTTGTCCAGCTCGAAGCGCTCCGGAGCGTTGGCGCTGGCCCCGGAGATCGCCTCGGCGATCTTGTATACCCCGCCCATGTCAGTCATGCCGAGATCCCGTGGAAGACCGGTGCGGCGACGCCCTCCTGGATCGTGGTGAGCACGTCGGCGAACGCCGTCCGCAGGGTCTCCTCGGGCCGGTCGAGCAGGTAGGTGAGGCTGAGCGAACCGGAGGAGATGTCGAACCGCAGCCGCGCCGTCACCAGATACTGCTCCGAACCCTCGAAGGGCTGGAGGCCGAGCTGGAACTGCTCGGGGATCTCGACGTCACCCTTCTTGCCGGCGCGGGCCTCGACATCCTCGTGCCACTGCAGCTGCACCTGGCCGGTGGACAGGTGGTGCGACTCGTCGAAGATGACGGTCTTGGTGGCCTTGAAGGTGCGGCTGATCTCGGTGAGCGTGGCGGCGTCGGGGTCGGTGACGTCGAGACGGTGGGCCTCGATGTGCTCGGCGAAACCGACCTGGTTGAACCGCTTCCCGTCCATCCCGGTCCATGCCGTCCAGGCCGGGGTGTTGTGGAGCTGCAGCTTGACGCGGTGCTCTCCCCAGCCCGGCCAGCCCTCGTGCGGGTGGGCGTCGAGGACGCCGATGATCTGCCGGCTGACGACGTCGGCCCAGACCTCAGAAGCGTCGGTGCCGTGCTTGGTGAAGTACCCCAGGAACGACTCGGCGTCGTGGACGGTGTACTTGCCGGTCTTCCGCTTCGGGGCGTCGCGGTGCTTGTCGCGCTCCTCCTCCAGATCGACGAGGTGGACGGCGCCGCCTGCGGGGGTAGTGACGGCGAAGAAGCGGCCGTCGGTATCGAGCTGGAAGGGCTCGGCCAGGTTGATGCCAGCGTCTACGGCGGCCTGCACGTCGCCGCTGGTGCCGGTGAGGACTGCTTCGGTCATGCGTTCCCTGCCTTCTGGTCATCGACCCGGCGCAGCGGCAGCTCGGGCTGCTTGGGGTCCTTGCGGGTGAGGTTGCCGGCGTGGTCGACGAACGCGACGGACGCGGGGCGGTCGTGCTCGGGGAGCTTCAGCTCGATCGCGTCGGTGACCTTCATGGCGTCGCCGTCGTGGTCGAGCGGCTCGACGACCACCTTCAAGATGAGGGTGCCCTTCTTGCCGGTGGCCCGGACCTTGGCGACGAGGTCGTGGAGCGCGTCACTGAGTTCGCGGTGGGTCTTGCCGCGGGCCTGCTCCTGCAGCCACGCGGCGAACGGCCGGACCTGCCGGTCGTTCTCGTCTAAACGCTCGGTCATGTGGATCCTCCTGTGTCTCGGTAACGGATCTGGGTGAGTCCGCCGTGGCCGTGGATAGCGATGGCGTCCTCGATCGAGCGCCACACGACGGTGGACGGGTGCTCGCCGTGCCAGGCGATGACGACACTGCCGTCGGTGTACTCGATGCCGTCGGCAACGATCCCGGTGCCCGAGACCTCGGAGACGTCCTTGTAGCGGACCAGGTCGAACTCGCGGCCATCTGCCCACATCAGCTCATCGGCGACATGACCGAGCAGGCGGGAAGTCGCGCTGCGGTTCATGGCTTGCGCCTCGCCGGCCGGCCGAGGATCCCGAGCTTGTCGAGCAGATCCTTCGCATCGGCTGCGTCGATCGCCATCGACGCGACCTTCCGGCGAGCACGATCGACCTGGGCATCGGTGAGCTTCTTGAACGCGGGGATGGTCTCCTGACCGTCCTTCAGGATCGGCGGGCCACTCATGGCACGCTCGCGATCGCGGCAGCTTTGGCGTCCTCGTGCGCCGCGCGCTTATCGGGATCACGCGGGTCGGCCAGCCGCGCCTTCCACGTGCGGTTAACCCGTCCGCGCAGCTGCGGCGGCACCAGGAACCAACAGGTCCGGCACATCAGCACGAACGGCCCAGGTGTGAAACGACCGCAACCGGTCGGACACGGGGTGCGCCCGAGATCATTCATGACTCCCTCCTCATCAGCTGGAGGCGGCGGTCGAGCAGGTCGTCGACCCATTCCCGCCAGCCGCCGGTGCGGTCCCGTGGGTGCGTCAGCCGCGCCAGGTGGAGACCGTGGTCGACGCCCTCCAGGCTGAACGACCCCGGCGGGTGATGGTGCCGACGTCTGCTCATGACTCCGGGTCCTCCGCAATCACCGCGATCGGCTCGGTGACCGTCATGTCGTCGGGGATCACGACGACGGCCGCGGGCCGCAGCGGCAGGAACGCAGTGGCCGGCACCCGGATCGCGAGCTTGACCAGGACCGTTCCACCACGCTGCTCGCGCGGCATCCTCTGCGTCAGGTTCACGGCCTTGGCGCTCCGCAGGACAGGCACGCCGTCGACCATGTATGGGCTCCACTCGGGCTCGACCTGCAGGTAGAGCGTCGCGGTGACGTGGCTTGGCTGGCCCATCAGTCGGGGACCTCCGTCGGCTTCTCACCGGCGAGCCACCGCTCGTCAGCCGCCTTCGCGTCCGGATCGAGCAGCTCGCCGTCGTGGATCACGCCGTCGGCATCGACCAGGTTCTCGGCCGGGACCTGCTGCACAACCGTCGGCGTGCCGGTGCGGCGCTCGTTCTCGGCCGCGACCGCGGCGCGGAGCTGCTCGCGGCGGTACTCCGCCGACGTCGGCACCCAAGGCTCCAGCCGGCGGGCCGCGGTCTTCCACCACATCGAGCGGCCCTGGAACTGCGGCAGGGCCTTGCCGGCGTCGAGCCGGTTCCAGGGCGAGTGATCTGACGTGGCGCCGTCGCTGTTGTCGCGGGCGGCCATGACGTCGGCCTGGGACAAGATGGCCACGCGGGAGACGGCGCCGGTGTTGAGGATGGCGTAGGCGTAGACGCCGACCATCGGGCCGCGGTTCTCGGGGTGCCACATGTCCCAGGAATGGATCGGCCGGTCGGTCATGCCTTCGACGAAGCGGAAGTGGTCGTGCTCGCAGACCTCGCGGACGATCACCGACGAGACGGCACCGGAGCGGTACATCCGCTCGACGATGCCGCGGTAGCCCTCGATGCCCTGGACCTCGGTGCGGTTGTTGTTCTTCTTGTTGCGCCGCGGGATGAGGTAGAACTCGTCGGTGCCGGGCTGGTGGCCGAGCGACGCACAGCGCAGCATCGCGTTGGCGAAGGCGCCGGGGTTGTTGTTGGCCGCGGTCATCAGCGCCGGGTCGCGGTACAGCGCGGCGGCGGCCAGACCGACGAACTGCTTGGCCTCAATGTGATCCGGCAGGATCACGGCGAACCGGTCCTGATAGGAGCGCAGCAGCACGACCGGCTGCGGCTCCTGGGTGGCGACAGCGCTGGTGACGGTCTGGTCGGTCATCAGTCCTCGACCCCCAGCCAGCCGAGCAGCTCGAAGACATTGGGCGCAAGGAAGTCGGCAGCCCGGTACATCAGCTCCGGTGTGACCGGGTCGTCGAGCAGGATGGCGGTGCGCTTGTGCTGGCCGATGGCGTACCCGAACTCCAGGTGTGCGGACCGACCGCAGGGCAGCACCAAGATCACGGTGTCGGCCTTGTCGAGTGCGGCCATGTCGGTGACGAAGCCCTCGATGGCGCGCGGGTGCTCGATCATCTTCAGGTAGTTGTCGACCGATTCACCTTCGGTGAACGGCGTTCCGCCGATCTGCTCCCAGCCAAACCCCGCGCCGTTCGGCGGGTTGCGGAAGTCGTAGCAGTCAATGCCGGCGGCCCGCAGGGTGTGGATCACGGCCGGCTGCATGGCGCACCGCCAGGACGACGCGACGTAGACGTAGCTCGGTTTGGTCATGCGATGGACTCCTCGGTCTCTCGGATGCGGGTGCGTGGCGCGTTTACACGCGGGCGCCAGTCGCGTAGGTGTGGCGGGGCGCCGTAGCCGCTGGCTTGTCGGCGGGCGACCTTCACGCCGACACTGGTCTTCGCGCCGTGCCGGCCGCCGATCTCGTCGAGCACCACGGATCGCCAGTAACGGCGGTTGACCTCGGCCTCGTGATAGATGTCCTCGGCTCGCCAGTAGTGCGCTGCCAGGTCGTCTTCGACCACGACGTCGCCGGGCTCGATGTCGGGGTGCCGGTCGCGCAGGACCTGGTGCGTGGTCGAGTGGCCGTCGATGTCCGGCAGCACGTCGTTCTCCACGTCATCGAGGAAGGACCGGCCGGCGGCCCGCATGAGGTCGAGATCGTCGCGGGCCGCGTCGTCCATCTCCAGCTGGTATTCGCGGTAGTCGCTGCCGCCGAACAGGACGGCGACATGCCAGCGGTCAAGGCCGGTGACGTCCATGGCCCAGAGGACCTGGCAGCGGTAGTGGACGGGGATCTCGTCGGTGCCGGGCTCGCCCCATCCGTGGTCGTAGCGGTCGCACTTGGCCTCCAGGCCGGCGGTGGTCTCCCAGCCGCAGTCGATGCACAGGCTCTGCAGCAGCGCGTCCGGTGTAGCGACCTGCCAGTCCCGTTCGCTGTGGGCGTACGTGCCGACGCGGCGCACCTTCAGGTCG
>Ga0075429_100005088_pt1 | contig 11305 bp, 13 predicted proteins | sample RhiMetdeltSRZDD3_FD_75295 | JGI IMG/M metagenome (GOLD analysis project Ga0075429, IMG submission 75295) | Populus rhizosphere microbial communities from Tennessee, USA - Rhizosphere MetaG P. deltoides SRZDD3 | ecosystem: Host-associated > Plants > Roots > Rhizosphere > Soil | place: USA...
GCCGCGCTTGCGGCGGTCGCGCCGTGCTGAACCTCCGAAACCACTTTGTGACCTGCTTCCTGCATCAGACCATTTTCCGCAGATGCATGATCTCGACGGCCTGGAACACCAGCGTGCCTCCCAGCAGACCGAAACAGACACTGAGCGGGTCGCCCGCCTTCAACCCCACCGCAGCCCCCAAAAAGGTCAGGTAGCCTACCATGCGGGCCAGCATCAGGCCAACGAATGCGCTGACCATCCTGGTGCCCGCCTTGTCTCCACCCTCCGCCCTTATCTTCTTGAAGACCGCTACCGAGACCGCCGCGAAGAGGCCGGCCACGGCCGTTCCCAGGGTCGCGCCACCGATGACATCGGTTCGCTCCGGCTGGGCCAGCCAGGCGATGGCGGCGGCCAGGGCGATTCCCGCGCCCACCAGCGCGTTGAACGGCACTCTTGTGACAACCTCCACTTCAACTTTCCTCTCAATCGGGCGGGCGCCGCGACACGACGACGAAGAAGTTGTAGAAGCCAATCACGAGCCCCAGCAGCGCCCCCGTCAGGGTCAGCCAGGGCATGGTGCCCAGCTTGCCGTCGGCCCAGTACCCCGCGCCGATCCCCATCGCGATCGCCGCCGCGAACATCGTGCCGAGGCTCAGATAGGGTCCGGCGCGTCTTAGGATCTCGCTGCGTGAGTTCTTGTCTTCCATCAACCGGATGAGGCTGCCATCACCATCGAATACGAGAATGTGGCGAACGCGAGCAGCCGCTCGGGCATCACGCCGATGAGAAAAGTCATTCCCAGCGAGATGGCGAGCGCCGTGTTCAGCGCGGGCGACATCGCGTAGGGCTCGTCGGTGAGGGGCTTGCGCAGGTACATGCAAACCACCACGCGGAGGTAGTAGTAGAGCGAAACCGCGCTGTTGAGCACCATGAGGACGGCCAGCCACGCGTAGTTTCCCTTGATCGCGGCGCCGAACAGGTACCACTTGCCCATGAAGCCCGCCAGCGGCGGAATCCCCGCGAGCGACAGGAGCAATATCAGCATGGTGAAGGCCGCCAGGGGCGACCGCTTGGCCAGACCCGAGAAGTCCTCCACCTGATCGCCGGCCAGGTTCGCGCGTCGCAGCATGATCACCATGCCGAACGCGCCGATGTTCATGAAGGTATAGATCAGAAGATAGACCGCGACGGCCTTGAGTCCGAACTGCCCGGTCTCTCCCGGGATCCCGGCCACCAGCACGCCGACGAGCGTGTAGCCCGCGTGCGCGATGCTCGAGTAGGCCAGCATCCGCTTCATGTTGTCCTGCAGGATCGCGGTGATGTTGCCGAGCGTCATGCTAGCGGCCGCGATCAGGGCGATCAACGGCGCCCACCAGGTGTACAGGCCCGGGAAACCGGCCAGCAGCACGCGCACCATCACCATGAATGCCGCGGCCTTCGCAGCGGTGGAGATGAACGCGGTGATGGCCGTGGGGGCCCCTTCGTAGACGTCCGGGATGTACATGTGGAACGGGACGGCGGCCACCTTGAACCCCAGCGACACGATGATCAGGATGAGCCCCAGCACCATCATCTCGATTCCGGGCGCGCCCGGCACCGCGACGGCGGCGATCCTCGAAAGCTGGATCGAGCCGGTCGCGCCGTACACCAGCGAAGTCCCGTACAGGAAGATGGCCGTGGAGAATCCCCCGAGGATGAAGTATTTCAGCCCGGCTTCGTTGGACTTGCGGTTCTCCTTGAGGAATCCCACCAGGATGTAGATGCAGAGCGCCATCGTCTCGAGCGAGATGAAGATCATCAGCAGGCTCAGCGAGCATGCCATGAACATCATCGCCGCGGTCGCCATCATGATGAGGGCGTAGTATTCCCCCGACTGGGTCCGCTCCACCTCCAGGTAGTCGACCGAGATCAGAATCGACAGGATGGCGCCCACCAGCACGACCATCTTGAAGTAGAAGGCCAGCGGGTCCACCGCCACGTCGCCGAAGAAAACGGGCGTGGCGGCCATGCCGGCCAGGTTGCGCGCGTCATTGAAGACGGTGGGGACCACCAGCACCGTGCCGGTGAGCGAGAGCCAGGCGATCCAGCGGCGATCCTGCTTTGGCAGGATCGCCGAGACCACGAGGATGATGAAGGCGAAGAAGAAGAGCAGCATCTCCGGCAGGATCGGGATGCACTCCACCAGCAGCTTCGCCGGGTCGATTGCTGTCACTTGCCGAGCTCCGCGTAGCCCTGGCCGGTCGCGTGCAGCTGCTCGACGATATGGGCCACGGGCTTGTCCAGGATGTCGATGAACGGCTTGGGGTAGAGCCCGATCCAGAAGCAGCAGGCCACCAGCGGCGCGAGGTAGAGGACTTCGCGCGTGTTGCAGTCCTTGAGCTTCTGGTTCTCGGGGTTGTCGAGCCCCCCGAACATCGTGCGCTGGTAGAGCCAGAGCATGTAGGCCGCTCCCAGCACGATGCCGGTCACGCCGCAGATGGCCCAGAACTTGCCGCCCAGCGTCAGCCCCAGCACGTTGATCGCGACGTCCGCCGGTATCTGGAACGCCCCCGCCAGGATCGTGAACTCCCCGATGAACCCGTTGAGCACAGGCAGCCCGATCGAGGACATGGTGATGATCATGAAGATGGTGGCGAAGACCGGCATCTGCTTGGAGAGCCCGCCGTACTCGGAGATCAGCCTGGTGTGCCGCCGCTCGTACACGATGCCCACGATGAGGAACAGCGCGCCGGTGGACAGTCCGTGATTCAGCATCTGGAGGATGCCGCCGTTCAGGCCGTTCACGTTGAGGGCGAAGACACCCAGCATGCAGAATCCGAGGTGGCTCACCGAGGAATAGGCGACGAGCTTTTTCCAGTCACGCTGCACCATGGCCACCAGCGCGCCATAGACGATGCCGATCACGGCCAGCGCGAGGACGTAGGGGGCATAGAGCCGCGACGACTCGGGAAGCATCGGCAGGTTGAAACGCACGAAGCCGTACGTTCCCATCTTCAGCAGGACGCCGGCCAGGATGACCGACCCGGCGGTCGGCGCCTCGGTGTGCGCGTCGGGCAGCCACGTATGGAAGGGGAACATCGGCACCTTGATCGCGAAGCCGATGAAGAAGGCCCAGAAGACCCACCGGCTCAGCTCGAAGAAGGCCGGGTCGGCCCCCAGCGTGTGCAGCAGCACGATGTCGAACGTGTACACGCCGGTCTTGGCGCCGTAGTAGAAATAGACGGCCAGTATCCCCAGGAGCATCAGCACCGAGCCGAACAGAGTGTAGAGGAAGAACTTGATCGCCGCGTAGAGCTTGTTGCTGCCGCCCCAGATGCCGATGAGGAAGTACATCGGCACCAGCATCACCTCCCAGAAGACATAGAAGAGGAAGAAGTCCAGCGCCATGAAGGTGCCGAGCATCCCCGTCTGCAGCAGCAGCAGGAAGATGTAGTACTCCTTCACCCGGTCTGTGATCGCGCTCCAGGACGACAGCGCTCCAATCACTCCCAGCAGCGTGGTGAGCAGAACGAACAGCGCCGAGATTCCGTCCACGCCGAAGATGTACTGGGCGCCGATGGAGGGAATCCAGCTGTGCCGCTCCAGCGTGACGGGATCGAATCCCGCCAGGCTCGTGTCCCATTGGAAGAAGAGTGGCAGCGAGATCAGGAAGTCGACGCCCGCCACCGCGGTGGCGAACCAGGCGATGGCCTTCTTCGAGTCTTTCGGAAAGAAGAGCAGGAGCAGCGCCCCCGCCAGCGGCACGTAAGCGATGGTGGAAAGGAGACCTTGGAACATTCAGACGCTCCTCAGGACACGTACATGTAGAGGCAGATCAGCACGAACATTCCGAAGACCATCGCCGAGGCGTACGACTGGATGAATCCCGTCTGCACTTTGCGCAGCGCGCCCGAGCTGGTCCGGATCGTGCGTCCGGTCAGGTTTACGAGGCCATCCACGACCCAGGTGTCCCAGAACACCGAGAGGTAGGAGAAGCCGATGGTGAGGTTTCGCACCAGGTGCACCAGGCCGTCCACCACGCGCACGTCGAGCGAGTATGCCGCGCGGCAGAGGCGGTAGAAGTTCTGGATGACGACAGCATCGTAGAGCTCGTCGACCCAGTACTTGTTCTTCAGGACTTCGTAGATGCCCGCGAAGCGCTGCTTCCATGCCGCGGCCTTCTCGGGCGTCTTGTGGTAGAGGTTGTAGCCGAACCACATGGTGAGCATGGCCAGCGCCGACGAGAGGAACATCAGGCCGTACTCGGCGGCCGCGCTGCCGTGCCCCTCGGCATGTTCGGGGTGAGCCAGCGACGGCTCGAGCCAGTGCTCCAGCGTGAAGGGCATCCAGTGCCCGCCCAGGGCCGCGGGCACGCTCAGGAACCCTCCCAGCAGCGCCAGAACGGCGAGCGTGATCAGAGGCCGCTTCATCACTCCCGGCACCTCGTGCACGTGCTCCTCGGTGTGATGGTCCATGCGGGTCCTTCCCCAGAAGGTGAGCCCCATGAGGCGCGTCATGTAGAAGGCGGTGAGCACGGCGGTGAAGGCGGCCACCGCCCAGATCACGGGGCTCCACTGGAAAGCGCGCCACAGGATCTCGTCCTTGCTGAAGAAGCCCGAAGTGAACGGAAAGCCCGAGATCGCGATCCACCCGCAGAAGAAGACTTTGTAGGTCGTCGGCAGGTGCTTCTTGAGGCCGCCCATCTTCATCATGTCCTGCTCGTGGTGGAGCGCGTGAATCACCGCGCCCGAGCCCAGGAAGAGCAGGGCCTTGAAGAAAGCGTGCGTCATCAGGTGGAAGATGGCCCCGGAGAAGGCTCCCACGCCCGCCGCCAGGAACATGTAGCCGAGCTGCGAGACGGTGGAGTAAGCCAGGACCTTCTTGATGTCGTTCTGCGCCAGGCCGATGGTGGCCGCGAACAACGCCGTGGCGGCGCCTGTGACGGCGACGATGGTCAGGGCGGTCGGCGACATGACGTAGAGCGGCGACAGGCGGCAGACCATGTAGACGCCGGCCGTGACCATGGTGGCCGCGTGGATCAGCGCCGACACCGGCGTCGGGCCCGCCATGGCATCCGGCAGCCAGACATACAGGGGGATCTGGGCCGACTTGCCGCAGGCGCCGATGAACAGGCAGATGGCCACGGCGGTCAGCACCCACGCGGGTCCCTGCCCCGCGGTGACCGCTTGCAGTATCGGGCGGAACTCCAGCGTGCCGAACCAGGCAAACAGCGTCAGCGTGCCGATGACGAAGGCCAGGTCCCCGATGCGGTTGGTGATGAATGCCTTGCGGCCCGCGTCGGCGCAGTCCGGCTTCCAGTAGAAGTAGCCGATCAGCAGGTAGGAGCAGAGCCCCACGCCTTCCCATCCGACGAACATCACGGCGAACGACCCGCCCAGCACCAGGGTGAGCATCATCGCCATGAAGAGGTTCAGGTAGGTGAAGTAGCGCCAGAAGCCCGGGTCCTCTCCCATGTACCCGATGGAATAGACATGGATCAGGAAGCCGACGCCTGTGACGATCAGGATCATCACGGCCGACAGAGGGTCGAGCGTGAAGAGCCAGTCGACGGCCAGGCCCTTCTGCCCGCCCCCCGCGTCCACCGCGGGCACCCAGGTGGCCACGCGATTCTCCATGTAGCGCTGGTCCTCGGGCATGCCGGCCAGCTCCGTGACGGCGAGGGCGGACAGCACGAACGACGCCAGCACGACACCGCAGGCCACTCCCGCGACGGCTCGTTTCGGAAGCCGCCTGCCGATCAGGCCGTTGATCAGGAAGCCGATCACCGGCAGCACCGGAATCAACCAGAGATACGCGGTCACCCGCCGCTACCCTTTCATGATGTTGACTTCGTCGACGTTGATGGTGTCCTTGTTGCGGTACAGGGCCAGGATGATGGCCAGCCCGACGGCAACCTCTCCCGCCGCCACGACGATGGTGAAGATGCTGAACACCTGCCCCGCCAGATCGCCGAGCTGCCGGGAGAACGCGATGAAGTTGATGTTGGCCGAGTTCAGCATCAGCTCGATGCCCATCATGACGATGATGGCATTGCGGCGCGTGAGCACGCCGACCATTCCGATCGTGAACAGGATCAGGCTGAAGACCAGCATGTGGGACGTGGGGATCATGTCTTTTTCCTCGCGAGCACCACGGCGCCGACCATCGCCACCAGCAGGAGGACCGAGGCGATCTCGAACGGCAGCAGGTAGCGCTGGTACAGCTCCATGCCGACCGTCTCGATGTTGCCGCCCCCCGCCGTCAGCGGCTCAACCCCTTCGCCAGGGCGCGTCTCGAGCGCGTTCCAGAAGAACGTGATCAGGCTGCCGGCCACTAGCCCGGCAAGCAGCAGCGACCCGGCGATGTGGCGCGCCGGCGGGCGCGCCGGCCCGGCGTCCAGCGGAACGAGCATGATCACGAACAGGAAGAGCACCATGATCCCGCCGGCGTAGACCAGCACCTGCACCGCGGCGAGGAATTCGGCCGACAGCACGACGTAGATGCCCGCCACGCAGAAGAAGGCCAGAACCAGGAACAGCGCGGCATGGATCGGGTTGCGCCGCGTGACGACCATGAGGGCCGACACGACGCACATCGAGGCCAGCATGTAGAAAACGATCGCGCTTGGAGCCAAGAGCCGTCCCCCTACTTGTCGTACTTCTTCAGCGGATGCCCTTCGTAGAGCCGTTCCTTGCCGGTGATGAATTCGACCCGCGAGTAATCCGACAGCTCGTAGTCGTGGCTCATGTAGATCGCCGTGATGGGCTTGGTCGGACACGGGTCAACGCACAGGCCGCAGAAGCAGCAGCGCTCGTAGTCGATGATGAACGACTTGGGGTACTTGCCTTTGCCGGACGGTCGCTTGTCCACCACGATGCTGATGCAGTTGTCCGGGCAGATCTGCTCGCACAGCAGGCAGCCGACGCACATCTCCTCGCCGTTCTCGGGGTCGCGCCTCAACCTCGGCACGCCGCGGAACCGGGGGGCCAGCTCGGGCGTCTCTTTGGGGTATTCGAGGGTGATGTGCGGACGGAACTGGTTCTTCAGCGTGATCATCATCCCCTGGATCATCTCGTACGGGAAAATGCTCTTGATGAAGCTCATGGTCTTCGTCATCCCTGTTGTTTGATGATCAGCACCAGCCCGGTCACCACGATGTTCACCAGCGCGAGCGGCAGGAGCCACTTCCAGCCGAGGCGCATGAGCTGGTCATAACGATACCGGGGAAAGGTCCCGCGAAGCCAGATGTAGACGTACAGGATCAGGAAGACCTTCAGCGCGAACCAGAAGATGCCCGACAGCGCGGGATGCGCCCAGTTCAGGAAATCGAGGAACGCCAGCGCTTCGACGTTGGGGAAGGGCCGCATCCAACCGCCCAGCCAGAGGGTCGTCGCCAGCGACGCCACGACGATCATGTTGACGTATTCGGCCATCATGAAGAAGGCGAACTTCATGCCCGCGTACTCGGTCTGGTAGCCCGCCACGAGCTCGGCCTCCGCTTCCGGCAGGTCGAACGGAAGGCGGTTGGTCTCCGCCACGGCGGAGACGAAATAGCAGAACAGGCCGACGATTTGCGGCAGGAAGAACCACATGCCCGCGGCGCGCTGCGCTTCGACGATTCCCACCATGCTCGCCGTGCCCGACAGCATCAGCACGCCGATGATCGACAGGCCGAGCGGCACCTCGTACGAGACCATCTGCGCCGCGCTTCGCAGCGAGCCGAGCAGCGAGTACTTGCTGTTCGACGACCAGCCGCCGAGGATGATGCCGTAGACGCCCAGCGACGTGATGGACAAGATGTAGAGGACGCCGATATTCACGTCGGTGATGAAGGGTGTGAACTTGTATCCGAGGATTTCGAACGGCGCCGCGGCGAAGGGGAGCACGGCCAGGGCCGCGAAGGCCGGAATGACCGACAGGATCGGAGCCAGCACGAAGAGGGACCGGTCCGCTCCGTCAGGGACGAGATCTTCCTTGATCAGCAGCTTGATGCCGTCGGCGATCGGCTGGAGCAATCCGCTCGGCCCGACGCGCCGGGGCGCGAGGCGCAGCTGCATGAAGCCGAGCACCTTGCGCTCGAGCAGCGTGAGGTAGGCCACGAGAAGAGAGACCACTCCAAGGACCACGGCGATCTTGATCGCCGGCACGACCAGATTGACGATCACCTCGTCGGTGGTCATCGATCACAATCCCCCAGCACGATGTCGATGGTGCCGATCACCGCGACGATGTCGGCCACCAGTCCGCCCCGCGACATCACGCCGATGGCCGCCAGGTTCACGAACGACGGCGCCCGGAAGTGGCAGCGGTACGGGGTCTCTCCGCCGTCGCTGACGAGGTAGAAGCCCTGCACACCCCGCGGTCCTTCCACTTCGTGATAGACCTCGCCGGCCGGCGGCTTCATGCGCGTCTTGAGCTTGGGGGCGCGGATCTCTCCGCCGGGAAGCTTGTCGAGCGCCTGCCGGATGATTCGCTCGCTCTGGCGCATCTCCTCGAGGCGCACCAGGTACCGCGCGTAGGTATCGCCGGCTTTCTCGGTGGGGATGTCGAACTCCACCTGGTCGTAGGCCGCATAGGGCTCGGTCTTGCGGACATCGTAGCCGACGCCCGAAGCGCGCAGCATGGGGCCGGTCATGCCCCAGTTGACGGCTTCCTCGGCGGAGATGTAGCCGACTCCTTTGGTGCGCTCGAGCCAGATGCGGTTGGCGGAGAGCAGCCCTTCGTACTCCTTGATCCGCCCGGGAAACAGGTCGATGAAGCGGCGCGTGCCCTCGATCCAGCCCGGCGGCAGGTCTTCGAGGATTCCCCCGACACGGAACATGTTGGTGGTGAGGCGCGCGCCGCAGAACGCCTCGAACAGATCCAGGATCATCTCCCTTTCGCGAAAGCAATAGAAGAAGACGGTCATGGCGCCGATGTCGAGCGCGTGGGTGCCCAGCCAGACCAGGTGGCTCGAGATGCGGTTCAGCTCGGCGATGATTGTGCGGATGTAGCGGGCCCTTTCGGGCACCTCGATGCCCGCCAGCTTCTCCACCGCCTGGAGGTATCCCAGGTTCTGCGAAGCGGAGCCGACGTAGTCGAGCCGGTCGCACAGGGGCGGCACCATGACGTAGATCTTGTGCTCCGCGAGCTTCTCCACGCCGCGGTGCAGGTACCCGATGATCGGCTTGACCTCGACGATCGTCTCGCCGTCCAACGTGAGCGCCAGCCGGAGCACGCCGTGAGTGGACGGGTGCTGGGGGCCCATGTTGATTTCCATCATCTCTGTTCTGAACATCCGGCTTGCCTCGACAGGTCTGGTCGGCCGCGCTTCAGCGCAGCCGCATGTGCTGCTCGGGGAATCCTTCCAGCGGGTATTCCTTGCGCAGGGGGTGCCCCTCCCATTCATCCGGGAGGAGGATGCGCTTGAGCTCGGGATGGCCCTCGAAGGTCACGCCGAACAGGTCGAAGATTTCTCGCTCATGCCAGTCGGCGGCGTGGTAGACGGCGGTGGCCGATGCCAGCGCCTCCCCATCGCCCACGCGCACTCTCACCCGCAGCCTGTGGTTCCTCGGGATCGAATAGAGATGGTAGACGATGTCGAAGCGCTTATCGCGCTTCGGATAGTCGGCCGCGGTCTGGTCGGCCAGGAGATCGAACGCGGTGCGGGGGTCGTCGTGCAGGAACCGGAGCACCTCGACGATTCGCTCCTTCGGCACCAGGACCGAGACTTCGCCCGCGTAGCAGCCCGATTCGATGACGGCGTCCGGCAGGGCGCTCTTCAATGCCTCCAGCGCTGGCGACTCGACGGGCCGGCGGAGCTTCTCTTCCACGGGGTCCAGCTTCGGTTTCGCCGGAACGGGAGGCTTTGCCGAAGCGGGGGGCTCCGGAGGAACCTGCGGTGTCTCGGGCGTGTCAGCCATCGTGCCTCATACCCACTCCAGGGCCCCTTTCTTCCAGGCATAGAAGTAACCGAGCACGAGGATCGCGATGAAGATCAGCATCTCGATGAAGCCGAACAGCCCCAGCGCGTTGAACCGGACGGCCCACGGAAACAGGAATATCACCTCGACGTCGAAGACGACGAAGAGCACCGCGATGATGTAGTACTTGACCGAGTATCGTCCGCGGGCCTCGCCGGCCGCCTCCACACCGCACTCGTAGGCCGCCGCCTTGATCGAAGCGTAGTTCGAGGGACGGACGATTCGCGCCAGGACCAGGGTCGCCAGCGGGAAGGCCGCCGCCACCAGGATGAACAGAAGAATCGGGATGTAGCCTGCCATTTCCGGACCATTTCCTGGGGAGGTTTGAGACTCAGACCCGCGCTCCAGCAGGGCTGGCGGGGTAACCTACCATAGGGGTTTTGGAGAGGTCAAGAAACGGGGCGGTGGCCCGCCCTGACTACAAGGCGCGTCTGGAGCGAGCCCCCATGTGCGTGACGATCCGCTCGGCGTAAGACGAGGGGAAGTTGGCCGCGGTGGCTTCCATGACGCCGCTCGCCTGCATCCGCTGCACGTAGCCTGGCCCCTTGTTGTAGGCGGTGAGCGCGAGGTTCACGTCGCCGTCAAACGTCCGCATGAGGCTCTTCAGGTAGAAGGCGCCAAGCGCGATGTTGGTGCGCGGGTCGAGCAGCCGCGCTTCGCCACGCCACTCCAGGTCGAGCTGGCCGGACAGCTCCTCGGCTGTCGAGGGGAGCAGCTGCATGAGCCCGATAGCACCCTTCTCCGAGACAGCGTCGGTCCTGAACCGGCTTTCCAGCAGGATCACCGACAGCAGCAGCCCCGGATCGATGCGATGCCGGAAGCTCTCTTCGGCCACCGACTGGGCGATCGCGTAGAGCTGGCCAGGAGGGAGCATCACGTCATGGCGATCCAGGAACTCGGCCACCAGGCTGGCCGTCGAGGCCTCCGGTCCCCTGACGATCGGCACCTCGGCCACCAGCCTCCAGGGATCCTCGGGGGCCCAGGCAGGAGTTCCGACGAGCATTGCCAGAACCGCCGTCGAAGCGACCAGGCCGAGACATGTTGCCCGCCTGGCCCTTCGTTTCAGCCGTCTGAGCCGTCTCATCGGAATCATGGGACACCCTCCGTCTTTCGAACCGTTCCTTCAGAAGCTGTCTGGGTGTGCCGGGATGATAGGCAAATGGCCCGGAGGGGGTCAAGCGATAAAACCAGAACCAGGCCTAATCGGAACACTCAAAATTGGTCTAAATACAACTATTTAATGTATTTATCTAGGGATGGCATGAAAGCCTCCCGGCCGGAGTGGCCCCCTACCAAAGAGACCTTTGTTCTACTTGTGGTGGCTCCGAGGCGGCTCCGAGGGGTTATAGATGATGTGGGATCCGAGCCCAAGTCCTTCCCTGGCG
>Ga0075429_100005095_pt1 | contig 11300 bp, 11 predicted proteins | sample RhiMetdeltSRZDD3_FD_75295 | JGI IMG/M metagenome (GOLD analysis project Ga0075429, IMG submission 75295) | Populus rhizosphere microbial communities from Tennessee, USA - Rhizosphere MetaG P. deltoides SRZDD3 | ecosystem: Host-associated > Plants > Roots > Rhizosphere > Soil | place: USA...
GCTCTGGAAGGCGGTGAGCCGGCCCAATCTGATGGTCAAGATCCCGGGGACGGCGGCGGGCATACCCGCTATCGAGGAATCGCTCGCTGCCGGCATCAACATCAACATCACCCTGCTCTTTTCGGTCGACCGCTACCAGGAGGTCATCGAGGCGTTTTTGCGCGGGCTGGAGCGCCGCCACGCGGAGGGGCTTCCGATCGACCGGCTGGCCTCGGTCGCATCGTTCTTCGTGAGTCGGGTCGACGCCAAGGTCGATCCCCTGCTCGACCAGCGGGGGGATCCAGCCGGACTGCGCGGCAGTATCGCCATCGCCAACGCCGCCACGGCGTACGCAGCATTTCAGCGCTCCCTCGACACCCCGCGCTGGAAAACGCTCGCTGCCGCGGGTGCCCGGCCGCAGCGTCCGCTATGGGCCTCCACCAGTACCAAGGACCCGCGCTATTCCGACACCCACTACATCGAGCCGCTGGTGGCGCCGCACACCGTGACGACGCTGCCGCCGGAGACGCTCGATGCCTACCGGGATCACGGCCGGCCCGAGATCCGGATAGCCGACACCGTCGCGCAGGCGCCGGCCCGGCTGGGTGCTCTGGCCGAGCAAGGCATCGAGCTCGCCGAGATAACCCGGAGTCTGGAGAACGAGGGCGTGGCGAAGTTCTCCGAGTCGTATCGCAAGCTGCTCAAGGGGATCGAGGACAAGGCGGCAGCGCTGGTCGCCGGGCGCTGAACCCGGCGAGGGACCCAGGGAGGGAGAGCGTGCCCTCCACACCCCAACCCCACGAAGACCATGCTGAGCTTCCTGCGGCGAACCACGCTCACCCAGTGGATCATCATCGCCACCCTCGCGGGCACCGTGGTCGGCTGGCTGGATCACGATGTCTGGCTCAGCACCAATGTCGGCGAGGCGGTCAAGCCGCTCTCGAACATTTTCCTCCGGATGATCAAGAGCATCGTCGTGCCGCTCATCTTCGGGAGCCTGGTGGTGGGCATCGCGGGCCACGGGGACGATCTCAAGCGGGTCGGGCGGCTCGCCCTCAAGTCGATCATTTACTTCGAGATCGTCACCACCGTGGCGCTGTTCGTGGGGCTTGCGGCCGTCAACCTGGTCCGGCCAGGCGACGGGGTCTCCCTCGCCGTCTCCGGCGAGGAGGCCAAGCAATTCGCCGGCACCCCGGTCACCCTCTCCGGCGTCCTGGAGCACACCGTGCCGCAGAGCTTCTTCGAAGCGGCGAGCAAGAACGAGGTGCTGCAAGTCGTATTCTTCTCGGTGCTTTTCGCGGCTGCCCTCACCCAGGTCAAGGCCGGCAGACCCAAGGACGCCATTCTGGGCTTCAGCGAAGGGCTTTCCGAAGTGATGTTCAAGTTCACCAACATCGTGATGCGCTTCGCGCCCTTCGGCATCTTTGCCGCCGTGGTCGGAACCATCGGCAAGAACGGGCTCGGGGTGATCGTCGCGCTGGGCAAGCTGGTGCTCACGCTCTATGGCTCGCTGATCGTCTTCCTGCTGCTCGCCCTGCTGCCCGTGATGCTGCTGGCACGGATTCCCATTCGCGAGTTCTGGCGGTGGGTCAAGGAACCCTGGCTGATCGCCTTTACTACCGCGAGCTCCGAGGCGGCCCTGCCGCTTGCGATGGAGAACATGGAAAAATTCGGGGTGCCGCGGCGGGTGGTCTCCTTCGTGCTGCCGACCGGCTACTCGTTCAATCTCGACGGCTCGACCCTCTACCTCGCCATCGCCTCGGTATTCGTCGCCCAGGCCGCCGGGCTCGATCTGAGCCTGGGACAGCAGCTCTTGATGATGCTGACGCTGATGCTCACCAGTAAAGGGGTCGCGGCCGTCCCGCGCGCGTCGCTGGTGATCCTGTCGGGAACCCTGGTCACGTTCGGACTTCCCCTGGAAGGCGTCGCCGTGATCCTCGGCGTCGACGCGTTCATGGACATGGCCCGCACCTCGGTGAATCTGCTCGGCAATTGTCTGGCTTCGGCGGTAATGGCGCGCTGGGAAGGGGAGTTCAAGCCGGCGACGACCAACAGCACTTAGCGGGCGCGAACGCTAGTGGTACCGCACCCCTACGGTGTCGGGCTTCACAGCCGGCTTCGGCGCCTTGGGCTTCTTGACGGCTCGGGGTGGCGTACGGGTCCAGACCACGAGGGCCCCACAGGTGCCGTGCTGATACAGCTCCGAGGGGGTTTCCGCCAGGCCTGAGTACACCTCCACACCGTCCAGCTCCCGCGGCGACTGCAGCATAACGGAACCCGCGTCGACCGGCGCGCCATCCAGCCAGTACGCCATCGGGCAGCTGCGCCGCTGTCGCATCAGCTGGATCCGGCAGGGGTAAGTCGCGCAGTTCACCCGAAGGCCAGGCACGGTCCGCAGCAGGTCCCCCAGGGTGGGTGCGTTACGGCGCTCGATCGCCTCCCGGCTGTAATAGCGGCCTCCGCCGGTTTCGCTCCGGCGGACGAACTCCGAAGGAAGCTCGGGTTTCTCCACCACTTTGAGCTCGGGAAGCCGGACTCCCTCGGGCTGCGCTTCGAACGCGATCTCGAGGGTCTCGCGGGCTTTGACTTCGATCTCGGAGCTGAGCGTTCCGAAGCCGATGGCGCTCGCCTGGATGACGTATTTGCCGGGGGTGAGGCCGTTGAACGCGAACTCGCCCCGCGCCGTCGTGATCGCGGCGAATGTCGTCCCCAGCAACGCCACTCGCGCGCCGACCAGCACCGGGCCGCGGTCCGCTTGTCGTACCGTGCCCATGATGGCGCCGAGGTGCTCGACCTGCAGCCCGAAAGCGGGGGCGGGAAGCGCCAGCAGAAGGGGGACGATGGGACCTGCGCGGAACCGGAGAAGCATCTCCGCTGACCTCAAACTGGGCAGAGGCGCCGGTCGGAATCGAACCGACGAATGGAGGTTTTGCAGACCTCTGCCTTACCACTTGGCTACGGCGCCGGTGGGGGAGAAGCTGTCATTGCCCCCCCAGAACCGCAAGCCAACCCGACCGAAAGTTAGCGAGCGTTGCTTCGGCGAGCCATGTCACGGCCCGGCACGAGGTCGGCAGTCCTGAGGGCAATTCCTTATCCAGGGACCCAATCGATAAAATTGATTATATTATGGTTTAAGACATAGTATATGGAACAAAAGCTAATATAATGGTTAGAATTGATTAGCATATTAAAACATAATATAATCTATATTATCTCGTCTTTCGGTTTATTATGCTTAATAATTTAGATATTAAATCTGATTCCGACATCTGCCGAATGCTGGGCCAGCGATTGCAGGCGTATCGGCTGCAACAAAACCGCACCGTCGCCGAGCTGGCGGCCAAGGCCGGACTCAACCGCAACACGGTTCTCAATGCCGAGCGCGGAGCCAACCCCCGGCTCGAGACCATCGTGAAAATCCTGCGTACCCTGGATCGCCTCGATGCCCTGGACGCCTTTCTACCGCCTCCGGGCCTATCCCCGTTGCAGCTGATCGCCCTGCGCGGGAAGCCGCGTCGTCGCGCCAGCCGGCCGCGGGCCCCGCGGGAGCGGCCCGGTGCCTGAGCGCAGCCTGGTTGCCGCCGAGGTGCGGTTGTGGGGCCAGCGGGTCGGCGCGGTCGCCGAGGAGCCGAATGGGGTAGTCACCTTCGAGTATGCACCGGAATTCGCGCGCAGCGGCCTGGAGATTTCGCCGCTCAAGCTGCCGCTCTCGCTGCGCGGCCCGGTCAGCTTTGCGGAGCTAACCCGCATTGCTTCGTTCGAAGGGCTGCCCGGCGTGCTGGCCGACGCGCTTCCCGACCGTTTCGGCAACGCCATCATCCGGCGCTACTTCGCCGAGCGGGGCGATCCCGCCGCCGCGCTCTCGCCGGTGCAGAAGCTCCTCTACATCGGCAAGCGGGCGATGGGAGCCCTGGAGTTCCGTCCCCCCCTTCCCGTCCCGGCCACACCCGCCGAGCGGAAGCCGCTCGAGCTGGCCGTGCTGGTCGAGGAGGCCCGTCGGCTGGTGGAGGGTCGCACCGATCTGGCGGTCGCCCAGCTGATGCGGATCGGCGCGTCGGCGGGCGGGGCGCGCCCCAAGGCCGTCATTCTGTGGAACCGGAAGAGCAACCAGGTACGCTCCGATTTCGCGCCGCCGCGGACCGGCGATGAGCACTGGATCATCAAATTCGACGGGGTGGGCGAGCTCGAGGCGCCGGATCCCCGGCCCCAGCCCTATAACCGGATCGAGTTCGCCTACTCGCGGATGGCGCGCGAGGCAGGCATCGAGGTGCCCGAGATTCAGCTGCTGGAGGAGCGCCGCCTCGCCCATCTCATGGTCAAGCGCTTCGACCGCGAGGATGGGCGCCGTATCCATTTGCACAGCCTCGGCGGGATGCATCACGTGGACTACGACACCCCGGGACTCTTTTCCTACGAGCAGTACATGCGCACCATCCTGGCGCTCAACCTGGGATATCCCGCTCTGGAGGAAGGCTTCCGCCGCGCGGTCTTCAACCTGCTCGCCGTGAACCAGGACGACCACGTCAAGAATTTCTCTTTCTTGATGGACGAGCGAGGGACCTGGCGGCTTTCCCCCGCCTACGATCTGACCTATTCCAAGGGACACGGTTACACCCGCCAGCACCAGATGACCCTGAGCGGTAAGACCGACGGATTCACCCGAGAGGACCTGCTCGGGCTCGGCGCGAGTCTGGGAATTCGGCGGGATGGACTCGATGTGCTGGAGCGGGGCCGCGAGGCGCTGACCGGCTGGGCGGGGTACGCGCGTGACGCCGGGGTCCCGGTCGACCGCGCGCGCTTCATTGGGTCGGAGTTCCGCTCTCTGTGAAGCCTACTGTACGATCTTGACGCTGTCCACGAAATAGTTGGTCTCCCCAAAGCAGCGCGACGGTATGCCGCGATGCTCCCGGTAGAACAGCAGCACTCGCCTCCCGATCGCCAGGTTGAGCTGCCGGGCCGCGGCATCGCTCCGCACGGTGAAGGACCACAGCGTGGGCGCCACTCCCGGCACCGTCGTGAGGGCGAGCTCGCCCTCCCAGGTCTTACAGATCCAGCCCTTTTTCGAGAACTTCTGCAGGTAGCCCGCCCGAGTCCCTTCGGAGTAGGCCCAATTGAGCACGCTCACCGTGTAGAGCACGAAGAGGAGGACCGGCGTGACGATCAGGGCGAGCAGCCAGAACTTCCAGCCGCGCCACCAGCGCCTTCGTGCGGGCTGGGGAGGCGGGGGTACTTCGGGCGGCTCGACCGGCGGTGGCTCCGGGTGGTCGGGCGACAAGGGGTCAGGCATGTGCGGAAGCTAGCGCTCCGCCACTCGCCCGCCAGAGCGGTTCCCTTTCCGCAGGACGGACGCTCGTTTACTGGTCAGGGGTCGAGTCTCCCGGTCGAGGAAAACGCAAAGCCGCTGCCAAAGATCACGACCCAGCCGCCGGCCTGCGCATCGTTCTTGACCCGGTACGCCAAATCGAGCCGCGTGTTACGCACGCTGGTCGTCCTAGTGGGCCCGAAGCGCAGGCCGACACCGAAATCCCAGCCGGTCCGGCGCTTGAAGCCATGGTACCAGGCTCCGCCGTAATCCACGAAGCTGGCGAGTCCTAACGCGCTGAGTTTGAGGAACTCGTCCGTCACCGTGTAGCGATACTCTGCCGAGGTGAAAAACGCGCGATCCCCGGTGAACGCGTGCTGCCGGAACGCGCGGGGCCCGATCCCGAGTCCCAGGTCGAATTCCGCGCCCGGGGCGGGCCGCCGCTGCCAGCCCCGCCCCGCGTGAAAGACGGCGAGCTGACGCGACCCGGGCCGCAAAAACGCGGTCGCTGCGAGGTGCACCGACCCGGAGTCCAGGCCCGCACTGGTGAAGCGACCCAGCGAGCTGGCGTAGAGCTGCACGAACCGGTCGGCCCGCCCGAACCCGGCGCGAAACACCGCCGACGGCACCACGCCGTCTTCCCGATAACCAAACGCACGGGGCGTCAGGTAGACGCCGAACCCCAGGGCGGTCCCGACATCGATGTCCTCTTCGCGGCCGAATCCCTGCAGGCCGGTGCCGACGACGTAGCGCGCCCGCCGCCACTGCAGGTACCCTCCGAAGGCGCCGGTGGTGGTCCTGCCCAGCGTGTCCACCCGGGCCTCGGCGGCATAGTCGTCTCGCCGTACCTGTCCGGTCAGTCCGACCCGCAGATAGCCTTCCGAGCTCGCGCGAAGCGCCAGCGCGACATTGCCGTAGCCGATCGTATAGCGGCGCTGCAGCGAGTCGGTCGCCTCGTCGGAGCCGTCGAAGAACCTCAAGATCCGGACTTTTCGAGTATCGCCCGCCACTCCCCAGCTGGCCCGATCCGCCAACGCGAAGAACGGCTTGCTGAGAGAGGCGAAGGCCAGGTTGCCGTCGCTCCGGTCTTCGTACTGGAGCGCGAGCCCAATCCGTCCCGGCAGCAGCCGCAGCTGCCGAAAGGTCATCGTGAGCATCGAGCGGTCGGGGTGGTGTCGGTACCGGAGGCCCAGATAGGTCGCCGTCCCCAGGAAATTGTTGTCGGCGATACCCAGGGTCGGCACGATGGTTTCGCCGGTGCTGCTGATGTTCGCGTAGACTTTGGTGCTCCAGCCGTCAGCCGTGGTCAGCCGCACCACCAGCCCGGTGTCGGTCCGCACCGAATCCCACAGCACCCGCCGGAAGATGCCGAGCCCGCGCAGATTGCGTACGGTTTCCTGCACCTCCGCCGAATCGAACGGCTCCCCCGGCCGAAAGAGCAGCTCGCGAGTCACCACCGAGGGTCGCGTGGTCCGGTGCAACCTGTTGGTGAGCCGGGTCAGAACGCTGTTCGCTTCACCGGGCGCGAAAACGTTGTGACGCCGAATCTCGATCGCGCGGACGATCGTGCTGCTGTCCTGGAGCGGTGCGGGCTGCGCGCTGGCAGGCGGGGGCAGCAGCGCGGCGAGCGCCGCCGCGGCGTAGCGGTGAAGGTGCATGCTTCCGCGAAGAATGGATTTAGCCGAGGCTCTCGAGCAGCTTCCACAGCTCAACGGCGCTGAAGTCCTGAAAGCGCCGGAGCAGATCCTGATCGGACGGCTCGACGAAGATCCAGCCGGTCGAGCGGGTCCCCGCGCCGGTCCCGGAGACGAAGTGGATCCGCCCCCGGGCGGGCTGCTCGCCGGGATGGGTCTCCAAATAGACCCGCCACGCGGTTTCACCGCGAGCCAGATCGCCGAGGTGGCGGGCGCCGGGGAAGTCCGGCAGGTCGAGTGGTGAAGTGGTCATCCCATTGAATGAGTAAGGCCCGGGCATGCCGCGCGGAAGGGGCAAAAGCTCTGCGAGGCCGCTAACTTTGGGCCCCGATGAGCCCAGCCCCGCCCCCTCCCCCGGTCGCACTGCCGCCGTCGCACCCGGCCCCGGTCTGCGCAGCCTGTGGCGCAACCATATCGGGAAGATTCTGCGCGCACTGCGGCGCGCCGGCGGACTCCGGGGAGTGCGTGGCATGCCATGCCCGGCTGTCCCCGGGAGCTCGCTTTTGCCACCACTGCGGCAGGCCGGCTCCGCAAAGCTCAGGGCGAGGCTCGCGGGAACGGCTGGGCTGGATCATCGGCGGGGTCGCGGTCGTGGTGGCCGGCCTGGCGCTGCTCTGGCGAGCCGGCACTTTCAGGCCATCGGCACCGGCGGAAATGGGCAACGTGGGAAACGTGGGAGCGGCAACCGGCTTGAGCGGACCGGCTCCGGACATCAGCAGTTTGTCCGCAGAGGAGCGGTTCGAGCGATTGTTCAACCGGGTTGCGCGCGCCAGCGAGAATGGCGACACGCTGACGGTCCAGCAGTTCTCGCCCATGGCGCTGGGTGCCTATGCCATGCTCGACAGCACCACGAACGATCTTCGCTTTCATGCGGCGCTGATCGAGTTGGCCGTGGGCAACTTTGCCGGCGCAAAGGCGCTCGCGGATACCATTCTGGCCACTGCTCCAGGGCATCTCTTTGGTTATCTGATCCGGGGCGAGGCAGCCGACCGGCAGAATCAGTCCGCGGCTCTGTCCCGGAGCTATGCGGACTTCCTGGCGAACTACGCGGCGGAGATGCGGGCGGGGCGGAAGGAGTACGCGGAGCACAAGCCCGTCCTCGATGATTTTCGGGTCCGCGCCGAAGCGAGCGTCGGCAAGCGATGAACCCGACGTCCACCAGGGAGTCGCGAACCATCCGGATCGGTCACAGCCCCGATTCCGACGACGCGTTCATGTTCTACGCGCTCGCCGACGCCAAGCTGGACACCGGGGTTTTGCGCTACGTCCACGAGCTGGCCGACATCGAGACCCTGAACCAGCGCGCACTTCGCGGAGAGCTGGAGGTCTCCGCCGTCTCCATCCACGCCTACGCCTATCTGGCCGAGCACTACGCCCTGCTCGCGAGCGGCTCCTCCATGGGGGACGGTTACGGACCACGACTCGTCGCCAGGGAGCCCCCGCCCGCCGACCCTCGCGCTGCCCTCCGAGGCCGACGGGTCGCGGTTCCCGGCCTTCGCACGACTGCATACCTCGCGCTCAAACTCTTCCAGCCCGACCTCGAGCCGCTGGTAGTGCCGTTTAACCGGGTCGGCGACGCGGTCAACTCCGGGGCCGCGGACGTCGGCCTCGTCATCCACGAGGGCCAGCTCACCTTTGCCGCCGAAGGCTTTGCGCTGTGGCAGGACCTGGGCGCCTGGTGGCTCGAGGAAACCGGCTTACCGCTTCCGCTCGGGGGAAATGTGGTGCGCCGCGATCTTGAGGCAGAGGTCATGGCGCAGATCGCGCGCGACCTCCGCGCCAGCATCGAATACGCGCTGACGCACCGGGCCCCCGCTCTCGCCCACGCGAGTCGCTATAACCGCGGCATCTCTGAGGAGGATACCGACCGCTTCGTCGGCATGTACGTCAACCAATGGACCGTCGACTACGGGCCCCGGGGACGCCAGGCGGTGCAGCTGCTGCTGGATCGGGGGTATGAGGCGGGGATCATTCCCCATCGCGTCCGAGTCGAGTTCGTCGGCTAAGCGCTCCGGATCTCAGTCGAGCTGCTACACTCTGCAGTAGAGGTGTCCGGAGGCCGCAGTGACCAGCTGGGAAGCTGGGAGCGGGTCCCTCAGCGTGGTGCCTGATTCGACGTGGTAGATCGCGCCATACCCCTGGGCGCGGAGAAAAGCCAGGATGGCACGGGCTCGCGCCGTCTTGTCCTCGAGCGTGGCGCCATGCATCTCGAGGTAGAGTACCGGCCGTGCCTCCTGGAGCGTTTGCACGGCTCCCAGCAGCGCCTCCAGCTCCATGCCCTCGACATCCAGCTTGATCACGTGTGGGAGGGGCAGCCGCTGCTGCACCCGATCGGCATCCAGGGTCACGATTTCAATCCGGGTGGTCGGCGCATTCGCAACCGATGACCGGGTTTCTGCCGCTATGGTCGGATCGGCGCTGGCTCCCCCCGGCATCAGAGGATCCATCACCAGGTCGAGCAGCTCGGCCCGGCGCCCCACTCCGACCGGCCGGATCCTGACGTTCGACAGCCGGTTCAGCTCGATGTTCTCGGTCAACCGGTGCCGGCTGCTCGGATTCGGCTCCCACGCAATGACCTGAGCGGCGGTGCGGGCGAAATACATCGTCAGCAAACCCTCGAAGGCGCCGACATCCCAGACGACCTGGCCGGTGAGATCCTGGGCTCGCCAGAATTCCGTTTCGGGCGACGGGCTCGAAGCGCCGGGAAACCATTTCGGCAGGAATCCCAGCCCTCCCTTCCGCTTCATGCCCTTGAGCAGTCCGTGGCGAACGGTGTAGGACACCCTTCGAAACAGACGCTCACTGACGGCCGCGGTGATCCGATGCCTCAGGGAGTAGTGCACGGCGCGGGCGCTCGGGGTCACCAGGCGATCCTCGGTACCGCGGGTCTGCGGTTGAGACCAAGGTACTCCCAACCTCTTCATGAATTACGCCTGGCTCCCTATTTTCAGTCCATGCCTATCCCCCTGAACCCGGCGTTGCTGATCGTCGACGACGAAGAGGCCATCCGGAACGCCCTCAAGCGCTTCCTCGCCGGGAAGGGGTATGAGATCCTCACCGCTGCAACCGGGGCGGAGGCCCTCCAGGCCCTGCGCCGCCACAAGATCGCGGGCATCCTGCTCGACGTGCGGCTTCCCGATGTGAGCGGCGTGGACCTGGTGCCGCAGCTGCTGGAGCTCGACCCCGGAGTCGCCATCATCATGCTGACTGCGGTGAACGACGCCGCCAGCGCGACGCTGTGCCTGCAGCGCGGCGCCCTGGAGTACCTCACCAAGCCGGTCGACCTGGCCGATCTGGCCGGCGCGGTCGAGCGCGCGCTGCGCCGTCGCAGCAGTGAGATGGAAAAGGCCAAGCTGGATCACTGGCTCAAGGAGGAGGTCGGGGTTCGCACGGCCGAGCTCCGGATGGAACGAGCCAATCTGGAGCGGATCTCCGTCGCGACGCTCGAGACTTTGGTGAACGCGCTGGAGGCGAAGGACCCTTATCTGCGCGGCCACAGTGCGCGCGTCGCCGATTCCGCCGCGATGGTTGCCGCTGAGATGGGGCTCCCCGATGATCAGGTCGAGTCGATCCGCACGGCCGGTCGCCTGCACGACATCGGCAAGATCGGCATCCGCGAAGAGATCCTCAGCAAACAAGGCCCTCTGACTGATGAAGAATTCGACCACGTCAAGCTGCATCCCCTGATCGGCTCCCAGATTCTGTCGCCGCTGGCTCACCTCGGCGCGGTCATTCAGTTCGTCCGGAGCCACCACGAGCGCTGGGACGGCAAGGGCTATCCGGATGGGCTCACCGGCGAGACCATTCCCATCGGCGCGCGGATCATCGGCGCGGTCGAGATCTACGACGCCCTGACCACCTCGCGTCCCTACCAGGAAAAGATGCTTCCCGAGCTCGCGGTCGAACGGCTGCGGGACCTGGTTGGCACCGTGCTCGATCCCGCCGTCCATCGCGCGCTGCAAGCCGTGGTCGCCCGCCGCGAAGCGCTGGTCTTTCTCGACGATCGGCGCGCCTAGCGCGGGTCGCCTTACTACCCAGCCGCCTCGACGTGCTTGGCTGCGGCGTACCCCATGCCCCGCAGCCGCGCCACCCGCAGTCGGATGGGCGGATGGGACGCCAGCAGGTTCCCCACAAATCCTTCCCGCTCGGCCAGCCTGGCTTCCGCGGGATCCACGATGCACATGTGCCCGGCGCCCTTGGCGATGCATTTGGTCGCGCCGGGCGCCGCGGCGATCTTCTCGAGCGCGCTCGCCAGCGCCATGGGATTCCGGTTGAGCTGGGCCCCGCTCGCGTCCGCCAGAAACTCCCGCTTCCGGCTCACCCCC
>Ga0075429_100005096_pt1 | contig 11299 bp, 5 predicted proteins | sample RhiMetdeltSRZDD3_FD_75295 | JGI IMG/M metagenome (GOLD analysis project Ga0075429, IMG submission 75295) | Populus rhizosphere microbial communities from Tennessee, USA - Rhizosphere MetaG P. deltoides SRZDD3 | ecosystem: Host-associated > Plants > Roots > Rhizosphere > Soil | place: USA...
ATGCATTACGAGCACACGAGCCACGCGCTGGGGAGCCGTGCGCGGGCGGCGCACCATGGGATCCCGGGAGCGGCGCTCGTCGAATCCGACGGCGCACCACTCGATGCCCATGGCCAGATGCTCCACGATTTGCGCCGAGTTCCATTTGCCGGGCGGCGCCACGTACCAGGCGTCGTCGGGTCGATCGGCAAACGGCTTCAGAACGAAGTCCGGCAGGTCGTCAAATCTCACCATCGACGCCCCCTTCCAGATTCGCGAGTAAACTCGCGACTCGGCTGGACTATCACGTCAGAGTGACCATCCGTCGCCCCTTGGCGACAGACAGCCGAGTCGCGGCTCTCAGCCGCGACCATCCCTCCTCACTTCGAACTCCGTTGTCATTCCGAGCTCCGCGAAGCGGAGCGAGGAATCTGGTCGGAATGACAACTCCTCACCCCAGGAACAGCCGCCGCACGGCGTCCCCTTCCGCCAGAAACTGATCCAGCCGCTCCGCCGCCGGGAGCCGGCCGCCCCGCCACCACAGCAGCCGAGACCCGACGCCAGCCAGATAATGCCGCTGCGGCTTCTCCTCGTCGGGTCGTGGCGCCATCAGGAATGCACGCCGCCCAGGGGTAAACAACGCGCGCACCGCCGCCTCGTCATCGCCCTGGAGTTGATAGGCCCGGGAGAACTCCGGATCCACTTCGAAGTCGAAATCCTTGGCGCCAAACCGCTGTCCCAACCGCTGCAGCCACCCCTCCGGGACCAGGCTGAAGCGAGGGAGACGGGCTTCCGGAGCCTCCCACAACAGCACGGCAAAGCGATATCGCCTGGAGTGGTTCCCGCCGCCTTTGACGTAGGTGTACTCGAACGCGGTGAACGGTTGGCCTCCCATCACGCCGCTGATCGTCCAACGCCAGCGGCGTTGCCTGCCTTCGCGGAACACCGGGAAGCCGTCCGCCAACGCCTGCTCGGCCTTGCGACGCTCGCGCTCGAACCGAAATCCACGAGCCTGGCAGTACTCGCTGAGTGATGCCTGGCGCCGGCGATCGGCGGCGAACGCCACCGCAATAGCGGCCCCCGCGGCGCCGGCCACCAGTACACCGATGAGAACGGGCGTCAAGCGACCCGACTCGACACCGAAGCGCCTTCTTCTGTAGCTTGTGGGCGACCGTCCATGCCCGGATTCTAGAGTTGGCGCACGTACGCCGCCACCTGCTCGCGGTGACCCTGGGTTTCATCCTGCTCGCCGCCGCGTTCAACTCGTTGCCGGGTATCGTGGATGCCGTCACCGGCGCCCCCGCGGGCGACGCGGATCTGGTGCGTTCCGCGACCTATGTCCTCACGGCTCCGCTGTCCAACACGCTCGACGCCCTGACCTTCCTGAGCCTCGACCGGGCGCTGGCATTCCTCGTCACCTGGGTCCTGCTGCTGGCCCTGCTTGGCGCGCTGCGCCGGGGAAGCGCTTGGCGCCGCCTGCTCCGCGCGATCGTCTGGGCCCTCGTTCCGGTCATCCTGGCGGTGGCGGCGGTCCTCCTGCCTCGACCCGTTCCGCGGCTCGTCACCCCCGACCCCAGGGAAACCGTGCTGGATTTCCACTCGCACACCGATTCCTCGCACGACGGCCGCGCGGGGTGGTCGCTCGATGATGTCGCGGACTGGCATGCCGCCCAGGGGTTTCAGGGAGCCTACGTCACCGATCACAACAAGCCGTTCGCCGGCTCGAACGACGGCGTCATCCCGCTGCTCCCCGGGGAAGAAGTGAGCGTCTACCGCCAGCACGTCGTGATCCTCGGAGCGATCGCACCGATGGACCTTTCCCCCTACTCGCACGACACGCCCGGCCTGCTCACCTTGTTCGCCGCGGTGCACGAGCAGGGCGCGCTGGCCATCGCCTCCCTTCCCGAATACTGGGTCAATCACCCCGACGATCTCGACCAATTCGTGGCGGCCGGCGTGGACGGGTTCGAGATCCTGAATTGCGCCCCCAAGGCACTGGAGTTTCCCTCGGACGACAGGGCCAAAGTGATCGCCCTCGCCAGTCGCCACGACCTGTTCGTGACGGGCGCGAGCGACAACCATGGCTGGGGACAGGTCACATGTGTGTGGAACCTGTCGATCGCGGGGACGCACGGCTTCACCAGCAACCACGTGGTCGGCCGGCCGCTGGCGCTGCAGCAAGGCGACCTCTCGGTCGCCTCTGCCGCGTGGTCACAGCTCTGGCTCATGTTCCAGACCATCTCCTGGCCGGAACGGATCAGCTGGCTCACGTGGATCGTGGTGATCTCGATCTGGCGCGGCGTGCCCCGGCGCAAAGGACAATGGGCGGGGATCGGGATCCTGGCTCGATCGTTGGGACGACGTCCGCCGGAGCGGGCCAAGCGCTAGTGGTTTGACAAGCAGGCGCGAGCCGGTGATACATCATGGCAGCCTCCACCCGTCCAGGTCCGCACGATGTTTGCCGCTCCTCTGCGTCTCGTCGCCGCCGCCGCCCTCGGCGCGGTGGTCGCCTCCACCGATGGCACCCTCAAGGTGCTGCGCGTCTCTCCCCACAACACCGGTGAAGCGACCGAAGACATCACCGTCACGTTCGATCGTCCCGTGGCGGGCGGACTCGACTCCTCGGTCAATCCGCGCACCATCTTCCGGATCGTGCCGCGTGTCGCAGGCAAGCTCGAGTGGCGCGACCCAGTCACGATCCGATTCCATCCGGCGGCGCTGTTGCCGGCCGGGGTGACGTACACGGTGACCGTCGCCAACACGTTCAAAGCGATGGACGGGAGCCGTCTCGCAACGCCGTACACGTTTCAGTTCCGCGTCAAAGGGCCACGCGTTCTTGATGCGTCGCCGGTAAATCAGTGGAATAACCCCCGCTACCTGACTCCGGACACCCGCTTCACCCTGCTCGTCTCCGCGTCCGCGGACCTGTCGCTGCTCGCGTCGCTCGCCAGCGTGGATGTCGGAGCCTGTGTCTCTCCCACGTCACCCGCCAGGACCATCGCGCTGCGTCCCACTCGGCAGCGCCGCATCACACGCGCGGACGAGCGCTGGCAGTACTACGTCGACTGGACGCCGGACACGACGCGCGACACGCGCCGCGTGATCGAGCTCGTGCCGGCCGCCCCGCTGCCGCGGAGTTGCGCCGCCATCCTGAATGTCCCCGAGCGCGTGGACAGTCTGACGACTCTCCGAACGTGGCCATTCCACACGTACGGTCCGGTCTCCGCCGACAGCGTTCGCTGCGGATACATCGAGCGCTGCCCCATCGGGCCGGTCATCGCCTACTTCGGCACGCCGGTACGCGGTACCGAAGTCCTGCGCCGCGTGCACGTAGCGCCGGCGGTCACGTTCACCGTAAGCGACACCTCCGAGGAGCTTGCCGTCTGGACACTCCGCGCCGAGCTGTCGCCGCGGAAACGCTATCTGGTCACCGTCGACAGCGGACTGACGGATGTGTTCGGCCAGCAGCTCGCCGCGCGGTTCACCAAGAGCTTCGCAACGACGTCGTACACGCCGCAGGTGCGCTACCCCTACGGGCGCATGGTGGTTGAGCGCCAGGGCCCGCGCACGCTCGCCGTGGAGCACGTCAACGTCGATTCGCTCACCATCACCATCGCGGGCGTTCCCGATTCGCTCGAAGCGCGGGTGCTGGGGAACGAAGGCGCGTGGGGCGATGTGTGGGAGAAGATCAAGGGCCAGGCCACGATCGCCGTCGTCCCGGTGCGCGCCGTTCAGGACGTTCCCAAGGTGTCCGCGGTGAAGATCCCGGCCCTGAATGCGGCCCGCGCCGGGGCCGCGACCCTGCAGATGATCCGCATCTCGAGCCCGGCGATCGACACCGCCCCCCCCCGCAACCGCTTCACCCCGACGGCCGTCGTGCAGCTCACAGATCTTGCCGTCCACGCCCGTATCGGAGCGGAAGAGGGCGTCGTGTGGGTGACCGGTGTGAGGGACGGCCTGCCCCGCCGCGGCGCCCGCGTCACCCTGTCCGACAACACGGGCAAGGTGAGGGCGACCGCCACGACCGATGGGGACGGCGTCGCCCGGCTCACGGGATACGCGGGGGATACCTCGCAGGCCCAGGGAGAAGGCGACGAAGGAGAGGAATGCGATTACTGCGACTACTCGGGGTTCGAAGGCTCGGTCGCGGCGGCCCTCGGTACCGATCGGGCCGTCGCCAGCGTGAGCCGCTACGATCCGGATCTCTCGCCGTGGCAGTTCAACGTCCAGGCGGCGTGGGGGGCGGACCGGTTGGAGCGCGCGGCGGCACTGTTCACCGAGCGCGGCATCTACCGGCCGGGCGAGCTGGTGTTCGCCAAGGCGATTGTGCGCGATGGTGCGCTCGGCAGCCTGCGCGTGCCGCGCGGCGACTCGCTGCGCTGGGTATTCGCCGACCGCGAGAACGCCACCATCAAGGACACGGTCGTCGCCGTGTCGCCGTTCGGGACGGCGGATCAGTCCTTCGCGATCGCTCCCAACGCTCCCCTCGGCTACTACAACGTCCGCATCTATCGCCGGCTGGACGGGAAATGGCGGTCCGCCGCCACGAAGAGCTATCAGGTCGCCGAATACCGGCCGCCGGAATTCCTGGTCAGCGTCTCCACCGGCGAGCGGACGCCGCGCTACGCGGGTGACTCGGTTTCCGCCACCGTCGAGGCGCGTTACCTGTTCGGCGCGCCGATGGGGCGCGCCGCGATCACCTGGTTCGCGCGCCAACGCACCGCGAGTCCCTGGTCCTTTGATATTCCCAACACCGAGGGGTACGTCATCGGCGAGCAGGGATGGTGGTGGGAGGAGGAGGCGGACCAGAGCTCGGGCTCCGGCTCCGTGTTCGCCAACGCGACCGACACGCTCGACGCCACGGGTCATCTGACGCTCAAGGCCGAGGCGCCGCCGCCCGCCAAGGGTAAACCCGCCTGGCTGTCGTTCGAGGCGACCGTCACGGATGTAAACCGCCAGACCGTGACCGCGGCCGCCACCGTGATGGTCCACGCCGCCAGCTTCTACATCGGCGCGAAAACAGAAGGAACGGAATACTTCTGGACCGCCGGCAAGCCGCGCACGGTGAACGTGATCGCGGTGACCCCGGACGGCGCCAAGCTTCCCGGCATCGCGATTCGCGGCACCCTGATCCGGCGCGAATGGCATCAGGTGCGGCGCGAGCGCGAAGGCTACGACGAGAACGTCGGGGAGTGGGTCTCCGATACGGTGGACCGCTGCATGGTGACGAGCGCCGCCCAGCCAGCGTCGTGCCACTTCACGCCCACCGGCGGGGGCTCGTACACGGTTCGCTTCGTGGCCGCGGACGCCAAGGGCCGGCCGGTCGCCACGACGTTCTATCGCTGGGTCATCGGGCCCGACTGGGTGCCGTGGAACGACGCGTCTCAGTTCAAGATGGACGTCGTACCCGACCGCACGCGCTACACCGTGGGCGACACGGCGACCGTCCTGTTCGCGACTCCGTTCACCAATGCCGAAGCCTGGATCACGGTCGAGCGCGAAGGACTGATCGAGCAACGGCGCCTGCGCATCACCTCTGGCACCACGATCCTCAAGCTGCCGGTCACCGAAGCGTACGTGCCCAACGCGTTCGTCTCGATTCTGGTCGCACGCGGTCGCAGCGCTCCGCCCGCGGCGCCCGACGATCCCGGGCGCCCCACGATTCGCGTCGGCTACGCCGAGCTGCGGGTCGTTCCCGAGGTGAAACGGCTGACCATCGATCTGCATCCGACGGCGGATGAATACCGGCCGGGCGACACGGCCCGGATCGACGTGCGGGTCCGCGACGGCCGCGGGACAGGACGGCGCAGCGAGGTGACGCTCTGGGCGGTCGACGAAGGAGTGCTGTCGCTCACGGGATACAAGACCCCGGACCCCGTGGATCTGCTGTACCAGCCCCGCGGACTGGGATTGCGTCTCACGAGCACCCTGACATCGGTGGCGGCCCAGATCACCGAGGCGGAAAAGGGACAGCGCGCGCCGGGCGGCGGCGGCGGGATGGACGTCGAGGGCATCCTCCGCTCGCGCTTCCAGACCACGGCGTTCTTCCTGGGTTCCGTCGTCACGGACAGCGCCGGGCATGCGCTGGCGACGGCGAAACTGCCCGACAACCTGACCACGTTCCGCGTCATGGCCGTCGCGGTCACGGCAGGAGACCGGTACGGCTCGGGGGAATCCAAGCTGCTCGTGACCCGGCCCCTCGTCGCGCGGCCCGCGCTGCCCCGCTTCCTCCGGGCGGGCGACTCGCTGCTCGCGGGGATCGTGGTGAACAGCCGGCAGGGCGGGACTCCGACCGTGACGGTGCAAGCCAGGACCCAGGGGGCGACCCTGCTCGGGCCTGATACGAGAACCGCCACGCTCGAGGCCGGTCGCGGCCGCGAAGTCCGGTTCACGTTCCGGGGGACCCCCGGCGATACGGCGTCGTTCACGTTCAAAGCGTCGAGCGGCGCCGACGCGGACGCCGTCCAGTCCCGGTTGCCGGTGCGGCCCGCCTTTCACCCTAGGGCGTTCGAAGTCGCCGGGACGCTCGTCGATTCCGGGTCCGCTGAATTCGTCTTCCCCGAGCCTCTCGATCCGGACCGTTCACGTCTGGTGCTTTCCTACGGCGCGTCGCCGCTCGCGGTGATCAAGGGATACCGGGAGACCCTGAAGATCTACCCGTACTACTGCTCGGAGCAGGTCGCGAGCGTTGCGCTGCCGCTGATCGCCTTGTACCGAGCGCAGGTGCAGCTCGGAAAGCCGCTGCTCACCGGCGACCCCAAAGCCGAGATCCAGCAGGCGGTCGCCATCCTCACGGGCCGCTCGCGCGACGACGGCGCGATCGGTCTGTGGAGCCGAAGTGACTGGTCCACCCCGTGGATTTCCGCATACGCGGGCCGGGTGCTGCTCGCGGCCCGTGCGGCCGGCGTAGCCGTCAACGATTCCGTCGTTCAGGCGCTCGCCACCTATCTCACCAACGCGCTGCACAACGACACGCGGCTGATCGTGCCCGTCGCGCACTGGTATGACGATCAGAAAGTCTGGCTCGGCGAGCGGGTGGCGGCGGCCGACTTCCTGAGTCGCGCCGGGCGACCCGATATCGCGGCCGAGAATGATTTACTGCAGCGCGTCCAGATGCTCTCCTGGGAAGACCGGGCGTTGCTGGCCGAAATGCTGGCGCGCCGGCGCGAGCTCGTGACCGCGCGATCGCTGCTCCAGCCCGCCTGGGCGCAGATTACGGTCGAAGGCCACCGCGCCGTGCTCCCCATCGACGCGTCCGCCAAGTACTTCTACTTCTGGTCCAACGTGCGGCCCGCCGCCAGGCTGCTCACGGCTACGTTGGCGGTGCAACCGGGCCATCCGCTGGTCGGCCCGCTCGTCGAAACCGTGGCGCAGCGCGGCCGCATCGATCCCTGGTGGTGGTGGGACACGCAGGATTACGCCTCGGCGGTCGAGGCCCTGGCCCGCTACGACACCTACCGGCAGCAGGCGGCGGCCCGTCCGCTCCGTATCACCCGCGGCACGCGCGTGCTGTTCGACAAGCCGGCCGGCGCCGGCGCGTTCACCGACACGACGATCGCCTTGAGCGGCCTGCTGGCGACTCGTCCCGACGGCAAACAGACGCTTCAGGTCAGTCTCTCCGCCTCGGGAACCGGGGCGCCCGTCTTCTATTACCTGACCGTGCGCGAGGTCCCGCAGTCGCGACCCGTGACCCCGTTCGACGCCGGCATCAAGGTCGAACGCTGGTACGAGCGCTATGACGCGCCGACGCCGATCACGAGTATCGCGGAGGGCCAGTTGATTCGCGTAAAGCTGCGCGTCACCGTCCCCACGCTGCGCAATTTCATCGTCGTCGACGACGCGCTCCCGGCGGGACTCGAGGCGGTCGATCTCTCGCTCCGCACCGCCGGCCTTCCGCCGGTGGTGCAGACGCAAAACGAGAATCCCGACCAAGAGCAGCAGCAGGTCGTGGGCGGCGAGAGTCCCGGGTGGTACTACGGGTACTGGGAATTCGGGTGGTGGTCCCCCTGGGACCATCGCGAGCTGCGGGACGACCGCGTGGTGTACGTCGCCACCACACTCTGGCCCGGCACTTACACGATGACCTACGTTGCGCGTGCCACGACCCCGGGCGTGTTCGTGCGGCCGCCGGTCCACGCCGAGGAGATGTACAATCCCGCGGTGAACGGCCGCTCGGACGGCGGCGTATTCACCGTCACCGCGAAGGGCCCATAGCCGGAGGAATTCTCATGGATCGAAGGTTGGTCGTTGGTATCGTCATGGCCGTGGCCGCGTGCGGCGGGCAACGCGCCCGCCAGCCCGCCAAGCCGCTGGCGCTGGGTGAGGCGCGGCTGGCGGTGCCGGGTGGCCACATCTGGTACAGGGTGTCGGGCACCGGCACCGGAACCCCGCTCGTGCTGCTGCACGGCGGACCAGGCCTTTCGAGTTTCTACCTCAAGCTGTTCGAAAACCTCGGCGACGACCGCCAGATCGTCCGGTACGACCAGCTCGGCGGTGGGAAATCGGACACGACGAGCGACACGACGCTGTTCACCATCGCCCACTTCGTCCAGGAATTGGATTCCCTCCGCGCCCATCTCGGCGTCCAGTCCTGGCACGTGCTGGGCCACTCCTGGGGGACGATCCTCGCCCTCGAGTACTACCGGGCGCATCCCGACCGGGTCGCTTCTCTCACGTTCGCGAGTCCCGTCTTCGACATCGCGGCCTACGAACGCCGGGGCCGGGAGCTCGTGCCGACGCTGTCCGACTCGGCGCAACGCGCCATTCGCCAGGCCGAGGCCGCGGGCCGCTTCGACACGCCGGGCTACCAGAACGCGATCAACGAGTTCTATGGTCTGTATGTGTTCCGCCACCCGGTGCCCGCCGACCTGGACAGCTCGTTCGCCACGTTCAACCAGACCATCTACAACTACATGCAGGGCCCGAGCGAGTTTACGATCACCGGCACGCTGAAGCGATACGACGCCACGTCAATGCTTCGCGAAATCCGCGTACCGACACTGGTCACCGCTGGTGAATACGACGAGGTCGGTCCCGAAGTCGTCAGAGGGCATGCCGCGCTCATTCCGGGGGCGCGCTTCGAGCTGTTTGCCGGGGCCGCCCATCTCACCCCGTGGGACGCTCCTGAACCCAGCCTGCGCCTGGAACGGGAGTTCCTGCGTGGTGCAGACTCGACCCTCTCAAGACCGTAAGCCAAGCAAGAGCCGACAATGACTGGTTCGGCAGAGTTACGTAGCGATGGAGTAGCGTCTCTTCGAGGGGCCCGTTGGGCCCCTTCTGTTTTCTTGACTCAGAATGGTGCAACACGGAGCGAACGAGCGATTACGAAACGCACACGATCACGGGGGGTATCAGGGCCCGGCCAAAATCACGGAGGGACGCCGTCATCGATCATCAACGCTCGAAGATTGCTCGTTGGATCATTCGACCACCGTTGCGGACCGCGGGCGCTCACGTTGGAGGCACACCATGCATCACCGGAAAGCCCAACTCGCTGCAGTCATAGCATTCCTTGGCATTGTTGCCGCTTGTGATCAACCACCCCAACAATCCACCGCCCCGACGGGCCCGGTTTTCTCAGCGACGAAAACCACCGAACAGCAGGATACGGCCCTGCTGCGCCGTGTGAAGGAGATCAACACCCAGCTCGCGGCCAGTGGACGGAAGGTCGCGATCGAAGGCGTCGACTTTTTCACGATCGGCAACGGCCGGCCCGGCATCCGCATTCACCAGCAATCGTTCCGCTGGGTGCCCAATGATGCCCGCCGCCTCGCCGCGGGGGACAGCATCACGTACATCGTCGACCAGTCCGGCGGAACCACCGCCAGCGGCCTGACCGCGGCACAGACCGAAGCGGCCTTCGATGCGGCCCTGACGACCTGGGCTAACGACGCCCCGTTGAAGAAGGTCGACATCGTCAAGCGCGCCGATCCCGGGACCGACATCACGATCTTCGATGGGTTCTTCGGGTTCGGTGGATTCGGAGATCCGTTCGCCGCCGACATCGTCGAGGCCGGGTTCTTTCCCCGCGCCTTCTTCAACGCCGTCGGTGGTCCCGGGGGTGGGCGCGGCATTCTGGCCTTCTCGGTCTCGTTCATCTTCGTCGACAACAACGGAATCCCGACCGACATCAACGGCGACGGCTATCTCGATACCGCGCTGAACGAGGTCTACTTCAACAACACGTTTGGCGATCCGGCAAACGACCGTGTCGGCAACCCCTGGGGAATCAACGTGGCGCTGCCGGGCGTCGACGTGCAGACGGTCGCGCTCCACGAGAACGGTCACTCGCTCGAGCTCGGCCACTTCGGACCCCCGCCCGCTGCCGTGATGAACCCGGTGTACGCCGGCATCCGGCAGTCACCACTCGCCTCCGACAACGCCGGCATGAACGCGGTGTGGAGCAGCTGGCCGAATCCGTAAGAACCGGTGTCAGGTGTCAGGTGCCAGGGGAGCACTTACCTGACACCCGACACCTGACACCTGCCTCTTACCTATCTTGCGGGCCGTGAGACGCCCCCTCATACGGATCCTGAATCAGCACGACGCACCGGCCCTCGAAACATTTCTCCGACACCACGCCGACACATCGATGTTCCTGCGCTCGAATGTGCGAGCGGCGGGTCTCGCGTACGAGGGGAACCCGCTCCAGGCGCAGTACCTGGCGGCGTTCGAGGATGGCCGCATCGTCGCTGTCGCGGCGCACTGCTGGAACGACATGCTGCTGGTGCAGGCTCCGGTCCACATCGAGGCCCTAGCGCGCGCCGCCGTCGCGCACTCCGAGCGCCGCATCGCGGGAATCTCGGGACCGGCCGATCAGGTCGCCGCCGCGCGGCACGCGCTCGGGCTCGACGAACGCCCCACGCCCAAGTTCGGCCGCGAGGAATTGTTCGCGCTGGATCTCGCCGATCTCGTCGTTCCGGCCGCGCTCACCGATGGGCAGTGGATCACTCGCCACCCGCGTGCCGACGAGCTCGACCGGATGGCGGCGTGGCGCGTCGACTTCGCTCTCGAGGCCTTGAAACGGCCCGACGGGCCCGAAGTGCGCGAGGATGCGCAGCGCGAGGTGATGCTGCTGCACGAGCGCGAGGCCGATTGGGTGCTTCTGGATCAGGGGGAGGTCGTCGCCTATTCCGCGTTCAACGCCTCGCTTCCCGACATCGTGCAGGTCGGCGGCGTCTGGGTCCCCGTCGCGCTGCGACGGCGAGGGTACGGACGTGGGGTGGTCGCCGGCTCCCTCCTCGACGCGCGGCGCCGGGGCGTGACCCGGGCCGTGCTGTTCGCGGAGCGGGAGGATGCAAAACGCGCCTCCGTAGGGATC
>Ga0075429_100005099_pt1 | contig 11295 bp, 8 predicted proteins | sample RhiMetdeltSRZDD3_FD_75295 | JGI IMG/M metagenome (GOLD analysis project Ga0075429, IMG submission 75295) | Populus rhizosphere microbial communities from Tennessee, USA - Rhizosphere MetaG P. deltoides SRZDD3 | ecosystem: Host-associated > Plants > Roots > Rhizosphere > Soil | place: USA...
TACGCCTGGTGGTGCGAGCGGCCGACGCGCCCGCGCAGCTGGTGCAGCTGCGCCAGGCCGAACTTGTCGGCGCGGCTGATCACGATGGTGTTGGCGCTCGGCACGTCGATGCCGGTCTCGATGATGGTGGAGCACAGCAGCACGTTGTGGCGCTGCGCCACGAAGTCGCGCATCACCGACTCGAGCTGGCGTTCGGGCATCTGCCCGTGCGCGACCGCGATGCGCGCCTCGGGCAGCAGCTCGGCGAGCTTGTTGCGCCGGTTGCCGATCGTCTCGACCTCGTTGTGCAGGAAGTACACCTGCCCGCCGCGCTTCAGCTCGCGCAGCACGGCCTCGCGGATGGTGCCGGTGGACTCGTTGCGCACGAAGGTCTTGATCGCCAGGCGCCGCTGCGGCGCGGTGGCGATCACCGAGAGGTCGCGCAGGCCCTCGAGCGCCATGCCGAGCGTGCGCGGGATCGGCGTGGCGGTGAGCGTGAGCACGTCCACCTCGGCGCGCATCGCCTTGATCGCCTCCTTGTGGCGCACGCCGAAGCGGTGCTCCTCGTCGATGACGAGCAGGCCGAGCCGCTTGAACTTCACGCTCGGGGAGAGCAGCTTGTGCGTGCCGACGACGATGTCGATGGTGCCGTCGGCGATGCCGTCGAGCGCCGTCCGCACTTCCTTCGGCGAGCGGAAGCGCGAGAGCTCGGCCACCCTCACGGGCCACTTGCCGAAGCGGTCCGCGATGTTCTGGTAGTGCTGCTCGGCGAGCAGCGTGGTGGGCGCGAGGATGGCCACCTGCCTGCCGCCCGTCACCGCGACGAACGCGGCGCGCAGCGCCACCTCGGTCTTGCCGAAGCCCACGTCGCCGCAGACCAGCCGGTCCATCGGCTTGGGCGACACCATGTCCTGGATCACCGCGTGGATGGCGGCCTGCTGGTCGGGCGTCTCCTCGAAGCCGAAGCTGGCGGCGAAGGCCTCGTAGTCGTGCGGCGAGAAGCGGAACGCGAAGCCCTCGCGCGCGGCGCGGCGCGCGTACAGGTTGAGCAGCTCGGCGGCGGTGTCGCGCACCTGCTCGGCGGCCTTGCGCTTCGCCTTGTCCCACTGGCCCGAGCCCAGCCTGTGCAGCGGCGCTTCCTCGGGGCTCACGCCGGTGTAGCGGCTGATGAGGTGCAGCTGCGCGACCGGCACGTAGAGCGTCGCCTTGTCGGCGTATTCCAGGTGCAGGAACTCGCTCGGCCCGTCGCCCAGGTCGATGTTCATCAGCCCGACGTAGCGGCCGATGCCGTGGTTCACGTGCACCACCGGGTCGCCGACCTTCAGCTCCGACAGGTCCTTGATGAGCGCGTTGACATCGCTCACCTGCTCCTGCTTGCGCTTGCGCCGCCCCGTGGGCGAGGTGGCGAAGAGCTCGGTCTCGGTGATGAACTGGACGGCGATGCCGGCGTCAGGCTCGTGCCAGAAGAAGCCTTCGGCGATGGGCGCCGCGGCGATCGCGTAGTGCTCCTCGCCCGACTCGAACTCCGCGAGCGACGCGACGCTCGGCGGCTCGATCCGGTTGTCGCGCAGCAGCTCCAGCAGGCTCTCGCGGCGCCCCTCGCTCTCGGCCACCAGCAGCACGCGGTGCGGCGTGGAGGCGACGTGCTGCTGCAGCCGCGCCAGCGGCTCCGGCGCGCCGCGGTCCACCGAGAGGTCCGGCAGCGGCCGCGCCCAGTCCACCGGCTCCTTGCCGCGCACGGCCAGCGTGGCGTGCGGCTGCGTCAGCGTGAAGAACTCCTCCGGCTTGAGGAACAGCGCCTCGGGCGGCAGGATCGGCCGCTCCCGGTCGTGCTGCAGGAAGCGGTGGCGCTCGCGCGTGTCGGTCCAGAAGCGCTGCAGCGCCTCGTCGACCTCGCCGTGCAGCGCGAGCACCGCCCCCGAGCTCGTCGCGGGGCCCGATCGTCCCGGGGGGGTCGACGGGGTGCCCAGGTAGTCGAAGATCGTCGCCGTCTCGTCGAAGAAGAGCGGCAGGTAGTACTCGATGCCGGCCGTCGCGATGCCGGCCGCGATGTCCTTGTACAGGCGCACCTTGGTCGGGTCGCCTTCCACCTTCTCGCGCCAGCGCGCGCGGAACGCCGTGCGCGACGCCTCGTCCATCGGGAACTCGCGGCCGGGCAGCAGCCGCACCTCGGGAACCGGGTACAGGCTGCGCTGCGTGTCCGGGTCGAAGGTGCGGATCGAGTCGACCTCGTCGCCGAACAGGTCGACGCGGTACGGCACCGGCGAGCCCATCGGGAACAGGTCGATGAGGCCGCCGCGCACCGCATACTCGCCCGGCGACACCACCTGGCTCACGTGCGAATAGCCGGCCAGCGTGAGCTGCGCCTTCAGCGCCGCCTCGTCGAGCTTCTCCTTCTGCTTGAAGTGGAAGGTGTAGCCGGCGAGGAAGCCGGGCGGCGCCAGGCGCACGAGCGCGGTGGACGCGGGCAGCAGCACCACGTCGACGTCGCCCTGGCGGATGCGCCACAGGGTGGCGAGCCGTTCGGAGATGAGGTCCTGGTGCGGCGAGAAGGTGTCGTAGGGCAGCGTTTCCCAGTCGGGGAAGACCGCGATGCGCAGCCCCGGAGCGAAGAACGCGAGCTCGCCTTCGAGCCGCGAGGTGTCGGCCGGCTCGGCGGTGACGATGGCGGTGAGCTGCCTGTTCGCCGCCTGCGCCTGCGCGAAGCGCGCCAGCAGCAGGGCGTCGGCGGAGCCGGGGGGGCGGGGCAGCGTGAAGCGCTTGCCGGGGGCGATGGAAGGGATCAGCATCGAGGCGGTCAAAGCAAATCGCCCCGGAGAGGCTTCCCACGGGGCGACGCGAGGGCCCGGATTATAGAATTCGCGGCTTTTCCGCCCCGACATGACCGTTGCCGCCCCTTCGCGTCTGCATGCCCTGGTGCCGTGTGCGGGCACCGGCGCGCGGGCGGGCACCGCGGGGCCCAAGCAGTACGAGCGCGTCGCCGGGGCGAGCGTCGTGGCCCACACGCTCGGCGCGCTCGCCGCAGTGCGCCGCCTGCACCGCGTGCTCGTCGTGCTGAGCCCGGACGACGGGGCGTTCGAATCGCATGCGCCCGGCTTTCGCGGCGACGTGGCGCGCTGTGGCGGCGCCACGCGCGCGGCGACCGTGGCGGCGGGCCTGGCGGAGCTCGTCCGCCTGGGCGCCGCGGCCGACGACTGGGTGCTGGTGCACGACGCCGCCCGCTGCCTGGTGCGCCCCGAGTGGATCGACGCGCTCATCGACGCGTGCCTCGGCGACCCCGTCGGCGGGCTGCTCGCGCTGCCGCTGGCCGACACGCTGAAGGACGAGCGCGCCGGCCGCGCCGTCGCCACCCTCGAGCGCGCCGGCAAATGGCAGGCGCAGACGCCGCAGATGTTCCGCCTGGGCGTGCTGCGCGCGGCGCTCGCGCACGCCGGCGCGCAGGTCACCGACGAGGCCGGCGCCGTCGAGGCGCTGGGGCTGCAGCCGCGCCTCGTGCGCGGTGCGCTGGAGAACTTCAAGCTCACCTATCCCGGCGACTTCGCGCTCGCCGAACGCCTCCTGAAGACCCGGCCATGAACCGTTCTCCCGCTCCCCGCATGCGCATCGGCGAAGGCTGGGACGTGCACGCGCTCGTCACCGGGCGCCCGCTCATCCTCGGCGGCGTGGAGATCGCGCACACGCACGGGCTGCAGGGCCACTCCGACGCCGACGCGCTCTGCCACGCGATCACCGACGCCCTGTTCGGCGCGCTCGCGCTCGGCGACATCGGCCACCACTTCCCGGACACCGACGAGCGCTTCCGCGGCGCCGATTCGGTGGCGCTGCTGGCCGAGGCGGCACGCCGCGTGCGCGCGGCGAACTGGCACATCGGCAACGTCGACAGCACCATCGTGGCCCAGGCGCCGAAGATGGCGCCGCACATCCCCGCCATGCGCCAGCGCATCGCCACCGCGCTCGGCGTGGCGCTCGACCAGGTGAGCGTGAAGGCGAAGACGGCCGAGAAGATGGGGCCCGTGGGGGAGGGCGCGGCGATCGAGGCCCGCGCGACGTGCCTGTTGTTCAAGCCTTGACGGCGGCCTGCGGCGCGGAGTTCACCGGCACCGCTGCGAGCGCTCCGCCGCGAACACCGTCCCGTCCAGCGCCACCGAGCTCGCCGAGCGCGGCTGCACGGCATACGTGCGCGTGCCCTGCGCGCGGAAGTGCACGGTGAGCTGGCTGCCGTTCAGCGACCACGTGCCCGCGTCGGTGCGCTCGCCGGCGGCGTTGCCCAAGTTCGAGCTCTGCAGCTCCTCGAAGCGGTAGTAGAACGTGCCGTCGGAGCACAGGTCGAAGCGGCGGACCTGGCCGTAGCCGTTGCTGCTCTTCGCGTAGAGCAGCGCCGTGCCCCCCAGCGACCCGCCCATCCCGCGTGCCGGGACGGCGGCGGCCGCCGCCGCGGCGGGCGCGCGCCGTGCCGTCGCGGCCTGCCATTCGGCCGCGGTCACCGCCGCGAGCGGCAGCAGCGTGGCGCCCACCAGCAGGTGGCGGCGCCCCAGCACGTCGCCCAGCGCGACCACCTCGCCGGTGGGCAGCAGCCCGGTGAGCCCGACAGCGGTCGCGACCGTGGCCACGGTGAGCGATTCCCCGGTGCCCGCGTGGTGCAGGTCGATGCGACCGTCCGCGCCCGCGCGCACCAGCAGGACGGCGTCGCCCGCCTGCGCACGGTAGGTGCCGGCGTACCCCGGGGCCTGCGCCCAGGCGAGCAGGGGCGACAGCAGGGCCACGAGAGCGAGAAGAAGGCGGCGGAAGGCGGGCATGGGAGGCTCCACGGGGATCGGATTCCTGCACCTACGGAGCGCGCGTCCGTCCGGACGCAGCGCTTCAGGGCGCCTTCTTCAGCCGGATGTGCGCCACCAGCCCCCCCTCGGCGGCGTTGGTGATCTCGAACGTGCCGCCCATGCGCTGCACCGCCTTCTCGACGATCGCCAGGCCGAGGCCGGCGCCGGTGGCCGCGGTGCGCGCCGCGTCCCCGCGGAAGAACGGCGTCGTGAGCTGGGCGATCTTCCTCGGGTCCACCCCCGGCCCGTGGTCGCGCACGCTGAGGATCACCCACGGGCCGGTGCGCGCGTAGCTCACGGTGACGCGCGCGATGCCGGTGTCCGGCGAGCGGCCGTAGCGCCGCGCGTTCTCGAACAGGTTCTGCAGGACCCGGCCCAGCTCGGTCTCGTCGGCCATGACCTTGGTGTCGATGGCGACGCGCGCCGTGATCTGGATCTGGCTCGGGTCGCGGAACGCGGCCATCTCCCGGTCCACCAGGCTCGACAGGTGCACCGGGGTGAGCTTGACCTCGCCGGGGCGCGCGTAGTCCATGAACTTGTCGATGATCGCGTCGAGCTGGTCGATGTCCATCGCCATGTTGCGCTTGGCCTCGTCGTCCTCCACGCTCATCTCGGCCTCGAGCCGCAGCCGCGCGAGCGGCGTGCGCAGGTCGTGCGAGATGCCGGCCAGCATCACGGCGCGGTCCTCCTCCACCTTGGCGAGCTCGCGCGCCATGCGGTTGAAGCCCATGTTCACCGCCCGGATCTCGCTCGTCATGGTGTTCTCGTCGAGCCGCGAGTCGAACTCGCCCTCGCGGATGCGGCTCGCGGCGAACGACAGGTCGCGCAGCGGCTGGTTGATGAGCCGCGCGATCGCCACCGAGCCGAGCACCGTGGCCACCAGCGCGATGCCGACCCACACGATGAGCGTGGTCCAGGTGATGGGCTGCATGCGCGTCGGGTCGGCCTGCAGCCAGTACGGGTCCTTGTCGAAGGAGAAGCCCACCCACAGGCCGGGGGCGCCGTTCACGTCGCTCGCCACCAGCGTGTCGGGGCCGAGGCGCGAGCGCAGCTCCTGGCCGATCGCGCGGGTGAAGCGGTCCACCTCGTAGGGCTCCCACTTGTCGGCCGGCTCGCGCGGCTGCAGGCGCATCGACTCCTGGTTCTGCATGCTCTTGATGAGCGCCACGCGGTTGATGCCGTCGGTGCTGCGCAGCGCGGCGCGCGAGAGGTTCACCAGGCTCGCGATCTGCTGCGCCGCCTGCACCGCGCGCGGCTCGAACTCCATCGCGCGGAAGGTCTGGGTCCAGGCGAACACGCCGCCGGCAAGGAGGATGGCCAGGAGGAAGAAGGTGCGCCAGAAGAGGCTCAGCGCAACGTGCTTGGTGGCCATCGAAGGGGCTGGGCGGCGAGGGAGGATGCGTGAAGCTGCGCGACTCTATCTCAAGGCAAAGAAAACGGCCCCGCCGGGGGGCCGCTCGCGGGGCGTCAGGACGCGCTATGCCGTTCCATCCGGCACGAAGACATAGCCGACCCCCCACACCGTCTGGATGTAGCGCGGCTGGGCGGGATCCGGCTCGATCATCTTGCGCAGGCGCGAGATCTGCACGTCGAGGCTGCGGTCGAAGGGCTCGAACTCGCGCCCGCGCGCGAGCTGGGCCAGCTTGTCGCGCGACAGCGGCTGCCGCGGGTGGCGCACCAGCGCCTTCAGCATCGAGAACTCGCCCGTGGTGAGCGCGATCTGTTCGCCGTCCTTCGACAGGCGCCGCAGCGCCAGGTCGAACTCGAACGGGCCGAAGGTCACCGTCATCGCTTCCTTGGCCGGCGCCCCCGGCGCCTCCAGCGACGGGCGGCGGCGCAGCACCGCGTGGATGCGCGCGAGCAGCTCGCGCGGGTTGAAGGGCTTGGGCAGGTAGTCGTCGGCGCCCACCTCGAGCCCCACGATGCGGTCCACGTCCTCCACCTTGGCGGTGAGCATGATGATCGGCGTCACGTCGTTGGCCGCGCGCAGGCGCCGGCAGATCGACAGCCCGTCTTCCCCGGGAAGCATCAGGTCGAGCACGATGAGGTCGACGGTCTCGCGGGTGAGCACCCGGTTGAGCGCCTTCGCGTCCTCGGCGAGCAGGACTTCGAAGCCTTCCTGGGTCAGGTATCGCCGCAACAAGTCGCGGATGCGCGCGTCGTCGTCGACGACGACGACGCGGTCGGCCCGGGCCGTGGGTGCGGTGCTCATGGGATCCACTCCGAATTTGTAACAGAGGCATTGTGCTCAATTTCGGGGCATGCTTTCGCCCGCTCTGACGAGCCGTTACAAGTCTTGCGGGACGGTCGCGCGACGTGGAACGAAGCATGCAGTGGCCGCTCACGTCCCCGTCGCTGCTACGCTGGCGACCCCGCGCCAGCCACCGTGTACGACCATGCGCTCCGCCTCGTTCCCGCTCGCCGCCGTCCTCGCGCTCGTCCTCGCCCCCGCCGGCACCCGCGCCGGCGATCAGCCGCCGCCCTCCGGCGTGGTGATGATCACCGCCAGCGCGACCAGCGAGGTCGCGAAGGACTACCTCTGGGTCACGCTTTCCGTCACCCGCGACGGCCCCGACGCCGCGGCGGTGCAGGCCGCGTTGAGGCAGGCGCTCGACGCCGCGCTGGCCGAGGCGCGCCGCGCCGCGCGCCCCGGGCAGGTCGACGTGCGCACGGGCGGCTTCTCGCTGTTTCCGCGCACGTCGCCGAAGGGCCCCATCACCGGGTGGCAGGGCACGGCCGAGCTCGGCGTCGAAGGGCGCGACCTGCCTGCCATCGCGCAGCTCGTGGGCCGCATCGGCACGATGACGGTGGCGCGCGTGCAATACGGCCTGTCGCGCGAGCTGCGCGAGAAGAGCGAAGCGGAGATCACCGGGCAGGCGATCGCGCGCTATCGCGCCAAGGCGGCCGAGGCCGCGCAGGCATTCGGCTACGGCAGCTACACGATCCGCGAGGTGAGCGTCACCGCCAACGAGCCGGGCCCGGTGTTCGCGCCCACGTTGCGCGCGCAGGCGATGCAGGCCGGCGCGGAGAGCGCGCCGCTGCCGGTGGAGGCCGGGCGCGCGCCCGTCACGGTGACGGTGAGCGGCAGCGTGCAGCTGCTGAAGTGAGCCGCGCCGGCCGTGCCTACTGCGCGACCCAGCCGCCGTCCACGTTCCACGCCACGCCGCGCACGTTGTCCGCGGCCGGCGACGACAGGAACACGGCCAGCGCGCCGAGCTGCTCGGGAGTGACGAACTGCAGCGACGGCTGCTTCTCGCCGAGCAGCGCGATGCGTGCATCGTCCTTCGACAGCCCGTCGCGCGCGGCGCGGTCGTCGATCTGCTTCTGCACCAGCGGCGTGAGCACCCAGCCCGGGCAGATCGCGTTCACCGTGATGCCGGTGGTCGCCGTCTCGAGCGCCACCGCCTTGGTGAAGCCCACGATCCCGTGCTTGGCCGCGACGTAGGCCGACTTCTGCGCCGACGCGACGAGCCCGTGCGCCGACGCGACGTTGATCACGCGGCCCCAGTTCTTGCGGCGCATGCCGGGAATCGCCAGCCGCGTGGTGTGGAACGCCGAGCTGAGGTTGATCGCGATGATCGCGTCCCAGCGCTCGGCCGGGAAGTCCTCCACGTTCGCGACGTGCTGGATGCCGGCGTTGTTGACCAGGATGTCGGCGCCGCCGAACTCGCGGTCCGCATAGGCCATCAGGTCCGCGATGTCGCCCGGCTTGCTCATGTCCGCGCCGTGGTAACCCACCTTGACGCCGCATTCCGCGACCTGGCGCTGCGGGGCCTGCGCGTCGCCGAAGCCGTTGAGCACGATGGCGGCGCCCTGGCGCGCGAGGGCGAGCGCGACGCCGAGGCCGATGCCGCTGGTGGATCCGGTGACGAGGGCGGTCTTTCCTTTGAGCATGGAGCACTCTCCTGTTGGTCTACGATGCATTATCGATTGGCGACTTCACGTTCCACCATGACGCAACCCCGACTGCATCACGTCCAGTGTCTCGGCGCGCGCGGCCTGCACCGCATGGCGTACTGGGAATGGGGCGACGCCGCCAACCCGCGCGCGCTCGTGTGCGTGCACGGGCTGTCGCGCCAGGGACGCGACTTCGACGCGCTCGCGCGGGCCATGGCCGGCGAGTATCGCGTGATCGCGCCCGACGTCGTCGGGCGCGGCCAGTCGGACTGGCTCGCCGATCCGGCGGGATACCACCTGCCGGCCTACGTGGCCGACCTGGTCACGCTGCTCGCGCGGCTGGACGCGCACACGGTGCACTGGGTGGGCACCTCGATGGGCGGTCTGATCGGACTGGGCATCGCGTCGCTCGCGGGCTCGCCCGTCGGCAAGCTGGTGCTGAACGACGTGGGCCCCGCGATCCATGCCGACGCGCTGGCGCGCATCGGCACCTACCTGGGCCTGCCGCTGCGCTGGGCCACGCTCGAGGAGGCGGCCGACTACCTGCTCACCATCTCGCAGGGCTTCGGTCCGCACACGCGCGAGCAGTGGCTCGCGCTCACGCGGCCGATGCTGAAGGAGGAGGGCGGCGGCTTCAAGCCGCACTACGACCCGGCGATCGCGGTGCCGTTTCGCGCCATCACGCCCGAGGCGGCGAAGCTGGGCGAGGCGGCGCTGTGGAGGGCGTACGACGCGGTGAGCTGCCCGACGCTCCTGCTGCGCGGCGCGGACTCGGACCTGCTCACGCGCGAGACCGCCGAGGAAATGACCCGGCGCGGGCCGAAGGCGCTGCTGCACGAGTTCGCCGGCGTGGGCCACGCCCCGATGCTGAGCGTGCCGGACCAGATCGCCGTCGTGCGGGAGTTCCTCCTCGCCCCATGAAGACCCGCCTGCGCGAAGACGAGTCGAGCGCGGCGCCGATCGTCCAGCTCGCCCACGAGCCGATCGCGGACGAGACGTCCCAGCTTGTGCGCGCGCGCGCCTTCGCCGAGCCGCTGCTCTCCGGGCGGCAGCTCGACACCGGCGAGGACGCGCTCGCGCATGCCGACGGCGTGGCCGGCATCCTGCAGCGCATCGGCGCGGCGCCCTCCATGCGCGCGGCCGCCTACCTCGTGTACGCGGCCGACTTCCTCACGCAGCCCGAGGAGGTGGTCGAGAAGGCATTCGGCGCGTCGCACGCGAGCCTGGTGTCGCACACCCGCAAGCTGGTGCAGATCCAGCGCGCCGCGCGCGACGCGCAGGTGGGCGAGGACCAGCGCGCCATGCAGACCGAGCGCGTGCGCAAGATGCTGCTCGCGTTCTCGCGCGACCTGCGCGTCGTGCTCCTGCGGCTCGCGTCGCGCCTGCAGACGCTGCGCTATTTCGCGGCCAGCAAGCAGCCGTGCTCGCGCGTGCTGGCGCAGGAGTCGATGCACGTGTTCGCGCCGCTCGCCAACCGGCTCGGCATCTGGCAGATCAAGTGGGAGCTCGAGGACCTGTCGTTCCGCTTCCTGCAGCCCGAGGAATATCGGCGCGTGGCGCGCCTGCTGCACGAGAAGCGCGTGGAGCGCGAGCAGCGCGTGGAGGCGTTCCGCCGGCGGCTCGCCGAGCAGCTCGCCGCGGGCGGATTGCGCGCCGAGGTGCAGGGGCGGCCGAAGCACCTCTACAGCATCTGGAAGAAGATGCAGGGCAAGGGGCTCGACTTCCCGCGCGTGTTCGACGTGCGCGCCATGCGCGTGATCGTCGACAGCGTGCCCGACTGCTATGCGGTGCTGAGCCGCGTGCACGAGCTGTACCGGCCGGTGCCCGACGAGTTCGACGACTACATCGCCAGGCCCAAGCCCAACGGCTACCAGTCGCTGCACACGGTGGTGCTCGACCCGGCCGACCGCGCCGTCGAGATCCAGATCCGCACGCGCGCGATGCACGAGCATGCGGAGCACGGCGTGGCGGCGCACTGGGCCTACAAGGAGGCGGGCGCCAGGGGATACGCGGGCGTGGTCGCGGGCGCCGACTTCGACGCGCAGGTGGCCGAGGCGCGCAAGGCCGTGCTGCGCCAGCTGCTCGCATGGGAGCGCGAGTTCGTCGAGCAGGGCGAGGGCGCAGGCGAGCGCGCCGCCGCGAGCGCGGTGTTCGACGACCGCATCTACGTGTTCACGCCGAACGCCGCGGTCGTCGAGCTGCCGGCGGGCGCGACGCCCATCGACTTCGCGTACGCGGTGCATACCGACCTCGGGCACCGCTGCCGCGGCGCGAAGGTCGACGGCGCGATGGTGCCGCTCAACACGCCGCTGCAAAGCGGGCAGACCGTCGACATCATCACGGTCAAGGAGGGCGGGCCGTCGCTCGACTGGGTCAATCCGGAGCTCGGCTACCTCAAGGCCACGCGCTCGCGCTCGAAGGTGCGGGCGTGGTTCAACGCGCGCCAGATGGCCGACACCATCGCCCGCGGGCGCGAGGCGGTGGAGAAGCTGCTGCAGCGCGAGGGCAAGACCGCGATGCGGCTCGACGACCTGGCGTCGCGGCTGGGCTTTCGCAATGCCGACGCGCTGTTCGAGGTGGTGGGCAAGGACGAGTTCTCGCT
>Ga0075429_100005100_pt1 | contig 11294 bp, 12 predicted proteins | sample RhiMetdeltSRZDD3_FD_75295 | JGI IMG/M metagenome (GOLD analysis project Ga0075429, IMG submission 75295) | Populus rhizosphere microbial communities from Tennessee, USA - Rhizosphere MetaG P. deltoides SRZDD3 | ecosystem: Host-associated > Plants > Roots > Rhizosphere > Soil | place: USA...
CTGGAGGGCTCGCCCACCGACCTCATGGTGCGCGACCACATCAAGCAGCTCCAGACCCATCAGTACCCGGAGATCGGCCGGCACATGGGCCTGACCCCGGACGAGGTGTCCCACCACCTCGAGATCATCCGCAGGCTGGACCCCAAGCCCGGCCTCAAGTACAGCCCCGACCGCTCGACGTACATCATCCCGGACGTGTTCGTGGTGAAGGAGGGGGACGACTACAAGATCCTCCTGAACGACGACGGCCTGCCCAAGCTGCGCATCAGCCCCACGTACAAGCGCATGCTGGACGGCAAGGAGCCGGGATCCGAGGAGACGCGCAACTACGTCAAGGAGAAGCTGCGCAGCGCGCTCTGGCTCCTGAAGAGCGTGGACCAGAGGCAGAGGACCATCTACAAGGTCTCCGACTCGATCGTCCGCCACCAGCGCGGCTTCCTGGACCACGGGATCGCCCACCTCCGGCCCCTGGTGCTCCGCGATGTGGCCAACGACATCGGCATGCACGAGTCCACGGTCTCGCGGGTGGTGGCCAACAAGTACATGCACACCCCCCGCGGCGTCTACGAGCTGCGCTTCTTCTTCCACAGCGGGATCACCTCGTCCATGGGGGAGGCGATCAGCTCCGTGACCATCAAGGACAAGATCCGCAAGATGATCGAGGGAGAGGACACGGCCCGGCCGCTCTCGGACTCCCGCATCGCGGAGCTGCTGGGCGCCGACGGCCTCCCCCTGGCCCGGCGCACGGTGGCCAAGTACCGCGAGGAGCTGCGCATCCCTCCGTCGAACCTTCGCAAGTCGGTCCACTAGGCCGCGCGGCCCGCCTCGAGCGGGCCCGCGAAAGGGAGCTGGCCGCATGAAGGTCGAGTACACCGGCCGTCAGACGGACGTGCCCGCAAGGCTGCGGACCCTCGCGGAGCGGAAGCTCAAGAAGCTGGAGAAGTTCGTGGGCCGCCCCCTGCGCGCCCACGTGATCCTGTCGGAGGACCGTCACCGGCGGATCGCGGAGGTGAGCCTCCATACGCCGCGGCACGACATGACGGCCACGGAGGTGTCCCCCGACATGCGGGTGTCGCTGACCATGGTGATGGACAAGCTCCTCCGGCAGGCGCAGCGGTACACGGGGAAGCGGCAGTCGAAGAGGAAGACGGGCGTCGCGGGGCTCACCGAGCCCAAAGCCTAGATGGCCAGGGGCGGCGGTCCGGCCCCGGAGGCAAAGGGCCAGGGCGAGCAGCACTCGGTCAAGGTGAAGGACCTCCTCGGACGGGAGGCGGAAGGCCTGGAGCTGACCCTCCGGGCGGGCAAGCGGGGGCTCGACCGCGAGATCTTCCTGGCCCGCGTGCAGCGGCCCGGGCTGGCCCTCACCGGCTACACGGACTACATCCGGTACGGCCGGGTCCAGATCGTGGGCCAGAGCGAGATCGGCTACCTGACCAAGCTCGCCCCGGCCCGGCGGGCGGCGATCCTGGAGCGGCTGGCCCGCTGCCGCATCTCCTGCTTCATCGTCACGAAGGGCCTGGCCCCTCCGCGGGAGCTGCTGGCCGCGGCCGACACGGAGGGGGTGCCCGTCCTGGTCACCCCGGCGGAGTCCACCCCCTTCATCAAGTACCTTTCGGCCTTCCTGGAGGAGAAGCTGGCCCGCAGGCTCCACCTCCACTCGGTATTGATGGACGTCTTCGGCCTGGGCGTCCTGATCATGGGGGAGAGCGGCATCGGCAAATCGGAGTGCGGCCTGGACCTCATCGACCGCGGCCACCGGCTGGTGGCGGACGATGTCGTCGAGATCAAGCGGCTGCCGGACGGAGTGGTGGGCGCGTCCCCCGACCTGACGCGATACCACATGGAGCTGCGCGGGGTCGGGGTGATCAACATCAAGGACCTCTACGGGGTGTCCTCCATCCGCATGACCAAGCGGGTCGAGCTGGTGGTGAGCCTGGAGCGATGGGAGGCCGGGAAGGAGTACGATCGCCTCGGCCTGCACGACGAGAGGTTCCCCATCCTGGGTGTGGACGTGCCGCTCATCCGCATGCCGGTGGCCCCCGGACGCAACCTCGCGATCCTGGTGGAGGTGGCGGCGCGCAACCACCTGCTCAAGGAGCGCGGCTACGACGCGGCCCGCCATTTCGCCGAGCGCGTGGACGAGATGGTGGGGCCGGTGCGGGGCAGGGGCCCGGGCCGGCGGGCCTCGGACCTGCGGCGCGCTCGCCGCCCGGCCGCCCGCCGCGCGAGGAAGCGCTAGTTGGCGAGGCGGGTGCCGTCCGAGGAGGCCCAGATCCTGCTCATCTCGGGCCTCTCCGGCTCGGGCAAGACCCACGTCCTGCGCGCCCTCGAGGACATCGGCTGGCTCTGCGTGGACAACCTGCCCACGGTCCTGATCCCGCGCTTCGCCGACCTCGTGCGGGAGTCCACGGGCCCCCGGAGGGCGGCGCTCGTGGTGGACATCCGGGAGCGCGACTTCCTGCGGCAGTTCCCCCACGTCTACCGGCAGCTGCGCGGAAGCAAGGTCAAGGTGAGCCTGCTCTTCCTGGAGGCGGCGGAGACCGCGCTCGTGCGGCGGTTCAGCGAGACGCGCCGGCCCCATCCGCTGGCCTTCAACCAGCCCGCCATCGAGGGGATCCGCGAGGAGCGGGAGGCCTTGAAGCCCATCCGCAAGATGGCCGACCACATCCTCGACACCACGGACTACACCGTCCATCAGCTGCGCGACTACATCAAGGAGCACTACGACCTGCGCGCCGGGGCTTCGCCGCTGGTGGTCTCCGTGATCTCCTTCTCCTACAAGTACGGCGTGCCCGCGGAGGCCGACCTCGTCTTCGACGTGCGCTTCCTGCCCAACCCGAACTTCGTGCCCAGGCTCAAGCCGCTGACCGGCAACCACGCCGCGGTGGTGCGCTTCATGAAGCGGCAGCCGGACACCGCCGTCTTCCTGCGCAAGCTGGGCGCGCTTCTCGGCTACGTCATCCCGCGCTACGTCCGCGAGGGGAAGAGCTACCTCACGATCGCCGTGGGCTGCACCGGCGGGCGGCACCGCTCGGTCATGATGGCCAACGCCCTGGGCGAGGCCATCGCGCGCAAGGGCTACACTGTGCGCGTGCGCCACCGCGACCTGAGGCAGGCGTGAGGGCGGCGTGATCGGGATCGTGGTGGTGAGCCACGGGCAGGTGGCGGAAGAGCTGGTCAACGCCGCGCGCAACATCGTGGGGGAGGTCCCCGCCATCGCCGCCGTCTCCATCGGTTGGGCGGACGACATGGCCGCCTCCCGCGAGAGGATCGGCCAGGCCCTGGGCGAGGTGGGGGGCGGCGACGTCCTGATCCTCACGGACATGTTCGGGGGCACGCCCACCAACGTGAGCCTGCCGTTCCTCTCCCCGCGCGTGGAGATCGTGACCGGCGTGAACCTGCCCATGCTCATCAAGCTCATCGGGCTGCGGGAGGGGGACCTGCTGGAGGTGGCGCGCGTGGTGCGCGATCAGGGCAAGGGCGCCATCTACGTGGCCAGCGAGATCCTGGCGAAGAAGGCGACGTGATCCAGCGCGCGGTCACGGTGCGCAACCGCCTGGGCCTGCACGCGCGGGCGGCGGCGCGGTTCGTCCACACCGCCAACGCCTTCCGCAGCCGGGTCACGCTGAGCCGGGACGGCCGCACCATGGACGGCAAGTCGATCCTCGGCATCCTGCTGCTGGCCGCCGGCCAGGGGACGGCCCTCACGTTGGGGGCGGACGGGGAGGACGAGGGCGCGGCGGTGGACGCCCTGGCCGCCCTCGTGGAGAGCGGGTTCGGGGAGGGCACGTGAACCGGCTGCGGGGGGTCGGCGTGTCGCCGGGCATCGCGGTGGGCCCCGCGCTGGTCGTGGAGCGCGAGGCGGTGCCCGTCTTCCGCCTGCTGCTGGCGCCGGACCAGGTGGAGGCCGAGGTGGAGCGCCTGACCTGGGCGGTGGGCGCGTCACGCAAGCAGCTCCAGGCCATCAAGGAGCGGCTGTCGCGCGAGGCCGACGTGCCGCACGCGTACATCTTCGACGCCCATCTGCTGATGCTCGAGGACCCGCTGCTGCAGGACAAGGCCGTGGCCATCATCCGCGAGGAGCGCGTGAACGCCGAGTGGGCGCTGCGCTCGGTGGCCGAGCAGCTGCACGAGATGTTCGGCGAGTTCTCCGACGCCTACTTCCGCGAGCGCAGCACCGACCTCGACGACGTCCTGGGCCGGATCCAGCTGAACCTCGGCGGGGCCCCGGACGCCCCCAGCCTTTCCCGCCTGCCCGGCAGCTTCGTGCTCGTGGCCTCCGACCTCACGCCCTCCGAGGCCGCGGACCTGGACTGGGAGCGGGTGCTGGCCCTGGTGGTGGACGGCGGGTCCGCCACCGACCATACCTCGATCCTGGCCCGCTCCTCGGGCGTGCCCGCCGCGGTCTGCATGCGCGAGGCCACGCGGCAGATCCCTCCCGGTGTCCAGGTCGTGGTGGACGGGAGCCGCGGGGAGGTGGTGGTCGACCCCTCGGAGTCGACCCTGGCCTCCTATCGGGCGGCCCAGGAGCAGGACCGGCTCGAGGACCAGCGGCTCCAGCAGACGCGGACGCTGCCCGCGGTGACGCGCGACGGGGTGGCGGTCCGCCTCCAGGCCAACGTGGAGTTCCCGGACGAGGCGGACACGGCGCTCCTCTACGGCGCGGAGGGGATCGGCCTCTTCCGCTCGGAGTACCTGATCGGCCGGACGGCGGAATGGCCCAGCGAGGACAGGCAGGTGGAGGTCTACCGCCGGCTGCTGGAGCGGATGAGCCCGCACCCCGTCACCGTGCGCACCTGGGACGTGGGGGCGGACGAGATGGCGCCGGGCGGGCCGACCAGCCCCAACCCCGCGCTGGGGGAGCGGGCCCTGCGCCTGCTGCGCCGCAACTCCGGGCCGTTCGCCACGCAGATCCGCGCGCTGCTGCGCGCCGGGGCCCACGGCCCCCTGCGCATCATGCTGCCCTTCGTGAGCGGCCCGGCCGAGCTGGAGCCCGCGCTGGCGCTGGTGGCCGAGTGCCGGGCGGAGCTGCGCGCCGAAGGCCTGGAGTTCGGTCCACACGTCCCGGTAGGCCTCATCCTCGAGGTCCCCAGCGCGGCCATCACCGCGGACCTGCTGGCGGGACGGGTGGACTTCTTCAGCGTCGGGACGAACGACCTGATCCAATATCTCCTGGCGGTGGACCGGACGGACCCGCGGGTGGCCGCGCTCTACGAGCCGCTGCACCCGGCGGTCCTGCGGGTCATCCACGAGGTGGTGCGCGCGGCGGGCGCCCAGGGCCTGCCCGTGTCGCTCTGCGGCGAGATGGCGGCGGACCCGCTCCACGCCCTGGTCCTGCTCGGCTTCGGCGTGCGCGAGCTGTCGATGAGCCCGGCTGCCATCCCGCGCGTGAAGGAGGCCGTGCGCGCGGTGACGATCGAGGACGCCCGGGACGCCGCCCTGGCCTGCCTCTCCCTGCCCACGGCGCACGAGATCGCGACCCTGCTCCGGCAGGAGCTGGCCTCGGCCCTGGCCCCCGCCGGCGCTTTCAAGGAGTGAGAGATTTGCCCGAGATTCCCAGGAAGGTGGACAAGCCGTGGGGCTACGAGATCTGGTGGGCGCGCACCGACCGCTACGTGGGGAAGATCCTCCACCTCAACAAGGGCGAGAGCCTCTCGCTGCAGTACCACCGCGTGAAGGACGAGACCATCCGCCTCCAGAGCGGGCGGCTCCTCTTCGAGACCGGGGCGCAGGGCGAGGAGGGCAGCCTTCGCCGCGTGGAGATGGCGCCGGGCGACGTCGTGCACATCACGCCCGGCATGCTGCACCGCATGACCGGGATCGAGGACTGCGACATCCTCGAGGTCTCGACCCCCGAGCTGGACGACGTGGTCCGCCTCGAGGACCGCTACGGGCGGGCGGGCACCTCGAACCCCTGACCGCGCCGGGTCGCGCCGCGCGCGACCGGGTCAGGGCGTCCCGTCCCGGCAGATGGTGACGTCGCTCCCTGCGCGGGCCGAGGCGGCGACCGCGCGATCGTCGTCCGGGAAGACGTTGCCCGCCAGCCGCTGGAGCATCAACCTCATCTCGAGCGACTCGCGGGCGCTGAACTCCACCGCCCCGTGCCCGTTGAAGAACCGGTACATCAGCTCGCCCTTCTCGGGGGAGTGCTGGAGGCCGAAGGTGTGCCCCAGCTCGTGGCCGACCACGCCGTTGCGGGCCGCCTTCGGGTCGCAGTAGGCGACCACCGCGCGTACGATCTCGCCGTTCCGGGTGAAGGTCTGGGCGAAGGCGAGGACGTTCGTCTCGCGACACAGCTCGTCGTCGGAGCCTCCGATCCGCGTCTCCACGTAGGGTCCGGTGGAAGGGATCGCGGAGCCCAGGACATAGGCCACCTGGCCGCCGGTGGCGGCCGTGACCCGGTCCACGGCCTCCTGGTGCGCCGTCATGACCTCGGGGTTGCCGCGCAGGTCTTCGGAAGGGACGACCACCACGCGCGCGGCGCCTCGCGGCAGGCGCCGCAGCGGACCGCTTCCCTCGGTCCGCGAGTAGACGAGCGCCTGGGTGAACTCCTCGTCGATACCGGTCGGGCTCGTGCGGGGCCACAAGGTGAACAGCGTCGTGGCGACGTCGCGAAGGAGCGTCCGGCGCTCCAGCATGTCCGGCGCGACGATGGTGACCTCGCTGCGCAGCGGCGCGGTCTCCGCGAGGGTCACCAGGCCGCCGGAGCTGGTGTACGACCGCCCGGCCACGGTCACCACCGCCCCCTCGACTCCCTCGCCGGTCTCTCCGGTGGCGATCCGCAACGTGGTGCCCGCAACCATCGCGTTGGGCGCGGGCCCCGGTCGGGGTGTCGTGACGGTGGTCGGCGGTGTGGAGTTGCTCCCCCCGCAGGCGGTCACCCACAGCAGGAAGGCAGCCGCCACCGCGCGATTCAACTCGTGGCGCATCAAAAGTTTGATTCTATCCCTTCGTTCCCGGCAGTTGGCGGCGCGAGCCGGGGACGTTACCATGGTCGTCACGATGCAGCGCCCTGCGGTGACATCCTGTCCCCGAGCCACGACACGGCCGTCCTCCCTCCCGTGCGAAAGCCCTGCTGCATCAACGCGTAAGCGCCTCTCCGCCCAAGGCATGCGCCTTGCTCGGCCTCGGGCATGAGCCAGTTCGACCGGGACGACCTCGACCCCACGCGCCGCGACGTCGTGCGCCTGCTCGGGTCCTTCGCCGCGGCCGGGATGCTCGGGGGGTGCGCGGGCGCCGGGGCCCGGGCGGCATCGGAATCGCCCACCGCCCCGGCCTCGCCCGTGGGGACGTGCGTCGTCCGGCCCCAGCAGACGGAGGGCCCGTTCTTCGTGGACGAAAGGCTGAACCGCTCCGACCTGCGCGGCGATCCGGCGACCGGGTTGACGCGGCCCGGAGTCCCCTTGACCCTGCGTTTCCGTGTCTCGCGCACCTCGGCCGGGATCTGCGGGCCCCTGGTGGGGGCGCTGGTGGACGTCTGGCACTGCGACGCGACGGGGTCCTACTCGGACATCGGCGCCACCTCGGGGGCGAAGTTCCTGCGCGGCTACCAGGTGACCGACGAGGCGGGCGCCGTCCAGTTCAGCACCATCTACCCCGGCTGGTACAGCGGCCGCGCGGTCCACGTGCACTTCAAGATCCGGAGCGCCCCCGGCTCGGTCACCCGGATGGAGTTCACCTCGCAGCTCTACTTCGACGACGCGGTGACGGACGCGGTGATGGCCCAGCCGCCGTACAACTTCCGCGGCCGCCGGGACACCACCAACCAGGCCGACAGCGTCTTCGCGAGCGGCGGCTCGCAGCTCATGCTGCCCGTCGGCCAGGACGGCTCGGGCTACGCCGGGACCTTCGACATCGCGCTGCTGGTGTAGGAAGGGTGCGCGCATGAAGGGGCGGCCCGAGAAGAGCGAAGCGGCGCCGTACTACTTCCGCTACATCGACCTCGTCCGCGAGGACGACGTGCTGCCCCGGCTCGAGGCCCAGCTCGACGAGACGATGGCCTTCCTGGGCGGCATCTCCGAGGAGAAGTCGGTCCACCGCTACGCCCCGGACAAGTGGTCCATCCGGCAGGTGCTCGGCCACGTGAACGACGCCGAGCGTCTGTTCCTCTTCCGGGCCTTCTGGTTCGCGCGCGGCTTCGACACGCCGCTGCCCAGCTACGACGAGAACGCGGGCGCCATCGCGGGGGAGGCCGACCGCTTCCCCTGGGCCAGCCACGTGGAGGACTTCCGCGCGGCCCGGCTGTCGACCGTGGCGTTCTTCCGCAACCTGCCCGCGGCGGCCTGGATGGCCAGGGGCGTGGCCAGCGACAACCCCTTCACCGTGCGCGCCCTGGCGTACATCCTGGCCGGGCACGTGGCCCACCACACGGCGGTCCTCCGGGAGAGGTATCTTTAGGCCTCACTGAGGAGGCCTTCATGAAGAACACCCTGCTGCGGACGGGCCTCGTGGCCGCCGTGGCGCTCGTCGTCTCGGGCCCGGTCGCCCTGGCCGCGGACAACTGGCTGGGGACCTGGAAGCTCAACGTCGCCAAGTCGAAGTTCGTCCCAGGACCGCCGCCGCAGGGCATGACGATCAAGTTCGAGCCCGCGACGGACGGAGGGATCAGGCTGACCGCGGACGGCGTGGACGGGGATGGCCAGGCGATGCATCTCGAGTACGCCGCGAAGTTCGACGGCACGGACGTTCCCTGGGCGGGCAACCCCAACGCGGATTCCGCCGCGCCCCGGCGGATCGACGCCAACCGCTACGAGAACGTCTGGAAGAAGGACGGCAAGGCCGTGGTGACCGTCTCCGCGACCGTGTCGGCGGACGGCAAGACCCTGACCGTCATCCAGCGAGGCAAGGACGCCAAGGGCCAGGTGATGGACACGACCGAGGTGTTCGAGAGACAGTAGCCCGCCCATGTCGCGCTTCACGACGTCCCGGCCGGCCGGGAGGCGGATCGCCGCGGTCATCGGCCTCTGCCTCGCTTCCTCCAGCGCGGGCGCGATCACCCAGGACAAGCTGGCCGACCCGCGGCCGCGATCGGCGGTCGTGGACCTCACGCGCACGCTGGATGAGGCGGACAAGGCGGCCCTCGACGGCCTGGCGGACCGCGCCCGGAACGGCGGCGAGCTGATGGTGGTCGTCATCGACAGCGTGGGCGGCGCCGTGCCCCGCGCGTTCACCACCCAGCTCTTCAATCGTTGGGGTCTGGACGACCGGCAGCGCAACCGCGGCGTGATGCTGCTGGCGGCCCTCCAGGACCGGAAAGCGGAGATCGTGGTGGGCGACGGGTATCCCGACTCCGTCGTCAGCGTGACGGACCGCATCATGCGGGACGTGGTGGTGGCGCAGTTCAAGGCGGGCCGGCCGCGGGACGCGATCGTCGAGGGAGCCCGGGCCATCGTGGACCGGGTCATCGTGCCGCGATCGGCCCAGTCCGCGCCGGCGCCCTATGCGGGCCCGGATCCCGTGTCGGTCCCGGATGAGCCGGAGGAGAGTTTCGTCGCGCGCGTGGCGGGCGGGGTCACCGAAAATCCCATCGTGCCCGCCGGCGTGGGCGTGGGCGGCCTCGCGGCAGGCGGGACGCTCCTGCGCCGCTACCTGCGCAACCGGCCCCGCCGCTGCAGGGCGTGCGGCACCCTGATGGCGCGCCTGGACGAGGCCGCGGACGACACGCACCTGACCAGCGCGCAGAAGGTCGAGGAGCGCGTCGGCAGCGTGGACTACGACATCTGGTCGTGCGGGTGCGGCCAGACGATGAAGCTGCGCTACGGGACCTGGTTCTCGGGGTACGGGAACTGCGGGCAGTGCCAGGCCAAGACGCTGAAGGTCACCACCACCACCCTGGTCAGCGCCACCACATCCAGCGAGGGACGGGCGCGGGTGCACGAGGCCTGCGCGAACTGCAGCTTCTCGCGCACCTACGAGCGCAGCATCCCGCGCATCCAGCGCTCGTCGTCGTCCAGCTCCTCGAGCAGCCGCGGATCGTCCTCCGGCCGGGGATCGAGCGGGAGCTGGTAGCGGCTCAGTAGCGCTTCAAGCCGCGAAGGGCGTCGGCCACCGTCTGTACCTGCGGCAGGATCGTGTCCTCGAGCACGGGGCTGTAGCCCACGAAGGTGTCCAGCGCCCCGATGCGGCGCACCGGCGCGTCGAGGTGCTCGAACAGCTCGTCCGCGATGCGGGCCGCGATCTCCGCGCCGTACCCCCAGGACTTGCAGTCCTCGTGGGCCACGATCACCTTGCCCGTCTTGCGCACGCTCGTGGCGACGGCCTCCCAGTCATAGGGGGCCAGGCTGCGCAGATCGAGGATCTCGGCGGAGATCCCTTCGCCTTCCACCTGCCGGGCCGCCACCAGGGAGCGCTGCACGAGCGCCCCGAAGGTCACGATCGTGACGTCCGTCCCCTCGCGGACGACCGCCGCCTTGCCGAACGGGATCATGTAGTCCGGCCCCGGGTAGATGCCCTTGTTGTAGGTCTGCCGGTAGAGGTGCTTGTGCTCCAGGAAGAGCACGGGGTCGTCGCAGCGGATGGCCGTGCGCAGCAGGCCGTTGGCGTCCTGGGCGTTGCTGGGGATGATCACGCGCAGGCCCGGGATGTGCGTGAAGATCACCTCGCCGCACTGGCTGTGGTAGACCGCGCCGCCCTGAAGGTATCCGCCGTACGTCACGCGCACGACCATCGGGCACTTGAAGGCCCCGTTGGAGCGCCAGCGCATGAGCGCCATCTCGCTGCGCATCTGCATGAAGGCCGGCCAGATGTAGTCGAAGAACTGGATCTCGGCCACGGGCTTCAGCCCGCGCGTGGCCATGCCGATCGCGCGGCCCACGATGTTGGCCTCGGCCAGCGGCGAGTTGAAGACCCGCTCGGATCCGAACTTCCGCTGGAGGTTGTGGGTGACCTTGAAGACCCCGCCCTTGCCTTTCACCTGGGCCAGGCTCTCCTCGCGGCTGCAGTCGGCCACGTCCTCGCCGAAGACCACGACGTTGGGGTTCCTGGCCATCTCGTCGTGCAGGCAGGCGTTCAGCAGGTCCACCACGGTCTTGGGATCGCCCGAGGGCTGCGGGTCCGTCCGGAACGCGTCCGCGGCCGGGTCCACGTCGGGCGAGTAGACGTACAGGGTCGCGCTCTCGGGCGTGGGGACCGGCGCCGCCAGCGCGGCCTCGGCCGCCGCGTCCACCTCGCGGTCCACCTCCTCCCGCAGGGCCTTGATCTCCTCCTCGGTGGCCAGGCCTTGCGCGATCAGCCGCGCGGGGAAGGCGATCACCGGATCGCGCCGCGCGTCCTCCTCCCGCTCCGCGGACGGCCGG
>Ga0075429_100005101_pt1 | contig 11294 bp, 12 predicted proteins | sample RhiMetdeltSRZDD3_FD_75295 | JGI IMG/M metagenome (GOLD analysis project Ga0075429, IMG submission 75295) | Populus rhizosphere microbial communities from Tennessee, USA - Rhizosphere MetaG P. deltoides SRZDD3 | ecosystem: Host-associated > Plants > Roots > Rhizosphere > Soil | place: USA...
CGGTGCTAGCGTCCTCTGCGGATGGAGACGCCGGACAGCGCCGCCCTGCTCGCCGCCGCGCGTGCCGGGTCCGCGGACGCCCTGGGCACGCTCTTCGAGCGGCACTCGCGGCGGCTCCTCGCCATCATCCGTTTGCGCCTGGGGCCGAGCTTGCGGGCGCACCTCGAGTCGCGCGACGTGCTGCAGGAGACGTGGCTCAAGGCCCTCGGCCACGTCGACGGTTTCCGCGGCGCGGAGAGCGCGTCGTTCGTGGCCTGGATGGCGCGGATCGCCGCCAACGAGATCCGTGACCGGGCCGATCATCACGGCCGACAGCGGCGGGACGCGGGCCAGGAGGTGCGGAACGCCGATCTCGACGCCATGGCCGCGCGGCTGCGGTCGCAGACCAGCCGCATCGCCCTCGATGAATCCGTCGAGCGGCTGGAGCGCGCGCTGGAGTCGTTGTCCGCGGAGCACCGCGAGGTCATCGTGCTGCGGAAGCTGGAGGAGCTGTCGTTCGCCGAGGTCGGCGAGCGCATGGGGCGGAGCCCGGATGCCTGTCGGCAGCTCCTCGCGCGCGCGCTGGCGGCCTTGACCATCGCCATGGAGAAGGCGCGGTGACGGCCGACGGTACGGCGCCGCCCCCTTCCGGCGACGCGGGCGCGGACGAAGGCGAGGCGCAGGAGCGCCTGGCGCGTTACATCGAGGCCCACCTCGCCGGCCAGTCGATCGATATCGATCGACTCTGCGCCGATCGACCGGAGCTCACCCCGCGGGTCAAGGCCCTGGCCGCCGCCTTCCACACCATCGACGGCGCCTTCGAAATGACGGCGGCCGGCGCCGCGCCTGGCGACGTCCCACGCCTCGACGGCTTCCGCATCGTCGAGCGCATCGGACGCGGCGGCGCGGGCGACGTCTACAAGGTGGAGGACCTGACCCTCGGCCGCGTGGTGGCGGCGAAGGTGCTTCGCCGCGACAGCCGGTTGGCGGCGGCGCTGCCCGACTTCCTCCGCGAGGCGCGATCGCTCGCGCTCTTCGACGACCCGCGCATCGTCCGGCTGCTGGAGTTCCGCGGCGGAGAGCCGCCGGTGCTCCTGATGGAGTACGTCGACGGCTTCACGCTGTCGGAGATCGGGCCGTCGCTGGAGTTCCCGCAGCGCGCGCGGGTGGTGGCGGAGGTGGCGGAGGCGCTCCATCGCGCCCACGCGCTTGGTCTCCAGCATCGCGACATCAAGCCCGCGAACATCCTCGTCGACGCGCGGCTCCAGCCGAAGGTGCTGGACTTCGGCATCAGCACGGCCGATCCGGATCGCGGCCACGGCCTGGGGACGCTCGGTTACATGGCCCCCGAGCAGCTCGATCCCCATCGGCGGATCGACGCGCGTGCCGACGTCTACGCCCTCGGCGTCATCCTGTACGAGCTGCTGTGCGGCGTACGGCCGTACGACGGCGCGGACGCCGCGGAGATGCAGCGCCTCATCCGCGACGAACGGCCGCGCCTGCCCGTCGAGATCGACCCGCGCGTGCCCGAGCCGCTGCAGGCCATCGCCCTCAGCGCCATGTCCGCGGAGCCCGCCGACCGCTACGCCTCGGCGCACGAGATGGCCCTCGACCTGCGGCGCTATCTCGAGGGGCGCCCCGTGGTGGCGCGGCCGGCGATCTACCGGTCGGCCCTGGCGCGCCGTGTGGAGCCGCACGTGGAACAGGTGGCGGAGTGGGAGCGCCTGCGTCTCATCTATCCGCACGAGGGAGATCGCCTCCGGCACGCGTATCGGCAGCTCCAGGCCCGCGAGGACGACTGGATCGTGCAGGGCCGGATCCTGTCGTTCCCGCAGATCGCCCTGTACATGGGCGCGTTCGTGCTGCTGTGCTCGAGCGTGCTCGCGTTCCTGGCCTATCTCGAGGGCGCCGTCCACGGCGTCGTGTGGCCGATCGTGGCTCTCGGCCTGCCCTGCGTCGCGCTCCACCTCGCCGCGCATCCTTTATATAAGGGGCACCACAAGGCGGCGGCGGTGGCCTTCTATCTGGGTGCCGCCGTCCTGCTGCCGTCGATGCTCCTCATCGTCTTTCGCGAGATGGGATGGTGGCTGGCCGCGCCCGGCATCACGACGGAGATGTTCGAGAAGGTCTCGAACCGCCAGCTCCAGATCGCCGGCGCGATCTCGTGTCTGTGGGCGGCGATCCTGGCGGCGCGAACGCGGACGGTCGCGTTGGCGAGCGGCTTCACGCTGCTCCTCGTGACGTTCGCGCTCACCGTGCTCGGAGACTACGGCCTCGAGCAGTGGCTCGAAAACGGCGAGTGGGATCGACTGTCGTTCCACCTGCTGCCGCTGCTCGTCTTCACCGCTGCCCTCGGCACCACGTCGGAACGCCGCAACCGCTCGTGGTTCGCGGAGCCGCTGTACTTCGCCGCCGGCGCGTTATTCGTGCTGGTCCTGGAGCTGCTGGCTCAAGGCGGCAAGCAGCTCGGCTATCTCGGGGTGACGCTCGCCATTCCGAATGGCCCCGACGTGAGCGATGCGACCCTCCTCGACACGATCGCGGCCATGACCGCCAACGGTGCGATCGTCTACGTCGCGGCGTCGCTGCTCGAGCGCCACGGCACGCGCCTCCAGCAGCCGGTGGCGTCGTGGCTCTACGCGCTGTCGCCGTTCGCCATCCTGGAGCCGCTGGCCTACCTGTGCCACACCGCCGAGTACTCGCGGCGCTACGACTGGATCTACCTCGCGGCGGCGGTGACAGTCGCCTTCGCCAGCCGGTTCCGTCAGCGGCGCAGCTTCTACTACGCCGGCCTCACGAACACCGCCCTGGCCCTGGCCTTCATCACCGACCACTACGACTGGACGGGCCGCCCGGCGTGGACGGTGGCCGTGGTGCTCGCCGGCCTCGTGCTGCTGGGGCTTGGCCTCTCCCTCGATCGCGCCCAGCGTCGCCGCCGCGCCGCGCGCGAGACCCTCTAGAGCAGAGGCGCCAGCGGGAGCCTCCGAAGGTCACAGCTTGAGCCCCACCAGGTGTATGTAGGCCCGCCATTTTCCATCGGGCTCGCGGACGACCGAGATCTGCTCCTTCCCGGCCGCCTTCCGCTCGAAGGTGGTTCGATACGAGAACACGAACGTGTCCACCGGTCCGCCGTCATAGCCTGGATTCTGAGCTCGATAGTCGCTTCCAAGGGGCTCGCGCGACACCAGGGCGCCGCGCGTCTCGCGTGCTTCCTTGCACATGGACACCCAGGCCCCCTTGCTCATCACCTTCTGCAGCCTCTTGGAGCCTTCGTCCCATGTGCGCTCGTACTCGCGGTTCTCGAGGGCGTTGAGCCACTGCTCCGCGGCTTGCCGCGCCGCGGTGGTGTCGGACCCACCCATGACTCCGCACGCGTCCAGCGTCCAGCCAGCGAGCATCAACACGAGGACCATCGAGCGACGACGCAAGAGATTGGGCACTCTTCCTCCTCCATCTAGCCAGTGTGTGGCGGCCGTCGGGTGGCCGCGATCCCTTCGTCATGATTCCAGAGGATAGCCGTCGACAGCGCGGCCCGCGGGCCGTATAGCAAGCGCCAGGTGCCAGGAGGAGATCGCTGTCGCTGCTCCACCTAGCTCCTCGTTCTTTCTGGCAGCAACCGACGCCCGCGCCGCCAAGCGTCCGCCTCCTGCGGCTACGCGAAGACTTCGGTCTTGGCCTGAAGCGCGTCTCGCTCCAGATCGATGCGGTACCGGCGGGCCACCGCGAACCAGCACCCCAGCAACAGTAGCGCGATCAATGGAAGGCCCATCGTGTGAAGCACTCGAAACCGAACGTACTGCATGTCGTTCGTCGGCGGACCTCCCAGGTATCCCGTGAACGAGGAAGCGAGTACGAACAAGAGGCTCAGCCACGTGAAGAACCAGCCGACGAACAGCCGCAACACGCCGCCGACGCGCAACAGCCGTTCGATGGACATCGGGAGAAACATCGCCCAGGCAAGCCAGGTGAGCATCACCACTCCGTGGCCGAGTACGCGATGTGGGTAGTGCAGGACGGTGTCCGTCGCGACCGCGTCCGGCCCGGGCCCCTGCATCATCTGAACGCCGATGCCCACCGCGCACTGCACACACCACGCGATCAGGAGGACGCGAACCAGCAGCGCGGCCAGACGCACCGCCGTCGACGGGTAGCGCACCGCGAGGATGATGGCCCCGACGACCACGGAAACGCACAACAAGGTCAGCGTTAGAACGAGCCCAGTCATTGCGCGAACCATCTCATCCCGATCAGAGCGATCCAGTACCCCGACCGCGGCGACGGTTCTCGCGGCGCAGTCTCAAACATGGGACGTCATGTGAGCTTCGTGCTCATGTGGTGACAGCTCAGGGTCAGGCCTTTGTTCAGGTACAGACGGTGCGCGTCGTGACGCTGGAAGCCGGTGTCGAGATGGACCTCATCGCAGCCCTGTTGCCGTGCCTGCTCGAGAAGCCAATCCATGAGGGCGCCACCCAGGCCCCGGTTCTTCTTCTCGGGATGGGTGATCAGATCGTCGATGTACAGGACCTTGCCCCAGGCCAGGAAGTCCGCAAGGCGATATCCCGCGGCGGCGCTCACGTCGCCGTGCAGCTCGATGTAGGCGATGACGTACCCCTGCCGGGATTGAGCCTGCACGCGGCGCACGAACGTCTCCTCGCCGAGATGCGGGCGTAGAAACGCGAACACCGGAAAGCACCGGCGAACGGCCTCCGTGTCGGTGGGGTCCAGTACCGCCACGTCGTACGGCTGTCGTTGCTCCACGTAGCTCCTCGGTTATCACCCAATGAACGCGGGCGACTTCGTCTCCGTGCATTCGACGGCTTCCGCGCACGACTTACCTGCCATACGGAACGTGGATATTGAGCAACACCGGCACGGAGAGGCCCAACACGTTGCTGCACATGTGCCCGGCGATCGGCCACCGTAGACTCCCGCTTCGGCGATAAGCGACTGCCCACACCACTCCGACCGCCGCGAGCACCGGAAGGACCACCCAATGGCGGAGTGCCAGTGCGTGAACGCCCCAGATGAGGGGGTGGCTGACGGCGAACCATGCGGCGGAGTACGTGACGCTCAGGACGGCGCCCCACCGCTCCGTCGCGTCAAGCAGCACGCCACGCCAATAGCCTTCTTCGAACCAGGGATTGATGAGCGCAAACGCCAAGGACAGGAGCAGGACGGTCGGCGACCGCAGGACCTGCCAATGCATTACGAAGCCGGGCAGCGAGAGCAGGCCCATGGCGATCGCCAGGAGGCACCAGAGCCCGGCGCCCTTGGCCGGTCGCAACCAGCGCTCCACGGACTTCATTCCTCCGAGCCACAGGATCAGCGCCCCGATGAAGGCCCAGAACAGCAGCATCGTGGGCAGCCCTGCCCAGACCCCAAGCGCGGGTGCCGCCGCGTACTGTGCGGTGCGACACACTGCGATGAGTGCTATTGGCGATACTGCTGCGATCACGCGACGGCGTTCGTCAGTCATGCTGGTAGAAATGAGCGCTTGGCCAGCCAGGCCCGTACTCTACGCCGATCAGCGCGCTGGGGCGAAACGCACCACACGTGGTACGCGCGGCGGCGTCCAACGCCCGTCAGTATATCGATCGGATGGTGGGAACGACTCGCGGTTCGCCCAACGTGGGCCGCCCGGCATCATCGAGAGCGTGTGGGACAACCGCCGCAGTTCGAGCACCCGAAGGCAGCTCCTCGCGCACGCGAGCGTCGCGGACGACAGCTATGGCGCGATATCCTTCACCCGTGACGCGTTGCCGAGCGACGCGCAGCAAGACGTCGAAGCTGTCACTGCCCTCGTGACTCTCCAGTTCGATCAGCACGACTGCGTCCTCTTCATTGAGAGCCACGGCGAATGGTGCGCAGGACGGTTCCTACTCCAGCCGCTCCCGCGCGGTTGGAACCCTCATGGCCGGCGACGACCTACCGCTGCGATTCGTGCACGGTGGGCAGCACGATCGTCGAGGGGCTCTCGTCGTTCAAGCCCATGCTCAGCAAGGGCGACAAATGTGGTGCAGGATGCACATACCAGTCTCCGTTCTTGTCTTGCACCACCAACGTCCGGCAAAGCTCCGTTTGTCCACCCTGGAGTAGAACCACCACGTCGACAAACATGACTTCGCGAAAGCCATGTGCCGCGTAGCCATACGAAGCGGGCCCATTTCGCGAGAGGTGACGCGCGACGAACACCTTGCGAATCGCCTTCGGTTTGTCTGGAGGCGGTTGTCTCTCGGACGCCTTTTGTTCGATGGTCGCGGCCATTCCGTCGATGAACTCCGCCAGTTCGGAACCGAGGCGTGAGATGCATATTCGGCGCAGCAAAGGCATGTCACCTTCGATGATCGAGCGCGCAAAGTCGGACGCCACTCCTTCAGGTGAGCTTTGGCCGGTCGGGTAGCCGTCGGCCGCGGTCGTCACGACGGGCCGAGGCGGCGGCGGTGCCGCAACAAGAGGCAGCGCCGCCCAAAGGAGCAGCGATGCCGTGGTTGTTCTCAGCATGTCGCTTACCTCCAACATCTGCGCAGCACCGCGCCTTGTGGGGTGCATCGCTGTTAGGCGTCGTCCCGAGAACGCCTGCGCTACGACCACGCTAGATTCTCCACTGCTGAAGAATCGGCAAGTAGTAGAAGATGACGATCCAGAACGCAACGGTGTGTCCGATCAACGCAACAGCGAACGTCACGCGGAAACGCGTCCGCTGTTTCAACGGGGCCAGTTCCTTCCCGAGAAGCACCGCGAGCATGACGATGAATGCGACTGGGATAGCCCAGGCACCGTGCACAACCAGAATTCGCGTTGCGGCAGGAAGAGCAAGGTCGCCGTACCAGCCTGCGAGATGACCCGCAAATGCTAGGTGTTCCAGAAACAGCCACGCGAAGTACGCCGCGAGGGCGACTGTCGCAAGCCAGCCCTTGGCGCGCTCGCGACCTGTCGGCGCGTCAACCGTTGTGCTACCGCCGTTGACGTAGGTCGTCATGGATGTGCATGCTCGACCCCAAACAGCTCCTTCACCGTCGGACGCATCAGCGTGATGATCGAGAACACGCCGAGGACCGTGCCCAGGGGATTACAGAAGACGCACATCAACACGGCCACGGTGAAGCAGAACACCCAGCGGCGATGCTGGGCGAGCGAGCGCCCGGCGAAGACCAGGCACGCGGCGAAGGACCAACCCATCAGGACGATACCCCCGCCCATCAGTATGAGCATGATGCCCAAGGGGGCGGGCGGCGGATTCTTCTCCGCCGGCCCGAGGAACGGCGACCCTCGGCGTACGGCCAGGCCCCAGAAGAAATGCATCAAGAAGATGGACGAGAAACACGTGGAACAAGCCGCGAGCACGTAGTGGAAGATGGCGAGCAGCTTCAGGTGCTCCTGATCCTTGGTCATTCGGTTGCAAGGATATCCCGATAGGCTATCGTCGTTGATGGCCCATTCGCCGGGAGGTGCGCATGCGCGGATCACGTCGGGGCTTCATGGCGGCGGCGGCGTCTTCGGTTCTCGTTCCGGCGGTGGTGCCGCGACGGGCCTGGGCCGATCGAGGGCCCAGGCCGAAAACGGACTGGGGATTCCCCGACGGCGCGGTGCGTGTCGGCTCGAACGAGAACCCGCTCGGGCCGTCACCGCTCGCGATGGAGGCGATGGCGGACGCGCTGCGTTTCGGCCATCGCTACGCGCGTCCGGGGGCACTGATCGACGCCATCGCGCGGCGGCACGAGGTGGACGCGAGCTGGATCGTGCTCGGCTGCGGGTCGATGGAGCTGCTGCGCCACTTGCCCGCCGCCCTCGCGAAGGACGGCGAGCTCCTCGCCGCGCGCGAGGCCTACCGGGGCGCGCCGCAGTCGGCGGAGCGGCTCGGGGTGCCGGTGCAGCTCCTGCCTGTCGACAAGGACCATCGGCACGACCTCGCCGCCATGGCGAAGGCGATCACGGCGCGCACCCGCATCGTCCTGATCTCGAACCCGAACAATCCGACGGGCACGATCCTCTCGAAGACGACCTGCTGCGGTTCATCGCGGCGGTGCCGGCGAGCGCCGTCGTGGTGATGGACGAGGCCTACATCCACTACACGCCAGAGGCCGACGTCAGCGCGGCGGTAGCGGCCCACAAGAACCTCCTCGTGCTGCGGACGTTCTCGAAGATCTACGGTCTGGCGGGTCTGCGCATCGGCTACGCGGTGGGCCACCCGGACCTCGTCAACCGGCTGCGCGAGTACACCTCCTTCTTCAACATCAACGCCGTCGGCTTTGCGGGCGCACTGGCCGCCCTCGACGACACCGAGCACATCGCGCGCTGCCGTGCCCTGCTGCGCGAAGGCAAGGAATTCTGGGAGAAGACGCTCACCACGCGCGGGACGCCGTTCGTACGCAGCGAGGTCCCGTTCTTCCTCGTCGACACCGGCCGCGAGGCGGACATCGTGGAGCGGCGGCTCGGCGCCGACAAGATCTATGTGCGCCGCGGGCGCAACTGGGACATGCCGCGCCACCTGCGGATCAGCTTCGGGACCATGGACGAGAATCGCGCCGTCGCCGCCGCGCTCGAGAAGGCGCTGGCGTGATCCCCGCCACGCACCGCGAGCAGAGTACTCGCAGGGCGAGCCTCGGCGGCATCTGATATCGTCGGCCGGACGTATACGAGAAGGGGGACCACGACCATGACCACCGTTACCGTCAGCGGCGTGGAGGTCGAGAGCCGATCGACCTCGACCGTTCCCTGGATCATCCCGCTCGCCGCCGTCGCCACCACCAGCATCGTGGTGGGCAGCATGTGGGACATCTCCTGGCACCGCACGATCGGACGCGACACGTTCTGGACGCCGGCCCACCTGGCCATCTACCTCGGCGGAATCCTGGCGGGCTTGTCGGGCTCGTGGCTGATACTGCGCGCCACCTTCGCGCAGGCCGCGGATGCCGCTGCCGCCGTCCGTGTCTGGGGCTTCCGCGGGCCACTGGGCGCGTGGATCGCGCTCTGGGGTGCGACGGCGATGCTCACCTCCGCGCCCTTCGACGACTGGTGGCACAACGCGTACGGCCTCGACGTGAAGATCCTCAGCCCGCCGCACGCCGTGCTCGGCCTGGGGATGATCGCGATCCAACTCGGGATGATGGTCCTGCTGCTCTCGTACCAGAACCGCGGCACTGTCGGTGGGTCGAGAGTCTTCGCGCGGGCGTTCACCTACGCCGTCGGCGCGCTGGTGCTGATGCTGTCGACAATCCTCATGGAAGAGGTGCTCCCCAACAACCAGCACCGCGCCATCTTCTACAAGACGACAGGGTGCGTGTTCCCGCTGTTCCTCGTCGCCGCCGCGCGCGCGTCGTCGCTGCGCTGGCCGGCGACGGGCGCCGCCGCCGTCTATACCGCGATCAGCCTTCTCATGACGTGGATCCTCCCGCTGTTCCCGGGGCGGCCGCTCCTCGCGCCGATCTACATCCCCGTCGACCACATGGTGCCGCCGCCCTTCCCGCTGCTCCTGATCGTGCCCGCGGTGGCGATCGACTGGCTGATGCAGCGCGTGCGCGGCCGCGACTGGCTGCTGTCCTTGATGCTCGGGGCGGCGTTCGTCTGGCTCTTCTTCGTCGTGCAGTTCTGGCTGTCGGAGTTCATGCTCACCCCGGCCTCCGAGCACTGGTTCTTCGCGGGCCGGCAGTGGGGATATCAGACGCGGCCGACGCCCTGGCTGCACAAGTTCTGGTGGGTGGTCATCGACGGCGTGACGCCGCGGTCCCTGTTGGTGGCGACGCTCATGGCGGCGGCGTCGGCGCGGGTGGGATTGTGGTGGGGGAACTGGATGCGCCGGGTGGTGCGGTGAGACGACGGCTCGTGGCCGCGCTGCTCGCGCTCCTGGCGCCGGCCGTCGCGTTCGCGCACGTCGGCAGCCCCGACGTCATCTTCGAAGGTACCGCCGGGCCTTATCCGCTGCGCGTCATCGTGCGCACTCCGGGCGTGATCCCCGGCCTGGCCGATGTCGTCGTGCGCCTGTTGGGTGAGCCTGCGAGCGAGGTGGCGCTTCAGCCTGTCCCCTGGGACGCGCCGAAGGGCAGCGGCGCGCCGCCGCCCGATCGCGCGGAGCCCGTGCGCGGCGAGAAGGGACTCTACAGCGGATCGCTGTGGCTGATGAGCGGCGGATCGTACGCCGTGCGCGTCGAGGTGAAGGGCGCGGCGGGATCGGGCTCCGTGATGGTCCCCGTCGCCGCCGTGGCCACGCGTACCCTCGAGATGACGTGGGGCATGACGGCCGTGCTGCTGGTGCTGGCGGGGCTGCTGTACTTCGGCATGGTGTCGATCGTCACCGCGGCCACGCGCGAGGCGGTGCTGCCTCCCGGCGAGATCCCCGACACGCGCCGCCGCCTTTACGGGTACATCGCGAGGGCCATTGCCCTCCTGCTCGTCGCCGCCGCGTACGGGGGCGGCATGCAGTGGTGGCGGAACGTGGATGCCCTCTACCAGAAGCGGTTGTATCGCCCCATCCGGCTGGCCACCACCGTGCGCACGGTGAGCGACGCGCGCGTGCTGCGGCTGGCCTTCGACGACGACGAGGAACGCGAGCAGCAGTTTGGTGCACTGATGCCCGACCACGGGAAGCTGATGCACCTCTTCCTCATCCGCGAGCCGGCGCTCGACGCCATCGCCCATCTGCACCCGACGCCGGCCGGCAAGCGCGACGTTTTCGAAGCGCCGCTGCCCGCGGTGCCCGCGGGCCGCTATCGGCTGTACGCGGATATCACCCACGAGAGCGGCTTCGCGCAGACACTGACGGATTCCGTCGTGGTGCCCGCGTCCGCGTCGGCCAGGGCCGGCGATCCCGATGACTCGTGGCACACCGGCGCGCCTGCGGCGGAGCCGGCCACGAACGTCGGCGGTGGTTACGCACTCGTGCGCGATGGCGCTGGCGCGACGCTCACCGCGAAGACGGAGCAGGCGCTGCGGTTTCGTCTGATCGATCCGCAGGGGGCGATGGTGGCGCCGGAGCCGTACATGGGCATGGCCGCCCACGCCGTCATCACCCGCGACGACGGCAGCGTGTTCGTGCACCTGCATCCGTCGGGCACGATCTCGATGGCGTCGCGGATGCTGTTCGAGTCCGACAGCAAGGGCGCCGCCGCCGATCCCCACGCGGGCCATCATCCTGCGGTCGATCCTGTGCTGTCGTTCCCCTACGAGTTCCCGCAGCCCGGCCGGTATCGGATGTGGGTGCAGGCGAAGGCGGCGGGCGTCGTGAGGACGGGAGCCTACGACCTGATTGTTGCACCGTCGACGCGTTGATCGCCGTGCGGCGCGCCTCAAGCACTACTTGAGCCAACTCGTCCCGGGAC
>Ga0075429_100005104_pt1 | contig 11289 bp, 9 predicted proteins | sample RhiMetdeltSRZDD3_FD_75295 | JGI IMG/M metagenome (GOLD analysis project Ga0075429, IMG submission 75295) | Populus rhizosphere microbial communities from Tennessee, USA - Rhizosphere MetaG P. deltoides SRZDD3 | ecosystem: Host-associated > Plants > Roots > Rhizosphere > Soil | place: USA...
GACCGGGCCCACGCGGGCGTGGACAACGTCAACACCTGGGATTTCCAGTGGACGTTCGCCTGCTGGGCCCAGCACGGCCTCTCGGTGCTTCCGTACGACACCCTCGTTTCCAACGTGGGGTTCCGGGAGGATGCCACGCACACTCGGCGCGACTCCGACCCGATCGCGAACCTCTCGACCTCCGCGATGACGTTCCCGCTGGAGCACCCCCCGTACGTGCTGCGCGACACCGGCGCCGATCGGCTCTTCGCCGAGAGCGTCATCGTGCCGCATCTGTCTCGACGGCCGACCCTGTACGGTCGTCTGCGGCGGCGTTGTGCGGAGGCGATGCCACCCGGGGTGCGGAGGACGATCTCGACGGCGCGGACTGTATCCTCCGATATATTGCGGTGGTCAAGGGTTGTTCACTAACGTGAAAAGCTACCACCCGTGAAAGCCAACGACAGCCACGAGAGCTACGTTCGGGAGGAGGAGGTCAAGGGGCCCCCCGATCGCCAGTTCGGCCTGGTCTTCACCGTCGTGTTCGCCATCCTGGCGTTCTGGCCGGTCATCTGGGGCCGGCCGGTGCGATGGTGGAGCGCGGCCCTGTCGGCCGTGTTCCTGGCCGCCAGTCTCGTCGCCCCGCGGATCCTGGCCCCGCTGAACCGCGTCTGGCTGTGGATCGGCCTGCTCCTGCACAAGTGCGTCAGCCCCATCGTGCTGGGGCTCGTCTTCTTCTCGACGGTGACGCCGATCGCGTTCCTGTTGCGGGCGCTCGGGAAGGACCCGCTGCGACTGCGTTTCGATCCCGCTGCGCCTACCTACTGGCTGGACCGACGACCACCCGGGCCTTCGGGTGAGAGCATGCCCAACCAATTCTGAGGAATCATCATGGTTGAATTCGTCACTGAGCTGTGGACCTTCATGCGCGTGCGCCGGAAGTACTGGCTGATCCCGGTGCTCCTCATGATGGCGGTGTTCGGCGCCCTGATCGTGCTCGCCAAGGGCAGCGCGGTCGCGCCGTTCATTTACACGCTGTTCTGAGGAACGCCGTTGCGCATCCTCGGTATCTCCGCGTTCTACCACGACAGCGCGGCCGCGCTGGTCGAGGACGGGCGGATCGTCGCCGCCGCCCAGGAGGAGCGGTTCAGCCGCAAGAAGCACGACGCCCGCTTCCCCCGCCACGCCGTCGAGTACTGCCTGGGCGAGGCCGGCGTGCGGCTCGATCAGGTCGACCACGTCGCCTTCTACGACAAGCCGTTCCTGAAGTTCGAGCGCCTCCTCGAGACCTACCTCGCCTTCGCGCCGCGCGGCTTCCGCTCGTTCGCCATGGCGATGCCGGTCTGGCTCCGGGAGAAGCTCTTCCAGAAGTCGCTGCTCAGGCGAGAGCTGACGGAATTCGCTCCCGATTACGACTGGACGAAGCGGCTCCTCTTCGCGGAGCATCACCAGAGCCACGCCGCCAGCGCCTTCTTCGCATCCCCGTTCCAGGAGGCTGTCATCCTGACCATGGACGGGGTGGGCGAGTGGGCGACCACGTCGGTGGGCTTCGGATCGGGCAACCAGCTCGAGATGCGCAAGGAGATCCATTTTCCGCACTCGCTGGGGCTCCTGTATTCCGCCTTCACGTACTACACCGGCTTCAAGGTCAACTCCGGTGAATACAAGGTGATGGGCCTGGCCCCCTACGGCGAGCCGAAGTACGCCGACCTCATCCTGAGCCGGCTGATGGACCTCAAGCCGGACGGCAGCTTCCGCCTCGATCTCTCGTACTTCGACTACTGCACCGGTCTGCGGATGACGAACGAGGCCTTCGACGACCTCTTCGGGGGGCCGCCGCGGCGTCCCGACGAGCTGCTGACTCAGCGGCACATGGACCTCGCGGCCTCCATCCAGGCCGTGACGGACGAGATCGTCCTCCGGCTCACGCGCGCGCTCGCCGCCGAGACCCACGCCGAGAACCTCTGCCTGGCCGGAGGGGTGGCCCTCAACTGCGTGGCGAACGGCAAGGTCCTCAGGGACGGGCATTTCCGTCGCCTGTGGATCCAGCCGGCCGCCGGCGACGCCGGCGGTGCGGTCGGCGCCGCGCTGTGCGCCTACCATCTGTTCCAGAAGCAACCCCGGTCGGCCGACGGGGCCCGCGATGCCATGCACGGCGCCTTCCTGGGGCCGGCGTACCCGCAGCAGGAGATCGAGGCGCGTCTCGCGCGCGTCGGCGCCCGGGTCTCGGTGTTGAGTGACGCGGAGCTCCTGAGCGCGACGGCCGACGCGCTGGCCGAGGGCAAGGCCGCCGGCTGGCTCCAGGGCCGCATGGAGTTCGGGCCTCGCGCGCTCGGCGCCCGCTCCATTCTCGGCGACCCCAGGTCGCCGACGATGCAGTCGGTGCTGAACCTCAAGGTCAAGTACCGCGAGTCGTTCCGGCCGTTCGCGCCGTCCGTCCTGCGGGAGGACGTGGCGGACTGGTTCGAGCTCGACTGCGACAGCCCGTACATGCTCCTGGTGGCGGACGTGGCCAAGCAGCACAGGCGCGAGATGACCGCGGCCGAGCACGCGCTCTTCGGCATCCAGAAGCTCAACGTCCCGAGGTCGTCGATCCCGGCCGTGACGCACATCGACTACTCGGCCCGGATCCAGACCGTGCACGCCGACACCAACCCGCGCTACCACGCCCTGCTGTCGGCCTTCAAGGCCCGGACGGACTGCCCCGTGCTCGTCAACACGAGCTTCAACGTGCGGGGCGAGCCGATCGTCGCGACACCGGAGGACGCGTTCCGCTGCTTCATGGGCACCGAGATCGAGGTGCTCGCCGCCGGCAATTGCTTCCTGCGGAAGGAGCAACAGGACCCGGCCCTCAAGCTGGACTACAAGACGAGCTTCTCGCCCGACTGAGATCGACGAACGCTCATGGTCCTCTCGCCATGACGAGCCAGGAACGATTCCTCGCAAAGGCCGGCGCCGCCGCCAACGCCGTCCTCCTCACCGGCGCCGTCGCCTCGGCGCTCACGTTCCTCTTCTACGTCTATCGCTATGGCTGGAGGGCCGAACGGCGTTTCGCGGGCTGGCAGGAGGTGCTCGTCTATTACATGGTGCCGGCCGTGCTGGCCGGTCTGCTCTTCGCGGCGCTGCGGCTGAAGCGCGAGCACAAGATCAATCTCGCCATCGTATGCGTCACGCTCGTGCTCTCGCTGTACGCGGGCGAGCTGGTGCTTCGCCTCGTCGAGCCCAACTGGCGCCAGGCCGGGCTCCCTGTCATGCTCAGGCTCGAGAAGTCGAGCAACAAGCGCGAGATGGCGGACAGGCTGGCGAAGCAGTTCGGCGTGGAGATCGACATCCGGGACCGGCTGCAGGTCATCACCGAGCTGCGAGCCAAGGGCATCGATGCCGTCCCCGGAGTGCTGCCGCGCTACCAGCTGATGTTCCAGAAGGGCGACGGCAAGCGGGGCCAGCCCACCGGCGACGCGACGACGCCGCAGATCCTGGCCCTCGGCGGCATCTCGAACAGGATGACGGTGCTCTGCAACGAGAGCGGCCGCCATCTGACCTACGAGAGCGACGAGCACGGCTTCCGCAACCCCCGGGGAGCCTGGCAGTCGGGTTCCGTGGATATCGTGGCGCTCGGTGACTCGTTCACGCAGGGGTTCTGCGTCCCTTCCGGCAAGTACTTCGTCGACCTCGTCCGCCAGCGGTATCCGGCCACGCTGAATCTGGGCATGGCCGCCGACGGCCCCCTGTTCATGCTGTCGACGCTCCGGGAGTACGTGCCGCCGCTCCGGCCCAAGCTCGTGCTCTGGTTCTACTTCGAGGGCAACGACCTCCTGGACCTGCAGGACGAGCGCCGAAGTGCGGTGCTCATGAGCTATCTGCAAGACGGGTTCAGCCAGCGGCTCCAGAGGAGACAGGCCGAGGTCGATCGGGCCCTCCTCGATTTCGTGGAGAAGGAGCGTGCCTGGGAGCTGGAGAATCGCCGGGCCGCGCTGCGGAACCGCAGGGGCGTGGTCGGCCAGCTCGGGGACGTCTTGAAACTCCAGGTGCTACGGACCAGGATCGGCCTGATGGGAGGGACGACCGACGAGCAGGCGGCGACGGTGGCCAAGGCGAAGGACCTGACGGTGTTTCGTCAGATCCTGTCGAACGCCAAGGCGACGGTGGCCTCCTGGGGCGGTACGCTCTACTTCGTGTATCTTCCCAACTGGAGCCGCTTCGTGAAGCAGGAGAGCTGGGACCACTTCGTCGAGGGGCAGCACGAGAACGTCATCGGCGTGGTTCGACAGCTGGAGATCCCGGTCGTCGACGTGCTGCCCGCGTTCAGGGCCCAGCCCGACCCGATGGCCCTGTTCCCCTTCCGGGCGCCCGGGCACTACACCGAGGACGGTCATCGCCTGGTCGCCGAGGAGGTATTGAAGGCGATCGCGACCAAGGTGTCGCAGACGAACGGGGCCGCGCCGCCGACGAGGCCGGGAGGATGAAGCACGTCGTCGTCTGCGGCGCCGGAGGGTTCATCGCCAGCCACCTGGTCAAGCGGCTCAAGACCGACGGCGCCTGGGTGCGTGGCGTGGACATCAAGAAGCCCGAGTTCGCCCCGACGGCCGCCGACGAGTTCCTGCTGCTCGACCTGCGCGACATGGAGCAGGCGCGGCGGGCCGTCGGGTCGGCGGGCCGCGAGCCGATCGACGAGGTCTACCAGCTCGCCGCCGAGATGGGCGGGATGGGTTTCATCAGCACGGCCGAGTGCGAGATCATGCGGCACAGCGCCCTGATGAACCTGCACCTCCCCCAGGCCGCGGTGGACGCGGGGGTGGCGCGGTACTTTTTGTCCTCCTCGGTGTGCGTCTACCGCGACATGGCGGTCGGCGAGCCGGAGCTCCACGAGGACGACGCCTATCCCGCCCAGCCCGACAACGAGTACGGCTGGGAGAAGCTCTTCGCCGAGCGGGTGCTGCAGACGTACGGCCGGCGCCACGGACTGACGGTCCGGATCGCGCGCTTCCAGAACTGCTACGGGCCAGAGGGGACCTGGACGGGAGGGCGGGAGAAGGCGCCGGCGGCGATCTGCCGGAAGGTCGCCCAGGCCGAGACCGGCGGCGTGGTGGACGTGTGGGGCGACGGCAGCGCGGTCCGTTCCTACATCTACGTGGAGGACCTCGTGGACGGCATCGTCCGGCTGATGCGGTCCGATCTGGACGGTCCCGCCAACATCGGCAGCTCCGAGTACGTGACCGTGCAGCAGCTGGTCGACACCGTCATCGCCATCAGCAACAAGCGCCTGGGTATCCGCTACGTCCCCGGCCCGGTCGGCGTCCAGTCACGGAACTTCAGTCATGCGCGCATCCACGCGCTCGGCTGGCGTCCGAAGATCTCGCTCCGCGACGGCCTGCGCTCCACCTACGACTGGATCGAGCGGCAAGTGCGCGAGGCCTCGGCCGAGCCGGGAGCGCGAACCCGCCCCTGACGTCCAGCAGGCTCCCGTGTCGGGAGCCTGCCGTCTCCTCTTCAGCGTGACGATCTGGTTTCGGCGCCGTACACGAGCGTGTCGGCGTACTCCAGCGCGGACTCGTCGTCGTAGCGCTCCACGACGGGCGCCGGCAGGTGCGAGAGGTCGACGCAGCTGAGGAAGTCCCGCAGCGAGGTGCCGGTGCAGTGCGCATCGACCCGCGGCGCTCCGCGCCCGTGCTCGAGGTCACCCCGGTGCACGGTCCGGAAATCGATGCTGAAGCGGGTGACGTCGGTGGCGTTGCGAACCGTCGCGTGCAGCTGCTGTCCCGAGAACATGATGATGCCGCCCACCGGGGTCGAGACGCGCACTTCGGGCTGGAGATCGACGTCGGCGGTGAGGTGAGGCTGCACCCGCGTGTCGGTGCCGATCTGCTGGGCGGCCGCCGCGCGGCTGTCCCGGTTCCAGCGGTAGTAGTTGTAGGTCTCCGAGCTGTTCGGCGCGGCGGCCGCGAAGTGCCGCGGGTAGAAGGCCATGCCGTTGTCGGGCTCCATCTCGTAGATCGGGAACCACCAGTTGATCTGCGCCTGGGGCGCGGAGTACCACGTGTCGCGATGCGGATGGAACGCGTAGGCGATGCCAGTGGTCAGGTAGTCGTGGGCGGTCGCCGAGCGCATCCGGGGCACGTCGAAGTACACCTGTCGCGGGTCGGCGCCGAGCTCCTCCACGAGCCTGGGAATGAGGCGCTTGCACTCCGGGTCGTGGATGAAGGCCGGCTTCACGCGCCCGAGCACGGCCGCGTACTCGGCCACCGGCAGGTGGTGCTGCGCCTTCGTGGGGTGATGCGGCGCGAAGGCGGACTCCAGGAGCTCCCGCGCGCGCGTCGTCAGCCCCACCGCCGCGGGGGTCGGGCTGAAGACGAACAGGTCACCTTGGTACAGACGAGCGCGGCGCCGGTCGTCGCTCCACTGGCTGTCGAGCAAGAGATTCATCGCGTCACCTCGGTTGTGGGCTCACCTTCCCGATGAGATCGTCGGGGACGTCGCTGTCGGTGATGGCCACGCCCTCCCAGTTGGTGTCGTCGCTCATCTCCTTGAGCTGTCGTGCCACCCGACGGCCGCCCAGGACGCAGGCGTCGCTCATGAGGTACTTCCACTCGGAGTACCGGCCGACGCGGAGCACCCCGTGCTCGTCGAGGAAGCGGTTCACGCGCCGCAGGACCTCGCGACGGTTCAGGTCGTAGATGATCTGACCGGTCGGCACCAGGTCGCACTCGGCCGAGGCGACGGCGGCCGGACTCTCGACCAGCCCCATCTCGATGAGCTCGTCGATGACCGTGGCCTTCACCTTCTGGGCATCGGGCGGCAGCGGCTTGAAGACCGAGCCGTACACCTCGACCTGGATGGCGGTCTTCCCGGGAGGCGCATTGTGCGGAGAGAAGCGCTCCATGAGGCTCAACCGGACGCTCAGCTTGTCCTCGTCGTAAATGTAGTACCAGATGTCGTTCCGGCGCCGTGGATGGTTGACGGCGACGTCGACGCGGTAGAACTGGGACGACCGCAGCAGGGACGCGGCTTCCCGGACGTCGGCCGGCGCGTCCGTCGAGCACTTGATGAGATACGGCAGCGGGATGCTCGAGACGAGCCGGCGATAGGTCAGCTCGGTCCCGTTGGCGAACCGGAGGACCTGGCGCCCGAAGTCGATCTGCTCCAGCTTCATCCCGTAGCGGATGTCGGCGCCGTCCGCGAGCTTGTGGCAGTAGGACAGGAAGCCGCCCCTCGAGGGATAGCGCGGGTAGCGATCGTTGACGTAGTAATTTCCGCCGGGCTTGGGACCCTTGGCGCCGCTGACGACGTCCTCGACGTTCGGGCGCAGCACGCGCTGGCCGATCCAGTCGATGTCGAGGTTCCGGGGCTCGCAGGTCCAGTACTTGCGGGTGTAGGCGGCCGGAAAGGTGTCGGCGAAGACCGGACCCATCGCCTGGTGGAGCCACTCCTCGTAGTTCTTGGGGCGGGAATGCTCCTTCTTGACCGTCTCCAGGAAGCTCTCGAGGCACTGGGTGCGCAGCGGCTCGGGAACCTGCCACAGGCTGGTCTGCGCGGGATGGTCGATCCAGTGACCCTGGTAGTAGTTGGTGGCCTCGACGCGGACCTCCTCGTACTCCCCGTTGACACACTCGGCGAACAGGTCCTTCACGTACTGGTTCATCGTGAACGAGATGTGCGGGCCGTCGTCCCAGGTGAACCCCTCGCGCTGTATCGAGTACAGGTGGCCGCCGTAGTGGTCCTTGGCCTCCAGGATCACGGTGCCCGCGGGATGGCCCAGGTGGTAGCTGCTGCTGAGTCCGGCGAGGCCGGCGCCCAGGATCACGGTGTCGAGATCGCGGGCCGGCGTCGAACGCGTTCCAGTCGCTGGCGTCATAGTCGGTGTGTTCCTCTCCTGATCATCGTGTGTGGCGGAACGGGCCCGCCTCTACTCGGGCTGACGGGGCCCAAGCGAAAGAGCCGGCTCGACCGCGAGCCAGCGGAGATCGTCGTCGACCCGCGCGCTGCCGAGCAGCTGCTTGATGCGGGGCAGGCGCTGCAGGCCCGGCCCGGTGAGCTGGGCGAGCGTCAGGCCGTGCCGCTGGAAGGCGGCCAGCATCTCGCGGGCGCCGCGCTCGACCGTCCAGGTCGTCTGGAAGCCCAGGCGCTCGGCGAACTTGTCGCAGCGCACGCGGTAGTTCCGCAGATCGGGGCCGACCCGGCCGGACAGCGTCACCCGGCTGCCGGGAACGACGTCCTGCACGATGCCCGCCACGTCGCGGATGCGGTAGTTCTCGGCCGTGCTGCCCACGTTGAACGCCTCGTTGTGCACGGCCTGCCGCGGGGCCTGGAGGACCGCGACGAAGGCGCGGCAGATGTCGGCGACGTGGACGAGGGGCCGCCATTGACTGCCGTCGGTCTGCAGGAGCACCTCGCGGGTTGCCACCGCGTGGCCGACCAGGTTGTTGACCACCACGTCGGTACGCAGCCGCGGCGAGAATCCGTAGGCCGTCGCGTTCCTCAAGAACGTCGGACTGAACGCGTCGTCGGCGAGGAGCCGGATGTCGCGCTCGGCCCAGATCTTCGACTCACCATACGGCGTCACCGGGTTGAACGGCGCATTCTCGTCGATCATCTCGTCGCCGGCCGACGCCCCGTACAGGCTGCAGGACGAGGAGAACACGAAGCGGGGGACGCCGGCTTGCTTGGCCAGCCGCGCCAGCCGCACGCTTCCCGCGTGATTGATGTCGTACGTGATCTGGGGACGGAGATCGCCGAGCGGATCGTTGGACAGCGCCGCCAGATGGACGACCGCCTCGAAGCCCACGAGGTCCTCGATCCCCACGTCACGGATGTCGCCGCGTATGGCCGGGGGATCCGGCTGGGCGGGTCCGTACGTGCACTCCTCGTAGAGGAAGGTATCGAGGCCGGTGACGTCGTGCCCCGCGCTGGTCAGCATGGGGGTCAGGACGCTGCCGATGTAGCCGTTGTGGCCGCTCACGAGGACTCGCACGCTATCGCTCCTTGTCGACACATGGCAGAGCGGACAGCGCGGCACACAATGGTTCGCCCCGAACGCTCATGCCAATGGTTTCGCCCCGAACGCTCATTCCAGTGCCGTCTACCAGGCCATCCCTGTGCTTCGACAGTGCTCCTGCGACTCTGGCACATATGCCGATGGACGGCAAGGCATCGGTCGGTATACGGGCTCGATACGGCGGTGCCGTGGCGACGCGTGAATAGCGGGCTCTCGGTCGCCACGGTGTATCCTGTATCCATCGTTATATTGCCAGAGTCGGAGGGGTCGCCCTACAGTCGAGATCGAGCCCGTGAGACCGACGTTGCCGCCGTACTGCGAATCCTGCCGATGACGATTCCCGTGACCCGGGCAGGGCGATACCCCAGTCGCCCGGCTGCCCAGGGGGCCAATGAGGCCCGCCGTCCGTCCGACCGGAGCGAGGGGAGTCGATGAGCGCGCCATTCTTCAGCGTCGTGATCCCGACCTACAACCGTAGCGACCTCGTCCCCTATGCGGTCGAATCGGTCCTGCGGCAGAGCTTCACGGACCTGGAAGTCCTCGTCTCCGACAACTGCTCGACGGACGACACCGCCGCGGCGATCGCCCGCATCGCCGACCCCCGTGTCCGCTACGTCAGGACCCCGGGGCACGGCCCCATCGCCTACAACTGGGAGTTCGCCCGGTCGCGGGCCAAGGGCAGCTTCGTCATTATGCTGTCCGACGACGACGCGCTGGTGCCGGATGCCCTGCGGTGCTTTGCCGAGGAATCCCGCCGTCACCGGGCCGATTTCCTCTTCTGCAAGGTGGCGGAGTACCGTGACAGCAAGTTTCCAGGGCCCGAGCGGAATACCCTGACCTGCTCCCCCTTCACCGGGGTGGTGGAGGTCGTCTCCGCGGACGACTTCATCCGGCCCCTGTACGCGTTCCACCGCCGGTTCGAGATGCATCCCAGCGCCTTCGTGTTCGGCAAGCACGTGGCCGATCAGATCGCGGCCCGCTGCCAGCGCTTCTTCCAGACCAACGGCGTCGAGTACTGTGCCTGGCCCATGGCGGCGGCGGTGGCCCGGGGGCTCGTGCACATCGACGCCCCGCTCATCGTCCTGGGCCGGACCCCGAAGTCCTGGGGCTCGAACCTGAGCCTGGTCAACCCGGGGAAGGAGCGAATCAGGGCCTTCCTCGCCGACGTCGAGCAGGAGTACCGGCACGCGCCCCTGCACAACTTCACGACCGCCAACATGTGGGCCGAAGGCGTCCTCACGGCGAAGAGCTTGCTGCCGCAGGAGCTGGGCGGCTACGAGCTCGACGAGGCGGCCTACCTGAGCTCCATGGCGAGAGAGCTCGCGCGCCGTGGCGCGCTCGGCGTGGACGTCTCCAGGGAGATGAACGATCTCGCCGAGTATCTCCGGCAGAGGCCGGCGCTGAGTACGGCGGTCGGACCCCTTCCGCGGAGCACGAGAGGGATGTGGCAGCGCCTGCGTTCCTCGATCGGCGATGCCGGCGCGCGCGACCTCCGCCGCCGCCTTCAGGGGAACAGGAAGGCCAGGAACCTCCGGCGTGGCAATGCCCGCTCGGGTTTCAGCGCGTCCGGCGCGGCATTCGGGTTCACCAACGTCCTCGAGTCGGCCCGGTTCCTCGCCCGCGTCACCTCGCCGCCGACCGCTCGTCGCGAGCCCGGCGTGCTCCGTCAGGTCGCCTCGCCCCTCCCCTGAGGGCGTCGGCCCGCGTCCGGCCGTGGCGAGCGCCGCGCGATCGCCACCGCGAGCCAGTTATCCACCAGTGCGCCAGACCACGGAGCCCTGCATCTGTAGTCGCATCCGGTACACCCCGGTTCCGCCGACGATGTAGAGGGTCCGATAGTCCTCGTCGCCCCAGGCGAGGTTCGTCGCGCGGTCGGGCGTCTTGATCGTCCCGAGCGCCTTGCCCGCGGCGGAGACCACCCAGACACCCTGTGCGCCGGCGGCGGCGTAGAGGTTGCCGGCCCGATCGACCTTCAGCCCGTCGGCCCCGATCGTGAAGAAGCTGCGACCGCCGGTCAGTGTTCCGTCTGCTCGCACGTCGTATCGCATCACGGCCGCCTTCTCCACGTCGCCGACGTACAGATGCCGCTCGTCCGGCGAGAAGGCGAGGCCGTTGGGACCCGAGAGGTCGCTGGTCAGGAGCTGGAGCCGGTCGTCCAGCCAGCGAAAGACACCGCTGTACGGCAATTCCCGGCGGGCCGCCTGTCCTCGCGGAAGCCCGAACGGAGGATCGGTGAAGTAGAGAGAGCCGTCCGATCTGTACACGAGGTCGTTGGGGCTGTTGAGACGGCGGCCCTCGTACGCGTCGGCCAGGACGGT
>Ga0075429_100005106_pt1 | contig 11288 bp, 8 predicted proteins | sample RhiMetdeltSRZDD3_FD_75295 | JGI IMG/M metagenome (GOLD analysis project Ga0075429, IMG submission 75295) | Populus rhizosphere microbial communities from Tennessee, USA - Rhizosphere MetaG P. deltoides SRZDD3 | ecosystem: Host-associated > Plants > Roots > Rhizosphere > Soil | place: USA...
CCACGGTTCCGGTGCTGGAAGAATTGGGAATCGCCGTGGACACGAGCGTCACGCCACTATGGTGGGACCGTTCGGACGGCGGTCCCGGCTTCGCGCGGGCGCCGCACCGCCCGTACCATCTCAACCGCCATGACGCCTGCCGGCCGGGCGACAGCCCCGTGCTGGAGGTCCCGATGAGCCACCTCGTGGTGGGCCGCCACGGACGTGCGACCGAGGGGCTCGTGCGCATGACGGGGCCCGCCCCCGGGATGCGCAGGCTTCTGGCCGGTCTGGGACTCAGATCGCTCCGCCCCGAGCAGCACAGCCTGGAGGAGATGCGAGAGGTGGCCGACACGATCGCGGCGCGCGATCTGCCGGTCTTCAACGTCATGTTCCATTCCAGCGTCGCGCTGCCGGGCGCCACGCCCTACGCGCGCGACCAGGAGGGCGTGGACCAGTTCTGCCGCAGGCTGGAGGGCATCCTGGAGCACATCATCACACGTCTGGACGCACGGCCACTTTCCCTCTCCGAGGTGCCCGCCTTTCTCGAATCGGCGTCGCCCATGGGCGGCCCGGCGTGAAGTTTCGTCTCGAGGAAGAGATCGACACCGCGACGATCTCCATGATCGACGCCTTGTCGGCCACGGCGCCCAACGCCCATTTCACCCAGCACCCTGCATGGGCCGGCGTGCCCGCCGAGGATCCCGCCGGCAAGTGGCTCCACTTCCTGGGCGAGGAGGCGGGCCGCGCGCGCGTGGCGGCGCTGGTGAGGGTGCGCCGAGCTCCGGGCGTCGGGTACGAGCTGGCGGATGTCTTCCGGGGCCCGATGGCCGACTCCGCCGAGGCTCTCATCGGCGGGATCACCGGGCTTCAAGAGCTTCTGGCTCCCAGAAAGCCGATGGCGATCCGCCTCGACCCGTTCTGGCGAGAGGAGGCGGACGGCAGGATCGAGACCGAGCTGGCCCGGCTCGGGTACGCCCCGATGCCCGAGCCATTCTTCGGGGCGAGGACGCTCGAAGCGGACATCGATCTCGAGCCCGAAGTGCTGATGAGCTCCTTCAGGAAGGAGACCCGCTACGACGTTCGCAAGGCGCTGAAGCTGGAGCTGGACGTGCGTGAGGATCTCGATGAAGCAGGCCTGGAGAGCTTCTCGGCGCTGTACCGCGACATGACGCGGACCAAGGGCGCCTCGCCCAGACCGGCCGGTTTCTTCGCGGCCGTCCGCGACATGTTCAGGGCCTGGCCGGCGCGTGGCTTCTTCCTGGGATCCTGGATCAAGGGCGAGCTGCTGGGCGCCATCGCCATCTTCACGATGGGCCGGCGCGCGATTTACGGCTATGGGGCTTCGAGCCAGCAGCACCCGGGAGTCCCGAAGACGCACCTGCTTCACTACGAGGCGATGCTGCGGGCCCGCGCGCGAGGGTGCGCGCTGTACGACATGGGAGGCTTCGGGGCGGGCGCGGGCGACGCCTCCGGCAGGACACCCGTGCAGAAGATCAACTTCTTCAAGAGCAGCTTCGGCGGCCGGGAGGTGCGAATCATGCCGGCCCAGGAGCGTATCCTCAAGCCGATCGCCTATCGATTGCTGCGTTCGGCCAGGAGGTTCGTGCGATGAGCGACGACGAACGGTTCCGCGGCATCAAGCTGTTGTTCGGGACGCTGGACGACCTCGGCCAGGAGCGCCGCAGAGTCTGGACGGAGTGGGTGGGCGGGCGTCTGGACGCCGCGGCCTTCGGCGACGCAATGCGGGCCAACCTGTCGCGCACGCACCAGGCCGCCGCCGACTTGGAGGCGCTTCTCGGCCCTCGATGAACGAAAGAACCCGACCGGCTGGGAGGCGCTCCCCTCCTGTCGGGTCCGAAGCTGCCCTGAACACCCCGCGTCAGATGTCGTAGACGTTCTTGACGCGAATGGTGCTCCGCTCGCGCTCCAATTCACGGCGCACCTGATCGCGGATCTGCTCCTGCTGTTCGAGGATCTCCTGGTGTAGCTTGCGCATCTCCACGCCGCGCTCGCGCATCACCTCGTGCGCCGACTCCATCGCCTTATGCGCTTCCTTCAACGCCTGCTGGACGGCCTCCTGGACAGCCTCGCGGATCTGCTGGCCGTCGACTTCGATGTTGTCGAGGCCCTCGAGGTGCATCTCCGGCAACATGAGAAAACCGCGCCGGCCCGGCAATCCACGGCGCTCCGGCCGCCGCCCGACCTTCACATCGAGACTCTTCTCGGATCCGTTGCGAATCACCTTCACGCTGACATCGTCACCCGGCTCGCGGTCCCTGAGCGCCTGGCCGATGTCGCCTGCATCTTCGATGTCCTCGTCGGCCACGCCGATGATGACATCGCCGGCGCGGATGCCCGCCTCGTCGGCCGGGGATCCCTCGACCACCCTGTTGACCAGCACGCCCCGGTCGGAGGGGGCCTTCATCGCCGAGCGAAGCTCCTCGCTCATGGGATGGATCTCCACGCCGAGGAAGTTCCGCGAGGGGCCGCCGTGGATGATCACTTCGTGATGGCGCATGCCCTCGTCACCATGGTCGCCCTCGTCACCGTGATCTCGATGGTCGTGGCGTTCACGCAGCTCGCCATGCTCGCCATGGAGGTCCTCGTCGCCCTCGGCGTCGTCGTCATCGTCATCGTAGAAGGGCTCGGGCGCGAGGAGCTTGAATTCATGACGGTTCATGGTCGGCCGTTCGCCCAGCGTCACCGTGACCGACTTTTCTTCGTCGCCGCGCTTCACGGTCACCTTGACGCGGTCTCCTGGGTTCATGCTTCTCATCGTGCGCATGATGTCGCGGGCCGAATCGATCTCCTCGCCGTCCATCGCGACGATCCTGTCGCCGCGGCGCAGGCCCGCCTCTTCCGCCGGACTGTCCTCCGACACCGAGCCAATCCGATTGCCCGTCTCGCCACCAAGGACCACGCCCAGCCAGGCCCTCCTGCCTTGGGTGGAGTCCTCCTCGTCATCCTCCCTGTCCCTTTGCGACCTTCTCGCGGAGGGCGGAGTGGGTGGCGCGGGGGGCGCCGGGGGCGCGGGAGAGGCGACGGTCGCCACGGCATGCACCGGGGCCACGGGGGCAACGTCGGCGGCATCTGACCGATTCCCCGCATGGACGGAGGTGTCGGCGGGTGACAAGGCCGCCAGAGTAAGCGCCAGCGCCGGCACAGCCATGAGCCGCGCCAGCCGCATCATCCGGTCTTTCAACACTTGCATGCTGCTACCTCCTTGGTTGACCTGCGTGGGGCATGTGGGGCCATGTAGGGCCACTCGGGCGACGCGGGGGGCCGGATGCGTTTCCGCGGGCCTTCTGACCGCTTCAACGCGCAATCCGGGCCCAGGGATTCGAATAATTTGTCCGTTCAAGGACTCTTCGGGAAAGGCCGGACGGTTCTGTGGTAATCTCGACGTCTGCCGAAGACCTTCCTGTCGAGAGAGCCGTGTCGGGGACCGAACTGCCCAGGGAGTCAACCGCTCGGTGGGATCAATTCCTCGCCGACCATGCCGACGTGGTTTTCCGCGTTATCCGCCTGTTCGCAGACACATACGATGAGCGCATGGACCTGTTTCTCTTCGTCTGCGAGCGGCTCCGGGAAGGTGACATGAAGCGCATCCGATCCTTCCAGCACAGGCCTGAGACCCCGTGCCTCTTTTCCACCTATCTCTCCGTGGTCATCAAGAACCTGGCGGTCGATTTCCTGCGCTCCAGGGAGGGTCGGTACCGCCCCTTCCGGAGCGTCAGCGGGCTGGAGCCGGCGGATCAGCTGCTGTTCGAATACCACGTGCGCGACGGCCGCCCGCTCGAGGAGTCCAGGTCGTTGCTCCGATCGCGCCATGGCATCCAGATGAGCGCGGGCGAGGCTTCCGACCGCGCGGGGCGCGTGGGGGCGGCGCTGTCACCGAGCCAGAGGTGGCGGCTGGTGTCCCGGCTCCTCGAGCGTCGGCGGCCCATGACGATCGACCCGGTGTCGGAGGTCGCGCTCGGCCGCGGCGACCGGGGGGCGGAGGCGCGCCCCGTACAGCTGGCCGGCGGAGGCAACGACCCCGAGGGACCCATCAGGTCGCGCGAGGCTGAGCGGGCGCTTCGCGAGACGCTCGCCGCTCTCGGCCCGCGCCAACGGCTGGCGCTCACATTGAGATTTCGGGACGGGCTGCCCACAACCGAAGTGGCCGGTATCATGGATGTCACGCCGGCGGAGGCCGAGCGTCTCTGCAAGGAAGGCGTCGAGTCGCTGCGCCAGAAGCTCCGGCGCATGAACGTCGATCGGCCCGACCTGGAGCTCTCCGGCCTGGGATCCCTCTGGCCTCCACGGCAGGAGCGACGCGGTGCCTGAAACATCGCCCGACATGACACACCCCGAGGACCAGGTGGCCGCGTCCTACCTGGATGGCTCGCTGCCGGCCGCCGCCCGCGACCGCTACGAGGCGCACCTGGCGGCCTGCGAGGAATGCCGGGCGGGCATCGCCCTGCTGGCGGCCGCCGCCACTCTCGAGGCGGATCCTGAGGCCGAGTCGGTCCCTCCCGAGTTCGTCGCGCGTGCCCGGCAGGCACGCCAGCCGCTTGGGGCCCTCTCGTCGAGGGGCCGCGGCGGCCTGGCGGCAGCCGCCGCGCTGGTTGCCGCCTTCGTGGGCCTGGCTGCCATGATGTTCGTGATTCTTCCGCGCAGCGAGCCGAGCAAGCCGCCAGTGGGGGGCGAGGTGTACCGCGGCGAGAACGATTCCCCCTTCGGCGAGCTTCGGCCCCTTGCGGGCTCGGTGGTGCCGGCGGACGCTCTGGTCTTCTACTGGACGCCGGTGCCGACCGCCGACAGATACGTGGTGAGCGTCGCAAACGCCAGCGGCGCGACGCTCGCGGCGATCGAAGCGCCCGGCAGCGCCTCCTCGGTGGTCTGGCCATCGGCCCTCGAGCCGCCGGCAGGAGGCCGTTTCACCTGGAGGATCAAGGCGCTCGCGCTGGATCGCCTGGTGGCCGAGAGCAAGCCGATCCCGTTCGAGGTGCGTTGATGCGCCGAACACTTCGCCTGCTGGCGGCTGCCTGTCTTTCGGTGCTGGCGGCACCCCTTCAGGCCGGCGAGCAGGATGCCGCCGCTCTCATCGAAAAGGCTCGAGCGGCGGGAGCGAACGGAGACACGCGCGCCCTGGTCCAACTGGCCGCGGCCGACCCCACGGCCACCGCCAGCGCGGTGGAAAAGCTCCTCTCGTCGTTCGAGGCCCCGTCGGCAACGCTCGCGGCTGCGCTGGCGCGCGCCTACCAGCAGGCCTGGCAGGATGACACCTTGAACGACAGGGTCGCGCTCTACGCCTCATGGACGAGCCAGCAACGGACCTTGCGCGAGGAGGCGATGCAGCTGAACCTCGCGGCCAAGACCGCCTCGGACGAGGGCCGGCAGCATGAGGCCCTCGCCGACTACGAGAAGGCCCTTCTCATCTTCAGGCAGCTTGGCGACCGTCGCATGGAGGGCCGCTGCCTGCTGAACATGTCAGGTGCCGAGGCGCTGCTCGGGGAAAGCCAGAGCGCGCTGTCGCGCCTCGCGCAGGCGTCCGAGGTGGCCGATCGTTGCCGCGATCAGGTCGCGCAGGTGGCCATCGCCATCAACCGCGGCTACGCGCTCGAGGACCTGGGGGACTTCGAGACCGAGCGGACCGTGCTGACGGAAGGTCTCGCGATCGCCCGGGCGATTGACGATCGATCGGGCGAAGGGATGCTCCTGACCAGCCTCACGAGCCTGTCGTTGAACCTCTCACGGCTCGATGACGCCGAAGCTTATGCGAAGGAATCGCTGCGTCTCGGCGACGAGCTGGGCGATGCCGGGATCTCCTGGGCCGCATGGACCAACCTCTCCAGCCTGCACGAAAGCCGAAATCAGCTTGCCCGCTCCGAGCAGGACGCCCGCCAGGCCCTTCAAGCCGCGCGGCAGGGCCGCCTTCCCGTGGAAGAGGCCAGCGCGGCCTTCAACCTCGCCAACCGCTCGCTGAAACGGGGAGCCTTCGCTCAGGCGCGGGAGTGGCTCGCCGCCGCGCGCAGCGCGATTGCGCCGACGGACGCGGCCAACATCAAGGGGAAGATCGAGGTGGCCGAGGCGGCCATCCTGATCCTCGAGGGACGCTACCAGGAGACGCTGCCCTTCCTGAACATCGCGCAGCAACGATTCGGCGACCTCGATGTGCCGGCTATCGAGGCGGAGTTCGACGGCATCCGAGCCCACGCCACCTATTACCTTGGCGACTACGACGGCGCCATATCGTGGGCCCGCCGGGCGCTGGCGGCGGCTGTCCGTGCGTCGCGCGCCGACATCGAAGCCAATTGCCGCGAGAGCCTGAGCAGGATTCTCTGGGTTCTGGGCGACACCGCGGCGGCACTCGAGGAAAAGGAGTCGGCTCGGAGGATCTACGCGGAGCGCGGCGCGACGGAGGACGTCGCCAGGATGCTGGCGTCGATCGGCTCGCTGAAGATGAGCGCGGGCGATCGCGCCGGGGCCAGGTCCTCGCTGGAGCAGGCGCTCGAGCTGGTGCAGGGGGCCGACGCGGGCCCGCAGCGCGCCAACGTGCAGGCGCAGCTGGCCGACCTCGAGCTGACCTCCGCGCCGGATCGGAGGACCCGCGGCCTGGAGCTCCTGCGCGAGGCGACGCGGTTCTACCAGGGGACCGAGGACCTGCAGGGAGTCTCGTTGACAGGGTTGATCATGGCGGAAGATGCGCTGAAGGCCGGCGACCTGGCGACCGCGCGCGGCGCCCTCGCGATGATACGCCGGGTCGCTCACGGCCGTCCCAACACGGAGTTCGATTGGCAGACCACCTACTACGAAGGACGCGTGCAGCAGGCCAGCGGCGACCTGAAGGCGGCGCGCGATTCCTACCGGCGCTCGATTGAGGCGGTGGAGTGGCTGCGCGGCGGCGTGACGCCGGTCTCGTGGCGCGCGGCCATCCTCGAGGATCGGATCGCACCCTACCGCGCCATGGTGCGGCTGCTGGGCGACCTGGGTCAGGTGGATCAGTCGTGGCAGGTGGCGCGATCCGCCAAGGCGCGCACCTTCGTGGAGAGGCTGCAGCTGCCGGACTTCGACGACGCCTACGCTTCACGGCGCGAGACATCCGCCACCGCCAGCATGCGGCCGGGTCCCACGATGCCCTCGTCGCGGCTGAGATCCTTTCTCGCGCAAGGCGAAGCGCTCGTGGATTTCTTCGCCCACGATCAGGACCTGATGGTCTTCGTCGTCACGCACGATCGCGCGGTGGTGCGGAGGCTCAAGCTGGAAGCGTCGTTGCTGGAGAGCATCCGGTATCCCGGACTGCCCGGCGCCGCTCAGGCGACCGTCACCGAAGGCTGGCGAAGCTCGGCGCAGCGTCTCGGCTGGAGCTTGTTTGCTCCGATCGCGCGCGAAATCGCCGGAGCCCGGCATCTTCTCATCGTCCCAGGCGGCCCGCTCAACGGCATCCCGTTTGCCGCCCTCGAGGTGGACGGCCAGCCTCTCGTCGAGACGCGCGTCGTCTCGATCCTGCCCGCGGCGGAATCGCTGCTCTCGCGACGCAGACCGCAGAGCCCCTTCGGGCATCGCGCGATCCTGGCGATGGGCGACCCGGTGCCGCCCGACGCCTCGGGCCGGCTGCCCGGCGCCGGCGAGGAGGCCCGCACGATCGCCAGCCTGGCTCTGGGCGCCGGGGCACGCGCGGAGACATTAATAGGAGAGGCGGCGCGCGAGGCGGATCTGCGCACGCGCGCCCCCGCATTCGACCGGATCCACCTTGCGGCCCACGGACGGATCGATCGGCTCGCGCCCGGCAAGTCCTACATCGCGCTGTCGGCCGGGGCGGGCCAGGACGGCCGTCTCGAGGCCTCGGAGATCTCGGCGATGAACCTGGACGCGTCCCTGGTCGTGCTGAGCGGGTGCGGCACGGCGATCGAAGGCGGGCTCGCGAGCGAGCCCGCTCCCGGCGAAGAGAGAATCGGTCTCGCGCGGGCGTTCCTGTCGGCGGGCGCCGGCAACGTCCTGGCCGATCTCTGGGAGATGGAGGACCGCGCATCGCTCGCCATCATGCCTGCCCTCTACCCGCGGCTCGACGGCAGCACTCCGGCCGAGGCGCTCGCACGCCTGCAGCGGGATCTCATCGCCGGCCGGATTCGGGACGCCTCGGGCCGCGCGCTCGATCATCCTTTCTACTGGGCCGGGCTGGTGGCCTACGGGGCCGGCAGGAGGTGATGCCCGCGCCCCAAGCCTCTCCGCGTTCGCGTGCACGTTGTGGCATGCCATCTTGCAGTGGGCTTGGGGTGATCGATGCCGACCTTCCCCTGGCCGATCACGGCGCCGTGGTATCCGGACGCCCGCTTCCACCGCCCCATGAAGCGGCCGATTAATTCACACCCATCGGGGGCGTTTTCCTCTAGAATTGAGGCTCTCCTCCGTTCTTGCTAGGAGGGCCACATGAAGGTCTTTGCCGGCGTCGTGACTCTTGGCGTGCTTGTCATCCTGACCAAGTCCGCGGCCATTCCAACTCCCTTGCTGGCCGCCTATCCACCGCCGATCCCACCAAGCTGTCCGCGCTTTCCCGCCCTGAATGTCCCCGGCACATTGTGCGAAGACTTCGATTCCGAACGCAATGGCCAACCCGGGTTTCAGTTCACACGGCTTCCCATCGGGATCGATCCAAACGATTCGATGCGGGCGATTGGCGACCCGAACGACGACTTGCTCGGCTACACACAGACCACCGACGTGTCACCCGCCGGCACCGCCGGCCGCGTCTGCTCGAACCTGCGCGGCCTGGGGCGTCCCGGGTGCGATGGCCCCGTCTCAGAGGAGAACGACTGGCATCTGCACTCTCCCCATGAAGGACCGGGAGAAGGTTACGACCCACCGGGCCGGCCCGGCATCGGCGCACCCGATGGGGGCAGGGCGCACAGCGGATTCAGGTCGATGCACTGGGGGCGGCATGTGGACTTCTCCGATCCGGCGACCGGCCAGGGCACGACGGTCAGATTCCGTCAGGTCTCCGCTTTCGTACTCGACTCTCAGGGCGATCCCAATGTGCCGGGTATCGCTCTCGGTCCGTCTTCCACGCTCGAATTCTGGCATTTGATCCGCATGTTGGACATTCCCTCTCAAGGCTGCGACCCATTCGGTTGCTCCGACTTCGGCGCCTTCGGCGGAGGCCAAGTTCAGCTGAGCTTGCTCGGAGCGGACGGAAGGTTCGAGAGGTGGCGTCGCATAGAAGGGAGCTTCAACCAATACAGCAGTACGATGCAGTTCACTCTCGCAATCTGCGAGTTCGATCCCGACGACGACAGCCTGCCGCCGGCCGACGACACGATGTGCACGCGGTACATGACCCAATGGTCCGTCATGGGCGACGCCGTTGGCACCGATGCCACCTGCACGGTCGACACCGACGGCACCGATCCAGCGTACAAGGATTGCGGGCGGATACTCTCGTGCAGTGGCGGGCCCGGGTGCGCTGAGAACGGCTCGATCGGGACCGGAGTATGGGTACGCTCTGCCTTCGACCTGTCGCCCTTCGCGGGGCGGCTCGCCCGCCTGCGCTGGATCGGGATGATGGGCGGCGGCTGGTCTTTCGGGACTTCCCGGTCGGCGCTCGAGCCGAGTCCTGGCATGCCCGTCTATCAGTACGGCCCGATTGACGATGGGTGGTTCCTCGACGACATCCTGCTGACCGACGTGAGGCAGGCGCCGGTTTCCTGCACGACCGACGATGATGGCGATGGCGTGCCGATCTGCATGGACTGCAATGACGCCAATCCACTGATCTGGGAGATTCCCGGCGAGGCGACGGATTTGACCTTTCAGGCGGACGGCCGGACTCTGACCTGGAGCGCGCCCGCCGAGCCGGGAGGTGTTTCCCTCGTCTACGACACCTTCATGGCATCGGACCCCTCCAGCTATGACGCCTCTGCCTTCGGGCTTTGCCTCGAACGCAATGGCGGAGATCTGACCAGCAGTCACACAGCCACGCCCCCCGCAGGCAAGGCCTTCTACTACCTGGTGCGTCCCGAGAATGCCTGCCCCTATGGCATGGCACCCCTTGGCACCGATTCGGCCGGCAAATCGAGGAGCGCCTTGAACTGCAATTGAGTCAGTGCCTCGGCGGCTGCTCGAAAAAAGGGCCCGCACATGACTCATGTAGTCGGCCGCGCTCGGCCGATTCTGGGCCACAGGCGTCGATGCCCCCGCACTGGCAAGTGAGCTCAGCCGCATCGCAATGAACACTCGACTTCCGGAGCGGTTCCTGGCGCGAGGCGAGAGGACATCCTTCGGCTATGCTGGAGCGAAACAGGGCTGGACTGAACGACGTGCGCGACTTCCTGCGGCACAAGTCGATGGCGATGACCTTACGCTACGCGCACCTGGTGGAGAACAGACGGAAGGACACGGCCCGATTACTGGATCAACTCGGCGCCGCTTCGAACGTGGGCACCGGAACGGCCACCAGTTCAGGCGATAGCCGGTAAGTCTGGCGTCCCCAAGGGGATTTGAACCCCTGTTGCAGCCTTGAAAGGGCTGAGTCCTAGGCCAGACTAGACGATGGGGACGCGGCTCAGGATTGAAGGCGCGGTAGATTACACCAATCGTTACCCCCCCTCAAGTGTCGCCGCCGGTTGCCTCTGTCGGTCATTCCCGTATATATTCCACGCCCTGCCATCACGACCGTCGCGACCAGACCCACATAGGGGCACGCGTTGCACGATTTCGACGTTGCGATCATCGGGGGCGGGCCTGCTGGCCTGACCGCCGCGTACGAAGCCTGCAAGGCCGGTCTGCGCCCCCTCGTGCTCGAGCGCAGCCAGGTGATGGGCGGCATCGCGCAGACGGTGAACTACAAGGGCTACCGCTTCGACATCGGCGGCCACCGGTTCTTCACCAAGGTCAAGCGCGTGAACGACCTGTGGCTGGAGATCCTCGGCGACCAGTTTCTCTGGCGCCCGCGCATGTCGCGCATCTATTACAACGAGAAGTTCTTCGCCTACCCGCTCAAGCCGATCGACGCTTTTCTGAAGCTCGGCCCGATCGAGTCCTTCGCCTGCGTGGCCAGCCTGGCGGCGGCCAGGGTCCGCCCTCGCAAGGACGAGACGCGCTTCGACTCCTGGGTCATCAACCGGTTCGGCCAGCGGCTGTTCGACACCTTCTTCCGCTCCTATACGGAAAAGGTCTGGGGCGTGCCGTGCGGGGAGATCAAGGCCGAGTGGGCGGCCCAGCGCATCAAGTCTCTTTCGCTCACCGGCGCCATCATGAACGCTTTCTTCAAGTCGGGAGATCACACCTCGCTGATCGAGCGCTTCCAGTATCCCAGGCTGAGTCCG
>Ga0075429_100005108_pt1 | contig 11288 bp, 13 predicted proteins | sample RhiMetdeltSRZDD3_FD_75295 | JGI IMG/M metagenome (GOLD analysis project Ga0075429, IMG submission 75295) | Populus rhizosphere microbial communities from Tennessee, USA - Rhizosphere MetaG P. deltoides SRZDD3 | ecosystem: Host-associated > Plants > Roots > Rhizosphere > Soil | place: USA...
ATATGTCGCCATCCATGCGAAACAGTGCGCTCCCAACTGTATCGTGCGTCCAATAGAAAAGTTCCCATAGCGAGCGCTGGGTTGTGGTTGCCACAGCCAGCAACTCTGATCGTCAGAGGTTTTCAATACTTTCGACCAAAAACGGGTAAGTATCGCATCCGTGATATGCATAGTCCTCCTTATGGAGAAATTATAGCATAATGTCTTGTACTGTTAAACTCTCAAAACTAGGAATATAGCTATGGGATTCACGAACAGAGGCGCTTTTCTCGCGTTTGACGCCTATTTTGCGAACCAAACGGAGCCCGCAAACTTTTTTGTGGCGTTGTTTACGTCAGCAACGACACCAACCGTTGACACCAACACGTTATCCCAGTTGACTCAGGTCGCTACAGGCAATGGCTATGTTGACGGTGGTATTTCCGTTGCCCGTGATACTACGGATTGGGATAGTCGTGTGGAAGACGACACGGACGATCGCGCCGAGTTCCAAATAAAAGATCTTGTGTTCACTGCCAGCGGTGGGCCGATCCCCGCGTCAGGAAACGGCGCCCGCTGGGCAGCGTTGACGACAGATGAAGTCACAGTTGCCAATAGGCAAATTATAGCATTTTTTGATCTAGTATCAGATAGAACAGTATCTAGCGGACAGACGCTCACCCTGCAGAATTTAGAGGTACAGGGAGATACGGTTCCTTAAGATCTATATTTTAGTGTAGATTGTCGCATATTATTTATGGGAAGAAAAGGATGGCCTATGCTGACAGAGACCGATGTCCTTGCCCTTGTCCACAAGACGCCGGACGATCCCCGCTGTGCGTATGCGGTCGATCCCGAGGCGATGTATCTGGCGATGGCCGACCATATTCAGGCCGGGCTCGCGTCCGGTGCGTGGAGCCGGGACGATCACCGGGCGGGGTATATCGCCCAGGCGACGGCGTTGCCCGCAGAGGCCTGGGACCTCATGCTGCAACCCTATGACGAAGTGCAGCATGCCGAGAATCGCGTGCTGCGGGCGACCGCCATGCGCATCGCCCGGAAGTGGTTCCAGGAATTGCTGCATGAGGCGATTGGCGGGGATGGCGTGTTTTTGTCCTTGCGCATCCTGCGCAATCCGGCGTATCGAACACGACCCTAGGAGCGTCCTGCGATGCCTGCACCTGGCTTGCTGATTGCCTTCTATCGCTGGCGTGGCGCGACCGCGGAGCCCACCCGCCCCGTGCGTTTCCTCGTGCGCCATGATACGCGCGTGGTGCCCCGTGCACAGTTGCACAACGAGTACGGCGTAGCCATCCCCTTGACTGGGCTCACCGTGCGCTATACCCTGAAAGACAGCGCCACGGGTGGCGTCGTGAAGGTGGGCCGGGCGACGGCGAGCCTCGAAGACCAGGCTGCGTATCCAGGGATGTGCTTCTACCAAGTGCTGGCGGCCGATGTCGACACGGCGGGCACGTTTTACGAAGAGTGGGAAGTGGACTACGGCGGGGGCAGCAAAGAGACGTTCCCGGCGAATGCCACGCCGCAGACGGTGACGATTGTCGGTGATCAGGATAACACGTAATGCCAGCACGAGTGTTCAAGCGTCATGATACCAAGGTCACGCCGCGCGTGCGGCTTCTCAACGAAGCAGGCCAACCCATTGTGCTTACCGGGTTGACAGTGCGGTACAGTCTGCGGGCACTCGGAGCGACCACGTTAAAAGTTGATCGCCAGTCCACAATACTGACGGATCAACTTGTGACGCCAGGGGAAGTGTTCTATCAGTTTGTAGCGGCCGATGTCGATACCGCAGGGCTCTACGAGGAAGAATGGGAAGTGGATTATGGGGGTGGGGTCACAGAGAGCTTTCCGGTACACGGGCAGCAGATTGTGCAGATTGTGGCCGATATTGATAATACGTAGATCAATAGTAAGGTGAGGATGTGTGGCGAATGCGTTAGACAACCCCTATGGGCTCGAAGATAAGCAATGGCGCTTCGTGCAAGAGTATTTGACTGATTTCAACGGGAGCCGTGCGTATCGAGAAGCTGGTTACAAAGCACGGGGGAATGCCGCAGAGGCTGCCGCTTGGCGGTTGTTAAGAAATGCTAAGGTGCAAGTTGCGCTCAAAGCTGAGGCGGAGAAACTCCTTGATCGCTATGCCGTCACGCCAGAGAAGGTCGTCAGGGAGTATGCTCGGCTTGGGTTTTCTGATGCGCGTCATTATGCCGATTGGGACGCGGACGGCGTGATATTAAAGGCGTCAACAGAACTCAGTGACGATGCCGCAGCCGCTATTGCTGAGATTAGTGAGGAACAACGCACCTTTGGAGAATCGACGGTGCGCAACCTCAAGCTCAAATTGCATTCGAAGGTGGATGGATTGAACGGTCTTGCCAAGTACCTCGATCTCTTTGGCGAGAGTAAAGCCTTCAGCGAATTAGGGCAGGGGCTTGCCTCGCTCGTGTCGCAAGTGAGAAAGCCAGATGCTAGCGCTTAGTGCCTACAAACTCGCCTATGAGCGTCAAAAAGCGGCCTATCTTGAGCTGCGACATGTCTGGCGTGATAGCCCTCTGTTGTATGTGCGCCAGCGCTTTGGCCTAGAGCCGACCGACCAACAAGCGCAAATCCTTGAGGGGATTTTACCCTATGGCGCAAAGGTGTCCGTCCGCTCGGGACATGGCATCGGCAAAAGTGCTGTTGCGGCATACATCGTCTGCTGGTTCCTGGAAACCTTCGACTTTGCGAAGGTCCCTTGCACGGCGCCGACCGCACATCAATTGCGCGATATTCTTTGGGGTGAATTGGCGAAGTGCCGACGCAAAGCGGACGCGCTCTCGCAAGAACGCGGGGATCATCCCCGCTTCTGGATCTCTAAACTCTTTAAGCTGACCCAGGACCGTCTCTATGATCTGGCGGCGCAGGAATGGGCCGCCACGGCGCGCACGGCCCGGAAAGAGAATCCTGAGGCGCTTCAGGGCTTCCATGCCGACAATCTCTTATTTGTGATTGATGAGGCGTCGGGCGTAGTCGAAGAAGTTTTCGAAGCCGCAGAAGGTGCGCTCTCGACACCTGGAGCACGAGTGTTGATGCTCGGCAACCCGACGCGCACGAGTGGCACCTTTCATGCCTCCCACAACCAGAGCCGTGGTGACTACACGCCATTGCATTTCCATTCCCAGGATTCCCCGCTTGTGGACCCTGGCTATCGTGCGCGCCTTGTCCGTAAATGGGGTGAGAATAGTAACGTTGTGCGTGTCCGCGCTGATGGCGAGTTTCCCAAACAAGAAGACGATATCCTCATTTCCCTCGAGCTGACGGAGCCCTGTACCGCACGCGAACCGGTCCCCGGCGAAGGTAAGCGCAAGCTCGGGGTCGATGTCGCGCGCTTCGGCTCTGATCGTATCACGTTAGTGCTCCGTCAAGGGCGTGTGGTCGATCACATCAAGATCTATGCGAAACAGGACACGATGCAGACGGTGGGCTGCGTTATCGCCGTCCTGGAGGCCTGGCAGGTGCAGGAAATCGATGTCGATGTCATCGGCATGGGGTCGGGCGTATATGATCGACTGGTCGAGGTGATGACGGAGCGACGGTGGCAAGGGCGCTATACCTGTGACGTCGTAGCCGTCAATGTGTCGCATGATCCCCCAGAGCAACCGATCAAGGGCGAGCCGCGAGCACGGCTTTTGCGAGACTACCTGTGGCTCGAGATGGCGCGCTGGTTGCGCGAAGAGGCACCCGTCTTCTGCGCTGAGGACCGCCAAGCCTGTGAGGATTTAGCCGGTGAACTCGCGAGCGTCCGCTATACGATCGATAGCGATGGCCGGATTGTGGTCGAAGACAAAGAGTCACTGAAGAAACCGAACAGACTCGGACGCTCGCCAGACTTGGCGGATGGTCTTGGCTGTACGTTTGCACCACCCGAGGAGGCGGCAAAGCGCGCGGGCGCTTGGGGGAGACGCTAGATGCTGGACATTCTGCAATGGATGTGGGCTAGCAACTGGCGGATTGCCTATGCCACCATGCTCTGGCTTGTGACGCTCGCCTGCCTCGTGGAGGCGCTCAGGAGACGCTAGATGACAGTGCATACCAACGGGACCACAAACGGGACGCCCCCTGGTCGCGTCCGACAGTTTGGCGTGCGGGCCTTCTCGGCACTGGTCGACCGCTTCAGCCTGGTCAACCGCATTGGCAGCACCTTTGACCATCGGCGCCAGATGCACGAGATTCTGGGCTATAAGCGGGTGCTCGACTATCGCGACTTCAAGGCCGCGTTTCTCCGGCAGGACATTGCGCAACGGCTCGTCAAGATCTATCCCGAAGCGACCTGGGCACAACCGCCGACCATCTACGAAGATGACGAGACCGACACGGACACGCCCTTTGAGGTGGCCTGGGAGACGCTGGCGACGCGCCTGCAGGTCTACGCCACCCTGGCCCGGAGCGACCTGTTGGCGAATCTGGGGCAGTACGCCGTGTTGCTCATTGGCTTGCGCGGGCAGAGTGATCTGCGCAACCCGGCGCGCGCGGTGCGGAGCGCGGACGATGTGCTCTACCTGGAGCCCTACAGTGAAGAGTGGGCCAGTATTCACCAACTCGACGGCGACCCGGGCTCGCCCACGTTTGGCAAGCCGCTCACCTACCGGATCAATTTCAACCGGAGTGGTCGCGAAGGTGTCCTGGGGGGGATCACGCATGCACTGGTCTCTGCGGGCACCGCGGTGGTCCATGCCAGTCGGGTGATTCACCTTGCCGCCGATGATCTGCTCGATGATACCGTCTTTGGGATTCCCTGGCTGGAGCCGCTCTATGATGTACTCACCGATTTCTTTAAGACGCGTGGCGGGTGGGCGGAGATGGCCTGGCGGGATGGCAAGCGGCGCATTGCCCTGGAGTTACAGGATGGCTACCGGCTCGAGCCAGACGATGAGACCGCCCTCACTGAAGAAGTCGAAGAGTACGTCCATGACTTTAAGGACTTTTTGCGCCTCAAGGGCGTGACGGCGAAAGACATGAGCGGCACCATTCCGGATCTCTCCCCGCTGTCGTCGCTGCTGATTGATGTGTGCTGCGCCGTGCGTGGGGTGCCCAAGCGGATTCTCATGGGCTCAGAGCGTGGCGAGTTGGCCAGTTCCCAGGATGAGCGCGCCTGGAAAGAAAAAGTCAGTCGCCGGCAGCAACTCGTGGCGACGCCGCGGCATCTCTGCCCACTGATTGATCGGCTCTTACTGCTGCGGGCCTTGCCCACCCCTTTGAAGCCGTACTGTGTGGAGTGGGATAATCTGCTGGCCCTCAGCGAGCAGGAACAGGCGGACATCGCGCTGAAGAGGTCCCAGGCGATTGCCGCCTATGCGGGGCCGGGCTTTGCCTCACAGGCGGTGCCCGAGCCGGAATGGCGCGAACAGATTATGGGGCTCCCGCCGTATCCCGATGTGGAACCGCTGGACCTGGTGCCGCGGGATGAGGGGGAGCAGGAGCCGGAGGAGCCACGCGTAGAGGAGGAAGAGACGGATGCACACAGCTAGGGATGTTTGAGAAAGGATCATTGATGACCAAGACCTTACTTGTCAGCGCCCTGTGTATTGAGCCAGGGTATACGAAAGTGTTCCTGCCCGACGTGACTGACCTTTGGACGGGGGAATCGCTCGCGAGACAGCTGGCGGTGCTCGGGATTGATACGTCGCAGCCCTATAGTCAACTCGACATCCCGGGACAGTGTGCGCATGTCTATTGTCAGCCACCGTGGGTGGCTCCAGGCAAGCCGCCAGCGGATGGAGGGAAGTAGCGGGATGCCGAGTGTTGCGACAAAGAAAGCCACAGGCCTCGATCTCCGCTTCCAGTCCTTTGGCCAGTGGTGCGTGCTTGGAAAGGGGAAAAAGACCGCGCACGGGCAATTCTGGATCTGTCAATGCCAGGGCGGCTGTCAACCAAGCACACAGGCGCAGATTCATGAGGCGGCGCTGGTGGAGGGGCGGGCACAGAGTTGCGGGTGTGATAGGAAGCCGAGGAGAATACTAAATTTTACTGGATTACAGTTTACGAATTGGCTTGTTTTATCCTACATAGCAAATGATAAACGGAAAGCAACATATTTTCTTTGTCAATGTCTCTGTGGCACAAAAAAAGAAGTAGCGTCAAATTCTTTAAAAACTGGCGACTCTAACGGATGTAAAGCATGCCAGAATAATAATATAAAAAGAATAAAGAAAAATAATTGGTATGGCAATTTATTTACTATGAAAGATTTAGGGAATGGCCTGTGGCATTGCAGATGTATTTGCGGCGTAGAAAAGAAAAAAGTGCGTGCTGAGCATTTAGCAAGTGGGCGTACGAAATCTTGTGGCTGTCGCCAATCTATCCCTGTGCTCGGTAGAATATTTGGGCGTCTATCTGTTTTAAGCCTTGGGGGAGCGTTGAAATATGGGCATCGCGCTGTGCGATATCAATGCTCATGCGGCAATATTGTAGAAGTAGGCCGTGCATCTATGATTGCCGGAGATACAAAGTCATGCGGGTGCTTAATGCGCGAGCAATCGGCCAATACGTTACAGAAGTACAACAAAAGTAGACGCCAATGGACACAAAATAACACCGCCTTCTGGCAGCAATTCGCCACGCCCGCCCTCGCCACCCTGGAGGGCGCCTAGATGCCCCTCGCCCTGGTCACCCACGCCGAACGCCTCCCCCAGCGTCGCTTTACGGACACGCCCTCGCGCGTCGACGCCTGGCAGCTGCTCCACCGCGAAGCCGACCGTCTCTACCCTGAGCTCAGAACGGTGTGGCTTACATTGTTCCAGGATATGCAGGCGAGTGTGGACACCGACGCCTTGCGCTCGGCCGTTGAGCGCGGCAACTTCCTGGAGGCGCAGAACCTGCTGTACACGCGCTGGCAACAGGTGGGCGACCAGGCCGCACGGCAGGCCCTCCCGACCTTGCTCCGAGAAACGGTCCAGCGGGCTGCCGAGGCGATGATCCCGGCGACGGCGGAGGCGCTGGGCGTGGCAACGCTGGAGGTCTCGTTTAACGTGGTCGTCCCTGAGACGCTGCAACTCATCGAACAATACGCCGGGCAACAGATTGTGGGCATCAGTCAGACGACACTCAGCAATGTGCGCCAGGTACTGCGGCGCGGCTTCAGCGAGGGGCGGACGCTGACGCAGCTGATGGCGGACCTGGAAGGCTTCGTGGGCCTGACGCCACGCCAGACCGAGGCGATTGAGGGACTACGGACACGCCTCACTGAGCAAGGCATTGCGCCACGACGCGTGCAGCAGCAGGTGGACCAGGCGGCACGACGGGCGTTGCAGCTGCGGGTGGAGTCGATCGCGCGTACAGAAAGCATAAGTGCCTCGATGCTCGGACAAGAAATCCTGTGGCGCGAAGCCGCACAGCAAGGGCTCTTGGATACCGAGCGCTTTCGTAGGCTCTGGATTGTCACCCCAGACGATAGATTATGTAGAACTATATGTGCACCTATCCCGAGCAGGAATAGCGAGGGGAGGCGGTTAGATGAGCCGTTCGACACGCCCATTGGGCAAATTCAGCGGCCGCCAGCGCATCCCATGTGTCGATGCGCGCTGTCATCGACGGTAGTCTGAGGTATACTTACTCTCTGTGCATATCATCATTGCTCACAGAGGGGAGACGGTATGTGGACCATCATTGTAGCACTCATTCTTACGCTCAGCATCATGGCGAGTGCCGAGCCTGTGGACACGAGACAGTACGGATTTGTGAAGCCCGGCATGGGGGCTACTGAAGTGCAAGAGCGGCTCGGGCGACCGGACAAGATCATCCCCGAGTCAACGCGCTTGCGGCCCGTGCACGGACCCTATGGTCGCGAGCTCAAAGAAGTGGTGACCGAAGTCTGGTACTACGCGGGAGATGGCCAAGTCATGCACACATATATCAAATTAGAAAATGGCGTGGTCATCGCCAAGGACAAAGTGCAGTCCGGCGCCCCGCGCTGGTGAAAGGATGCGACGGTGATCTTCCCCTTCTCCAAGAGACCCGGCATCAAGGAAGCCGTGGGAGCCCTGGAGTCTCTTGCCAGGGCGCTCGGAGCCGCGACAGAGGCAGCGCAGGACTTTCAGCGCGCATGGGCAGCGCAGGCATCAGCAGCACCAGTTCAGAGGGCGTGGCCGACACGACGCACGAAGAAAGGGCGCAGATGAGCCTGCACCCACTCCCTCGCGATCTCTGGCGTGCCTTGTGTGCGTTTCTTGACGCCCATGAAAATTGCCAGGTGATTGTCAATCAGCATCAATGGCGCGTGGTCGAGGTGCAGCTGGTGGGGATACGGGAGCGCGTCAAGGCGGGGCAGGGGGATATCGTGCACGTGGGGGACATGCCGGCGTATGCCGTCCCGAGCCGAGCGTTGACAAAAACGTAGGCAGTAGTACACTTGTGGACAATATATGCATCAGGCGTGGCCGTGAGCCGAGCAGGCACAGTGGGTCTGTACAATCACGACCGTACAGTGATGGCATCTGAGGGCAACGAGCACTAGTGCGCTTGCTTTCCTGGCTCGATAGGGGAAGCGTCTAGCGACTCTCGTGCCATCACCTATATAATGCCACAGCAGTCGCTGTGAGCCAGGGCCACTCAACGATGCCCCATTGAGGTCTTTGCCTCAATGGGGCATTTGTCGTTTTAAGGCAGTAATCGTTGCTGTTGAGGAATGGCGCGATTGCCTTTTTGAGAATTACAACGTTTGTGTACAAGCACGATATTGCGATATGAATGCTCTCCCTTGAGAGAGAGCGGGATAACATGATCGAGAGAAGCATTGCGGCGATGAACCCTTTTATGGCAGAGCTGGCAAATCCATTTATCTCTGGTAAAGATTATTTCTGGGTTAATTTTTTCCACAATAGGTGCCATTCGCTTACTCGCACGTCTACGAGATTGTCTCTCAGCGTGCTGTGGACGATGTGCTTTTTGATAATCAGCACTTTTTGCTCTCATCTTTATTAAATTTTTTGCTCTATGCGCTCTTTTTCTTGCACACACGACAGGGTTATTTACAAGATGCTTTTTATGTCTGGTAGCATCATAGATTTTTTTACAGTTTTTGCATAAACGCGACATTCCATCTTTAGAAGCTTTTGCTTTGTGAAAATTCGAAAGTGGTTGCTCAACGTGACATCGAAAACAGCGGCGCATTATGAACCTCCTAGTCGAGGGAGTGAGAGGAACCGGGCTCCCCGATGGACTAGCACCAAGGACTTGCGAGCGGTGATCAGCCGCTACCCGGCAAGAAGAGTATAGCACAAAATGCCCTGGGGTGTGCGCATTGAACACAACACAGCATAGATTGACGATTCAGACGGCGCTGACCGTACCGCCTAGTCGATTGACGCTGAACAATCGTGAGTATCTGACGGCACCAGCGGTGCTCATTGTCTGTGGCGTGCTGAATGGTGGGCTCATTGCTGAAGATGCGCTCGTGCCTGACGATTGGAATAATGTCCCTGTCGTCATTGGCCATCCGATGAATATGGATGGCCAGCCGATTAGCGCCAGGACTCCTGAGGTTTTAGCAGAATGCGGCGTAGGGCATGTGTACCGCGCCAGGCAAAGTGTCGGGGATCGTCGCGGACACCAGGTTGCCAGTTTACAAGCCGAGCTGTGGCTGGATACGGCCCTTTGTCATCACCTAGGTGGTGAAGCTCTCCAAGCGATGGAGATGATTGACAGTCAAGCCCAACTCGAACTGAGTACGGCGTTTTTCAGCGAAAGTGAACGTACCCATGGCAGCTTTTATGGTACACCCTATACTGAGATTCATCGTGTCTTGCGTCCGGACCATCTCGCGTTGCTGCCGAATAGTCTTGGGGCGTGTGACTGGTCTGCGGGATGCGGATGCCCACGCTTAAACCATCAGCAGGCGTGCGCCTGCCAGACGGAGGAGGTCGCGCCTATGGACGAAGTGCCACGCTTCTGGCAACGCTTGATGGCCATGCTTCGCCTTGTTCCCCAGGAATCTGGGGGCGACGTCTTAACGATCCATCAGACAGACATGGACCTACGAGAAGCGCTCGCGTCGGCGCTGGCACGCGAGATGGGCGAGGAGGTGAACTGGACGCCATATTTTATCCAAGACCTCGACATTGCTCAGCAGAGCTTTACGTACCGGATGGGCGAACGCCTGAAACAACGCCGGTGGACCATGGAGGACGGCGTGCTGACGTTGGCGCCGGAGATTGAGGACGTGCAGCGGGAAACGACCTATACCCCGGTGCCGGTATCTAACCAACAGGAGGAGACGATGCCCCCAACCGATGTGATCAAGCGCCGGGTGAATGCCCTCATCGCCAATGAGCGCACCCGCTGGCAGGAAGACGATCGCCACATGCTGGAGAGCCAGGACGAAGCGTTTCTCATTCGCCTGGAGCAGCAGCCGGTCGAGCCCCTCCGGGTGGCCGCCCAGCAGCCGACCACGGTGCAGGAAGCTATTGCCACGATGCCCCAGCATCTGCAGGAGCCCATGCAAGCCATGGCCCAGGAGTATGAGGAGCGCAAGGCGGCGGCCATCGCGGTCCTGATCGCCAACAAGAAATGTCCCTTCGCCGAGGCCGAGTTGCAGGGGATGACAGCCCAACGCGTGGAACAACTCGTCACGATGGCCGGCGAAGAAGTGCCACTGCGCCCAGGGCAAGCCGTCGTCAAAGAAGTTCGCAGTTACGTCGGACGCGGCCTACCCCATGTGCGCGGCACGGAGGACGAGGACCTGCCGCCGCCGCCTCCGAATACCTTTGCGCTGGCCGTCGAGCGGCAAAAGACCATGGGCAAGCTCGCCAGCTAACCCTGAGTGCCCTGGGGTGGGCAGAAAGGATGAAACGATGCCTCAGATTATTGTGTTAGCGGGCTGTCCAAACTATCCGCCGGAGAAAATTGCCTCAGTCGCCATTCTCCCAGGCTATTTACTCACGGAGGCCACGGGAGGCGATGCGGGAAAAGTGAAACCGCACGCGACCGCAGACGGGAACGCGCGGCCCTGGTTTGCAGTCGAGAGCCTGGTGCCGAGTATTGCCAATTCCCAGACTGCGCCCATAGATATCGCCTATGCCATTGGCGATAGTGTGCGATCCGTCTTGGCCCATCCGGGCGATCTCATTTATGCGCTGGTGATCGCGAATGGCGCGGCTATTGTTGAAGGGGATGACCTGGTAAGTGGCGGGAATGGCACGTTGAAAAAGGCGACGGCCGCAACCGCCGTGACGGTAGGGATTTCCACGCAGATTGTCGCGAAGGCGGCGGAAGCCATTGACAACAGTGCGGTGGCCACGGCGTCACGGTTTCGC
>Ga0075429_100005109_pt1 | contig 11288 bp, 10 predicted proteins | sample RhiMetdeltSRZDD3_FD_75295 | JGI IMG/M metagenome (GOLD analysis project Ga0075429, IMG submission 75295) | Populus rhizosphere microbial communities from Tennessee, USA - Rhizosphere MetaG P. deltoides SRZDD3 | ecosystem: Host-associated > Plants > Roots > Rhizosphere > Soil | place: USA...
TGGGAATGGCGGCAGTGGCTGGACGCCGTGACCGACTGGGAAATGAAGCGCTACTTCGAGATCATCTGAAGGCCGACGCGTGACGATCCATCGCTTCTCCTTCCCCACCGACATCCGCTTCGGCCCCGGCGCGCGCCGCGATGCGGCGCCCTGGCTGCTCGACGCCGGCTGCCGGCGGCCGCTCGTCGTGACCGACCGCGCGCTGGCCGCGCTGCCGGTGCTGGAGGAGTTCCGCGGCCACCTGCGGGGGCTCGACGTCGCGGTGTTCGACGGCGTGTCCGGCAATCCGACGGCGAGCCAGGTGATGGCCGGCGCCGCCGCGTTCCGCGCCCACGGCGCCGATGCGGTGATCGGCTTCGGCGGCGGCGCGGCGCTGGACGTCGCCAAGGTGGTGGGCGTGATGGCCACGCACGAAGGCAACGTGCTCGAGTACGTGTGGGACCAGCCGGGCGTGCGGCCGATCGTGCATGCGCTGCCCGCCTTCGTCGCGCTGCCCACCACCGCGGGCACGGGCTCGGAAGTCGGCCGATCGAGCGTGGTGTCGGAGGACCGCACGCACGTGAAGCGCGTGGTGTTCTCCCCGAAGCTGCTCGCGCGCGCGGTGTTCGCCGACCCCGAGCTCACGTTCGGCCTGCCGCCGCACGTCACCGCGGCCACCGGCATGGACGCGCTCACCCACAACATCGAGAGCTACCTCTCGCCCGCGTTCCATCCGCTGTGCGACGGCATCGCGCTCGAGGGCGCGCGCCTGGCGGCGCGCTCGCTGCGCCGCGCGGTCGCGCAGCCGCGCGACCTGGACGCGCGCAGCGACATGCTGATGGCGTCGATGATGGGCGCGATCGCGTTCCAGAAGGACCTGGGCGCCGTGCACGCCTGCGCGCACGCGCTCGGCGCCGAATGCGACCTGCACCACGGGCTGGCCAACGCGCTCATGATCGACACCGTGCTCGAATGGAACCGCGAGGCCGCGCCCGCCAAGTTCGACGAGCTCGCGCACGCGTGCGGCGTGCCGGGCGGCGGCGCCGCCCTCGTGCCGTGGCTCGGCCGGCTCAAGGCCGACATCGGCATCGAGGGCGGCCTGTCGCGCCACGGCGTCACGCCGGCGCACGTGCCGCGGCTGGTGGCGCTGGCGATGGGCGACGTGTGTCGCCAGACCAACCCGCGGCCGTGCACGGCGGCGGACTTCGAGCGCTTCTTCCGGGCCGCCATGTGAGCGCACCATGGAGCGGCTCAAGATCGGCGTCAGCGCTTCGTTCTTCCACGCCGACCCGGCACGCCCCATCTTCACCGGCAAGACGCTGCAGTACATCGAGCAGTCGGTGGCGCACTGGGTGATGTCGGCCGGCGCGCTCGCGGTCATGGTGCCGAGCCCCGAAGGCGACACGCGCGCGGGCGACGTCACGCTCGCGCACTACGCCGAGTGGCTGGACGCCCTGGTGCTGAGCGGCGGCTCCGACGTCGCGCCCGGCAGCTACGGCGAGGCGCCGATCGACCCGCGCTGGGCCGGCGACCGCGTGCGCGACGACTACGAGAAGGCGCTCGCCGCGGCGTTCGTCGCCGAGCGCAAGCCGGTGTTCGGCATCTGCCGCGGCCTGCAACTGCTCAACGTGGCGTTCGGCGGCACGCTGTACCAGGACGTGCCCACCCAGTGCCCCGGCGCGCCGTCGCATCGCGAGGCGTCGCTCTACGATCGCCACTTCCACGAGGTCGACCTCGTCCCCGGCACGCGGCTCGCGGCGCTCTATCCCGGCGTGGCACGCGCGCGCGTGAACAGCGTGCACCACCAGGCGATCAAGGGGCTCGCGCCGGGCTTCGTGGTCGAGGCACGCTGCGCCGACGACGGCCTGGTCGAGGCCGTGCGGCGCGAGGGCGCGCCGTACGTGGCGGCGGTGCAATGGCATCCCGAGTTCCATCGCGCCGAGTTCGGCACGCTGGACGACCGCGCGATCCTGCGCGACTTCATGGACGCGGCAAAGGCGTCGACACGACAATGAGCCATCGACTGAAGATCCACAACCCGGCCAACGGGGCCCTCATCACCGAGGTGGCGGCCGACGACGCCGCCACCGTCGCGTCGAAGGCGCGCCTCGCGCGCGCCGACCAGCCGGCGTGGGACGGCACGCCCATCGCCGAGCGCAAGGCCTGCATCGCGCGCTTTCGCGACGCGGTGCAGCGGCAGGCCGACATCCTGGCCGAGACGCTCACGGCCGAGGTGGGCAAGCCGATCCGCCAGTCGCGCAACGAGATCGCCGGCCTCGGGGCGCGGATCGACTTCTTCCTCGCGCAGGCCGAGCGCAGCACCGCCACCGAGACGGTGTTCGCCGAGGCGGGCATGTCCGAGCGCATCAGCCACGAGCCGCTCGGCGTGATCGCCAACATCTCGGCCTGGAACTACCCGTACTACGTGGGCAGCAACGTGTTCGTGCCGGCGCTGCTCACGGGCAACGCGGTGCTCTACAAGCCGTCGGAGTACGCGACGCTCACCGGCCTGCACATCGGCCGGCTGCTGCACGAGGCCGGCGTGCCGCGGCATGCCTTCGTCGCGCTGGTGGGCGCGGGCGAGGTGGGCGAGGCGCTGGTCCAGCAGCGCCTCGACGGGCTGTTCTTCACCGGATCGCACGCCACCGGCGCGCGCATCGCCGCGGCGCTCGGCCCGCGCATGGTGAAGCTGCAGCTCGAGCTCGGCGGCAAGGACCCGAGCTACGTGCGCGAGGACGCCTCGGTGCGCGTGGCGGCCGAGTCGCTCGCCGACGGCGCCATGTACAACACGGGCCAGAGCTGCTGCTCGGTGGAGCGCATCTACGTGCACGAGCGCATCCACGACGACTTCGTCGAGGCCTTCCTCGATGTCGTGCGCGGCTTCGCGGTGGGCGACCCGTCCGACGAGGCCACCTACATCGGGCCGGTGACCCGCGCCGCGCAGCTCGAGGTGCTGGAGCGCCAGGTGGGCGATGCGCTCGCGAAGGGCGCCACGCTGCGGCTCGGCGGGCAGCGCATCGACCAGCCCGGGAACTGGTTCGAGCCGACCGTGCTCACCGGGGTGGACCACACCATGGAGCTGATGCGCGAGGAAAGCTTCGGCCCCGTCATCGGCATCCAGAAGGTGGGCGGCGACGAGGAGGCGGTCGCGCTCATGAACGACACGCGCTACGGGCTCACCGCGGGCATCTACACGCCCGACGAGCGGCGCGCCAAGGAACTGCTCGCGCGGCTCGAGGCCGGCTCGGTGTACTGGAACTGCTGCGACCGCGTGAGCCCGCGGCTGCCGTGGTCCGGCTGCGGCGACTCCGGCATCGGGCTCACCTTGTCGACGTACGGCATCCAGACCTTCACGCGTCCGAAGGCCTGGCATCTGCGGGCGGCGTGACGCGTCGGAGAACTCGTCATGCGCGTCGGCGTGCCCCGGGAGATCAAGGTCCAGGAACACCGCGTCGGGCTCACGCCGATGGCGGTGCGCGAGTACCGCTCGCATGGCCACGAGGTGCTGGTGGAGGCGGGCGCGGGCGCGGGCATCGGCGCGGACGACGCGGCGTACGTCGCGGCCGGGGCGCGCATCGCGAACACGGCGGCCGAGGTCTTCGGCGCGGCCGAGATGATCGTGAAGGTGAAGGAGCCGCAGCCCGCCGAATGGGCGATGCTGCGCGCCGGGCAGATCCTCTTCACCTACCTGCACCTCGCACCCGACCCGCAGCAGACGCAGGGCCTGCTCGCCTCGGGCTGTACCGCGGTCGCGTACGAGACCGTCACCGACGACCGCGGCGGACTGCCGCTGCTCGCCCCCATGAGCGAGGTGGCGGGGCGCCTGGCCATCGAGGCGGCGGCGTTCTCGCTGCGCACGCCGGCGGGCGGACGCGGCCTGCTGCTGGGCGGCGTGCCCGGCGTGCCCGCGGCGCGCGTGGTGGTGCTGGGCGGCGGCGTGGTCGGCACGCATGCGGCGCGCATGGCGGTGGGCCTCGGCTGCGAAGTCACCGTGCTCGAGCGCTCGCTGCCGCGCCTGCGCCAGCTCGACGAGCTGTTCCAGGGCCGCGTGCGCACGCGCTTCTCCGGCATGGCGACGATCGAGGCCGAGGTGGTGGAGGCCGACGTCGTGATCGGCGCGGTGCTGATCCCCGGGGCGAGCGCGCCCAGGCTCGTCACGCGCGCCATGCTCGCGCAGATGCGGCCGCGCAGCGTGCTGGTCGACGTGGCGATCGACCAGGGCGGCTGCTTCGAGACCTCCCGGCCGACCACGCACGACGACCCCACGTACGAGGTGGACGGCATCATCCACTACTGCGTGGCCAACATGCCGGGCGCGGTGCCCTCCACGTCGAGCCACGCGCTGAACCACGCGACGCTGCCGTACGGGCTGGCGCTCGCGGCGCGCGGCGAGCAGGCGCTGCGCGACGACGTGCACCTGCGCAACGGGCTGAACGTGCATCGCGGCAGGCTCACGTGCGAGCCCGTGGCGGTGGCGCAGGGATTGCCGTGGGTCCGCCCGGAGGAGGCGTTGGGAGGGTAGGGGTCTGCGCCGGCGGCATCCGCCCGGCGGGTCGGGCGCGGCCACCTACCCTTTGTGCTGCAGCATCCGCGAGATCTCCTGCGCTGCCGCGCGCAGCTTCGGCAGGAACTGCGCCACCATCGTCGCCGGCGACGTGCGGTTCGCCTGGCCGCTGATGTTCATCGCGGCGATGGCGCGGCCGCTGCGGTCGCGGATGGGCGCGGACAGGGACACGAGCCCCTCCTCGAGCTCCTGGTCCACCAGGCACCAGCCCTGCTCGCGCACGCGCGCCAGCTCCGCCTTCAGCGCATTCACGTCGACGAGCGTGCGCTCGGTGCGGCGCATCGGCGGGTACTCGCGCAGCAGCGCGTCCAGCGCCGCCGGCTCCATGTCGGCGAGCAGCGTGCGGCCCATCGACGTGCAGTGCGCCGGCAGCCGGCTGCCGATGCCGAGGTTGATGCTCATGATCTTGTGCGTGGGCACGCGCAGCACGTAGACGATGTCCGGCCCGTCGAGCACGGCGGCCGAGCACGACTCCTTGAGGTCCTCCACCAGCCGCTCCATCACCGGCTCGGCCAGGTTCCACAGCGGCAGCGACGAGAGGTAGGCGAAGCCGAGGTCGAGGATGCGCGGCGCGAGGCTGAACTGCCGGCCCTGCGAGCGCACGTAGCCCAGGCTCTCCAGCGTGAGCAGGATGCGGCGCGCGCCCGCGCGCGTGAGGCCGGTGCGCTGCGCCACCTCGGAGAGGGTCTGCTGCGGCGCCTGCGCCGAGAACGAGCGGATCACCTGCAGCCCGCGGGCGAACGACTGCACGTACGTGTCGCCCGGGCGCGGCGTCGCCGCCGTATCGTCCGGCAGGGCGACGGCCGCGGGGACGGGGGCGTCGTCGGCTCGCATAGGGCGAGGAGTCTAGCGCCGGCAAGCGCTGCGGCTAACATCCGGCCGGACTTCATATGCGGGAGAGACCGGCATGGCGATGGACGTGGTGGACTACGAGATCAAGGGGTCGGAGATGCAGTTCGTCGAAGTCGAACTGGATCCCGGCGAAGCGGCGGTGGGCGAGGCCGGCAGCATGATGTTCATGGACGCGGGCATCCAGATGGACACCGTGTTCGGGGACGGCTCGGCGAGCCAGGGCGGCCTCCTCGGCAAGCTGCTCGGCGCCGGCAAGCGGCTCATCACGGGCGAATCGCTCTTCACCACGGTCTACACCAACCAGACGCCCGGCAAGGCGCGCATCGCCTTCGCCGCGCCGTACCCCGGCAAGATCCTGCCGATGGACCTGCGCCAGCTGGGCGGCATGCTGATCTGCCAGAAAGACGCCTTCCTCTGCGCCGCGCGCGGCGTGTCGCTGGGCATCCACTTCCAGCAGAAGCTGTCGGTCGGCTTCTTCGGCGGCGAGGGCTTCATCATGCAGAAGCTCGAAGGCGACGGCCTCGCCTTCGTGCACGCCGGCGGCACCGTGCTGCGCCGCGAGCTGAAGCCGGGCCAGACGCTGTTCATCGACACCGGGTGCGTCGTCGCGCTCACGCCGAACGTCAACTTCGAGGTCCAGTACGTGGGCAAGGTCAAGACCGCGCTGTTCGGCGGCGAGGGGCTGTTCTTCGCCAAGGTGACCGGCCCGGGCACGGTGTGGCTGCAGAGCCTGCCGTTCTCGCGGCTCGCGTCGCGCGTGTTCGCGGCCGCGCCGCAGACGGGCCGCGGCGGGCGCGAGGAGGGCTCGGTGCTCGGCGGCTTCGCCGCCGGCGGCCTGCTGGGCGGCGTGCTGGGCGGCGACGACGAGTAGCGGCGCGCGGCGCGGCGGGGCTCCGGCGGCATGAACGCGATCTTCGACGCCTTCTGGCGCGCGGCCGCCTACTGCCTGCATCCGCGCGTCGTCTTCCTCTCGCTGGCGCCGCTCGTGCTGATGGCGCTCATCGCGCTGGCGCTCGGCTGGTTCTTCTGGGAGCCGGCGCTCGACGCGGTGAACGACACCATCGCCTCGTGGGACGTGCTCGCCACCGTCGTCGAGTGGCTCGAGGGCATCGGTCTCTCGGGCGTGAAGGGCGCCATCGCGCCGCTGGTCGTCGTGTTCCTCTCCACGCCCGTGATCGTCGTGGTGGCGCTGCTCTTCGTCGCGACGATGATGACGCCGGCCCTGGTGAAGCTGGTCGCCGGCAGGCGCTTCCCGGACCTGCGGCTGGCGCACGGCGGCTCGTTGGCCGCGGGCGCGCTCGCGGGCGCCGGCGCCACGCTGGTGGCGCTCGCCGCCTTGGCGGTGTCGATCCCGCTGTGGTTCATCCCGCCGCTGGCGCTCGTCGTCCCGCCGCTCATCTGGGGCTGGCTCACGTACCGCGTGCTCACGTACGACGTGCTCGCCGACCACGCGAGCCGCGACGAGCGCCTGGCGCTGGTCCGCCGGCACCGGCCGACGCTCTTCGCCATGGGCGTGGTGACGGGCTACCTGGGCGCGGCGCCCTCGATCGTGTGGGCCTCGGGCCTGCTGTTCGTCGTGCTGTGGCCGGTGCTGCTGCCGCTCGCGATCTGGATCTACACGCTGGTGTTCGCCTTCTCCTCGCTGTGGTTCGCCCACTTCGCGCTGCGCGCGCTGCAGGAGCTGCGCGCGCAGCGCATGATCGTCGACCTGGAGCCCGCGGCGGACGCGGCGCCGCGCGCCCTGCCTCCCGCCCCGCCGCCGGCGTTGCCGCCCACGAGGACGTGACGATGGACTTCGGACTGATCATCATCGGCGACGAGATCCTCTCGGGAAAGCGCGCCGACAAGCACCTGTCCAAGGCCATCGAGCTGCTCGCCGCGCGCGGCCTGTCGCTCGCCTGGGCGCGCTACGTGGGCGACGAGCGCGAGCGCATCACCCACGCGCTGCGCGAGGCGTTCGCCAGCGGCGACGCGGTGTTCTCCTGCGGCGGCATCGGCGCCACCCCCGACGACCACACGCGCCAGTGCGCGGGCGCGGCGCTCGGGCGCCCGCTCGTGCTGCACCCCGAGGCGCGCGAGCTCATCATGCAGCGCGTGCGCGAGATGGCGGCCGAGCAGGGCACGCCGGCGGACGAGAACCATCCCGACACGCTGCGCCGGCTCGAGATGGGCGTGTTCCCCGAAGGCGCGTCGATCATCCCGAACCCGTTCAACCGGATCCCGGGCTTCTCGCTCGGCGACGTGCACTTCGTCCCCGGCTTCCCGGTGATGGCGCACCCGATGATCGAGTGGGTGCTGGACGCCCGCTACGCGGACCGGCGTCGCGCGGGCGTGCGGCAGGAGCGCTCGGTGATCGTGTACGGCTCGATGGAAGCCACGCTCACGCCGCTGATGGAGGACATCGAGGCGCGCTTCCCGGGCGTCAAGGTGTTCAGCCTGCCGAGCGTGGACCACCCCCAGTACGGGCGGCACCTCGAGCTCGGCGTGAAGGGGGACCCGGCCGCCGTGGACGCGGCCTACCCGGCGCTGATCGAGGGCCTGAAGCGCTACCCCACGCGTCTTGGCCCCGAATTGGTGCGTTAGGTCGGCGGTGTGATGCACCATTAGTGTGCCAATCCCGCGTGCGGTGCCTGTCGGCGCGCGGGAAATTTCACGCCCCGACGGCCGCCGCACCACCACTGCCCGCCAAGCCTGCCAAACGGGGGTCACCGGCATGGTTTCTGCTACATTGCTGTGCGCATTTTTCAAGGCACCCCCGGGTGCCTTTTCGATGTCGTCTTCCCAATTCACCAAACAGCAAGAGCGTCCCCGCTAGGAGATCCATTGATGGCTGCCAAGACCGTTGCCGACGTGATGAAGATGGTGTCGGAGAACGAAGTCAAGTTCGTCGACTTCCGCTTCACCGACACCCGCGGCAAGGAACAACACGTGTCGGTTCCCTTGTCGCACTTCGACGAGGAGAAATTCACGGGGGGCCACGCCTTCGACGGCTCGTCGATCGCCGGCTGGAAGGGCATCGAGGCCTCCGACATGCTGCTGATTCCGGATCCGACGACCGCGAACATCGACCCGTTCTACGAGGAGCCCACGCTGATCGTCACCTGCGACGTGATCGAGCCGGGCGACGGCAAGCCCTACGAGCGCGACCCGCGCTCGCTCGCCAAGCGCGCCGAGGCATACCTCAAGTCGTCGGGCATCGGCGACGCCGCCTACTTCGGCCCGGAGCCCGAGTTCTTCGTGTTCGACCACGTGCGCTGGAACATCGACATGTCGGGCTCGTTCTGCAAGATCGAATCCGAGGAAGCGGCGTGGAACTCCGGCAAGGAGTACGAGCACGGCAACACCGGCCACCGCCCGGGCGTGAAGGGCGGCTACTTCCCGGTGCCGCCCATGGACTCGTTCCAGGACATGCGCTCCGAGATGTGCCTGATCCTCGAGTCGCTGGGCGTGCCGGTCGAGGTCCACCACCACGAGGTGGCCACCGCCGGCCAGATGGAGCTCGGCACCAAGTTCAGCACGCTGGTGCAGCGCGCCGACTGGCTGCAGATCCAGAAATACGTCATCCACAACGTCGCGCACGCCTACGGCAAGACGGCGACCTTCATGCCCAAGCCCATCGTCGGCGACAACGGCTCGGGCATGCACGTGCACCAGTCGGTGTGGAAGGACGGCAAGAACCTGTTCGCCGGCGACGGCTACGCGGGGCTCTCGGAGTTCGCGCTGTACTACATCGGCGGCATCATCAAGCACGCGCGCGCGCTGAACGCCATCACCAACCCGACCACCAACAGCTACAAGCGGCTGGTCCCGGGCTTCGAGGCGCCGGTCAAGCTGGCCTACAGCTCGCGCAACCGCTCGGCGTCGGTGCGCATCCCGTACGTGTCCAACCCGAAGGGCCGCCGCATCGAGGTGCGCTTCCCGGATCCGCTCTGCAACCCGTACCTCGGCTTCTCCGCCATGCTGATGGCCGGCCTGGACGGCGTCGAGAACAAGATCCACCCGGGCGAGGCCGCCACGAAGGACCTGTACCACCTGCCGCCGGAAGAGGACGCGAAGATCCCGACCGTCTGCCACAGCCTCGACCAGGCGCTCGGCTACCTCGACGAGGACCGCGGCTTCCTCACCAAGGGCGGCGTGTTCACCGATTCGTACATCGACGCCTACCTCGAGCTGAAGCAGCAGGAGGTGACGCGCTTTCGCATGACGACGCACCCGGTCGAGTTCGACATGTACTACGCCGGCTGAGCGTGCGTTCGTTCACGGGCAGATGAAGGGACGGCACGCGCCGTCCCTTTTTCCTTGCGCTTGCGGGGGGCAGGCCTGCGCGACAATGGGCCGGCGCGGCGCGCGGCCGCCGCGTTGTCGTGCCGAGGAGCCTCACTCACCATGAACCGCATCGCAGCCCATGCCCTCGGGGCCCTGGCCCTGGCCCTGGCCGGGGCCCTCGTTCCGCTTGCCGGGGCGCAGCCGGTGCGCGAGGTCTACCGCTGCCCCGGCAACCCCGTGCTCTACACCGACGCGCTCTCGGCCAAGGAGGCGCGCGACCGCGGCTGCCGCACCCTGGAAGGCGCGCCCATCACCGTGCTGCAGGGCCCGAAGCCGCCGGCGCCGGCGGCCGCGCCGTCGCCCGCGCGGCCCGCGCAGACGGCCTCGCGCGAGGGCCCGCCGGGCGCCCGTTCCAGCGAGGAGCGCGTGCCGCCGGCCGAGCAGCGCGCGCGCGACAGCGACGCGCGCCGCATCCTCGAAGGCGAGCTGAAGCGCGAGGAGGAGCGCCTGGCCGCGCTGCAGAAGGAATTCAACAACGGCGAGCCCGAGCGGCGCGGCGACGAGCGCAACTACCAGAAGTACCTGGACCGCGTCGCCGAGCTGAAGGCGGGCATCGCGCGCAAGGAAGCCGACATCGCCGCCATCCGGCGCGAGCTCGGCAAGCTGCCGCAGTGAAGCCCGCACCGGCGCCGCAGCACGTCGCGCGCCCCGCGCCGCCGCCCGTCGCCGCGTTCAGCGCGCTCGACCACCTGGCGACCATGGTCGCCATCGTGCACGTCGACGGCCGCTGCCTGTTCGCCAACGCCGCCTTCGAGCACGTGCTCGGGCTCTCGCGGCGCAGCGTGCTGCGCGGCTCGCTGTACGACTGGTTCGTCGACCCGCAGGCGCTGCACGACACGGTGGCCGCCGTCGTGCGCAACGATTACGCCACCAGCCGCCTGGAGGCGCAGCTGCGGCGCCCCTCCATCGCGCACGCCGAGGCCCTGCCGGTCCACGTCATCGTCAACCAGATGGAGCATGCGGGGCTGCAGTTCGAGGGCGTGATCGTCGAGCTCGTCGAGATCGAGCAGCAGGCCAAGCAGGACCGCGAGGAGCGCGCGCTCGACCAGGCGCAGGCCACCAAGGAGCTGATCCGCAACCTGGCGCACGAGATCAAGAACCCCCTCGGCGGCATCCGCGGCGCGGCGCAGCTGCTGGAGATGGAGGTCGAGTCCAAGGCGCTCACCGAGTACACGCAGGTGATCATCCAGGAGGCGGACCGCCTGCAGTCGCTGGTGGACCGTCTGCTCGCCCCGCACCGCAAGCCCCACGTGGTGGGCGACGTGAACATCCACGAGGTGTGCGAGCGGGTGCGCTCGCTGATCCTCGCCGAGTTCCCGCGCGGGCTGGCGGTGCTGCGCGACTACGACATCTCGATCCCCGACTTCCGCGGCGACCGCGAGCAGCTCATCCAGGCGGTGCTCAACATCGCGCACAACGCGGCACAGGCACTCGCCGAGCGCACCGCGGCCGGCGATGCGGCCATCACGCTGCGCACGCGCATCGCGCGGCAGGTCACGCTCGGCAAGCAGCGCTATCGTCTGGCACTGGACTTGCATATCGAGGACAACGGCCCGGGCGTGCCGGA
>Ga0075429_100005110_pt1 | contig 11286 bp, 10 predicted proteins | sample RhiMetdeltSRZDD3_FD_75295 | JGI IMG/M metagenome (GOLD analysis project Ga0075429, IMG submission 75295) | Populus rhizosphere microbial communities from Tennessee, USA - Rhizosphere MetaG P. deltoides SRZDD3 | ecosystem: Host-associated > Plants > Roots > Rhizosphere > Soil | place: USA...
CTGATGCGGCTGATTGAACGTGAAGCGCAGGCCGAGCATCCCAGGCCGGCTCTTCCAACCATCAATCAACGTGCGGCTCTCCGGGCGATCGAGGGGGAAGTTCCCCAGGATCGAGAGCCGGTTGGGATGCTGGCGTGCCGCCTCAACCGCCAGCTCGTTGGAATTGGGGTCCCATCCCGGTGGATGGATCACGGCCGCGTTGACGCCAGCTTCATCCATCTCCCGTAGGAGATCGTCCTTCGAGAAGGTGGTGACCTGTCGGTGGCCTGGGTTCGTGGGTTTGTTGTTTGCCCAGATGTGGACCTGCGCATCAACGATTAACATGGCATACTCCTTCTGTATGTCCTGTATTGCTCCTGGCGTATATGCAAGTCGTCAGCCATCATGTGCGGCGTGCTGACGTCGCCATTGTCGCGCAGTGCCGGTTGTGGCGCAAGGGTTACTCCGTGTGAACAGTAAGGTCCTGGTATCCTATACTCGTAAGCTTCGGGAGTTCCAGGCTGCAACCACCTAACTAACGCTGCCGAATTCAAGCAGGTAAGAGATGCGTGAACATGTCTTACAACCCGGTCACATCCTCACCGGGACACTCTTCAGTGAGCCGATGCGGGTGGAAACGGTGCATGCGCATGGTGCCGGTGTCTGGGGAGTTGGCCTGGTGGGCGTACAGTCGGAGCGCTTCCGCAAAGTCACCTTGACCAGTCGCGATATCGAGGCCCTCGCAATCCAGGAAAGCCAGCCCACCTACGCCGGCGACGGCCGCCTCCTGCGTCTGGGACTCCAGGCCTATATGCTTGGTATCGCCCATGAGTTTGACCCGTACTTCGGGCTCTCCATCTCCCGTGTGGATCCACTGCCACATCAGCTTGAGGCGGTCTATGATTATCTGCTCAAGCTCGCCCGGGTGCGTTTCCCCCTGGCCGATGACGCAGGTGCTGGGAAGACCATTATGGCTGGCCTGTTAATCCGTGAGCTGAAACTCAGAGGCCTGGTAGAACGCCTCCTCATCGTCTACCCCGCCAATCTGGCGTTTCAGTGGCAACGAGAGCTCAAGGAGAAGTTTGACGAGACCTTCCTAGTGCTCAAGGGGTCTAATATCCGCGACCAGTTCGGCGTCAATCAGTGGCTGGCGCACAAGCTCGTCATCACGTCGCTCGATCTTGCCAAGCGCGATGAAATCCTCCCCGGCCTGCGCCAGGTGCACTGGGTCTGGCCATCGTGGATGAAGTGCACCGCATGTCGTGGACACCGCCGGCCCGCAAAACCGCACGCTATGCTCTCGGAGAGCTCGTTCGCGATACCACGGACCATATGCTGTTGCTCACTGCCACACCGCACAAAGGCGATCTCACCAACTTCAGCCTATTTCTGCAACTCCTGGACCGTGATGCCTCTGCCGATGTGCGCTCGCTGCGTGTGGCCATAGACCGGGGCCAGGCGCCTTTCTATTTGCGGCGCACTAAGGAGGCCATGGTCTACTTCCCGGAGCGTCAGCAGAATGGCACCTGGGTCGCTCGCAAGATTTTTACGCAGCGTATTCCGCATACCATTGACTTTCAGATCGATGGGGCCTAGTTTGCCCTGTATCAGGACGTCACCCGATTCGTGAAGCGTCAGAGTGCCAGGGCAGCCGCCCAGAGCGACGATCCCCGGGCCCGGGTGGTTGGCTTCTTGATGGCTCTCTACCAGCGGCGGTTGGCCTCTAGTGCTTATGCCGTGCGACGTTCCCTGCAAAACCGCGCCAGGCGCCTGAATGCTGGCGCGGCAGGCACCACCTGTGCTGCCCGATCCAGAAGAGATCGATGAGATGGAAGAGGGGGAGCGTGATCGCCTGGAGCGGCGACTTTCGCATTCTGGCTGGCACTATTTGGCTCCTGACCTACATCGTCGAGGCAAAGGGCTGCCAGACCCTCTTTCCACTCAGCAGGCACCCCAGATGCTCAAGGCCCTGCGCGAGGTGGCCCTGGTACAGAGCATGGAGTCGTCCAGTCGCATTGAAGCGGAGAAAGGGTAACGTCCTTGAGAGAGGGTAAAAGAGAGGGTAGCATGATCTGAGTCAATCTGATGCCCTGGGGAGAGGACGCATGCTTACCGAGAGTGACCAGAAAACCGCCGAGGAGTTACGAGCCAGACTCCTGGCACACGGGGTAGGTTGCATTCGTCGGATCATCCTCTATGGCCCGCGAGCGCGTGGTACTGCTTCACCAGAGAGTGATTTCGACCTGCTCGTCATCGAGACAGACCCAGGGTCCAAGCGCGAAGAAATGCAGCGTTTGCGCCGAGCCATGCATGATCTGCCGTATCCGGTGGATGTATGGGTCATGGGAGAACACGAGTTTGAGGAAACGAAGAACGTCATTAGTGGCCTTGCTTATCCGACACACAAGTACGGGGTAGTCCTGTATGAAAACGCCTGACCAGGGGCGGTGGGACTTCGTCCAGCAGTGGTTGGATAGAGCGCGCCGCGATCTTCGGGCGGCTGAAATTTTGCTCAGGAACGATGTCCAGGATTATGAGAACGCTGTATTGCACGCCCAGCAGGCGGTTGAAAAATTTCTCAAGGCATTCCTCGTCTGCATCAGATCGAATTTCCGAAGACTCACAATATCGCCCAGCTACGGCAGCTCATAGAACAGCGAGAGCTGGCTTTGGCCGAACGCTTAGCGCCAGCCGATGCATTGACGCCGTATGGAGTGGGGTTTCGCTATGCAGGCGATCTCCCTCCACTCCCACCAGATCAAGGTGCACAGGCACTCCAGTTGGCAGAACAGACCCGTGACCTCATCCTGGCCTACCTGCAACCGTATCTGAGTGCGGGTAGACCGGCTGGAGAGGGGCCAGTGGAGGGAAAGGGACAACACCCATGATCCCCAAAGCATGTAAACGTCTGGCTGAGGTGGACTTCCCGATTGCTGTCGTGTCGAAGCACGCTGCGCGTGAGAAGTCAATCCGGCACGGGCATCCGAGCACATTGCACCTGTGGTGGGCCAGACGGCCGCTGGCGGCATGCCGGGCCATGCTCCTGGGGCTGCTCCTACCGGATCCGTGTGATCCGTATTGCCCCGAGGCTTTCAAAGCAACAGCACGCCTGGCCCTACAAGAGCTTTTGGGTGTGCGGGAAGGCGACGCGGGGTTGCGCCGGGCACTCATGACCTTTATGGGAGACACTGCGAACTGGGATGTGGCACACCATCCACGGTGGATGGGTGTGGCACGCGAACTAGTGCGAGCAGCGCATGGCGATGAGCTGCCTCTCGTGGTTGATCCATTCGCTGGTGGGGGGGCAATTCCACTGGAGGCATTGCGCCTGGGTTGCGACACCTTTGCCAGCGATCTGAACCCTGTTGCCTGTTTGATCCTGAAGACCATGCTTGAGGAAATCCCGCGTTACGGACATGAACTGGCCATAGAGCTACGCCGGGTGGGCGCAGAGGTAAAGCAGGCGGCAGAGCAAGAACTGGCGGCGTTCTACCCGTCTGATCCTAATGGCGCAACACCGATTGCTTACCTCTGGGCACGCACTGTCCGTTGTGAGGCCCCCGACTGCGGCGCGGAAATTCCTCTCGCTCGCTCGTTCTGGCTCTGCAAGAAGGGAAACCGCCGGCGGGCTCTCCGGTACACGGTAGTGCGGTCCACAGATGCCCCTCCGCACGTCGATTTCGAGCTTTTTGAGCCGCAGCGGGACTCCGATGTCCCACCTGGAACAGTGACGCGTGCCAAGGCTATGTGCCTGTGTTGCGGGACGGTGCTGCCGCCGGAGCGGGTCCGGGCACAGCTAACGGCGCAACACGGCGGCGCCGACGTGCTCTTTGATAACCACGGGAAGCGCAACGGTGGAGCATGGCTGTTAGCTGTCGTGCTTCTAAAGCCGGGCGAGCAGGGACGACACTATCGTCTACCTGTGGAGCGAGACTACGTGGCTGTCTACAAAGCGATGCAGTGGCTCGGAGGAATGACTCCTGTCATACTGCCAGAAGGTCTGCCGCCGGTGCCAAATGAGCCAACACCAGCTGGTGGGGGCTCGGGTGCTGGCCGCGCATTCTCCGTGCAAAAATACGGTATGATGACCTTCGGTGATCTTTGCACCGCTCGGCAGAAGTTGGTACTGGTGACACTGGTGAAGAAACTCACCGGGTCAGATACCCCTCCGTACGTGGCTCCTGTGGTTGCTCTTGCAATTGGGCGGTGTGCCGAGCAGACATCTTCACTGGTGCGCTGGCGTACAACTGTCGAAGCTGTAGCTGGAACTTTTGGCAGGCAGGCCCTGCCTATGATGTGGGATTTCACAGAAATTATCCCAACTGGCAATGATGCATCCAACTTTGCCGCAGCAGTCGAAGGGGTTGCTGAAGTACTAAATCTGCAACGTCATAGTATTTCTCGGGCAGGACAGATACAACAAGCTGATGCATGTGAAGCACCCCTCCCGGATAGTACTGTAGACGTCTGGTTCACAGACCCGCCCTACTATGATGCCGTCCCATACGCCGATCTGGCTGATTTCTTCTTTGTCTGGCTCAAACGATCACTGCCAGGAGAGCCGATCTTGCAGGATCCCTTTGACCCTGAGAATCTCTTAACTCCTAAGGCACGCGAGATTGTCCAGGACGAAACGAAACGGGTCGACAGCCGTCCGAAGGATCGTGCTTTCTTTGAGGAGATGATGGCGCGTGCCTTCACTGAGGGCCGGCGGGTTCTCAAAGACGATGGCATAGGGTCGGTGGTCTTTGCTCATAAAACCACTGAAGGCTGGGAAGCGCTCCTCTCAGGCATGATTGCAGGGAAGTGGGTTATTACCGGATCGTGGCCGATCGCTACAGAACGCCCTAGCCGGTTACGCTCCCAGCAATCGGCTGCACTTGCGACTAGCGTCCACTTGATTTGCCGCCCGCGCTCTGAGCACGCTTCAATTGGTGACTGGGGGGATGTCCTCCGAGCACTGCCACAACGTGTTGGCGCATGGATAGAACGCCTGCAATCCGAAGGCGTACGAGGCGCTGACCTCGTCTTTGCCTGCATTGGCCCGGCTCTTGAGATCTTCAGTAGCTACGAAAGCGTTGAGACACCTGATGGACGACAGGTCAAGCTCCCAGAGTTCCTAGAGAAAGTCTGGGAAGTTGTTGGTCGGGCGGCTCTCGAACAGATCCTCGGAACTGCCGAAGCGACAGCACGCAATGGTGCTGCTGGGGCTATGGAGGAGGATGCGCGACTCACAGCGCTCTTTCTCTGGACGTTGCAGAGTACGAACATTGAAGCGACGAACAATGGCGACGGCACTTCTGAAGAGGACGTTACCGAAGAGGGGGACGAGGAGGACGTCGTCCCGCGACTGAAACAGGGGGGCTTCGGCCTCATTTTTGACATTGTCCGCCGCTTTGCCCAACCGCTCGGCATCCATCTCGAACAGTGGGAGGGCCGTATTATCGAGACGAAGAAAGGGGTGGTTCGACTCCTTCCTATAGTCGAACGGACTAGACAACTCTTTGGGAAGGAGGGTGCTCAGGCTGTCGCCGACCTCTGGGAACGGCACCCAGAACGTACGGCACAACTGCCCTTTTTCGCAGGTGAAGAGGAGGCGATTGACAGCAAAGGTGGTGGCCGAGTCTCTCGGAAAAAATCAGGTACCACGGTTGCTCAGGAAACGTTCACAGCACGGCACGAGATGACCACGCTGGACCGTGTCCATATTGCCATGCTGTTCCAGGCCAGTGGGCAGACTCATGCGTTGCGTGCTCTCTTAGCGGCCGAACAAGAGCGTGGTATGAGTTTTTTGCGGTTGGCCAATGCGCTGTCCGCTTTGTACCCGAGAACGAGCGAAGAGAAGCGGCTTTTGGACGCAATGCTTCTGGGTATACCGAAAACATGAGGGAAGCAAGCGCGTGCCTGGCAGAAGCCTGAATGACACTGAGCGAAGATTGCTGGACCTTTGGAACGCTGGATTTGGCCCTTCCCCGAGATCTATTGAGATTATGGGTGATTCGTCCCTGCGTGGTCTTGTAGGAATGACGATCGATTTTCGCTATCCCCTGGTAGTCATTGCCGGCAAGAATGGAACAGGCAAGTCGACGCTCCTGGCCTGTGCGGCGTGTGTGTATCACAACACGGGACCATACGAACTCTGGATACTGGAAGGGAAGTACTTTCGCTGCACCGATTTATTCTTCACGACATCCCAGGAAGCTCCCCTACTCAAGGTACAGGTACGATGGACGTATCGTCTGGAAGATAGAACGGTTCATATCCAAACCGTCACGAAAAGCCCATCGCGCTGGCGAGGATACCCCAGTCGTCCCAATCGTGCTGTGGAGTTCGTGGGTTTGTGACGTGCACTCCATCCAAGTGAGCTGCGTGTACTCCGCCGGCATTGGGGTTGTGGAGGAGTTTTGCCGCGGACCACTGCCAAGTGACGATCATAGCCTTGCCTACAACCTTGGCGTACGCGTCGGACTCGACCACGGCCAGACTGAAGCCACTTTAGTGGGAGCTGCTCTCCGCAGTACACCTGTGGATTTCCAGCCCATTGTCGCCTTCCTGGAGCAGCGGTTGGCCGTTGCAACCTGAGACGGAGGATTGAAACCGCTAGCACTGACCGTGATGGAAGTGTTAATGGAAGTGTATTGATGTAAAGAAAGACAGGATTGATAGAACTTGTGAGGTAACATATGATCGATCCTGCACTGTTAAAACGCATCACTGTGCGCCAGGAGGTTTTTGGTGGCAAGCCCCTCATCCGCGATATGCGTATCTCGGTAGAACTCATCCTGAGCTTGCTCGCTCAGGGGGTGACCCCAGAAACCATTGTGGAGGATTATCCTGATCTTGCACCAGCCAATATTCGTGCCTGCATGGCCTATGCACATGCGGTGATCGCCCACGATACGTTAGACGCAGTGTCAGTGAGAGCACGAGGGGAGCACTTATGATCCGGCTATATGTCTACTACTTCTGATGGTACAGTGAGGCGACGATGAAAATCACCTATGATTACGAAGTAGATGCTCTGTACATTCGCTTCAAAGAGACAACGGTCACCACCAAGCATATAGCTGAGGGTATTGCGGCAGACTATGATGCTAACGGCTATCTGGCGGGTATCGAGATCCTCGATGCCATGCAACGTCTGGGCGACCCCACTGTCTGCAAGCAGATCATGCTTGAAGATATAGCCCTCGGTAAGTCCTGATAAGCCATCAAGGGCTTCCCGAACAGGAGAAGGCACGATGGATCCCTGGTACAGAACCGTCACCCCGCGGCAAGAAGTCCGCGAAGGGCGCTCCTTCAACCCGGACGAGTTCGCTATCGCTCTCGAACAGGTGGTGGCCGGCACCGCACCCGCGGATTACCGCGACCCCGCTAAATTCTTGGCCCGGACCTGCTTTACCAGCGCCCTGCGTGACCATGCCGGTATGGTCCTGCGGCGGCTGGCAGGCGAGACGAGCCATACCGCACCGGTGCTCACGCTCATCACCCAGTTCGGGGGCGGCAAGACCCACACGCTGACGGCGCTGTACCACATCGCCCGTACTGGCGTTGAGGCGGTCGCATTCCCAGGCGTGGCGGCGCTGCTGGAGGTAGCCGGGCTCACGGTAGTACCGCAGGCCAGGGTGGGAGTGTTCGTGGGCAACGCCTGGGATCCGCAGGCTGGCCGGGAGACACCGTGGCTCGACCTGGCACGCCAGCTAGCCGGGGATGCGGGGGTAGAGGCGCTGGGAAGCACGGCGCAGACTATACCCCCTGGGACAGAGGCCCTGGGACGACTCTTCGCGGCGGCTGGCGGTGGCGTGCTCCTCCTCTTTGACGAAGTGCTGAACTTTGTCAATCGTCATCGGGGGCTGGCTGAGCCGTTCTATGCGTTTCTCCAAAACCTCACCGTGGCCATGACTGGAACCACCCGAGGAGCAGCGGTTATCAGCCTGCCCCGCAGCCAGGTCGAGATGACCGATTGGGATCTCCAGTGGCAGGAGCGCATCATCAAAGTTGTGCGGCGCGTGGCCAAGGACTTGATAGCCAATGACGAAGCCGAAATCGGTGAGGTAGTGCGGCGGCGGCTCTTTGAGAACCTGGGACCCGAGCGCAACCAGAAGCGTGTCGCCAAAATGTTTGCCGACTGGTGCTTCGAGCGCCGCGCCCAGTTATCGCCAGAATGGACGGCTGTGGACACGGCTACCACGGAGGCCAAAGCCCGCGAGTTGCTCCAGAGCCGATTTGAAGCCTGCTACCCCTTCCATCCCGCCACCCTGTCAGTGTTCCAGCGCAAGTGGCAGGCCCTGCCGCAATATCAGCAAACGCGCGGTACACTGGCCATGCTGGCGCAGTGGATCTCGTGGGCGTATCGCAACGGGTTCACCCATGCGCGGCGCGAACCGCTCATCACGCTCGGCTCGGCACCGCTGGAGGGCCGGGAGTTCCGTGGCATCGTATTGGGCCAGCTCGGGGAGTCACGCCTGGTGGCCGCTCTGGATGCGGACATCGCTGGTGCCCAGGCGCATGCCCGGGTGCTCGATGTGGACACCAGGGGTGCCCTGCGGGATGTCCACCGCCGTGTCGGGACCGCCATTCTCTTTGAATCCTCCGGCGGTCAGATAGATAAAGTAGCCCACCTGCCGGAGCTGCGCTTCGCTCTGGGTGAGCCTGATGTGGATACCACGTCAGTGGACACGGCTGCCTTAGCGCTGGAAGCGAGGGCCTATTACCTACGTCGAGTGGGCTCTGATGGCTTCCAGATCCGTCACCAGCCCACTTTGAAGAAGGTGGTGAGTGACCGACGCGCCTCGCTCGACGAGATCAGCGAGATCCGACCAGCTATGCACACCCTGGTCAAGGACGAGTTCGACCGTGGCCGCACCCTTCCCGTGTTCCTTTTTCGGCTGGACGGCGATGCCCTCCCGGATTCTCCCAGGCTTACCCTGGTCGTGATGGAGCCGGAGACGGAGTGGAAGGGCGAAGACGCCCTGCGCCGACACAGTCGCGCCAGCGGACTCAGCGGGCTACGGGAGCGTCTTGCCACCTGGACGCGGCGGCGTGGGACGTCGCCACGCCTCTATCCTGGTGCCCTGGTATGGTGCGTAAAGAAGCCCGGCTGGGAGTATCGTGATAAAGTGGAGCTGGCGCTGGCGTGGAAGCGCGTGCAGGGCGAGATCGAGCAGGGGACGCTGGGCGGGGACTTCGACCGCACGGAGTGCGCTGAAGTCCTCTCGAAGGTAAAGGAGGCCCAGGAAGAAGCCCAGGATGAGGTGTGGGCGAGCTATCGCTACGTCATCCTGGCAGATAACCAGGAGCCCGACGGGCTCAGAGTCATCGATCTGGGTGCCGGCCATGCGAGTGCTAGCGAGACCCTGTGCGGACGGGTGATTAGCGCCCTGAAGTCCCAGGCGCTGCTCAACGAGACCGTAGGCGCGGGCTATCTGGAACGTCGGTGGCCGCCAGCGCTGAAGGAGGTCGGTGCCTGGCCGCTCGCTAGCCTGCGGCAGAGTTTTTTGAACGGGGCGCTCACGCGGTTGATGGATCCCGATACCGTCTTACGGCACAAGATTGTGGAATTCGTTGGTCAAGGCGACTTCGGTCTCGCGTCGGTGCACCGGCCTGATGGCACCTATGATCGGCTATGGTATGGAGAAGCCATAGCTCCAGAAGAGGTCACATTCGAAGCCGACGTCTTTCTGCTTATGAAGGCCAAAGCCCAGGCACTCAAGGTCAAGGCGGAGCCAATGCCTACCCCTGTACCGCCTCCCGAATCTCGTCCACAGCCGCTGCCATGGTCTGAGTCTGGGTCGAGCCCCGAGGCTATCCCTGGGCCTGTCCCTGCTTCTCACAATCACATTCTGCATCTCGTCGGCACGATCCCACCAGAAGTATGGAACCGTCTGGGGACAAAGGTGCTTCCCAAACTCCGTATGGGGAACGATCTGCGAGTTGATGTTGATCTCTCCGTGCGCCTGCATCCCGAGTTGGTCCGGAGTATGGTGTCTGATCTGCGTCAGATCCTCCAAGACCTGGACTTGGAAGATCGTCTGAGGATTGAACAAGACGAAGGTGTGTGAAACCTCTTCAGCGTTTGCATGCAGACTATTTTTACGGCTAGAATCCTGACTATCGCATGCTATGGTGAGCTTCCCGCAGGGTGGGTGCCGTGCATCAGTAGGCCACTCCTGGAACTGGGGAATGGCAAGGTGGAGGACGCCCCGATGCTCGTGCTCCTCTCAGCCCTCATCAGTAGCATTCGAGCATCCGGTAGATGTACTCTGCCTCATCTCACCGCCTGACTTGCCGACGTTCTAAAACCCTCCAGCCTTTACGCCAGTTTGCGGGAAGTGAAAAGATAACATCTTTGTTGTTGGTTTTCCAGAGAAATTGCAATGCTTTTATGCGTCTGGCCCCTTTCCATACTTATAGAGAATGACCATATAGGATTGTTTTGCAAGGGAATGATGAATTTTGAAAAGACTACGATTGGCTGGAATAGTGGTTGTGTAGTTTTTTTATGGGTATGCGGTTGAAATTTTATTTTGTATCCTTTATACTTATTTTGCTCCTTACGAGGGGGAGCAGGGTTCGGGGCTCTGATCATGCCTAGGTGTCAGAGCCTCAAACCTTTGACATCATGCAAGGACCCGGTGTACTGCGGTATGCCCGGTCTTGGCATTCTTCCCATATTTCCCACACCGTATCCTCCGCATTCAATGGTTGCATATTGTTGTGGATCAGGGCTAACATCTGACCCAGAGTGATATCAGCAGGTCTCTCTTATACCTCGTGTCAGTCCATGCTTTTATGGCCAGAATCCTAACTATCGAGTGCTATGGTGAGCTTCCCACAGGGTGGGTGCCGTGCATCAGCGGTCCACTCCCGGAACTGGGTGACGGCAAGGTGGAGGACGCCCCGATGCTCGTGCCCATCGGTCCTCAGCACTGGGAGTTGCGGGTGGCGGTCAGGGGCACTGCGGTAGACTCCTGCCTCACGGCGTGCGTGCCTGGGATGCGTCCGTTGCAGTTCCCTGATTTCAACCTCGGACGTGGCTGGCAGCCATCGCCATCGAGCGTCCGATGGACGTCTACGTTAGGACCAGTGCTACACCCTGCCTCAACGGATGTTTACTACTACTCGGGTTGGCCATCAGTACGCATACGCGTCATTGACGGACAGGACGCCAGGGACTTTCCGCTCGCAGACGCGGGGCCTGGCAGAACACGGGAGGAGACACTGTGGTATGTCCGTCTCCCTACGGAGGACTTTACGCGGCGCTGGGGTTTTCTGCCCCTTGGACCGCACGATGAGGTTGACCGCCCT
>Ga0075429_100005111_pt1 | contig 11285 bp, 15 predicted proteins | sample RhiMetdeltSRZDD3_FD_75295 | JGI IMG/M metagenome (GOLD analysis project Ga0075429, IMG submission 75295) | Populus rhizosphere microbial communities from Tennessee, USA - Rhizosphere MetaG P. deltoides SRZDD3 | ecosystem: Host-associated > Plants > Roots > Rhizosphere > Soil | place: USA...
GCGTTGCACAACGCAAGCGCAAGAGAGGAGGGTGGACGATAGCGGCAAAGAAGTAGATTAGGGCGCAGACGCTTGGTCAGATGTCGAGGAATGCGCATTTCACGAGACCAAGAAACCGGGAGGACGTCATGCTGACACGACGAGCATTCACGGGTGTTGTCTCATGCGCGATCTGCGCAATCGCCTCGGAGTTTATGGCCACCGAAGCGGCGGCCCAAGCCGCACCGCCCGCCGCGACGCCCGGTGTTACGCGAAAGATCCTGTCGCAGATAGACGGCCCGGCGCCCGGCTACGTGACCATCCTCGCCGAAGCAACCATCGAGGCTGGCGTGTCGGTCGGGCGCCATACCCACCCGGGCATCGAGTCGGCCTGGGTCCTGGAAGGCGCACTCGAAGTCCCAGTCCAGGGGCGCCCGACCCTCGCCGTCAAGGCGGGCGATGGCTTCCAGATCCCCCCGGACACACCACACGCCGGCGGCAAGCCCCTCGAGGCGAAGGCGCGGCTCATCATCACGTACATCGTGCAGAAGGACAAGCCGCTGGCCTCGCCAGCCTGAGCTGATTCGGGCGCGCGCCGCCTCACCGCTCGTCAGGATGGGGCGGCGCGACCGGGAACTCGTTGCGGGTCGCCCTAATACGATGAGCGAGGGCGGCGGGCTATGTTCTACACGACCGGGATGGAGCATTCGCCACGAGCGCGACCGGCACCGCGTAGGAGCGCACGCCGTGGCAGGCAACGCAGCACCCGTGACGATCGGCGATACCGTGCGTGTGAGGCAAGCGGCCTTCGTCAATCCTCAGACCGATGAGCAGGCGCCGCAGTCGCACGATGCGCCGTTGCCCCTGCCGCTCCATCTTGCGACGGCTCTCGGCCACCACACCCGCCGTCGAGCGGGAGCCCAGTCAACCGCCGCAAGAGACCCAGGGCCAGTGAGGTCGGTCGCGACGGGCTTCAACGGCGATCGCGGCCGCGCTATGCTCGGCGTAAAAGGGCAGATGCGGTTAGCGGCGTTATGTGTGGCGTTCGAGCCGGGGTAAACCGAATACAAAGGGGGCCCAAAATGCGGATGCAATCGACGGCACTGGTGGGGGTGGCGCTTGTGCTTCTCAGCGGTTGCGGTGGGCAGCTCGGTGCCGGCAGCGTAGATGCCGCGCGTGCCGCCTGCATCGAGGCAGCGCGCAAGAAGGGCGATCAGCCCATAGAGACCGAGAACGTCAAGGTACTCGGCGAGGGGCGTTACGAAATGTCCGTGCGCAACAAGACGACGCTCGGCTCCTCCGTCACGTCATGCACCTACGATAAGAACATCGGAGCAGCGATCAAGTGAAGCGCGGCACCCCGGGATTCGCCGCGTCGTGAGCGGATAAGAGGAGCCAGCGGGGAAGCAGACGAGGAGCTACACGCATTGTTGGAGCGTGATGCGAAGTTGATGATGAAAGCTGGCTACCGCGTCTACGGCGTGAGGATCAAGGTGGCGGGGAAAGAGAAGGGCTACGGCAGCGCCGAGCATCTGATTCCGTACCGCTGAAGCGGTTGCGACTACTCGATGATCTCGTCGATCTGCGCGAGCAACGCCGGCGAGATCGTCAACCCCAGTGCGTGCGCGGTTTTCAGATTGATCACCGCCTGGAGCTTGGTCGGCTGCTCGACGGGCAGATCCGCGGGCCGAGCTCCCTTGATGATCTTGTCGACGTAGTACGCCGACCGCTCGTACAGGACCGCGTAGTTGGCGGACAGCGACACGAGTGCGCCTGCGACAACGGTCTCGCGATTACTGGACATGTACGCGATTCGGCGCTTCGCCGCGAGGTTGAGGAGCACCTTCCGGTGTGGATCGAAGTATCCCACGACGATTACCGCCTGCGCGCGCTCTTTCGCCATGGTCGCGAACGCGCTCTCGAAGTCGTTGACGCTGTCGACGATGGCAGGGACGAGTCGAATGCCCGCTCGCGCCGCCGCCGCCACCAGATCCGCCACGAACGGACGGCCGAACGGATTGGTCGCCGGGGTCGGCGAGAGAACGGCCACGCATTTGAGGTCCGCGATCAGCTCCTTGAGGAGCTGGAGGCGCTTGCTGCCGATCTCCGCATCGATGCCCGACAAGCCCGTCACGTTCCCGCCGGGATGAGCGAGGCTTGCGATGAAGCCCAGCTGCACCGGAGCGCCGGCCGGCGCCATCACGATCGGAATCGGAATCGTGCGGGTGGCCCCGATCGCGGCTTGGATCGCCGGAGTGAAGTGGGCGACGATGATATCGACGCGCGTGCGGACCAGCTCTGCCGCGAGCTGCGCGGCGCGATCGGCTCGTTCCTCCGTGTAGAGAAACTCGATCCGGATGTTCTGACCTTCGGTGTAGCCGAAGCTTTGGAGACCGCGGCGGAATGCATCGGCGAACGGATGCGGAGGCGATGCCGACACCAGCACGCCGATGCGCGGCATTTTTCCGGATTGCTGGGCGAGCGCTCGACGCGGCGCGACGAGCAGGCAGGTCGCCAGGACGCCGATCACATCGCGCCGTCTCATATCGCCTCCTGCGCATGCGGCCTACGAGCGGAGACACCATAAAGGCCCAGTTGACGGAACCCGCGTTCTCAGCAATCCCGCCCTCCCGGCCGTTTTCCCTCGGCACAGCGCGGACAACCCGCCTGGCGAAGGATTTTCTGTCGGAACGGCGCCCTTGTCGAGGCAGACATCTGCCCCATGACGCCAGCGAACGATGAGGTATTGAAGTGGCAGGAAGTGGCGTCGAACACGCGGATGGACCAGCAGAAATAGCAGCCCTTGCTCGACTGTCTGAAGATGCTTGGCCCAAACGGTCTGGCGGACTGTGAACGGCTCTTTGGCCAACAGAAATGATGAGTGAGCTTTACGAGCAGGAAGACAACGTCTTCCCGGCCAACATCCTGCCGCGCGACACTGCCGGACTCACAGTCCGACGTTTCGAGGAGAACCAAGCGATCATCATCAAACCGAGGCGGAATACGACAAGACCGCGTGGCCTTTTCTGGACGCCTCAGATCAGCGCTTGGACCGGCTCCCCACCTATCCGCGATCAGACAGGTGCTCCAGGAGGCAGCGGCAGCGGGCTTCGAGCCGAAGCTCCTCTACCAGCAAGCCGTTCAGCACCTCCGTTCTTCTCGTCGAACAGGTTCACGACCTTCTGCAGATCTTGCGGCGCGAGCCGCGTCTAGATCGTCGTCGTCTGGATGTCGGCATGTCGGAGATGCTCCTGCACCGCGCGGAGGTTGCCGCCGGAGCGCTTGAGCAGCTCGACGCCGCACGCGTGCCGGAATGCATGCGGGTGAATGGTGTCCACGCCGACCCGCTTGCCGAGATCCTTGATGATCTTCCAGACGCGCTGACCCGACATTCGTCGGATCTTCTTCTCGCCGCCGTACCACTTGTACTGCACCTGGAACAGCGGTGGTCAGTAGGGCGATTCCAGCGGTGACTACCAAGACGATGCGGTCGGCCCGCGAGAAGGCCTCCCCGTTCACTCCGGAACCGCAGTGTCGAATCGATCGCCGATGACCCGGAGGCACCAACGGGACGCAGGCACACGCCTGGGATACACTAAGCGCGCGATTCTCCGAGGAGGCTGTTATGAAGGTCGCGATTGCCGGTAAGGGCGGGGCGGGTAAAACCACGATCGCAGGAACGCTGGCTCGAGTCATCGCCGAGCTGGGTCAGCGGGTCGTGGCGATCGACGACGACAGCAATCCGAACCTGGCTCTCACCGTCGGTGTCGACCGCAACGCCGCGGCGACGCTCGACGGCATTCCGCGCGACATGCTCGTGGAACGCACCGACGCCGACGGCACCTCGCGGCTGGTTCTGGCTGTGCCGGCGGAAGACTTCATCGACCGGTACGGCGTGCCCGTGCGCGAGCGACTCACGCTCCTCGTCATGGGAGGCCCGAACCACGGCGGTTCTGGCTGACTCTGCCGGGCGCACGCCACGGTGCGTGGCGTGGTGGGCGGTCTCGTGGAAGGCGCGTCGCGGTCGACGATCGTGGATCTCGAGGCAGGACTAGAGCACCTGAGCCGGGGGACGGCCCGTCACGTAGAGACACTCTTGATCGTTGGCGAGCCATACTTCAAGTCCCTGGAGACGGCCAGTCGCTCCTTCGCGCTAGCCAAAGAGCTCGGCATCGGTCAGATCCGGATGGTCGCCAACAAGGTCCGCACGCCCCGGGACGAGGACACCATGCGCGAGTACGCAGCGCGTCACGGCCTGCCGATCGCGACAGTCGTGCCCTACGACGACGCGGTCGTCGCGGCCGACGAACGGGGCGTGGCGCTCATCGAGTACGGACCGTCGGCGCCGAGTGTTGCGGCGATCCGACGATTGGCCGAGGATCTACTTACGTCGGGCGGGGCGCCCGAGGCTCCAGCATCTCGCTGAGGGCGTCGCCCAGCAGGTTAAGGCCGAGAACGGCGAGCGCGATCGCGGCTCCGGGGAACAGCGCGACCCACCAGGCGACCCGCAAGAATCGCTGCGCGTTGTTCGCGAGGTAGCCCCAGCTCATCCGGGCCGGGTCGCCGAGCCCGATGAAGCTCAAACCCGCCTCCAGCAAAATCACGCTCGCCGCGTTGAGCGAGATGACGACGAGCGCGGCGGGGAGCGCGCCGGGCAGCACGTAGCGGACCAGGACCCGAGTATCGGTAGCGCCGAGAGCGCGCGCGGCGTCGACGAACTCGCGGCGGACGAGCGACAGCGTCTGCGCGCGTACCACTCGGGCGATCGCCGGCCACGACGTCAGGCCGAGCACCAGGATGAGTCGATCCGTCCCCGCGCCGAACAGCGCGATGACGACGACGGCCAGGAAAAACCTCGGCACGACGAGGACGAAGTCGGTCATACGCATGAGGACGTCATCGACGGCACCGGTCCAATAGCCGGATACCGCTCCGACGGCGACGCCGATGATCGCCGCCAGCGCGATAACGCTGGCGACCACCAGCAGCGACGTGCGCGTGCCGTGGATGATCCCGGCCAGCACGTCGCGGCCGAGATCGTCGGTCCCGAAGGCGTGAGCTCGCGAAGGCGGTGCCAAGGGCGGCGCCACAGAGGCGAACGGGTCTGCCGGCGCTAGCGCATCGGCCAGGAGCGCCAGCGCGACGAGAGCCAACGTCAAGACGAGCCCTATAGCCCCAGCCGGTGTGCGGAGCATCAGCTCACTCGTACCGGATACGCGGGTCCAGCCAGGCATACGCGAGGTCAGTCACCAGGTTGGCGACGATGACGGTCGTCGACGCGAGCAGAAACAGGCCGAGTAGCACGGGGACGTCGCGCGTCTGGATGGACGATAGCAGGAGCTGTCCAAGCCCCGGCCAGGCGAACACCGTCTCGACGAGAACAGCGCCGGTCACGACCAGGCCCGCGCGACTGCCCACGACGGTCACGAGCGGTAGTAGCGCGTTCCGCAGCGCGTGGCGGACCACGGCTCGTTCCGGCAGCCCCTTGGCGCGCGCGGTCCGCGCGTAATCGGTTGCAAGCGCTTCCAGCACGCCCGTGCGAGTGAGCCGGGTTGTCAGCGCCAGCTCGCCGGCTGCGAGAACCAGCGCGGGCAGGACGAGGTGATGAGCTACGTCGAGGGCATACCGCCATCCGATCAACGAGCGGCGGGCGTCGGTCAGCCCCTGCACGGGAAACCAGCCGGTGCCCAGGGCGAACGCGATCGCGGCCATCTGCGCCAGCCAGAACGACGGCATCGCGTGGGCCAGGAGGGCCCCGGTGCGCAGCGCCAGATCCGCCGGGCGCCCGGCTCGCCGAGCGGCCAGCACCCCGAGCGCGACGCCGACCGTGGTGGATAGCGCTAACGCCGTCACGATCAACAGGAGCGTTGTCGGCACGCGCTCGGCAATCACGACCGCCACCGGCCGTCCATGCACGAACGACAAACCGAGATCGCCACGCGCCACACGCGTGACGTAGACGACGAGCTGCTCGGGCAGCGGCCGGTCCAGCCCGAATTTCGCCCGGATGAACGCGTAATAGGCGGCGTCGCCGTGCTCGCCGGCGAGCGCCAGCACCGGATCGCCGGGAGCCGTGTGGATGGCGAGGAACGCGATCAGGACGATGCCCGCGACCGCCGGGACGACCTGAACGAGACGGCGGAGCACGTAGCGTGGGGTCATCGGACGTTAGCGCTTACAAAACGCAGCCTCCGCGAAGAGCCCTGTCCACGCGCGGAAACCGCCGCATTGCGCGGACCAGGCACGCGTCGTGGGCGTCTCTACGAGCCATACGTAGGGCAGCTCCTGGACGACGATCTCTTGAATCTGCCGGTAGATCGGCGTCCGCCGGTCGCGCTCGACCGTGCGGGCTCCCTGGTCGAACAGCACATCCACGCGTTCGTTGCGATAGCCGGCCGCGTTCGTGAAAGGAGCCGGGCCGATCTGGGACGAGTGGTACATCCGTCGCACGCCGATCTCGGGATCGGGGCCGTTGCAGTACGAGATCACGTTCGTGTCGAACGCGCGGTCCTTGAACACGGTCGGCGCGAACACCGCCGGCTCCAGCGGGCGCTGGGTCACGTCAATGCCGACTGCGCTGAGGTGCTGGCGCATGAGCTCGCCGTACTTGGCGAAGGTGGGGAAGTGCAGGAAGTCGATCGCCAGGCGTGTGCCGTCGGCGACACCGGCCACGCCGCGAGCGACGCGCGTGCTCTCGCGCTCCTTCTTCCAACCTGCGACCTCCAGCTGTCGCTCGGCCTCGGGGCGATCGAAGCCCGGAAGGGCGAGTCCGCGGGCGTGGGCCCATGTAATCTCGCTCGAGATCGGCGCTGTCGCCACCTTGCCCTCGCCGAAGAGAATCTGGCGCAGGAATGCTTCTCGATCGAGCGCCAGCGCGATCGCCCGGCGCACGCGCACGTCTTTGAGGACCGGGCGGTCGAGGTTGAAGCTGACCGTCATGATGCAGTTCGAGCCACCCGGGTGGTAGGACGTCTGCGCCATACGGAACCGATTGTCGGCCTGCAGACGGCTCTGCTGCGGGCCGGGCACGCCCCACAGAAAATCGACTTCGCCGTTCTCGAGCGCGAGCACCTGGGTGCCAGAGTCGGGGATGATGCGCATCACGATCTCGTCGAGGTACGGCAAGCCGCGCTTGAAGTAGCCTGGGTTGCGAGCCAGTCGGATCTCGGCGCCCTTGCGATAGGCGACGAACTTGAAAGGGCCGGTGCCGATGGGGCTCGCGTTGGCCGGATTCGTCTGCGGATCGCTGCCCTGGTACACGTGCCGAGCGACGATAGGCGCCTCGGTGGCGTCGAGCTGCTGCAGCAGCGGCGCGTAGGGTTGTTTGAAGCGAATGACGACGGTGCGGTCATCGGGCGTGTCGATGCCGGTCAGCACGCTGCCCATCGATGCCTTGGTGCGGGCGTGGAACTTGAGTAGCACCTCTTCGAAGGTGAACTTCACATCGGCAGCGGTGAAGCGCGTACCGTCGTGCCAGGTGACACCGTCGCGCAGTCGGAAGCGATAGACCGCGCCTGCCTGCTCCACCGTCCAGCTCTCGGCGAGGTCGGGCACAGGGTCGCCGCGCTCATCGCGACCGAGGAGCCCGTTGTAGATGAGCTCGGCGGCTGTGTGGGTCGCGCCGCTCGTGGTGATGGCGGGGTTCAGATGGCCGGGATCGGCAGAGATGGCGACGACGAGGGTGCCACCACGCGTCGGGACTTCCTGGGCGCGAGCCGAGGTCGGGCTCGCCAATGCGAGGAAGAGAGCAACCAGGGCGATCCCGTCGTAGCCTCGATGCATCTTCATCCTCCCGGGTCACTGGTTCGATCGATGAAACCTACTTCGAGAAACCGAACTATCACGACATGGAGTGGCCCTGCAACGATGGGCCCGAGTTCAAGCTCCGCCGGGGTGCTAGGAAGCTGTAGGACGGTCTCGGGGGCCACGGTGGGGCCCCCGGCGGAGAAAATCGGTCAGGATGTCGCAGAACTCGCGGCCACGAGGTGTCAGCGAGTATTCCACTCGCGGCGGAGTTTCCGGGTACACGGTCCGGGCGATCAGTCGCGCGTCTTCAAGATCGCTGAGCCGTGCGGCGACCGTCGACGAGCTCACGTCGCCAAGCCGGCTACGAAGCTCGCTGAAGCGGATGGTGCCTCGGTTGGCGATGAGACTCAGCAGGCCGAGCGCGTACCGGCGACCGATGAGCTTGGCAAGTGGCGTCGCGGGACACAGGCAATCACCGTCGGAGAGCGCCGCCCCGCACCCGCAGGTGGCCTTGGTCACACCGCGCCCCGGCACTCCGTTCCTCCCCGATGGCAGTCGCAGTCCGCCGAGCCGCACTCGCCGTGGGCGTGCCGGGCCAGATAGGGCTCGAACTCGTCGAGGAATCTCCGACGGCCTTCGTGGATTCCTGTCGCGGTCAGTCGGTATCGTACCGTGCCCTGACCGCCGAGCGTCTCGAGATGCCCGTCCTCCGCGAGCTGCCTGAGCGCCCGCCGGACCGTCCGCTCGTCGTCGACGAACCGAAGAATGTCGGAGACGGCGACGTCGGGACCAAGGCCCTCGCCGTGCAGCCAGAACATGATCTGTAGGATCTCGTCGCGCTGCCTGAGTCCGTCGACGGGATCGGCAGTGCGCCCAGCGTCGAGCAGCCGCCTCACGTGCTCGAGCACCGTCTCGACGGCTGCCGCGACGGGTGGTGTGAGCTCGGTCGTCAGCTCATCGACTTGGGCCGGCTCGCACCCGACGATGAAGACCTCGCGGGGCAGGGCGCCGAGGGCCTTGGCGACCGCGAGCGCTCGGGCCGGCACCGCCATGTGCATATCGACCTCGGTCGCGGGCTCGACGGACTCGACTTCGGAGACGTAGACGCTGCCGGGCGGGCCGCCTCGCTTCATCGCGTCGACGATGATCAAGCGCTCGCAGGGGGTCAGGAGCTCCTGCGCGAGCCCGATGCCGGCGGTGCCAACCTCCATGAAATCGACGCCGTCGCGCACCAGATCGCTCTCGCGTAGACGGCGGATGACTTCGACGCCGAAACCGTCGTCACCGCGCAGCACATTCCCGAACCCGGCGACCAAAGTGCGCACGTCAGCCCTGCGCCACCGGCTCGGTGCCGAGCGCCAGTCGGACGTCTCCGTCCGCAACCGCGACCGGGAGCACGATCAGACGTTCGGGCCCGTCCAGCCGACGCCCGCTGCGAAGGTCGTACCGGCAGCCGTGCCAGCTGCAGCGAAGCTCGGCGCCCTGCAGCATACTGAACTGCAGCGGAAGCGGGCTGTCGCCACATTGGTTGGACACCGCGAGATATTCTCCGTCGACGTTGACGAGAAGAATTCCGTGCCCATCGACGTCGATGGCCCGCATCGTCCCCGGCGCGACTTCCGCGACGGCGCAGAGTCGGCGGTACACCGGCTGCTGAGGGCGACGCAGCCCACCGACCTGCAGCAGGGGGCTGTTCCGTGTCGTCGCGCGATCGCCGACGACGAGCTCCTGGAATCCGAGTAGACCCGCCCGGAGGGCCTCCTCGAGATCGCGCCGCACCGCCTCGACGGCGACGTCGCTCCGCTCGACGCCGTGGAGCTTCACGTAGACGGCGCCGCCAACGATCTCAGTGAGCTCGACGTCGATCCCATGGTCATGCAGGTGTCCGCGCACGCTATCGAGCGCCTCCTCGGCATTCAGGCGACGATCCACAGCGATCAGATCGTAGGACATCAAAAGCAGCCGGATCGCGGGGTCGGCGGTGAGCCTGTTCATGAATGCTTCGCCGGCCAGGCTCTGGATCGCGCCCACCAGATGTGTCAACGCGGTCCGGTGGACGGCATCGATGCCATAGAGCAAGCTCGTGACAGCGGTGCGGACGGCGGGATCCGGATGCGCCTCGAGCTCCGCCATGAGGCGCTGCACGTCCTCCAGGATATCGCGATGCTCGCTCACGGGGCTCTCACTCCCGCGGATGACGGGCCGCCGAGGGGAGCGCGGGGCAGCTGCGCGACGGCGTCGGCTCGCGTGGCCAGGACCCGAACCAGCTCACAGACTCCGTCGAGCTGGCGCCCGACGACCTCGCTGAACGTGTCGCCGAACTCGTGCACAGCCGGTTCCACCTCGACGACGACGACCTCCTCGGGCAGCGCTCCGAAGTGGCGTGTCACCACGAGCGTGTTGTCGAGGGCGATGACACCGGTCACCGCCTCGGTCACCGCGCGCTGGATCTCCTCGTCGGCGGGCAGCACGCCGTCCCAGCGGTAGGCGGCCACCGTACCTGGCGGACGGCCGTCGCGCTCGACGGCGGCTACCACGACGGCGCGTTGGAATCTCTGCTCGGACGGTTCGTCCTCCAGGCGCTGGACGACGGCGATGGGGTTGTAGCTCAGGTCTTCGACCACAACGTCATCCGTCCACGAAGCGCTTTCGAGGCGGTCGGTCACTTCGACGCCGACCGAGTGATCGCGAAGGTTTCGATACCCGACACCGGCAACGATCACGCGCACCTAACCACCGTCGTCGTCGACGCCACAGGCGCAGGTGTTGACCTCGCGCGTGATGACTCCGGCGTCGGTGTGGATGTGGGTTGTGCACGGCATGCACGGATCGAAGCTCCGGATGGCGCGGAGGATGTCGATGCCCTTGAACTGCTTGGGATCGTCGGTTTCCTCCAGCAACGGCGTGTTGAGCACGGCCTCTTCGTAGGGGCCCGGCTGGCTCCAGCGATCGGTGGGCGAGGCATTCCAGGTCGACGGCGTGACGATCTGATAGTTCGCGACGGCGCCGCGGTCGAGAACGAGATGATGCGTCAGATAGCCGCGCCCGGCTCCCCAGAAGCCGACGCCGAGCTGCTCACCGCGCTTGGGAATCTCGAAGGGCGTGCTGGTCCGCGTGTCGCCGAGCTTCAAGCGGTCCATCGCCGCCATCCAGTTGTTCAACGCGATGAGCGTCGTGAACGCTGTGCAATAGGCGCGGCCACGATTGCGCTCGAAGGCGTTCCAGACGTCGGGCACCTTCCACTCGATCTCCATCTCAGGAAGTGCGCCCTTCGGCAGCCGGAGCTTGAGCGAGGTTCCGGTGGACTCGATGAACGGATTGGCCGGCAGCTTCCGGGCGACGGCCGAGTTCCACAGCCGGGCGTAGGCGCCGGCCTCCATGGACTGCCGGTCCCAGCGCGGCGCCGTGTCCCAGGTGTACTTCTCCTTCCAGTTCTGTCCCTGCGGTCGCGGCTTGGTGACCTTGTTCCAGGGATGATAGGGCGACAGGGGATGACCCGCTGGATCGGTCGGAAACCGCTGCCGCTGTCCGTTGCCGGACCATTCCTCGTAGTACGAATG
>Ga0075429_100005115_pt1 | contig 11278 bp, 8 predicted proteins | sample RhiMetdeltSRZDD3_FD_75295 | JGI IMG/M metagenome (GOLD analysis project Ga0075429, IMG submission 75295) | Populus rhizosphere microbial communities from Tennessee, USA - Rhizosphere MetaG P. deltoides SRZDD3 | ecosystem: Host-associated > Plants > Roots > Rhizosphere > Soil | place: USA...
GAGAACGGCCGCTGGCTCGCCACGCCGCTGTTCTCGGTGCTGGTGCTGGTCGAGCTCACCGACCTCATGTTCGCCGTGGACTCGATCCCCGCCATCCTGGCGATCACGCACGACCCGTTCATCGTGCTCACGTCCAACGTGTTCGCGATCCTCGGGCTGCGCTCGCTCACGTTCTGCCTGTCGGGCCTGCTCGACAAGTTCGTCTACCTGCGGCCGGCACTCGCCGTGGTGCTGCTGTTCATCGCCACCAAGATGGTGATCGCCGACTGGTACAAGATCCCGATCGGCATCTCGCTCGCGGTCGTGATGGGTGTGCTGGGAATCGGCGTCGGCCTGTCGCTGCTCCGCGCACCGAAGCGGCCGGCCGAGGTCGAGGCCCCCGAGGACGTGAAGAGCGCCTGAGCCGGGTTCGCAGCCGTTCTCGAGGCCGCCCGTCCCGCAAGCGAGAAGCCCCCGTAACTCATCGAGTTACGAGGGCTCTCGGGTACTGGCTCCTCGGGTAGGATTCGAACCTACAACCCTTCGGTTAACAGCCGAATGCTCTACCATTGAGCTACCGAGGAACGAATCTTGGCGCGCCTGCCCACCGAGGCCGGGGCGAGCAGCGGCGGAAAAGAGTAGCCGGGTTCCTCCATCTTGGTCAAGCTGCCGTCGCGCTTGAGGTTGAAGCGCTGCGTGGGAACGGATCCGGTGGCCCTGCGAGTCGGTGAGGCCGTCTCCGCGCGAGCATCGCGGCCGATCTCCGCTTCAGCCTGGCGACAGCCGCGCCGCCAGCTCCAGCTCGCGGGCGCGATGCGCGTAGCCCGGGTGCGACTCGCGCGGAGCCTCGGCGAGGTGTGCGCGCACCACCGACGGCAGGTACTCGGCCACGCGACGGGTGCGGAATCCGAACTGGTCCAGCGCGCGCGACGGGTCGGGTCGAGAGCACCAGCGTCCCCAGTAGGGCGCGCACGTGTCGGCGAGCCCGGCGCGCGCGAGCTCGACCGAACTCACCGGCACGAAGCGCGGCACCAGCCCGGCGGCGGCCGCCACCTGTTCCAAGAACTCGCGCAGCGTGGGTTCGTCCGGCTGGGCCAGGTTGAGCGCCGGCTCGTCCGGCCAGCGCTCCGTGCCGGCCAGCGTGACGAGCGCGCGCGCCGCGTCGGCCGCGTAGAGGAACCGCACCCGCTGCTCCCCGCCCTCGGGCAACAGCACGGGGCCGCCGTCTCGCATGCGTTCGAGCCACGCCCACAACCGCCTCGAGGCGTGGCCGTCGGCCTCGCCCTGGATCACGGGCAGCCGCAAGGCCAGCGCGCTCACGCCGCGCGTGCTCGCGAGTTCGCGCAGCGCCGCCTCGGCGGCGCGCTTGCCCACGCCATAGGTCCACTCACCGTGGTCGCGCGTGCCGGGCGCGGGTTCCGGGCTCAGCGGCGAGTCGGCATCGGCCTCTCGAAACGGTGGCCGGGGCGAGACACTCACCAGGTAGACCTGGCCGGACGAGATCATCGCCAGCCGCCCGGGCTCGAACGCGGGGACGTCGAACAGGCGATTCACGTCCGCGGCATCGTAGGCGAGGAAGTCGGTGGTGAGATCGAAGCGCTGGCCACGCAGGACGTCGGCCAGCGCGCCGGCGTCACGCCGGTCGGCGGTGAGTGCGGTGAGCCGTGGCCGCTCGGGCAGCGGGCGGCCGCCGCGCGTGAGCGCGGTCACGTCGTGCCCTTCGTCCAAGAACGCGGCGAGGGCCGCCCCCGAGAGCAGGCCGGAGCCGCCGAGCAGGAGGATGCGCATGGTCCGTCGTGGGAGCGGGCGCGATGCGGCGCGGCGCCCGGAACGCGCGGCCGCGGCGTGCGGCGGCCGGCACGCTAGCGCGCACGGACCTCACGCGCCAGCCGGGGCCTCAGGCGGCGCGGCGCTCCTTGGCGGCATCGCCGTCGCCGGGCCACGACACGCCCTGGCCGGCGAGCGAGCGCTTCACGCGCGCCATCTCCGCACGCAGCGCTGCCAGGTCCACGACGGCTCGGCGCATCTCCTGGGTGAGCAGGACGATGCGCAGGCCGGCGCGCACACGCGCCAGGAGTTCGCCCTGGTCGCACGGCTTCACCAGGTAGTCGTCCGCGCCCGTGTCCAGTGCCAGCAGCCGGTCGCTGATCTCGCCCTTCGCCGTCAGCAGGATGAAATAGGGCGCGGTCTCCTGGAGCCCGGTCTTCACCGACTGGCACAGCTCGAGACCGTCCAGTTGCGGCATCATCCAGTCCGAGATCACCAGGTCGGGTTCGAAGGTGACGATGGCCTTCATGCCCTCGCGTCCGTCGGAGGCCGCCTGCACCTGGTAGCCCTCGGCAGCCAGGCGCTTGAGCAGCACCCGCTGGAAGTACGGGTCGTCCTCCACCACGAGGATGCGGATGTCCGGGGTGGCCTTCACGCGGCACGCTCCATCATCGCGATCGCCAGCTGCGCGAACGCATCGTGGTCCAGGATGGGCTTGGCGACGTACTCGTCGGCGCCGCTTTCGGCGAGCAGCCGCTGGTCGTCGCCGCGCATGGCATGCGCCGTGGCCAGCAGCACCGGCACGCGGTGCACCCCGTCGGTCCGCAGCAGGCGGCAGATCTCGACGCCACCCACCGGGCGGCCCTGCCACTGCGAGTGCCGCAGCGAGATGTCCAGCACCACGAGCGAGATACCCCCCGCACGCACCAGTTCCAGCACCTCGGCCGGATCCTCCGTGACGGTCACGCGGCACCCGGCGCGCTTCTCGAGCACCTTCCGGAACAGCGTCGCGTTGTGCGCGTCGTCTTCCACCACGATGGCATGTCTCATGCGGCCATCCGTTCGGGTTCCCCGTCGTCACCATCGAGCTCCCCGCGCGCGACCTGGAGGTGCCAGTCGAGCACGTGCGGCAGGAGCTGCGGGTTGTCGTGTACCGCCGTCTTGGAGACCACGTCCAGCACCAGGCCCTGTTCGAGGAGTCGTCGCTCCTCCTCATTGCGGGGCTCGGGGAAGTTCGTCAGCACCAGGACGGGAAGATCCGGGTGCAGGCCGGCGAGGGTCATCTCGCGCAAGACGTCGTAGCCGCTCACCTCGGGCATCATGAGATCCAAGAGCAGCACGTCGTAGCCGTGCGGCTGGGTGCGCAGGATGTGCAGGCACTCCTCGCCGTTGTTCGCCACGTTCACCATGAACTTGTCCGTCGGCAACACCTTCCGGACGTACGCCGAGACGGTCGGATCGTCGTCCGCCATCAGCACGCGAACGACGCGATTGCCCGGGCTGCCCGCCAGCTCGCCGATCTTCGCAATCAGGGCATGGGGCTCCACCGGCTTGACCAGGTGCGCTGGCCGGCGCGCGAACGCGGTGGCGTGCAGGCGCTGCTTGAGCTCGCCGTCGAACCCGGTCACGAACACGACCGGGATGTGCCGGGTGTCGGGTTCGCTCGACATGCGTTGCGCGAGGTCCCAGCCCGTGCGCAGTGCCGCGCCTTCCTGGCAGGAGAGCGCGTAGTCCAGCACCACCACCGCGGGCTGCATGCGCCGCACCAGCATCCAGGCGCCCTCGGCGTGCTCGGCTTCGACCGTGCGGTAGCCGCCGTGCTGGAGCACCGCGGTGATGAACTTGCGGAACACGCCGTCGTCCTCGACGACGAGCACGAGCGGATCGCCCGCGGAACCCTCAATACGGTCGGGCCCGGATACGGCCGTGGTCACGGGCGCTTCGTCCGACTCCCGCCAGATCGGCAGCGAGAAGTAGACACGTGTGCCGCGGCTCTCGCCCTCGCTGTGGATGCCGATGATGCCGCCCATGAGCTCGACGAGGCTCTTGGAGATGCTCAGGCCCAGCCCGGTGCCGCCGAAGCGGCGGGTGGTGCTGCCGTCCGCCTGCACGAACTTGTCGAATACCATCTTCTGGCGGCTGGCGGCGATCCCGATGCCGGTGTCCTCCACCTCGATCCTCACGTGCCCCAGTTCGGGATGCGCTCGGGCCCGCACGCGGATCTCCCCCTTGGGCGTGAACTTGAGGCTGTTGCCCACCAGGTTGATGAGGATCTGCTTCACCTTGCCGAAGTCGCCGCGCGCCGCGACCTCGCCGCCGGTCTGGTCGTCGAACGTCAGGCGCAGGCCCTTCTGGGCCGCCTGGACGTGCGTGACCGTGTAGACCTCGTCGAACAGGCCCTGCACGTCGAGGCGGCCGATGTCGAGCGCCAGCTTGCCGGCCTCGATCTTCGCGATGTCCAGCACGTCATTGATGAGACCGAGCAGATGGCGCGAGCACTGCAGCGCTTGCTTGAGGAAGTCGATCTCCTCCTCGCGCGAGTCGCACATGCCATCCAGCACTAGCTGCAGGAATCCGATCATGCCGTTGAGCGGCGTGCGCAGCTCGTGCGAGGTGTTGGCCAGGAACTCACTCTTGAGCCGTGACGCTTCCTCGAGCTGGGCATTGACCTCTTCGAGCCGGCGGTTGGACTGCTCGAGCCCCTCGGCGAACGCGCGGATGCGCTGTTCGGCCTCGACGCGGTCGCGGACGTCGCGCACGATGGCGGTGAACACCAGGTTCTCCCGCTCGCCCGAGCGCGCCAGCGAGAACTCCACCGGGATGCGCGTGCCGTCCAGGCGCAGCGCCTCGCCAGCGACGACGGATCCCACCTGCGGCAGCGACAGCGCGCGCCCGGGCGTGCCCCAGCTCAGGAGCTGCTGGATGGGCTGGTCCGTCATCTCGGAGGCCATGCGCCCGACCATGGCCTCGGCGGCCCGGTTCATCGTGCGCACGCGGCCCTGGCGGTCGAAGGTCATGATGGCGTCGAACGCGGTGTCGAGGATGGCCTGCAGCCGGCGCGCGTGCCGCTCGGTGATCTCGATCTCGCGCCGGGCGAGACCGGTGCGGTACGAGCGGTGCCACACGAAGCCGAATGCGAGGAACACGGCGATCAGGGCGATGTCGAGCGTGGTGAGGGCCTGATGCACGGAGGACATGCCGCTCATCATGTCGGCGCGACCGGCCTGGGCGACGATGCCCCACGGGGCATTGCGGAGGCTGCGCGTGACCGACCAGACGGCGTCCCCGGACGCCTCGGGATCCTCCACGCGTGAGGACACACCGGTCGCGGCCATCGCCGGCGCCATCGCCGAGCGCTGCGCCATCGGCAGTCGCGTGCCCACGTGCGGCGCGCGACCGGCGGGGGGCCGCGACAGCACTTCGACGTCGGTGCCCCTGGCCTGCACCAGGTAGGCGCCCGCATCCCCGCTGAAGCCGGGCCACTGCTGCAGCAGGGGCGCGAGCATCTGGGCGAAGCTGGCGTGGAACACGACGACGCGGCGAACGCGCCCGGGCGACCCGAGCGGGATCGCGACGCCGACGAGCCCGGCATGCGGGGAGCTCCACGCGGGTTCTCCCGACAGCGTCGCTGCCGTGGCAGCCGCGAGATCCAGCTTCTGCTGCGTGTCCGTGGCGGGCCGCCATGCCCCCAGGCGCTCGCCCCGTTCGTCCAGCACGGCGAGGTTGCGGAACTCGAACTGCTCGGCGCGGCGCTGCAACTCGGTCAGCACGGCGGGAGCGCTCTCGCCCGGGCCCCAGGCCAGCACGGCATCGATGACCTGCGGGCTCCGCAGCACGCTCTGCGCCTCGCGACGGAAGACGTTGAGCGTCTGGTCCACGTCGGCGCGCTGCACGTCGGCTGCCGCCTCGAGGCGCCGCCAGGCCTCGTGCTCGATCCGCTGCGACGCGTTCCGCCACAGCGTCATGTTGAGCGCGACCACACCGGCGACCAACAGCAGACCGAAGCCGGCCACCACGCGCACGCCCTCGCGCCGCACGTCGAGTCCGTGCGACATGAGGAACGCCGTCACCGATCGGCGATCGTGCGTTGCGGAGAGGGAGCTTTCCGCGGGGGATGGCGGGGCGGTCGGCATGGGAAGCTCGTCCTTGGGCCAAGGGCGGACATCGCGGCGGTGCGCCGGAGTCCGATCGGGTCATCGGCTCGAGACGGTTTCAGGGTGAGCGGAATCTGCCCCCGCGAATGCGGTTCCAGCCGCTCTGGGCGCGGCTGAAAGGTGAGAACCGCGACTCAGGCGCCGGCCGGTCCCGGAGCGCTCCGACGGGGCGGGAAGCGAAGCGGCCGGCGAGGGGTCCACCCTCGCCGGCCGCGGCGGTACCGCCCAGCCCCGCCAGGGGTCAGGCGCCCTGATTCTGCCAGTACCTGGGCCGCATGTTCGCGGCGAGCACCCGCTTGCGCAGCCGCAGCGAGACGGGTGTGATCTCGAGCAGCTCGTCTTCGCGGATCCACTCCAGCGCCTGCTCGAGCGACATCTTGTGGATGGGCACGAGCTGGAGCCCGTCCTCACCCTGCGAGCGCATGTTCGTGAGCTTCTTCTCGCGCACCATGTTCACGTCCATGTCCTGTTCGCGCGAGTTCTCCCCGACGATCATGCCCTCGTAGACGCGGTCGTTCGGCTCGACGAAGATCTCGCCCCGGTCCTGCACGTGCGCGATCGCGTACGGCGTCACGGGGCCGGTGCGGTCGGCGACCAGCGCGCCGGTCATGCGGTGCGGGATGTCGCCCTGCCAGTCCGCCCAGCCGTCGAACAGGTGGTTCAGCAGGCCCGTGCCGCGCGTGTCGGTCAGGAACTGGCTGCGGAAGCCGATCAGGCCACGCGACGGGATCCGGAACTCGAGCCGCACGCGGCCGGTGCCGTGGTTGACCATGTTCGTCATGCGGCCCTTGCGCGTGCCGATCTTCTGCGTGACCACGCCGACGAACTCCTCGGGGCAGTCGATGACCAGGCGCTCCATCGGCTCCTGCTTCCGGCCGTTTTCCTGGCGAGTGATGACCTCCGGCTTGCCGACCAGCACCTCGAAGCCCTCGCGGCGCATCGTCTCGATGAGGATCGCCATCTGCAGTTCGCCGCGGCCCGAGACCACGAACGCGTCCGGCGTGTCCCCCGGCTCCACCCGCAAGCTGACGTTCGTGAGCAGCTCGCGTTCGAAGCGGTCGCGCAAGTTGCGTGACGTGACGTACTTGCCCTCGGTGCCGGCGAAAGGCGAGTTGTTGACGCTGAACACCATGTTCACCGTCGGCTCGTCCACGGTGACCGGGGGCAGCGGACGCGGGTCCTCCGGGTCGGTCACGGTCTCGCCGATGTGCACCACCTCGAAGCCGGCGAGCGCGACGATCTCGCCGGGACCGGCCTCCTGCACCTCGGTGCGCTCGAGTCCCTCGTAGACATAGAGGTTCGTGACGCGCGACTTCACCTGCGTGCCGTCGTGCCGCACCAGCATGACGTCCTGGCGCGGCTTCAAGTTGCCGTTGATGACGCGGCCGATGGCGAGCCGTCCGACATAGTCCGAGTACCCGAGGTTCAGGATCAGCATCTGTAGCGGCATGGTCGGGTCGTACGTCGGCGCCGGGATGGTCTCGATGATGGCGTCGAACAACGGCTTGAGCTTGTGGTCCTCGCCGTCCGGCTTGAGCCGGCAGATACCCTCGCGCGCGATGGTGTAGAGCACCGGGAAGTCGAGCTGGTCCTCGTGCGCGTCGAGATCGATGAACAGGTCGTAGATCTCGTCCAGTACTTCCTGCGTGCGCGCGTCCTTGCGATCGATCTTGTTGATGACGATGATCGGCTTGAGGTTCAGTTCGAGCGCCTTGCGCAGCACGAACCGCGTCTGCGGCAGCGGCCCCTCGCTGGCGTCCACCAGCAGCAGCACACCGTCCACCATCTTGAGCGTGCGCTCCACCTCGCCGCCGAAGTCGGCGTGACCCGGCGTGTCGACGATGTTGATCTTGTAGTCGCCGTAGCGGATGGCAGTGTTCTTCGCGAGGATGGTGATGCCTTTCTCGCGCTCGAGGTCATTCGAGTCCATGACGCGCTCGACGACCTCTTGGTTCTCACGGAAGATGCCGCTCTGCCACAGCATGGCGTCGACGAGCGTGGTCTTGCCGTGGTCGACGTGCGCGATGATGGCGATGTTGCGCATCTGCTCGCGTACTGCCGAGGGCTTCAGGGTGTTCGGCGTCAAGGCTTCACCTCCAGGGCTTCATGGGCCGTCAGGAGCGCGCGCAGGCGCTCCCAGAGGCCGGGGCGTTCATAGAGAGAGTCGTACGAGTAGAGCGCGACGGCGGGGAATCCCAGCGCGCGCGCGGCCCTGATCTTGCTGGCCGAAGCGGAGACGGGGGCGTTGTAGACCGCGATGCCCGGCACCAGCCGTTCGGAGCCCACATTGCGGGCGAGGGCGTCCAACTGGTCCATCACGGTCTGGACAGAAGGGGCGTAACACATCAGGTAGGCGCGGTCGAGCAATCCGTCGCGCACCCAGCGGCTCCAGGGCTGGCGCTTGAGCGTCAGTGCCGTGACCGTGTCGGCCACGACCGCCGCGCTGAGCGGCAGTCCTGGGCGCGTCACGGCGATGGAGTCCCGCACACCGCGCACGATCGCGGTGACCTGCTCCTGCTGGAACAAGGCCCACTCGGCTTCGAGCCGGGCGCGGTCGGACTTGGGCTGGCGGCTGAACATCATCGGGTCCACGCCGGATTGCATCGCGAAGCGCGCGCGTGAGGTGGGGTCGGACCCGATCGGCACCGATGGCTGCCGGATGTAGTCGAGGTGCACGCCGTCCACCGGGTAGCGCCGCACCAGCTCTTGCACGTTCTCCGCCACCCAGCGCTGGACACCCGGATGCATGGGCGAGACGAACACGCCCTCGACGTGCATGCGCTGGAGCTGCCGCGGCGTGAGCCGCGCCATGGAGCGGCCATCGGCGAGCCGGGCCACCCACTCGGGGTGGGCGTGCAGCACGTGCTTCCGGTCGCGCGGATACCGCGGGCCCGACCACACCAGGCAGCAGTTGACCCACGCGTGCACTTCGAGCCCGGCGGCATGCGCGAGCGGCAGGAGTTCGCCGAGCGGGTCGCGCCCCGGCCCCTGGAGCGGTTCCGGCGCGGGGAGCCGGTCCGAGACGTACCAGGCGTCGCCGCGGCCGATGACCTGCACGAGGATGCCGCGGACACCCATGGCCTTGGCGCGCTGGACCACACGCGGGACGTCCTCCGCGCGCATGAGCGAGGTGCGCAGGACCCACAGGTAGTCCACCGGCGCGGCCGCGCCGGAGGCCGGGACCGCAGCGTCCTGCGCGAGCACCCGAGCGGGCGCGAGGATGCCCGCGACCAGGCTCGCGGTCAGCACGGCGAGCACGGCCGGCGACCATGGCGAACGCGGGCGGAAGGTCACCCTCCCGCCCGCGTCATGGTTCCGTTCTGGCGTGTGGAGTCTAAGGATCTCAGCCCCCACCGACTTTGCGCGGACCCGTGCGCTGGCGCTTGCCGCCACCGCCGGGAGCTCCGGCGCCGACGGATTCCTTCTTGCGGCCGCGCTTCGGCTTGTCTTCCGCCGCCGCTTCGTCGCCCTCGGTATCGGCGTCCGCCTGCTTCTTCTTGGTCGCCTTCTCGCCGCTCTGGGCGAGCGCCTTCGCCTCGGCGGCCGCGATGCGGGCCGCGCGCTCCTGCTCCTTCTGCTCGACCGACTTCACGAGCTCGAGGTAGGCCGTTTCACCGGCATCGCCCAGGCGATGGCCGATGCGGATGATGCGCGTGTAGCCGCCGTTGCGCTCCGTGTACCACGGGGCGATGGTCGAGAACAGCTTGCTCGCGACCTCGGGCTTCATGATGAACCGGGCCACGTGACGCCGGGCGGCGAGGTCGTTCTGCTTGCCGAACGTGATCATGCGCTCGGCAAGGCGGCGGGCTTCCTTCGCCTTGGCCACGGTGGTCTCGATCCGCTCGTACTGGAACAGGGCGGTCACCAGGTTGCGCAGCAGCGCATGCCGGTGCTCGGCCTTCCGTCCCAGCCTGCGATGGTCTTTGCGGTGTCTCATGGGTCTGCTCTTCCTCTCGTCGCCGTGCGGGGCACGTCACCGCGCGAAGCGCGGTGCGGGCCTCAGACCTCGGCCTTCGCCGGCTTCGACTCGTAGTAGGGGCTCACGTCCATGCCGAAGTGCAGGCCCATCTCGGCCAGGATGTCCTGGATCTCCTTGAGGGACTTGCGGCCGAAGTTGCGGAACTTCAGCATCTCCGCTTCGCCCTTCTGGACCAGCTCACCGATCGTTTTGATCTCGGCCGCGCGCAGGCAGTTGCTCGAGCGCACCGAAAGCTCCAGCTCCTCGACGCTCTTGTCGAGCGTCTTGCGGATCCGGACCTTGTCCTCGTCCACCGCCGCTTCGACCTCTTCCTGCGGCTCCTCCTCGAAGCTGATGAGCAGGCTGAAGTGGTCGCGCAGGATCTTCGCCGACATCGAGACCGCGTCGTTCGGCAGGATGCTGCCGTCCGTCCACACCTCGAGCGTCAGCTTGTCGTAGTCGATGCGCTGGCCGAGCCGCGTCGCCTCGACGGTGTAGTTGACCTTGGTCACCGGCGAGAACAGCGAATCGATGGGGATCACGCCGATCGGGCGATCCGCCGACGAGTGCTGGTCGGCCGAGACGTAACCGCGTCCGCCGTTGATCTCGACTTCCATGCGGAGGTCGCCGTCCCGGTTCAGCGTGGCCACGTGCAGTTCCTTGTTCAGCACCTCGACCTCGGCGTCCACCTGCAGGTCACCGGCGCGAACCTCGCCCTTGCCGCGCATCTCGAACACGCCCTTCTTGGGCCCGTCGCCATGCAGCTTGAGGCGCACCTGCTTCAGGTTCAGCACGATCTCGGTGACGTCCTCGATGACGCCCGGAAGCGTCGAGAACTCGTGCAGGACCCCTTCGATACGGACCGAGGTGATCGCGGCGCCCTGCAGCGACGACAGCAGCACGCGCCGCAGCGCGTTGCCGAGCGTGGTGCCGAAACCGCGCTCGAGCGGCTCGAGCGTGAACTTGCCGTAGCGGTCGGAGTTGCCCGTGTCCGCCTGCAGTCCCTTCGGCATCTGGAGATTCTTCCACTTCATCTTCAAGCCTCCCGGCGTGGAAAGGCGATCGTCACTTCGAGTAGAGCTCGACGATCAGCTGTTCGTTGATCGGCACCCCGATGGAGGCGCGGGTCGGGATGTGGAGGACGCGGCCCGCGAGGCGGTCCGTGTGGATCTCCAACCAATCCGGAATCCCCTGCCCCTTGCGGGCTTCGAGCGAGTTCTTGATAACCGTCATCTCGCGGCTCTTCGCGCGCACCTGCACCTCGTCGCCCGCGCGAACCTGGAACGACGGGATGTCGACGTTGCGGCCGTTGACCGCGAAGTGCCCGTGACGCACGAGCTGACGGGCGGCGCTGCGCGACGGCGCGAGGCCGAGGCGGAACACCACGTTGTCGAGGCGACGCTCCAGCATCTGGAGCAGC
>Ga0075429_100005121_pt1 | contig 11272 bp, 7 predicted proteins | sample RhiMetdeltSRZDD3_FD_75295 | JGI IMG/M metagenome (GOLD analysis project Ga0075429, IMG submission 75295) | Populus rhizosphere microbial communities from Tennessee, USA - Rhizosphere MetaG P. deltoides SRZDD3 | ecosystem: Host-associated > Plants > Roots > Rhizosphere > Soil | place: USA...
TGGGAATGCGGGGGGACTCCCCGCGGTACACACACAACACCGGCTCGTCTGGCCTGGACGTTGCTACGCAACTCCGGCAGCCGGCCGCCCCAGAGCGGTCCGGCGACGACGACCACCCTGATCGATGTTCGAAGACCGCACTTTCAAGAGAACGTTTTACAGCGCGCCACAGTCCGTGACGTCGCTCGTTGCGGCGTTCCTGGAGCCCGCGATCACGGTCGTCACCTTCCTCGCCGCCAACGCGTACGCCGACGAGCCGGTCAACCGTCCCGAGCTCACGGTCGCCCTGCTCGTCTTCGCGCTCACCTTCCCCGGGCGCAACCGCTTCCGCGACAACCTCATCGCCGCCGGCGTCGACATCGTCACCTCGTGGGTCACGCTGGTCATCATCCTGTTCCTCTGCGGCTACGCCACCAACAGCATCGGCTACTTCGAGGCGGACGCGCTCTACGCCTGGGTGGTGGCCACGCCGGTGCTGCAGTGGATCGCGGTCTACGTCGGGCAGCGCGTGGTGCGCCGGCACGCCGCGCTGCCGGAGGCGCGCCGCTCGGCCATCGTCGTGGGTGCCGGGCCGCTCGGCGTCAAGGTGGCGCGCGCGCTGGAGGACAGCGAGGACCACGGCATCGACTTCGTCGGCTACTTCGACGACCGCAACGACGAGCGGGTGCACCAGGGCGCGAGCACGCAGCGCCTCGGCGGGCTGAAGGACGTGGCCGAGTACATCCGCACGCACGGCATCCGCGAGGTGTTCATCACGCTGCCGCTCGGCTCGCAGCCGCGCATCGTCGCGCTGCTGGAGAGCGTGCAGGGCACCACCGCGTCGCTCTACTTCGTGCCCGACGTGTTCGGCATCAGCATCATCCAGGGCCGGCTGCAGGACATGAACGGCGTGCCGGTGGTGGGCATCTGCGAGACGCCCTTCACCGGCACCAACGAGCTGGTCAAGCGCGTGAGCGACATCGTGCTGGCCGGCATCATCCTCGTGCTGATCTCGCCGATCCTGATCGCGCTGGCGATCGGCGTGAAGCTCAGCTCGCCCGGGCCGGTGATCTTCAAGCAGCGCCGCAACGGCCTCGACGGCGAGGAGATCGTCGTCTACAAGTTCCGCTCCATGACCGCGCAGGACAACGGCCCGGTGGTGCGGCAGGCGACGAAGAACGACCCGCGCGTCACGAAGTTCGGCGCCTTCCTGCGGCGCACCTCGCTCGACGAGCTGCCGCAGTTCTTCAACGTCCTGCAGGGGCGCATGAGCATCGTGGGCCCGCGCCCGCACGCGGTGGCGCACAACGAGGAGTACCGGCGCATCATCAAGGCGTACATGGTGCGCCACAAGGTCAAGCCGGGCATCACCGGCTGGGCGCAGGTGAACGGTCACCGCGGGGAGACCGACACCCTCGAGAAGATGCAGGCGCGCGTCGAGTACGACCTGGAGTACCTGCGCAATTGGTCGCTGGGCCTGGACCTGCAGATCATCGTGCGTACCATCCGCCTCGTGTTCTTCGACCGCAACGCCTATTGAGCCGACGCGGCCTCCAATCAACACTGCCGGAGAGAGAGACCCATGACCCATTCCCTTCGAGCCGTCGCGCGCGCCTTCGCCGGCGCGGCATCGCCGGGCGCCGCGATCGCGCTGTCGCTGGCCGCCTGCGGCGCGGCGCAGGCCCAGGAGCAGCCGTGGTACCTCGGCGCGAAGGTCGGCTACACGCACGACTCCAACGTGTTCCGGCGCAACAACCCCGAGGTGAGCGACAACATCACGAGCGCCGGCGTGCTCGGCGGCTTCCACTGGCGGCCGGGCCGGCAGCACCTGTACATCGACGCCGACGCGCAGAACAACCGCTACGACAAGCTCGACCAGCTCGACAACACCAGCCATTCGGTCAGCACCGGCCTGAACTGGCAGACGGTGGGCAACCTGGGCGGCAGCCTGCGCTACACGCAGCGCAAGTACCTCGGCGACTTCGCGGTCGCGGCCACGCCGGCCGACCGCAACCTCGTGAAGGGCCAGGACGCGACGGCCACCGTGCGCTACGGCTACGTGTCGGCGCTCGGCGTCGAGGCCGGCGCGTCGCGGCGCAAGGCCGACTACACGCTCAGCCTCGAGCGCAACGTCGAGTCCGACGTCGTCTGGGTGGGCGCGCGCTACGGCGCGGGCGGTCAGCTCAGCTTCGGCGTGACCGCGCGCGCCACGAAGGACGAGACGCCGCTGTTCCGCCCGCTGCTGCCGCTGGAGCTCACCGACGGCGTGCCCACGCTCTCGCCCACCATCGAGCCCGACGAAGGCGACCGCCGCGACCTCGACTTCAACGTCACGTGGCAGCCCTCGGGACTCAGCACCATCGTCGGCCGCATCAGCCTCACCAGGCAGGACCACACCGCGCCGAGCCGCTCGGACTTCTCCGGCGTCACCGGCCAGGTGACGTGGGAGTACAAGCCCACCGGCAAGACCACCATCCGCAGCGCGCTGGTGCGCGACACCGGCGAGGAGACGTCGTTCCTCTCGCTCACGCAGTTCGGCCTCACCGGCCTGCGCTTCGACAACAACCGGGTGAACTGGATCGGGCAGGTCGAGGCCGACTGGGAAGCCACGTCGAAGATCCTGGTCACCGCCGGCCTGCGCTACATCCGCGGCACGCTGGAGACGCTGAGCGGCCAGGACTTCTCCAGCAACCAGACGCGCTTGCGCCTGGGCGCGCGCTACCAGGCCACGCGCGCCGCGTCGCTGGGCTGCGACTTCCTCAGCGACACGGGCTCGGCCACCGCGAGCGCCACCGTGTTCGGCTGCTCGGCGGAGTTCGTGCTGCGATGAGCGCCGCCGGGCCGCTGCCGCCGCGCGCGCTCCCCCGCGGGGGGGCCGGCGCCCCGCGCCGCAGGAGGCTGCCATGACGGCGACCGTCCTGCTCACCGGGGCGACCGGCTACATCGCCTCGCACACCTGGGTCGCGCTGCACGAGGCCGGCTTCCGCGTGGTGGGCGTCGACGACTTCTCCAACAGCTCGCCCGAGGTGCTGGAGCGCCTCGCCGAGCTCACCGGCGAGCCGCCCGTGTTCGAGCGCGCGGACGTGTGCGACGCGCGCGCCCTCGACGCCGTGTTCGACCGGCACCGCATCGACGCCGTGGTTCACTTCGCCGCCTTCAAGGCCGTGGGCGAGAGCGCGCAGAAGCCGCTCATGTACTACGCGAACAACCTCGGCGGCCTCGTCAACCTCGCGCAGACGATGGAGCGCCACGGCTGCAAGACGATGGTCTTCAGCTCGAGCGCCACGGTGTACGGCAGGCCGCAGGCGCTGCCGATCCGCGAGGACGCGCCGCTGTCGTCCACCAACCCCTACGGCGCCACCAAGCTGATGGGCGAGGACATCCTGCGCGACGTCGAGCGCTCGGATCCCGCGTGGAAGATCGCGCTGCTGCGCTACTTCAATCCGGCCGGCGCGCACCCGAGCGGGCGCATCGGCGAGGATCCGCACGGCATCCCGAACAACCTCATGCCCTTCATCACCCAGGTGGCGGTCGGCAAGCGCGCGCGGCTGTCGGTGTTCGGCAACGACTACGCCACGCCCGACGGCACCGGCGTGCGCGACTACATCCACGTGGTGGACCTCGCCGAGGGCCACGTCGCCGCGCTGCGCTACCTGCTCGAGCGCGGCCGCGGCATCACCGTCAACCTCGGCACCGGGCGCGGCTACAGCGTGCTGGAGCTGGTGCGCGCGTTCGAGAAGGCGAGCGGTCGGCCGATCCCGTACCAGGTCGCGCCGCGGCGCCCGGGCGACATCGACGCCAGCTATGCCGACCCGGCGCTCGCGCAGCGCGAGCTCGGCTGGCGCGCGACGCGCGACCTCGACGCGATGTGCGCCGACAGCTGGCGCTGGCAGAGCCTGAACCCGAACGGCTTCGAGCCTGCGTCGCCGACTCCGTCACCCACGCCCCCATCGCCATGAGTCCCATCCTCGTCCAGCCCGTCATCATGGCCGGCGGCAGCGGCACCCGCCTGTGGCCGCTCTCGCGCGCGCAGTACCCGAAGCAGTTCCTCGTGCTGCACGGCAACCGCAGCCTGTTCCAGCAGGCGGCGGCGCGCCTGGCCGGGCTGGCCACCGCGGGCATCGAGGTGGCGGCCGCGTGCGTGGTGGGCAACGAGGAGCACCGGTTCCTCGTGCTGGACCAGCTGCGCGACGTCAAGGGCATGCGCGACCCGGCGGTGCTGCTCGAGCCGGCCGGTCGCAACACCGCGCCCGCGATGACGCTGGCCGCGCTGCACGCCACGGCCGGCGGGCAGGATCCGGTGCTCGTGGTGACGCCCGCGGACCAGACGGTCACCGACGAAGCCGCCTTCGCGCAGGCGGTGCGCGAGGCCGTGCGCATCGCCGCGCAGGGCGCGTTCGTCATCCTCGGCGTCACGCCCGACCGGCCCGAGACCGGCTTCGGCTACATCCGCACGGGCGCGGCGCGCGCGGACGCGGGCGGCCTCGGGGTGGCGCAGTTCGTCGAGAAGCCGGACCGCGCCACCGCCGAGCGCTACCTGGCCGAGGGCGGGTACTACTGGAACAGCGGCATGTTCGTCGTGCGCGCGTCGCTGTGGCTGAACGCGCTGGCGCAGTTCCGCCCGGACATCCTGGCCGCCACGCGCGCGTCGTGGGACGAGCGCACCACCGACGCCAGCTTCGTGCGACCCGGCAAGGCCGCGTTCGAGGCGATCCCGAGCGAGTCCGTCGACTACGCGGTGATGGAGAAGTGCCCCGGCTCGGACGCCTTCGACATCCGCATGGTGCCGCTCTCGGCGGGCTGGTCCGACCTGGGCGCCTGGGACGCGGTGTGGCAGGTCACGCCCAAGGACGAACAGGGCAACGCGTGCGCCGGCGACACCTTCGTGCGCGACAGCCGCGGCACGCTCGTGCATGCGACGAGCCGGCTCGTCGGCGTGGTCGGCGTGGAGAACCTCGTGGTGGTGGAGACGGCCGACGCCGTGCTGGTCGCCGACCGCAGCCGCAGCCAGGAGGTCAAGCACATCGTGGCGCACCTGGACACCGAGGGGCGCAGCGAGCACACGCTGCACCGCCAGGTGCACCGGCCGTGGGGCTGGTACGACAGCATCGACTCCGGCTCGCGCTTCCAGGTCAAGCGCATCATGGTCAAGCCCGGCGCGTCGCTCTCGCTGCAGAAGCACCACCATCGCGCCGAGCACTGGATCGTGGTGTGCGGCACCGCCGAGGTCACGGTGGGCGACAAGGTCACGCTGATCACGGAGAACCAGAGCACCTACATCCCCGTGGGCGAGCTGCATCGGCTGGCGAACCCGGGCAAGGTGCCGCTGGAGATCATCGAGGTCCAGTCCGGCAGCTACCTGGGCGAGGATGACATCGTTCGTTACGAGGACACGTACGGAAGGACTCGGTGACGCCTCTGTCGGCGACGACCATTACGCATCCGTGAAGGAACTCGCCCCATGAAGATCACCGTCATCGGCACCGGCTACGTCGGCCTCGTCAGCGGCGCCTGCCTCGCCGAAATGGGCAACCACGTCGTCTGCCTCGACCTGGACGCCGCCAAGATCCGCGTCCTGGAAGACGGCGGCCTCCCCATCCACGAGCCGGGGCTCCTGGAGATGGTCAAGCGCAACCGCTCGGCCGGCCGCCTGCAGTTCACCACCGACGTCGCCGCGGCGGTCAACCACGGCACCCTGCAGTTCATCGGCGTGGGCACGCCGCCCGAGGAGGACGGCTCGGCGGACCTGCGCCACGTGCTCGCGGCGGCGCGCAACGTCGGCCGCCACATGACGGACTACAAGGTCGTCATCGACAAGAGCACGGTGCCGGTCGGCACCGCCGACCGCGTGCGCGAGGCGGTGGCCGACGAGCTCGCCAGGCGCGGCGTGACGCTCGAGTTCGCCGTCGTGTCGAACCCGGAGTTCCTGAAGGAAGGCGCGGCGCTCGAGGACTTCATGCGCCCCGACCGCATCATCGTGGGCGCCGACGACGAGCGCGCGATCCTGCTCATGCGCGCGCTCTATTCGCCCTTCACGCGCAGCCGCGACCGCCTGCTGGTGATGGACCTCCGCAGCGCCGAGTTCACCAAGTACGCGGCCAACTCGATGCTCGCCACGCGCATCAGCTTCATGAACGAGATGGCGCTGCTCGCCGAGAAGGTCGGCGCCGACATCGAGCTCGTGCGCCGCGGCATCGGCAGCGACCCGCGCATCGGCTACCAGTTCCTGTACGCCGGCGCCGGCTACGGCGGCTCGTGCTTCCCGAAGGACGTGAAGGCGCTGATCCGCTCGGCCGATTCCGCGGGCGTGCCGCTGCGCGTGCTGAAGGCGGTGCACGAGGCCAACGAGCGCCAGAAGCACGTGCTGGTGGACAAGGTGGTCGCGCGCTTCGGCGACGACCTCGCCGGCCGCCGCTTCGCGATCTGGGGCCTCGCCTTCAAGCCGGACACGGACGACATGCGCGAGGCACCCAGCCGCGTCGTCGTGAGCGAGCTCGCCCGGCGCGGCGCCACGCTCGCCGCCTACGACCCCGTGGCGATGCCGGAGGCTCGGCGCGTGCTCGACGGCGTGCCCGGCATCCGCTACGTGGACAGCCCCGGCGAGGCGCTGGAGGGCGCCGACGCGCTGGTGATCATCACCGAGTGGAAGGAGTTCAAGAGCCCGGACTTCGAAGGCATCAAGGCGCAGCTCAAGCAGCCGGTGATCTTCGACGGCCGCAACCTCTACGACCCGCCGCTCATGGCGGCACTGGGCATCGAGTACCACGGGATCGGCCGCAGCGCGCTGCTCACCGCGCGCTGACCGTGACGCGATGACGGGCGGACCGCACGCCGCGGCCGCCCGTTTTTTTTTGTACACGGCGACGCGCTGCGTCATCCTGTCAGCGCGCGTAACGCGGCAGAGCATGCAGTTCCTACACAGGGTTTGACCTGATTCAAGGCCGCTCGAATTAGGCCTTCCGGCGGGCGGCCCTGTTTCGTCGAAACAACGGTCCTGCGACGTTGGTACGAGCTTCGCGGAAGTGACTCCGCGCCCCCCGAGGGCGCCGCCGCCCGGCCTCGGGCGGACGTCAACGAGAACGAGTCCCTTCCCATGCAAAACACCACACCCTCCGGCGCGCACCGCTTTTTCCGTGTTGCGCTCGGCCTTCTGGCCACGGCCGTGGTCACCGCCTGCGGCGGCGGCGGCGGCAGCAGCGACTCCTCCTCCTCCTCCGACGCGATCGACGCCGAAGGCCCGGTCGCCGTCTCTTCGGCGCCGAACTACGCGCCGCTGTCGGGCGTGCGCTCGGGCGTCGGCATCAACCTCGACCAGCCCACCTACTGGCAGTCGGACTGGCCCTTCATCAACGAATTCAAGCGCGCGGGCGGCTGGTCCACCCGCTGCGAAGGCTGGTCGTCGCCGACCTGCACCGGCTTCACCGGCGAGGCCTCGGCCAACGACACGCGCGAGCAGGACAAGGTCGCGTGGGACGAGAACGGCTACGCCAAGCGCCTGCCCGCGGCCGGCGACACCACGGTGAAGTACCGCCAGCTCTCGGCGCTGCTGTTCCAGGGCAACGGCGGCTCGCATCCGGCGGGCCGCTACGTCGTGCTGTACGACGGCGACGGCACCATCGAGTACAGCGGCGCCGGCCGCCGGATCGACGCCGAGTCGCGGCCGGGCCGCGACGTGCTCGAGGTCACCAACACGCCGGGCGAAGGACTGGCGCTGCGCATCACGCGCATCGCCGAAGGCAACCACCTGCGCAACCTGCGCGTCATCGGCCCCGGCGGCGTGTGCGCCGCCGCGCCGCGCGCCTGGGTGCAGGATGCGAGCCGCTGCGCGGCCGGCAGCTACCGCTCGCTCGAGGAGCTGTCCGCCACGCAGACGTACCACCCCGCGTACGTCGGCGACCTGAGCGGCTTTCGCACCTTGCGCTTCATGAAGTGGAGCTCGGCCAACACCGCGCCGATCACGAGCTGGTCGCAGCGGCCGCAGCCGGGCGACGCGCTGTGGAGCCGCGAGGAAGGCATTCCCTACGAGGCGATGTTCGAGCTCGCGGGCGTGGCGGGCGCCGACCCGTGGGTCAACGTGCCCCCGTTCGTCGACGACGACTTCGTGCGCCAGCTCGGGCGGCTGGCGAAGCGCTCGCTCGCCCCGGGCGCGACGCTCTACTTCGAGTACGGCAACGAGCCGTGGAACCAGGCGCCGCCGTACAGCCTGGCCGGCGTGATGTTCGAGGAGAAAGCCCGGGCCAAGTGGCCGGGCGCGACGATGCCGATGTGGCAGCAGCGGCTGAACTGGTACGCGTACCGCTCGGTGCAGCTGTGCCGCATCGTCAAGGCCGAGTTCGGCGCCGAGGCTTCGCGCGTCAACTGCGTGGCCAACAGCCAGGCGGCCAACACCGAGGTCTCGCAGACCATCCTCGCGTGCGACCTGGCCAAGGGGGAGCTGGGCAACAGCTGCGGGCGCCACCTCGACGTGCTGGCCGTCGCGCCCTACTTCGGCTACTACGTGAGCGAGGGCCAGTTCGCCGAGAAGGTCGAGGCCTGGGCGAACGACCCGGACGGCGGCCTGGGCAAGATCTTCCAGGAGCTCACCGGCCGCGACGCCGCGGGCAACCAGGTCGTGCCGCCGCTGTACACGGCGGGCGGCTGGACCCCGAAAGACGGCGCGCTCGCCGAGACGCGCAGCTGGATCGTCGCCAGCAAGAAGGTCGCCGACAGCTACGGCATCCCGCTCGTCGCGTACGAGGCCGGCCAGCACCTGCACACCTACCGCGGCGGCAAGATGGAGGCGATGTTCCGCGCCGCCAACCGCGACCCGCGCATGGGCGCCGCGATGAAGCAGCTCGCCGAGGACTGGAAGGCGGCAGGCGGCGAGCTGTTCGTGCCGTTCAGCTACACGCAGCTTTCCGAGCGCGGCGGCGCGTGGGGCATGAAGGAGCACCAGCGCGACGACGCCGCGCCGAAGTGGCGGGCGATCAAGGCGGTGCGCGACAGCGGCTGCTGGTGGAGCGACTGCACGAAGTGAACGCGCGTCGCGCGCGTCGCTTCCGATCGACCCCCGCGGCCCCCGGCGCAGCGACGCGCCGGGGGCCGGCTCACATCTTGGCGTCGCCCGCGCCGCCCAGGCCGCTCAGGCGCAGCCGGTCGCGCGCCGGCACCGCCTTCAGCAGGTCGGCGACGAACTGCTCCTGCATGCGGAAGGCGCGCGCCGGCGTGTCGTCGATGGACGACACGCGGAACAGCAGGCCGTCGGGCACTTCGCCCGTGAGGCCGAGGCGGATCTCGACGAGCCGCTGCTCCCACTTGCTCTTGACCGCCCGGTCGCCCACGGTGAACCAGTACGTGACGGGCTCCTTGCGCACGCCGAGGCTGGTGCTCAGCCGCCGCGCGGCGATGCCGCCGTACGGCGTGGCGATCTCCGCCTCCTCGTTGCTGTGCAGCTTGAAGCCCTGCGCGGGATAGCACACCTCGGGCTTGTGCGCCTGCAGCTCGCCGCGCTGCTCGTCGCCGTACGCGAGCGAGAGCATCACGCGATAGCCGCTGGCGTTGACGTACGTGCGCGAGAGGATCTGGCTGTAGAGCTTGTCGAGGATCTGCTTGGTCTGCGGATTGACCACCTGCGCGCCGGAATCCGTCAGCGCGCGCCACTCGCCGAACTGGCGCGGCACGGTGTCCTCGAGCAGGTAGCGCGGGGCGGAACCCGGCGGCTTCGCGCCCGGCCGCGCCGCGATGCCCCCCGCGGTCGCCACGGCCATCAGGGCCGCCATCACGATCGAGATCCGGACTCTGCTGCTCATGACGCGGGGCATCCTTCGAAGTGGCGGGATTCTAGGCGCGACGCCCCGCGATGGGGCCCCGCTGCATGACGGTGTAAGGGATGCTCGCTGCGACGGTAACGTCTCGTCGCCGAACCGACGCAGCGTGTCGCACGATGCGCCGATGTAAGGGCTTGCGACGCCGAGCCGGTAAAAGGTGGACGCATAGCAGCAGTTTTTGTCGTCGAAGGGCCGAATCCCGGGTGGACCGAATCCTGCGCGTGCGGCATTGCGCCAGATCAATAGGCGCCGCCGCACGGCTCCATCGTGCGGACGCTGACAACTCGAGTCGCCCGCCGTTCCGGGCGCCCGAGCCGTGACCGCGCGGCGCGCCTTCGGATGGGCGAGCCGCGCACACGGCTTCGGGCGCCCGGAGGGTCCGAACCTCTGCGACAGAGCAACGGCAGGCGGGCGAAGTTCCCCTCACAGGCCCGTCGTTGCCGGCCGCGTTCGAGAGAAGAAACCCATGACGAACCGCCCTCGCCACCCCTTGCGCTTCCTTGCCGGCCTTGTCGCGGCCGCCGCGGTCACGGCCTGCGGCGGTGGCGGTGGGGGTGGGGGTGGCGCCGCGCTCGATCCCGCCGCGCCGGGCACGCCGGTGTCGCCCGGCTCGAGCGGCGGCAGCACTGAGGTGACGGCCACGAGCGCGCTCACGGTGGCGTTCGACGCCTCGAAGATCCCCACGCGCGCCGCCGGGCTCGCGGTGGAGCAGATCCAGTACACGGGCAAGTCCGGCTTCGCCTCCGACCTCGGCGCCTTCCGCGTCAACTGCGACTTTTCCCACATGGCCTCGGACGATCCGATCGTCCATCCGAACCAGCCGGGCCGCTCGCACCTCCACACGTTCTTCGGCAACACGGGCACCGACGCGTACTCCACCGCCGCGTCGATCGCGCAGGGCGGCGCGTCGACCTGTCGCGGAGGCACCGCGAACCGATCGGCCTACTGGGTGCCGACGATGATCGACACGCGCACCGGCACGCCCATCAAACCGAGCAGCGCGATGATCTACTACAAGACGGGCTACAACGGCATCCGGCCCGACATGGTTCAGCCGATGCCCGCCGGCCTGCGCATGATCGCCGGCGACGCGCGCAACGCGAAGCCCGAGGGCCCCGCCAAGTTCGTCTGCATCGGCGCGGGCGCCGAGTCCATGACCGGCCACGAGATCCAGAACTGCCCGGCCGGCTCGCAGCTGTGGCAGCTCGTCTACTTCCCGCAATGCTGGGACGGCGCCAACCTCGACTCGCCGGACCACAAGAGCCACATGAGCTATCCGGTGGACGGCACGTGCCCGAAGACCCACCCCGTGGCGCTGCCCGAGGTGAGCTACAACGTGATCTACGAGGTGACCGAGGCCAACGCGCCGAAAAGCTGGCGCCTGGCGTCCGACACCTACGACCCCAGCCTGCCCGGCGGCTACTCGTCGCACGGCGACTGGTTCAACGGCTGGAAGGACGACGTGATGCGCACCTTCGTCGACAAGT
>Ga0075429_100005126_pt1 | contig 11266 bp, 13 predicted proteins | sample RhiMetdeltSRZDD3_FD_75295 | JGI IMG/M metagenome (GOLD analysis project Ga0075429, IMG submission 75295) | Populus rhizosphere microbial communities from Tennessee, USA - Rhizosphere MetaG P. deltoides SRZDD3 | ecosystem: Host-associated > Plants > Roots > Rhizosphere > Soil | place: USA...
GGCACGACGAGCCCGCCACCGGAAGCCGCCCGCAGCGGCAGCCCGGCGGACGCCGCGCGCACCGAGGTCGCGAGCGCGCAGGCGGGCGCGAACACGACCCCCGGCACGACGACCGTTACGACCAGCGGCGCGACCACCGGCACGACTGCGGCGCCACCGGCCGCATCGGGCAGCGCGGCGGGCACCGGGACCGGCGGTCCCGGCTCGTTCTCCGCGGGCGCGACGCCGGGCGCGGGCGGCAGCGGCGCGCTGTCGGTCGCGGTGAGCGGCAGCGGCACGTCCGAGGCGCCGGGACCCGCGCTGGGGCCGACCCTCTCGGGCGGCGCCGCGCTCCCGGGCCCCGGCACGTCCGCCATGCCGAGCCGCGAGGCCGCGATGGACACGGTCCTTCCCGCCGGTCCCGGCCAGTCGCCCGCGCCGAGCTTCGAGGCGCGCACGCTGCCCGACCGCAGCGCGATGCCGGCGGACGGCGCCGAGACGCCCTCGGTGCTGGCCGGCGGCGAAGCGGTGAAGGAAGGCCCGGCGGCCCTGCCCGCCGAAGCCCCCGGCTGGCAGACGGTGCCGGGCAGCCGGTAGGAACCGACGTCGCCTTGGCCACGCGCGCGCCTCCCGGCCTCGTCTACGTGAACGACGAGATGCCGGGCATCCGGCGCGTGCGCCGTGGGCCGCATTTCACGTATCGCCTGCCCGACGGGCGCCCCTTGCGCGACGGCGAGGCGATCGCGCGCATCCGCAAGCTCGCGATCCCGCCCGCATACACCGACGTGTGGATCTGCCCGCTGCCGCACGGGCACCTGCAGGCCACCGGCCGCGATGCGCGCGGGCGCAAGCAGTACCGCTACCACCCCGAGTGGCGCGTCGCCCGCGACGCCGACAAGTTCCAGCGCATGCTCGCGTTCGGCCGGGTGCTGCCGCGGGTGCGCCGGCGGGTGCGGCAGGATCTCGCGCGCGGCACCGGCAGCCATCCCGACCGCCGGGCCGTGCTGGCGGCGCTCGTGCGCCTGCTCGACACGACGCTCGTGCGCATCGGCAACGACGAATACGCGCGCAGCAACGGCTCGTACGGCCTCACCACGCTGCGCAACCGGCACGCGGCGGTGCAGGGCGCCACGCTGCGCCTGCGCTTCCGCGGCAAGCACGGCGTGGTGCACGACGTGACCGTGGCGGATCCGCGCGTCGCGCGCATCGTGCGCGGCTGCCAGACGCTGCCGGGGCAGGAGCTGTTCGAGTACGTCGACGAGGCGGGCGCGGTGCGCTGCGTCGGCTCGGCCGACGTCAACGAGTACCTGCGCGAGGCGGCCGGCGAGGACGTGACCGCGAAGGACTTCCGCACCTGGCACGCGACCGTGCATGCGCTGGCGCTCCTGAAGGCGCCGCCGCCCGCGGTCGACGGCCGGCAGCGCGCGCGCCGCACGGCCAACGAGATCCTGGCCGAGGTCGCGGCACGGCTCGGCAACACCGTGGCGGTCTGCAGGAAGGCCTATGTGCATCCGGGCGTGCTGGAGCTCGCGTCGAGCGGCATGCCGGACGACGTGGCGGCGCTGCAGGCGTCGATGCCGGCGCCGCGCACCGGGCTGTCGGGGCAGGAGTGCGACCTGATGGACTTCCTCGAGCGCGCGGCCGGCGAGGCGCGCCGGCCGCGCGCGCGGGTGCCCGAGGTGCGGCCCGCGCGCGGTCGCGCCGCCACCCGGAATGCGACTTGCTGAGTTGCAGAGCAGCAAGAATCCGTACTGCCTGTATCTCAAATCATGATGAAGCTTCAACCGTCTGCCACGGCGCGGCGCGCGCCGGCACGCCTGCGGCGCGTGCTCGTGGTGGACGACAACCGCGAGGCGGCCGACACCCTGGGCGCGATGCTCACTTTCCTCGGCTACGACGTGCGCGTGGCCTACGACAGCGAGCGCGGCCTGGACGAGGCCAACGGGTTCGAGCCCGACGTGGCGGTGTGGGACATCGCCCTGCCCGGCGTGAACGGCTACGAAGCGGCGCGCCGCCTGCGCGCGTTCCGCGACGGCCAGCGCGTGCTGCTGATCGCGCTCACCGGGCACGGCACGCCGGCCGACTGCAAGGCCGCGCTCGCGGCCGGCTTCGACCGGCACATGACGAAGCCGGTGGACGTCAACGCGCTGCTCACCGAGATCGGCTGCGCGTAGGCGGCCGCAGGCCGTCCGCGCGCCGTGCGCCCCGCCGGTCGGCGGTGCGCCCGGTCCCGGTCGGCCGTGCGCCGGTCAGTCGGCCGGGCGGTCACGCGGGACGGCGCCCGGCGCCTCGCCGCGTCCTTCGGCCGGCTCGCGGGCGCTGCGCTGCGGGCCGCCGCGGTCCGCGGCGCCGTGGTCGTATGGCGCGGCCGCCGGGTCGGCGGCGTCCGTTCCCTCGGCAGGCTGGCGCGTGCTGCGCTGGGGCGGCTGCCCGGGCGGCTGTTGCGGCGGGCGCTGCTCGCGCTGCTGCTGCGGATGCGCGGCGTCGCGCTGCGGCGCGGGACGATCGCTGGCGAAATCGCTTTCGGTGCTCATGGCGTGTCTCCTCGAGGAAGCCCCGGAAGCGGCAAGCCTCATTCCTGCGCGACGCGCAGGGGAGTGCGAGAGTGGGGGCCTTTGCGCCTGCGAAGGACCTGCGATGGATGCCACCTCCCCCGAGCCCGCCCCGCCCGACGCACCCGACGCGTCGAAGCCGCCACCGCCGCCGCCGCCGCACATCGACCTGGAGGAGTCGGTGGCGGGGGAAGAGGATCCGGGCGCGTCCATCGACCTCGGGGTCGTCGACCCGGCGCCGAAGCCGGGCTGACGCCGGCGTTCGAGGCGGGGGGCGCCGAGCGGCGAGCCCCGGCCGGGACGATCATCCGCCGAGCGTCACCTGCGGCCGCAGCGGCCGGTGCGTGCGCGGGCTGAGCGGCACGCCGGGGAGCGCGCGGATCAGGTCGAGCGCCGCGTGCGCCACCTCGTCGGGGGCGACACCCTCGAGGCAGGCGTGGTGCCGCTGCGGACACACGGTGGTCAGGCAGTTGCGGCACGGCACGTCGTGGTTCAGCACGCGCGCCGTCGCCTTCCAGGGCGTGTGCTGCGGGTTGGTGAGCGCATAGAGGACGGTCACCGGCGTGCCGACCGCCGCCGCGATGTGCACCGGCCCGCTGTTGTTGCACACGATCACCTGCGCACCGGCGATCAGCGCCGCCAGCTCGCCGAGGGTGAGCTGGTTGGCCAGGGAGATGCCGGGGTTCGCCATGCCCGCCTGCGCCGCGGCGATGAGCGCCGCTTCGTCGCCGCCGCCCGTGAACACCGCCTGGCAGCCGGTCGAATCGACGATCGACTGCGCCGCGATGCCGAAGCGCTCGGCCGGGTAGCGCCGCGAGGCCGCGCTGGCGCCCGGATGCACGACGACGTACGGGCGCAGCAGGTCGCCGCCCGCCTGCACGAACTTGCGCCGCATGCTCAGCACGTCGGACGCGGGGTAGCGGAACTGCATGCGCTCGTCGGCGGCATGGAAGCCGACGGAGCGCACGAGGTCGAGCTGGCGCGCCACCTCGTGGCGCATCCCGGTGGCGCACACCTCGTCGTCCTTCACCCAGTGGGTGAGCAGGTCGTACGGGTCCTCGCGGCAGTGCGCGAGGCGCAGCGGGATGCCGGCCAGGCGGCACATCAGCGCGGCCGGCAGCGCGCTCTGCGTGCACACCGTGAAGATGACCGCCGCGTCGAAGCCGCGACGCGCGAGCGCGCCCACCATGCGGCGGTCGGCCTGCGCCGCGTGCGACGCGTGCGCGCCGCCCTGGGTCCACGGCGCGTCGTACACCAGCGCGTCGTCGAGCACCGGGATGTGCTTCAGCGCCGCGGCGCCGGCGGGCGAGGCGAGCAGGGTGATGCGCGCGTGCGGGCTGCAGTGGCGGATCGCCGCGATGGCCGGCGTGGTCATCAGCACGTCGCCCAGGTGGTCCAGGCGCACGACGAGCACGTTGCGCGCGTCCAGCCAGGGCCGGTGGTGGCCGGCACCCCGGTCGTCCGGCAGGGCGGTCATGGGTGCACCTCGACCCGTCCGGCCTGCGGGGATCGAGGCAAGGAGGTCGACACGGGATGTCTCACGGCCGGGCCCCCGAGGTGCGCAGCGGCGCGGACACGGCCCACGCCGCGGCCAGCATGCGGCGCGGCACGCCCGGCTCGCGCGCGTCGCTCGGCCGATCGGGCAAGGCGTCGGGTGCGCGCGGCGCGGCCTGCCCCTCGTCCGGTGCCGCCGCGCGCCCGGCGGCCGCATCGGTCGCGCCGGCCGCGTCCGCGGCGAGGATCGCGTGCGCCGCCTCGAGCAGGTCCTTCGCGCGAACGTGCGGCGTGCGCAGCGGCGACATGCGCCAGGCGGTCTCGTGGCCGACGTCGAGCATCGCGCTGCGGCAGCCAGCGCGGCGGCCGGCTTCGACGGCGTCGAGGACGTCGCCGATCATCCAGCAGCGCGCCAGGTCGAGGCCATGCGCGCGCGCCGCCTGCCGCAGCAGCCCCGGCGCCGGCTTGCGGCAGAGACAGGCGGGCACCGGGCCCGCGGGTCCCGGTGCGTGCGGGCAGGCATAGAAGCCGGCCAGGTGCACGCCTTCGCGCTCCATCATCCCGGCCAGTGCCAGCTGGAGCTGCGTCAGCGCCGCGCGGGTGAACATGCCGTAGGCGAGCCCCGGCTGGTTGGTCACCACGATCAGCCGGTAGCCGTGCTCGGCCAGCAGGCGCAGCCCTTCCATCGCGTGCGGCGTGAAGCGCACCTTCGCCGGGTCCACGTTGTGCGGCACGTGCTCGACGAGCGTGCCGTCCTTGCCGATGAACACGGCCCGACCCGACGGCGCCGGCCCGGGCGCCTCGTGTCCGGAGAAGATCGATCCCATCCCGTCTGCCTCCCTCGTCCCCGCGAACGGTGGCGGTGACGAGGGCATCGAGGCAAACACCATGCCCAAGGTAGGGGCAGAGAAACCCGGGCGCGGCGACGCTTCGGCAGGGCGCGCCCCGCCCGCCGGCGCGCGCCTACGGCGCCTGCGGTTCGGGCTCGTCGTCCTCGTCGGGGGCCGGCAGGTCGGCGTCGGTCAGCTCGGCGAGTTCGAGCTCGGCCTGGGGTGACACGTCCTCGGCTTCGAGCGCTTCCTGGGCGAAGCTGCGCACCTCGTCCGGCATGATGTCCGCGGCCTCGCGCGCCTCCTCGTCGGGCAGCGCCGCGCCGCGCTCGCCGGTGCCCGTGGAATCGCCGGCGCTGTCGAGACCCGGATGGGTGACGCCGAACGCGGGACCGTCGAGGTCGGTCGGGGAGGCGAGTTCCATTTCGCCCTGCACGTCGCTGCCGCTGTCGGACGTGTCGCTGGGGCCGAGGGATTCGACGTCGCGGCCCGGGGCCTGGGACGGGGCTCGGTCGGCGCCGAAGATGCTGCTGCGTGTCATGGTGGATCCTCGCGGGTGCTGTTCCGCGATCCCGGCAAACGCGATGCCGCGGCCGGCCCGCGCGCCGCGGCCCCCGACGGAATGTGAAGCGTTTGCAGCGTGGCGGCATTTCGGTCGCGTCACGGCTACCGGGTGGCGCGGCCGGGACGCGCGCCGTGCCGGGCCGTTTCGCGCGCCCCGCGTTCGCGCGCCCCGCGTTTCGCGGGCTCGCGCCTTCCGCGTTCCCCCGCGGCCCCTGCGGCATGGCTGGGCACGGGCGTTGCCCCCTCGAACCACGTGCCCTGGGCACGCTGAACCGAAGGAGTCTCCATGAAGCAGCAGAAACGCCAGATCCAGGCCGATGAAGGCAGCCAGCAGCGTGAGTCCCCGTCGCAGCAGCAGGAGTCCAGCATGACCCGGCAAGGCGGGCAGAAGCGCGACCGCGGCGGGCAGGCGAGCGGCTCGGGCGCGTCACGCCAGGGCTCGCAGGGCGAGAGCGGCGGCAACCGCTCGAGCAGCGAGTCGCAGACGGACCGCAGCAGCGCCGGTCAGTCGTCGCGCCCGCAGCAGGGCAGCCCGTCGACGGACACCCAGCGCAAGTCCGCATCGCAGGGCAGCCATCGCCCGCTGCCGAAGGAGGACGAGGACAGCCTCGACTGAGCCGACGGAGCGACCGCACCCTTCGTCAAGCTCAGGGCAGGCCCTTCGTCAAGCTCAGGGCAGGCCCTTCGTCAAGCTCAGGGCAGGCCCTTCGTCAAGCTCAGGGCAGGCCCTTCGTCAAGCTCAGGACAGGCCCTGCGAGCTGTGCCGCGGAGTCGGCTCACTCACCCGCCGACCGCCCATGAAAAAAGCCCGCCATCGGCGGGCTTTCCGTTGGCGACGACGCCGACGGCTCACCGTGTCATCTTGCCCAGCAGCAGCCCGACCGCGACGGCGATGCCGACGGCCGCGAGCGGGTTCTCGCGCACGTAGGTGCGCGCGTTCTCGACCCATTGCTCCTCGAGCTGCCCGAACTGGTCGGCCTTGGCCCGCAGCGACTCGCCCGTGGTGTTCGCGCTGCCCTGCAGCCGGTCGATGACCGGACCGGCCTTGGCCGCCAGACGGTCGATGGCCTCGTGCGCCGACTGGGCCATGCGGTCGACCGTGTTGCGCGTGCGGTCGGCGACGGCGTCGGTGGTTTCCGCCACAGAGGTATTGCTGTCCATTCAGTAGCCTCCTTGCTCCGATGATGATCGAACATGAACTTCCGCCACCGCTGCCTGGGCAACGGCGGCGGAACTCCATTCACTCGCTGGCTGCGCGGCGAGCGCCTAGCGTACCCGACCGCGACGGAACAGGTTCACGATGCCCAGCAGCACCACGGCGCCGAGCAGCGATACCACGAAGGCCCCGATGCTGAACTGCTGGTTGATGCTCGGCACCCCCACCAGCGGCGAGATCAGCCAGCCCGCGACGGCGGCGCCGATGATGCCGACGACGACGTTGAGGATGACGCCCTGCTGCGCATCGGTGCGCATGATCATGCTGGCGATCCAGCCCACGAGACCGCCAACTATCAGCCAGACGATGAAGTTGATCATGGAAGTGGTCCTTTCAAAGGTCGATTGAGGGGAAACCGGCCTCCACCTGCGGCGAGGGGCCTCATGGCTCTGCGGCAAATGGCATGCCGCGGCGGCGCCCGGGCCGCAAGGCGGCGCGCCGCCTTGCGTGGCGCCGCTTCCAGGCATGCCCGAGACGAAAGCGAGGAATTGCACCGCGCTGTAACCCGTGCCGATCGAAAGGCGCCGTTTTGGTGGTCACCGGGCGCAGATCGGTCCAGCACGGGGAATTTCCCCGGGCATGCCGCTTGCGCTCTTTAGGGAATTCTCGACTTGCCTGCGAGCGCGCAACAGCCGGACCACTTCGATGAGACGAGAAACCCAAGAGACACCGCCCAGGGAACCGCGACGACGAAGCACGGTCAAGGGCGCGGGGGCGTCCGGCGGCACCGGCCCAGCCGCACAGGCGCAGGAACTCGTGGACGCGCATTTCCAGCGCTTCGCCGAGAGCAGCGAGGACGTGTTCTGGCTGGCGGACCTGGGCCGCAACGCCCTCGTCTACGTCAGCCCGCGCTTCGAGGAGTTGTGGGGCGTCGCGCCCGAGGTGCTGCTGCGCGAGCCGCAGCACTGGAACCGCGCCGTCGTGGCCGAGGACGCCTCCCGCCTGCCGAGCCCGTTCTTCGCCGACGACGCGTCGCACGGCGAGCGGGTGCTCGAGTACCGCATCCGGGACCGCCACGGCGCCACGCGCTGGATCCGCGACCGCCGCTTCCACCTGCGCGACGACGACGGCCAGACGGTGCGCGTGGGCGGCATCGCCGAGGACGTCACCGAGCGCAAGCGGCGCGAGCTGGCCGACGCCGAGCTGCTGGCGCGCGAGCGCGAGGCGCGCGCCGAGGCCGAGGCTGCGGCGCTCGCGAAGGACGAGTTCGTCGCCGTGGTGACGCACGAGCTGCGCTCGCCGCTGAATGCGATCCGCGGCTGGGCGCACGTGCTGCGCCACAGCGGCACGCTGAACGCGACCCAGCTGAAGGGGCTCGACGCGATCGACCGCAACACGCAGGCGCAGGCGCATCTCGTCGACGACCTGCTCGACAGCCAGCGCATCCTGTGCGGCAAGCTGGAGCTCGACCTGCGGCGGGTGCCGCTGGCCGACGTGCTCGAACAGGCGCTCGAGTCCGTGCGGCCGGCCGCGGACCAGAAGCGCATCCGCATCGAGGTGTCGCACGACCCGGCCCTCGGCCTGGTGCACGCCGACCCGGACCGCCTGCGCCAGGCGCTGGTGAAGCTGCTGTCCAACGCGGTCAAGTTCACGCCCGAGGACGGCATCGTGACCCTGCGCAGCCTGCAGCGCAGCGAAGGCGCGGCCATCGAGATCAGCGACACCGGCATCGGGCTCGAGCCGGCGCAGATCCCCTTCGTGTTCGACCGTTTCCAGCAGGCCGACAGCTCCAGCACGCGCCGCGCCAACGGGCTGGGGCTCGGGCTCTCGCTGGCCAGGCAGCTGGTGGAGCTGCACGGCGGGCGCATCAGCGCCCACAGCCCCGGCCCGGGGCTCGGCACGACGTTCGTCATCGAGCTGCCCGCGCAGATGCTGGTGGCGCTCCCGGCGGCGGACGAGGCGCAAGAGGGCGCGCCGCTCGCGGGCAAGCGCATCGTCATCGTGGAGGACGACGCGGACGGCCGCGAGGTGCTGGGGCTCATCCTGCGCGGGGCGAAGGCGGAATTGCAGAGCTTCGACCGCGCCGACGCGGCCTTCGAGTACATCGCCCACGCGGCCCCCGAGGAGCGCCCCGATGCGCTGATCTCCGACATCGCGATGCCCGACGAGGACGGCTATGCCTTCATCCGCCGCGTGCGCGCCATGGAAGGCCACGAGCACCGCCCGCACATCATCGCGCTGGCGCTCACCGCGTTCAGCCGCGTCGAGGACCGCATGCGCGCCCTGCGCGCCGGCTTCGACGCGCACGTGGCCAAGCCGATCGATCCCGAGCGCGTGGTGCACACCCTGGCCGATGCGCTGCGGATGCCGATGCCCGAGCGCGCGGGGTAGGCGCGCGGGGCGAACGGCTCCGCGAACGGCTCGCGGCTGCGCGGCCGGCAGCGTGCGCCCGGCGTCGCGCGCCGGCCTCAGGTCTCCGCGTAATCGTCGAGGAAGCTCTCGATGACCGACGGGTCCACCGGCTTGACGAGGTGCGCATCGAACCCCGCCTGCGCGGTCTTCTCGCGGTCGCTGGGCTGCCCGTATCCGGTGAGGGCCACCAGCACCAGGTCGCGCCCGCCGGGCAACGCGCGCAGCGACTTGGCCACCTCGTAGCCGCTCATCCCGGGCAGGCCGAGGTCGCAGAACACGACCTCCGGACTGAATTCGACCGCGGCGCGCAGGCCGCCCGCCCCGTCAACGGCGGTGCGGGCATCGTGGCCCGACAGGGACAGCAACTGGGCCAGCGATTCGGCGGCATCGATGTTGTCGTCGATCAGGAGAACTCGACGGGGTCTGCTCATGGGACGTGTTTCTCCGTTGGCGCGGGCGCATCAGCCCGTTCGTGAAACCAGCAAACGGGATGCCTCGGTGGCGAGCGCCGCGGCGTGCACGAAGAGACCCCGACGCCTGCACGAAACGGCGGTAAGTCGTGCAAAGCAAATTACGAAATTTCCAGGATTTGCCGAAGGTCATTGCACGCTTCTTCCACCCCCGGCGCCGCGTCGAGACCTCGTTCGGCCCGTGCGACGCCCGGTGCGAGCGCGCGCGCGCGGCGCGCTCGGCGGGGATGCGGCGCAAGGCTGGTACAGCGCTTGCTGAATCGCTGCCAAGGAGCGGCGGCGCTCCCCGCCAAACGCGAGAAGCCGCCTTCCGACGATTTCTTACCGGCTCGAGCATCTCAACTGCGACGCTCCTCCCCCCTTCCTCCCGACTCATTGGGCGACGCGGGTTCGAGACGGTGCTTTATGAACGAACCGCCGCGCACGACGCGGCGGTTCTCGTTTGCGAAGGTCGAGGCGCTTCGCAAGCCCACAAAAAAGGCCGCGCACGCGCGGCCTTTTCCATGCCCGGGGCAAACGTGTTCAGCGGTAGACGTCCTCGCCGCGATACTCGTCGCGCCAGGTCTTCTCGAAGAGCGCCGCGTCGGCGTCGCTGCGCGGCTTCACGCCCATGAGGATGCCGCCCTTCCTGACGCCTTCCTCGTAGCGCTTGACGCGCTCCTCCGGAATGCCCCAGCCGATGAGCGCGCCGACCAGCCCGCCCGTGGCCGCGCCCGCGCCTGCGCCGGCGAGCGCCGCGGCCACCGGCCCGGCCACCACCAGTCCCAGGCCCGGAATCGCGATGCTCGTGCCGACCGCGGCGATGGCCGCCGCGATCGCGCCCAGCGTGCCGCCGATGGCGCCGCCGATGCCCGCGCCTTCCGCGGCCTTGGTGCCGAGCTCGGTCTGCTCGCCGGCGGCGGCGAAGTGGCGCCGGCGCGTTTCGTCGGTCATCACGAGGTTGACGTCGTCGCGCGAATAGCCGCGGTCGGTCACGGCGTGGTAGGCGCGTTCGGCGCTGTCGCGGTCCCGGAAGAGTCCGGTCACCATCGTGGATTGCTGAGCCATCGAAGATCTACTCTTGAAGTGAAAAAGATGTGGTGCGCGCGCCGTGGCGCGCGGCCCCGGGGAGGCAGGCAAACGCGGCACCCGCCCGGCCGGGCACGCTCCCCGGCGGCGCCGGCAACCCTTGCGCGCGCCGGACCGCCTGCGCGGCCAGCCGCCCGCAGCCGTCGCGGGGTCGCCGGGCCCGTGGTTTGCCGGACAGCCTCGAGGCCGAGGGCCTCGCCATCCGACGAAAGGCCTGACGTTGCGCTTCGATCACATGCCGCCGGAAGTTCCCGGAACCGATCCCGGCCCGGCGCCGCCTCCGACGCCGCCGGAACCGGAGATCCCCCCGCCGGGCGTGAACGACCCTCTGACCCCCGGCAACCCGGTCCCCGTGCGCGAGCCTCCCGTCATGCCGCCACCCATGTCCGGGGCCTGACATCGAATCGAAAGGAGAGCTGCGATGCCGAAGTCGTGGAGCGCCAAGCGCGAGCGCCAGTACGAGCACATCAAGGAAGGCCTGCTCGAGCGCGGCAAGAAGGAGGATGTCGCCGAGGAGATCGCCGCGCGCACGGTGAACAAGGAACGGGCGCAGCACGGCGAGGCGCGTGAAGCGAGCCGCACGTCGCTGGAGGACATGCCGGCCAGCCGCCGCGGCGGGCTGCGTTCGCACAGCGGCGCGCAGGGCCGCACCTATGCCCAGCTCTACGCGGAAGCGAAGAAGCACGGCCTCAAGGGCCGCTCGAGCATGACGAAGGCCGAGCTCGAGAAGAAGCTGAACCA
>Ga0075429_100005129_pt1 | contig 11264 bp, 9 predicted proteins | sample RhiMetdeltSRZDD3_FD_75295 | JGI IMG/M metagenome (GOLD analysis project Ga0075429, IMG submission 75295) | Populus rhizosphere microbial communities from Tennessee, USA - Rhizosphere MetaG P. deltoides SRZDD3 | ecosystem: Host-associated > Plants > Roots > Rhizosphere > Soil | place: USA...
GCGGCGGCCCGGCGCGGCGATCCGCTGGCGCAGGCGCGCGAGCGCCAGCGATGGAAGGCGATCCACGCCGCGCAGCGCGCCCGCGGCGCTTTCGAGCCGAAGCACCGGCGCTGACGGTGGGTCGCTTGAAGCCACCGCGATTTCGTGCGACGACGGCCCGTCGAACCACGACAGGAGATCAGCCATGCGCGTGATGGTGATGGTCAAGGCGACCAGGAATTCAGAGGCCGGCGTGATGCCCAGCGACAAGCTCCTGGCCGACATGGGCGCGTTCAACGACGAGCTCGTGAAGGCCGGCGTCATGCTGGCGGGCGACGGCCTGAAGCCGAGCTCGACCGGGAAGCGGGTCCGCCTCGCGGGCGGCAAGAAGACGGTCATCGACGGCCCGTTCGCCGAGGCCAAGGAGCTGATCGCCGGCTACTGGATCTGGCAGGTGAAGTCGATGGAGGAGGCGATCGAGTGGGCCCGCCGCTGCCCCGATCCGATGCCCGGCGAGGAAGGCGAGCTCGAGCTCCGGCCGCTGTTCGAGGCCGAGGACTTCGCGCCATGAGCCGGCTGCGCGTGAGCTGCTTCGCGATCTCCGTCGACGGATACGGCGCCGGCCCGCGCCAGGACCGGGCCAATCCCCTCGGCGTCGGCGGCGAAGAGCTCCACACGTGGTTCGTTCCGACCCGCACGTTCCAGGCGATGCACGGCGGCAGCGGCGGGACCACCGGCATCGACGACGACTTCGCGCGCCGCGGCACCGAGAACGTCGGCGCCTGGATCATGGGCCGCAACATGTTCGGCCCGATCCGCGGCGACTGGCCCGACGACAGCTGGAAGGGCTGGTGGGGCGACGACCCGCCCTACCACGTCCCGGTCTTCGTCCTCACCCACCACGCCCGCAAGCCGATCGAGATGGCGGGCGGCACGACCTTCCACTTCGTGACCGGCGGAATCGAGGAGGCGCTGCGCCGCGCCCGCGAGGCCGCCGGCGCGCGGGACATCCGCCTCGGCGGCGGCGCCGACGCGATCCGCCAGTACCTCCGCGCCGGTCTCGTCGACGAGCTCCATTTCGCGATCGCCCCGGTCCTGCTCGGCTCGGGCGAGCCGCTTCTTGCCGGCCTCGACCTGCGCGCCCTCGGCTACCGCGTCTCCGAGCACGTCGCCGCCCCGGCCGCGACCCACGTCGTCCTCACGCGCGCCTGACACCGGTGTCGTGGCAGCTCCGCATTTGCGAGGGTTGTCGACGACGTTTCGCATCGTTGGCGTGGCACCCGCCGTGCACTGCAGCCAGCCATGCGCGCTGTCCTCCTCTTGCCTGCCCTCGCCACCCTCGTCACGCTCTCCGGCGTCGCTCACGCCGACGAGCCCTTCCGTCGCTGGGACGCCTCGGTCGCCCTCACCGGCGGCGTCGCACGCGTCGACAGCGGCTACGACATGATCACGCAGGGGCCCGCCGGCGGCCTGCGCGCGACCGCCGCCTTTCGCGCCACCCGGCACCTCGGCATCGCCGCCGACGGCTGGGCCCTGTGGAGCGCGCCCTCCGACTGCCCGCAGGACGCCTCCTGCTTCAACTATCTCGCCGAACAGCAGACCTTCCTCACCGCCGGCCCGCGCCTCGAGCTGTCACCCGCCGTCTCGATCCAGCTCACCGGCGGCGCCGCCCTCAGCCGCTACAACTTCGACGAGGACGAGGACCAGGACTGGTCGCCCGCAGGCGTCGCCGCGATCGAGCTGCGCCTGCCGATCGATCCGATCGTGCTCGCCCTCGATCTCCGCGCTGGCTTCCTCGCCCGAGACCGCGGCCGCGTCACCGACCTCGGCCTCGGCGTCGGCCTCGCCTTCTAGCCGAGACTCGCTGCCGGTCACATCCCGTCCACGGGGAACGCTCCATCCAGCGGCCGGAACGCCTGCTCGAGCTGGGCGAGATCGTCCTCGGAGCAGCTCGCGAGCCGCGGCGCCGTGAGCTCCTCCAGTGCGACCATCCGCGGCGCCAGCACCTGCTGCCACTGTTGCCGCCGCGCGGCGGACATCCGCGCCGCGCGCTGCCCGAGCGTCGTCAGCCGGGGTCCGTTCTCGCGGAGAAACGCGAGGACGTTCAGCGCGAGGTCACGGCAGTCACCCGCCCCCGCGATCACGGTCGTCAATGCGTCGAGGATCCGGGCTGCCTCGACCTCGGCGTCGTCGGGAGGTTGCAGCAGCAACTCGCGCCCCCCGGGAACCGCCGGGCGCACCGCTGGCTCGACTGGAGGCGCGGGCACCGGCGTCGGGGGCGGGCGCTGCAGCGAGGCGAGCGCGATCACCGTCGCCATCAGGAGAAACAGGCCGAGGACCACGAGCTGGATGCGCATCCGGCGCCGCCGCTCGAACAGCACCTCCTGGGCGTACCTGAACTTGTGCTCGGGCGACAGGCCGGTGGTATCGACGTGCGCGACCTCGAGCACGGCCTCGATGGCGCGGTTTCGCCCCTCCTCGGAGGCGCTCGTGATGATCTTCTCCGTGGTGCGTTGCCGGCGCTGGACGACGAGCACGATGCACCACGCCAGAAAGGCGACGAGCGAAAACCCGGTGCTGATGGTTCCGATCCAGCTCATGATGGCCCTCGTCGCCTACGAGATCCCGAGGAGCGACGGAAGTCGCTCGATCAGCGCCGGCAGCGCCCGCTCGAGGAACAGGCGGCCGAGCGTGTCCAGGACGTGGCTCGCCGCCACCTCCATCCGCATCAGCGCCACCAGCTTCACGTGATTGATGGTGTCCCTGGCGGCGGCGAGGTAGGCGATTCGCGTGTGCGGATCCTCGGTGGCCGCCGCCTTCCGGGCCAACCGCACCAGGTCCCTGGCCTTCGCCGCCAGAAACTCCTCGTCGGAGGCTGCCCACAGATCGTGCCGAAGGGCGCGGCCGGCGTCCCGGAGCACGTCCTTGACGTCATCGACGGTCGCGGTGGTCGTGGTCATCGCACCACCGCCGGCGCCGGCACGTGGGACCCCAGCCAGTCCTTGCAGCCCTGCGTCCATGGCTCGGACACGGTCATGCTGCAGCGGCATGCCGCGGAGTCGGCCTCCTCGGCTCCGTCCTCCCGGTCGATCCGACACTGCAGGAGCGCGTCCTTGGTCACCAGCTGGCGCTTCAGCTCATCGTCGAGCGGTGCATACTGGCCATCGGCACGACCCGGCAGCTCGGCCGCCAGCCCCCGGAGCGAATCAGGGATCCGGTAGCAGCCGCCTCCGCTCAGGAGCAGCGCGGCGAGGACGGCAGGCCCGAAGAAGCGCTGACGCGCCGGCGAGCCGGCTGTCCGGCGACGGACAAGATCGAATGTGAACATTGCTGACCTCGAGTGAGGGTGACGCCGGGGGCGCATCGACGACGACGCGCCTCCGGCAGGGGGACACGAGCTGGAGCGCCCTTCTAGCGGTCCCACTCCATCACCGGCTCGAACTCGCCGGTCTTGGGGTTCGCCTTCATGGTGACCCGCATGTGCCGGTAGTCGTGGGTCACCGCATAGACGATGGCGAAGGCGATGGCGAGCATGATCACCGCGGCGGCCGCGGACAGCATGCCGACCGCGATCATCGTGCCGATCGCGAAGATCAAGGCCACCTCCTCGGCACCGGTGAGCTTCGCCACCGGGAGCTGCGCCACCGCCGGCAGGTTGATCCGCTGAGCGACGAGCGCGAGGATCTGCTCTGCCGACTTCCCGACGAACTCCGACAGGACCGCTCGCACCTGGGAATTGCGCGCTGCGATCTCGACATGTTTCCCGTCGTCGATCAGTGTCCTGAGCTTGGCGAGCACCGCCGCCGGATCACTGAACCCCTCGCCGTTGATCTCGACCAGCGACACCGCCGGTGCCTGCCACGGCCCCCACGGCACCGGCACCACCGGCGCCGGCCCGCCGTTCCCCGTGTACGGGAACACGAGCTCCGTGCTCCTGACGCCATCGGGGCGGGTCTCGCGGATCCGCGCCCGCAAGAACAGGACGTCGGTCGGATCCGGCGCTCGCTTGTTCTCCCAGTGCCCTCTCGGCGGGAAGATGCTGTCCTGCACCCAGACCGGTGGCAGATCGACGTAGTCCTGCCAGTCCGAGGTGGTCCCCGAGAACGACCCCTGCTGGTTGGTGGTGCCCTGATAGATGGCGTCGTCACTCTTGCCGGGCAGATCGACGTCGATGAGCTCGACGGTCGCGTTCGGCACGGGCAGCGCCACGCCCCACGTACCCGGCATGTACACGATGGTTCCTCTGACCTCGAGATTTCCCATACACACTCCTTCTCTGATGCAGTCGGTTCGTTGTCAGAACTTGATCTCGCCGTCGCCCGACGTGATCAGCCGGGTCTCGACGACGTTCGAATTGGCGATCGTGTCGAATCCATCGGGGACCTGTTGAGTCCCGACGCACATCTTGACCCGCGGCGGCCAGCCCTCGACGCCACACGGGTACTCGTACGTCACGGTCCGGAACCGCGGCTGGATCGTCGGCGGAAAGATCGGCGCGTAGACCGGGATGGTGTCCTGGTAGGCGTTGTCGGCCGCGCCGCGGGCGCTCTCGCCGCCTAGCCAGCGGTGCAAGAAGTACGTCGTCATCGGCTCCGGCATCCAGTCGAGCTTGTCGGATGCAATGGCGACGCTCGCGCCGATCGAGAGCCAGTCGTCGTTGAGCGTCGAGCCGTAGCAGCTGCACGAGTAGACCATCCGCAGTCGCACGCGACTGCACCCACGCGCCTGGGCATCGGCGAGCAGGCGCCGGACGTCGGCGCTGCCGAGGGTCTCGCCATTCAGCGCGATCATCTCCGGGCTGCCGTGTCCCAGGATCACCAGGTCGATGATCCGTCCGTGCCTGCTGTGCTCGACGAGCGCGTCGAGCAGCTGCTGCCGCTTGCAACTGGCATCGGTGAGCAGCTGGACGATGTCGTACTTGCCGGCGCCCTGGAGTCGCGTCTTGAGGTCCTCGACGGTCTCGACGAGCGTGTCGATGAGATTGAAGATCTGGCTGCGCAGCGGCTCGCCGACGGCGTCCGGCAGCGGGACTCGACCGGAGTTCTCCTGCAGCAGGATGAGCACCTTTTCCGGCAGACTGACCTTGATGACGCGGCCGTCGCGCTCTTCCTTGAGCACTCTTTCCTTGGGCATGTGATTCGCTCTCTCGGGCATGGGTGGCTGTGCGGCGATGCGGATGGGCTCGCCTGCGCAGACCTCGAGAGCACGCGGCGCGCCACGTCCACGCGCCACCAAGTGGCTGAAACCACACGGCCGCTGGCGTGAGCGCCCATGTGCGTGGGCGCGCGTCCCATGTGCAGGTCGATCAGAACCCGGTAAGGAACTGCTGACCGAGCCGCGTGGACTGGCACTCGCGCGCCGTCAGACGGAACGGCTCGACGCGGTCCACGCCGGCATCGAGGCACCATCCGGCACCGACGCTGCGGAACTGCGTGCCGCGCGGCCCACGGATGAGCTCGAACTGCTGCGCGGAATCACCGTTGCAGGGCCACTGATTGACCGGTGCTGCGTGGCGATCACCGTCGCCGATGACGAGACAGCTACCGGTGGCGTCGTTGATCACCGCGACGCGGCGCGGATCGGCGACGACCGGTGCGACGTACCAGCGCTGTGACCGCTCGCCATCGCAGGCGTGCTGGACGATGCGCGTGAACCGGTCGTGATAGGAATACGCGACGTCCACGCAGAGGCCGCTGCTCGCGCTGATCAGCGCGGTCCGCGGCCGCGACGGCTCATCGGCGAACAGGGCGTTCGCCCGGGCGGTGTCCCACACATGCAGCGCGTCGGACGGCGGAGCCAGCGGCGCCCCGTCGAGGCGGACGACGGTCGGCTGCCGCTCGCGCGACTGCTCGAGGGCGTCGGCGTGCAGGATCGACGCGTGATCGTAGGGGAAGCGATCGCGCCCGTCGGGGAACGGGACGACGAAGCGGGCGACGGCGCCGGGGCTGCCGTTCTGCCACCGGATCCGGATGTAGTCGTCCCGATCGGCTCGCGAGTCCTCGTGCCAGAGGCCCAGGGCGTGCCCGATCGCGTGAACGAGGGCTCGTCCCGTGCAGGCGGACCCGAGCACGATCTCCTGCGCACCGCCGGTTCGCCCCACGTGCGACAGGCAGACCGGCAATCGCGTCGGCACGAAGCGGATGAAGTCGGGTTCGTCGGTGCGCGGCCGGAAGCGGTATAGCGTGCCGTGGGCTCCATTGCGTGAGCCATCGCAATGCTGGACCGCCGCGTCGATCGCCTGCCGCTGCGGCGCCGCGAGGCGCGGATCGATCTCGTACGGCACCACGCCGGTCGACCAGCGGCCGCCGAGGGCGACGCGCACCGGCCGCGCACCCCGGGGCGAGAGCTCGTCGATCCCGCCGAGCAGGATGTCTCCCTCCAGCACGGCGCGCCCCTCGATCTCGTCGAAGATCACGAGCCTCGGTCCGAGGTCGGTCGCGACCATCGCGCGACGCGCCGGGCTGCGGCCGCCGGCCAGCCGCTCGGCCAGCGCGAGGCTATCGTCGTAGAGCCGCATCGCGGCGGCGAGATCGCCCTGGTCCCTCCGGGCCCGCGCCAGGTGCGCCTGGACGGCGACGAGATCGCCCTGGCGATCGGGATCACTCGGTGCGTCGGCGGCCAGCCTCGCATACTCGGCGCGGCTCGCCTCGAGGGACGCGAGCGCGGCGTCGACGTCGCCGAGCGCGAGCTCGAGGTCGCCCAGGCGCCGGAGGGTCTGCGCGAGCTCGCCCCGCCAGCGGCCGCCGCCTCTCCGCCGGTCCCGGAGCGTCGCCTCGAGGAGCGCGCGCGCGACCTGGTAGCGCTCTCGGGCGGCCGCGCCGCGCCCGGCGCGCTTCTCGATCTCGGCCAGCTGGACATGAAGGAGCGCGGCCTCCCCGGGGCGGTCCGGATCGTCCGGCTCGCGCGCGGCCAGGTGTTCGCGGATGGCGAGGCCGGCCTCGCATCCCCGTCGCGCCGCGCGCAGATTGCCCTGCTCGAGCTCGCCGCGGGAGAGCCCCGCGAGGATCCGGGCACGCGCCGCCAGCTCGTCGTCGCCTTCCTGGCCCGCGAGCGCGTAGTAGTCGATGATGGCGTCGCCGAGCCCGCCCAGCGGCTGCTCGTACAGGTTGGTCTCGCGGCGCGCCGTCAGCGCGTACTCGATCAGGCGCTCGCCGGCCGCCTGCGCGGCCATCGCGGTGTCGCGCTCCTCGACGATGCGGTCGACGCTCATCACCGCGCCCGCGACCAGGACGGCCAGCAGCGCGGCCGCGACCAGCACCGGCGCGCGATGCCGTCGCAACCACCGGCGCACCAGATCGCGCGCGCCGTAATCGCGCGCGCTGACGAGCCGGCCGGTGCGGAAGCGCCGGAGATCGTCGGCGAGCTCGGCGGCGCTCGGGTATCGCGCCGCCGGATCTCGCGCCATCGCCCGGGTGACGATCGCCGCCAGATCGTCCGGGATCCCGTCCTGACGGCTCTGCAGCGCCGGCGGCGGAGAAGCCAGCACCGCCGCCAGGACCTGCTCGGCCGTCGAGCCGGTGAAGGGAGGGGCGCCGCAGAGGAGATAGTAGAGCATCGCCCCGAGGGCGTAGACGTCGGCTCGCTCGTCGACCGGTTCGCCTCGCGCCTGCTCCGGCGGCATGTACGCGGGTGTGCCGATGACCGCGCCCGCGACCGTCTCGCCGTCGTCGGCCTCGATCGCGCCGCCCGGCGGCTCGGCGCCCGCCACCCCGAGCTCCTTGGCGAGACCCCAGTCGATCACGACCGTCTCGCCGAAATCACCGACGAGCACGTTGGCGGGCTTGAGGTCCCGGTGCACGATCCGCTGGGCGTGCGCGTAGGCGAGCGCGTCGGCGACCGCGGCGAGGTTGGCGAGCAGCCCGAGCCGCTGCGCGAGCGTGGACCGCTCGTCGATGGCCCGTCGCAGCGAGCGGCCCACCACCAGCTTCATGGCCAGAAACGGCTCGCCGTTCGGCCACTGGCCGGCCTCGATGACGCTCACGATCGCCGGGTGCTGCAGGCGCGCGCTGATGCGGACCTCTCGCTCGAAGCGGCGGCGATGCGCCAGGGTCGGTACCAGGAGCTCCTTGATGGCGACCGGACGCCCCAGGCGCCGGTCGCGCGCGGCGACGATGCGGCCCATGCCGCCCTGAGCGAGCTCCTCGCCGATCTCGTAGCTCGCGACGTCGACGATCGGCAGCCCCGAGGCCGGGGCGATGCGAAAGGAGGCGGCCGCCGAGTCGCCGCAGGAAGCCGTCGCGTCAGTCTCGCGCATCGGCCCCTCGATCGAGGTCGACGAGAAAGGTCTGCTGCGGGTCGGACGGCCGGCACGCTCGCTGCCCCAGGAACACGGCGCGCGTGCCCGGGCCAGGCACCGCCAGGCAGAGCCGGCTCTCGACATTGCGGATCTGGACGCCCGGCGAGCTGGCCACGATCTCGAACTGCTGGTTCTCTGACCCGAGGCAGAACCACTGGTGCAGCCGCCCGGGCTCGAGCGGGGCGATCGGCAGGTACTTCGTGCTGTGGGTCTTCGCGTCCAGGCAATGCCCGGTATGGTCGTTCATCACATACGCCCGGTGCGGCGCGCCCGGCACCGGTGCGAAGTACCAACGCTGCACCCGCCCGCCGCGGCACGGCTCGGCGACGATCGGGATCCCGTACCCGCGCTCGGCCGGCTCGACCGACACGCACATCCGGCGGGCGACGTCGACCAGCCTCGTCCGCGGCGGTGGCGGGTCGCTGGTGAGCAGATGATTCACCGCTGCGACCGCCCACGGCCACACGGTTTCCGATCCCGCGCCCCACGTCGACCCATCGAATCCGACGATGACCGGATTCCCGTCGTGCGAGGGCGAAAACGAGTCCAGATGAAGCACCGACTTGAGGTCGTACGCGAAGCGAGCCGGGCGGTCGGGAAAGTAGTAGAGGAAGTTCGAGATCTCGTCGCGCTCGAGGTGCTCCCAGTGGATGCGCACGTGGTCGTCGCGATCGGGGCGCGACTGCTCGTGCCAGAGACCGAGCGTATGAGCGAGGGAGTGAACGAGCCAGCGGCGGTCACAGGACGGGCCGAGGAGGACGTCCTGGCGGCCTCCTCGGCGTCCCACCCGCGACAGGCAGACCGCCGCGCCGGTGGGGACGAACCTGACGAAGTCGGTCTCGGTGGTGTGGGGCCGGAACCGCGCCAGCGCACCGGCCGTCTCTCCCTGCGACGGCCGCGAACCATCCCAGGCTCGCACCGCGACGTCGATCGCCCCCCGCTGCGGCGCACCGAGCTCCGGGGCGATCTCGAACGGAACGATGCCGTCGGGCCAGCGACCTCCGAAGATCACGTCGGCGGCCTCGCCGGTGGCCGCGGCCGGCGCGAGGTCCTGCGCGCGGCCGATCACGATGTCGTCCTCGATCACCGCCAGGCCCTCGATCTCCTGGTACGCGACCCAGCGCGGCCCGAGATCGGTCCTCACGACGGCGGTTCGAAACGACTTCGGCGGCGCGGCGCCGGGCCCGGCCAGCTGCCGCGCCTGCTCGGCGCTCTGCTCGTAGAGTCGGCGCGCCCCCTCGACGTCGCCGCGGTCGCGCAGGGCGCGCGCCAGGTGAAGACCCGCCGCGATCCGATCGCCTTGCCGCTCGGCGTCCGCCGGCGCCTCGATCGCCAGCTGCACGCGAAGCCCGCGACTCGCCTCCAGCAGCGCGATCGCCGCCTCGCGCGCCCCGAGCTCGAGCTCGAGATCTCCCAGCTTCTGCAGCAGACGCGCCAGCTGGCCGCGCACGCGCGGATCGTCGGCGGTGCCCGCGACGACCGCCTCGAGCGCGCGCCGCGCGGCGCGGTACCGGCGGCGCGCCGCCACGCGGTCGCCATCCCATCGCTCGAGATCCCCGAGGCGCTCGTCGAGGCGCGCGACCTCCAGCCGCCGCGCGGTCTCGCCGGAGCGACGCGACAGCAGCCGGGTTTGCAGCTCGAGCGCCGCCTCGAGGGCCTGCCGCGCCACCGGCAGATTGGCCTTGTTCAGCTCGCCGTCGCCGAGGAGGGCCAGGGCCTGGGCGCCGCTCTCGAGGTCCGCGTCTTCCCCCTCCGCGGCGAGCCGGGTGTAGTAGTCGATGGTCTGGTTGCCGAGGCCGCGGAAGACCTCTTCGATCCGATCGGAGTCGATGCGGGCCTGGGCGAGAAAGCCGATGAGCCCTTCCCCGGCGTCGCGACGCGCCCGGGCGACGTCGCGCTCCGCCACGACGCGCCAGACGCTGACCGCGCCGCCGGCGATCAACACCACCGCCAGCGCGACCGCCACCAGCACCGAGCTGCGATGCCGGCGCAGCCAGCGCCAGACCAGCTCGCGGCTCGAGTAGTCGTGGGCGGCGACGAGGCGGCCGGTCTGGAACCGCGCGAGGTCCTCGGCCAGCTCGGCGGCGCCCGGGTAGCGCGCGGCCGGCTCGCGAGCCATCGCACGCGCCACGACCGCGCGGAGATCGGCCGGAATGCCCACCTGCCGGCGGTCGAGCGGCACCGGCGATCGGGACTGCACCTCCGCCGCTGTCGATGCGGCGGAGGCGGCGAACGGTGGGCTGCCGCAGAGGAGCTGGTACAGCGTCGCCCCGATGGCGTACACGTCGGCGCGCTCGTCCACCGGCTCGCCGCGAGCCTGCTCTGGTGGCATGTACGCCGGGGTGCCGACCACGGTCTCGCCGGGGTCGCCGTCCGTGCCAGGGCGGTCCGCGTCGACGTCGTCGCCATCCAGCGCCCTGGCGAGGCCCCAGTCGATCACCATCGCCTCGCCGTAGTCGCCGACCAGCACGTTGGCCGGCTTGAGATCGCGATGGATGATCCGCTGGCGGTGGGCATACGCGACGGCGTCTGCCACCGCGACGACGCTCGGCAACAGCGCCAGGCGTTCCTCGAGCGTGGGCCGCTGCGCGATCAGCAGGTCGAGCGAGCGACCCGTGACCCGCTTCATGGCCATGAACGGCTCGCCGCTCGGCCACTGTCCGGCCTCGAGCACATGGATGATCGCCGGGTGCTGCAGACGCGCGCTGATCCGCACCTCGCGCTCGAAGCGACGCCGGGCGCCCTCATCGGCGACGAGGAGCTCCTTGATCGCCACCGGTCGATCCAGGCGGAGGTCTCGGGCCGCCACGATCCGGCCCACGCCGGCGCGGGTGAGCTCCTCGCCGAGCTCGTAGCTCGCCGGGTCGATCGTCGGCAGGCGCGGTAGCGGTCCGTCCGGGAGATCCAGCGCGCGCCGGTCGACCGGCCGAGGCGCCCCGGTGTCGAGGGTGACCGTCTGCACCGACGCCTCGCGCTGCAGTTCCGGGGT
>Ga0075429_100005130_pt1 | contig 11264 bp, 7 predicted proteins | sample RhiMetdeltSRZDD3_FD_75295 | JGI IMG/M metagenome (GOLD analysis project Ga0075429, IMG submission 75295) | Populus rhizosphere microbial communities from Tennessee, USA - Rhizosphere MetaG P. deltoides SRZDD3 | ecosystem: Host-associated > Plants > Roots > Rhizosphere > Soil | place: USA...
CGCACGGTCACCGCCAGCGCCCAGCGGACCGCCTGGTACACGCGCCGGCGCCGTAGCCGCCCGAGCGCCGCCACGGTGCGCAGCGTGACGTGGACCGGATGCTGCGACGCCAGCCGCGGCCGCCGCTTGTGGCGCTCGCTCGAGCGCGGTCCGCGCGGCGGCCGTCCCGCGCCGGGGCGCTTGCCGCCGTGGGTGCGGAAGGGGAGCGGCTGCTGGCGGGAACGAGTCATATGATTTCGCCGATATCATTTTTTATTTATGGTTGGCAAGCTAAAGATGGTTGGTTTTTTGTCATACAGATACAATCGGCCGGATGCCGGACGCTCAGCTCACGAGGTCGTCACGCCACGCGCACTCGCCTTGCTGAAGGGGCACGGCGGCATCGCGCCATCCAGCCTCCGAAGAGAGCCTGGTCCACATCGGCGGATCCCCTCTCAATCGGGGCACCCCGTCAGGCGATCAGCCCGCGCCGCCGGCGGCGTCGTCGACGAAGCCGTCGCCGAGCGCCTCGCGCCAGGGCGCGAACGCGCGCTGGCCGCGGTCGGCGAAGCAGCTGCCGGCGGCCGCGTCAGCGCCGGCGGCGCGCGCCCGCTCGCGCGGCCCGGAGCCAGACCTCCTACTCGTAGACGATCTGCCACTGCTGGTTGTCGCGGCCGTGGCAGCGCCACTGGTGGATGTTGGCGCCGTCGGCGGTGCCGGCGCCCTTGACGTCGACGCAGCGGTTGCTGTTCACGTTGACCAGCGTCTGGTAGCCGCCGCTCGCCGACTCGAGCCGGAACGCCTGGCCGTCGCCGCCGTTGCAGCTCCAGATCTTGATGTTGACGCCGTTGCCGGTGCCGGCGCCGGCGACGTCGACGCACTTGCCGCTGTTGGTGTTGACCAGCCGGTAGCGGCCGCTGCCGAGGTCCTCGACGTCGAAGCGCTGGGCGCCGGTGCCGTTGCAGGTCCACTGCTGGACGTTGGTGCCGTTGGCGGTGCCCGACGACGCGACGTCCATGCACTTGCCGCTGTGGCGCGCCACCAGGTGCGCGGTGCGGCCCGGCCCGGGGCCGGGACCGTCGCCGCCGGTGTAGCCGTTGATCCAGTCGCGGGTGACGTCGATGCGCGTGTAGTTGTCGACGTCGACGCACGAGCCGTCGCCGCCGGTGAGATCGCCGATGACCCGCACCGAGCCGTCGCTGGCGATGGTCATGAGCGGTCCGCCGGAGTCGCCGTAACAGAGGCCGTGCCGGCCCTGGCCGTCGACGCTGACGTACTCGCCGCCGACCTCGACGATCGGCTCGGCGGTGAAGTAGCGGCGGCCAGTGCTGCCGTTCTCGGTCTGCCCGTAGCCGGCGGCCTCGGCGCTGTGGCCGACCCAGCTCGAGCCGAGCCCCTGCGCGATGATCGGGATCGGGTCGACGTCGGGCAGGCGCTGGGTGACGTCGTCGCGCAGCTCGAGCAGCGTGGTGTCGCGCGAGCCGTGGTTGACGACCCGGGCGATGGCGAAGCAGGTCGCCTGGTTGGAGCGCTCCCCGACGCAGAAGGTGTCGCCGGTGCTGACGCCGCAGTGCTTGGCGGTGAGCACCCACTTCGGCGCGATCAGGGTCGCGCTGCAGAAGATGCCGCCGGGGCCGCCGCCGGTCATCGAGCCGATGGCGCGCACCTGATCGGCGCTGAGCGGCACGTAGGTCGGCGACGTCGTGCCGTAATAGACGCCTTCTTCACTACTGCCCAGCTGGTCGGCGCCGTCATCGGCGACACAACCGATGACCGCCAGGCCGGACGCGAGCACAGATCCAGCGAATCGAGCAACCGACATGAGAATCCTCCCTCGGTGAGCGACGCTGCCTCCGCGCCGAACGCTAGCCGCGCCCGGCGCCGCGGCGCGCCGGCGGCGGCCCAACAATGGCTATCACCGAGTGATAACGCGCGAAAAACTGCAATCGACAACACCACGGCAGTGTCGATCATTATCAATGTGAATACCGAACATTCACCGATCGCGCGTACCCGCGCTGGCGCGCCCGACGCGCTCCACCCGCGCGCGCCGGACCGAGGTACCATCCGCGCCATGCGCGCCTGGCGAGCTCACAGCTACGGTCCCTACCGCGACGTCCTCTCGTTGGACGACTGCGCCGATCCCGAGGTCCCCGAGGCGGGCGCGGTCATCCGCGTCGCCTCGGCCAGTCTCAACTTCCCCGACCTGCTCTCGATCGCGGGCAAGTACCAGGTCAAGGCGCCGCTGCCGTTCGTGCCCGGCATCGAGGCCGCCGGCACCGTGGTCGCCGCCGGCGCCAAGAGCCGCTTCCGCACCGGCCAGCGGGTCCTCGCCTACAACCTGTGGGGCGCCTTCGCCGAGCGCATGGCCGCTCCCGACGCGTTGCTGTTCGCGATCCCGGACAGCCTCGGCGACGACGCCGCCGCCTCGCTCATGGTCACCTACCAGACCTCGTACTTCGCCCTGATCCACCGCGCCGCGCTGCGCGCCGGCGAGACGCTGCTCGTCCACGGCGGCGCCGGCGGCGTCGGCATCTCGGCGATCCAGCTCGGCAAGGCGCTGGGCGCCACCGTCATCGCCACCGCCGGCGCCGACGACAAGCTCGAGGTCTGCCGCCGCGCCGGCGCCGATCACGTCGTCAACTACAAGGAGGACGACTTCGTGGCGGCGGTGCAGCGGATCACCGGCGGCAAGGGCGCCAACGTCATCTATGATCCGGTCGGCGGCGACGTCTTCGACAGGAGCCTCAAGTGCATCGCCTGGGAGGGCCGCCTCCTCGTCATCGGCTTCGCGTCGGGGCGGATCCCGGAGCTGCCGATGAACCGGGTGCTGCTCAAGAACATCGCGGTGGTCGGTCTCTACTGGGGCGCCTACCTGAACCACGCCCCCGACAAGATCCAGGCCTGCCACGACGCGCTCCTGAAGCTCCACGCCGAGGGCAAGATCGCGCCCATCGTCTGGAAGGCGTTCCCGCTCGCCGAGCTGCCGGCGGCGCTCGAGGCGCTCGAGAGCCGCGCCAGCTACGGCAAGGTCGTGGTCCGCCCCTGACCGGTCAGGTCGAGCGGGACGTGGGTCCAGAGCGACGGGTTCTCCTGAGTGATGAACCCGACGTAGACGCCGTCCGGTGACAGGGTCGGCGTGAACGCCCCGAGCTCATCGCTGGTGGCGAGCTCGAGCCAGTGCCCGTCGGGCTGGACCTCGATCACCACCGAGCCGTGGCCGCGCTCGAGCACGGCGATGACCCTCCCGTCGGGCGCGATCGAGAAGCCGTAGCCGGGCACCAGGCGCGCCGGCGGCGACAGCACGACCTGCTTCTCCGCGCCGGTACGGACGTCGGTCCAGACGAAGCCGCGCGAGTTGCCGGCGACCAGCCAGTGCCCGTCGGGCGCCAGCTCGGTCGTCGACTCCGGCACCGGCCGCGCCGGCTCGAGCGCCGCCTTGATCTCCATCGTCTCGGGATCGAACCAGTGCGCGACGCCGCCGGTCCACACGACGCACAGCCCGCGCGGCGGGCAGACCGCGCGCGTACCGTCGCACGGCACCGGGATGGCGTCGCTGCGGTCGACGCCGTCGCGGCGGGCGAAGCGGTGCAGCTTGCAGTCGCGGTTCTCGCCGGTCGAGTAGAGGATGCCGTCGTGGAACGCGGTCATGAGCGACGCGCCGATGGGCCCGATCCGATGGACCACCGAGTGCTCGCCGGTGGTCGACGTCCGGATCAGCACCCGGTCGCGGCCGATGCGCGACAGCACGACCAGATCGTGATCGCCGAGCCAGCCCATGGTCACAAAGTCGTTGCTGGCCTCCGTCGGTACCGCCGCGATGTCCGAGATCCGGACCGGCGCGGTGCGCCGGATCGGCACCTGGTAGACGCTGCGCCGGTAGTCCAGCGACCGGACCAGGACGCCGGCGTGGCCGCCGGTGACCTCGAGGATGACCGCGTCCGGGATCGAGTAGACCCCCTCCGACACCCACGCCTGGTCGCCGCGCTGCTCCCAGAGCAGGCGCAGCTCGGCGCGCTCGATGCCGTGGCCGCGCGGGTAGGCCAGGACGCCGGGCGCGATCCAGCGGCCGCAGCCGCCGTCGGGATCCTGGTGGCGGACCTCGCCGGTGGCGGCGTCGAGCACGCGCAGGCCGTCGATCTTGGCGACCACCGCGATGAACCGCCCGTCGCGCGACCACGCCGGACAGTTCAGCGCGTGGCGCTCGCCGGCGAGGAGGGTGCGGGTGGCGCGCGTCGCCAGGTCGGTGACGAGCAGACGCGCGCCGTCGACGCTGGCCATGGCGCGGCCGCCGGGGCTGACGTCGACGGTGCCGCCCTGGCAGGTCGGATCCGGCGCCAGCAGGACCGAGGGCTCGCCGGCGGTGCTGACGTGCCAGACCGAGCAGGCGCCGCCGAGCTTGTCGTCGACGACCAGCCAGCCGTCCTGGCCGGACGAGTGGACCGCCCACGGAAGGGCGCCGCCCGGGGCGTGGACCTCGAGCCGCTTCTCGGCGACCCCCTCGCGGTCGCGCAGCCAGATCTCGTCGCGCACGATCGACGCCAGGGTCTTGCCGTCGTCGAGGAGGACGATGCTCGAGCTGTCGTCGCGGCGCCGGCGCAATACGGTGGTCGGCGTGCCGGCGATGGCGCCGCCGATGGCGGCGTCGCCGCGGCGCGGCCGGACCTCCGACGGCACCATCACCAGCGCGGTCGCGGCGACGACGCCGCCGACCACGGCGGCGACCCCCGCGGCGGCGACCACGGCGAACCGGGTGCGCGCCCGCCGACGCGCGACCGCGTCGAGGAGCGCGCGCAGCGACGGCCACCGCTCCTCCGGCTTCTGGGCCAGGCCGCGCTCGACGGCGCCGCGCAGCCAGCGCGGCACCCGCCGCGGCTTCGGCCGCGCCTCCGGCGTGGCCGCCTTGTCCTCGCCGCCCTTGACGACCTGCGGGCGCACGCCGAAGAGCGCCTCCCACGCCGTGACGCAGAAGGCGAACTGGTCGGCGCGGACGTCGAAGCGGCGGCCCTGGCGCTGCTCCGGCGCCATGTACGCCGGCGTGCCGACGATGGCGGTGCCGTGGGTGAGGTCCGGATCGCTGGAGCCGATCGCGAAGGCGCCGTCGAGCGAATCGGCGCCGGCCTCGGTCGACAGGAGCTTGGCGAGGCCGAAGTCGGTGACCCGCGGCTCACCGTCGGCGCCGATCAGGACGTTGTCCGGCTTGAAGTCGCGGTGGACCAGGCCGGCGTCGTGGGCGGCGGCGAGGCCGCGGCCGGCGCGCTCGAGGACGTCGATCACCTCGCGCCACGACCGCGACCGCTCCTTGAGCCAGCCGCGCAGGGTGGTGCCCTCGACCAGCTCCATCGCGATGTAGAGGTGGTCGCCGGCGGTGCCGACGTCGAACACGGTGACGACGTTGCGGTGCGACAGCCGCGCCATCGCCTGGCCCTCGCGGGCGAGCTGCTCCTCGGAGCGGGCGTGGCCGAGGGCGCCCGGGTGCACCAGCTTCAGCGCGACGTCCCGGCCGAGGCGCGGGTCGCGAGCGCGGTAGACGGTGCCCATGCCGCCGCGGCCGAGCACCCCGATGAGCTCGTAGCGATCGATGCGGGCGCCGACGCCGGGCAGCGCGGCGACCCCGCGGGCGGTCGGCGGCGCGCTCCCCTGCGACGCGGGCAGGGTGGTATCCCGCGCCGTCGTGGTCTTGTAGGCGTCGTCGCCGCTCGACACGCCGAGGAACGTAGTCCGATCGCATCACCCCGGTGGGCGGACAGCCTTGGCAGCTTGTGGCACGTGCTGCACGGTCTCCCACAGATAGACGGACGCTCGGGCGCGGCCGGCGCGTCGCCCCCGGCCCCGGTTCGTAGTATGAGCGGAGGTGGTGAAACCGGAGGGCGCCGACCCGGCCGACGAGACCGTCGCCGCCAGCGAGACCACGGCGGCCACGGCCGGATCGCCGTCGCCCCACCTCGCCGACGACGTCGGCAGCGCCGTGCTGCCCGGCGCCCGCATCGGCCGCTACGAGCTCGGCAGCCGGATCGGCATCGGCGGCATGGGCGAGGTCTTCACCGCGCGCGACACCGAGCTCGGTCGCCGCGTCGCCGTGAAGCTGGTCCGCCCGCGCCCCGGCGATCTCGTGATGGCGCAGGCGCGGCTGCGGCGCGAGGCGCAGGCGCTGGCCCGGCTGTCGCACCCGAACGTGGTCGCCGTCCACGACATCGGCACCCACGGCGACCGCCTGTTCATCGCGATGGAGCTCCTCGAGGGCGGCACCCTGCGCGACTGGCTGCGCGCCGCGCGGCCGTGGCCCGAGGTGGTCGAGCGCTTCGCGCGCGCCGGCCGCGGCCTCGCCGCCGCCCACGCCGCCGGCCTGGTCCACCGCGACTTCAAGCCGGACAACGTCCTCCTCGACAAGGACGGCGAGATCCGGGTCGCCGATTTCGGCCTGGCCCGCACCCTCGACGGCGATCCGAGCGATCCGTCCGTCCGGGATCCGGACAGCCCGCTCGCGCCGAGCGGCGAGCTGGCGACCGATCCGCTGGTCACGCTGACCCGCACCGACGCCATCGTCGGCACGCCGGCGTACATGGCGCCCGAGCAGCGCCAGGGCCGCGCCGTCGACGCCCGCGGCGATCAGTACAGCTTCTGCGTCGCCTTCCACGAGGCCCTGGTCGGGGTTCGCCCCGGCGCCGCGCCGTCGGGGGCCGCGCCGCCGCCGCGCCGCGAGGCGCCGGGCTGGCTGCTCGCGCTCCTCGAGCGCGGCCTGGCGCCCGACCCGGCCGATCGCTGGCCGTCGCTGCAGGCGCTGCTCGCCGCCATCGACGCGCACGAGCGCGGCCGCCGCCGCGGCCGCCGGCTGGCGGCGACCGCGCTGACCGCGCTGATCGGCGGCGCCGCCGCGGTCGCCGTCGCCCTGGTCGCGTCGCGAGCGCGGTCGGCCGGCGACGCCACCGTCGCCCCCAGCGAGCTGCGCGTCCTCCACCTGACCCGCTACCGCGGCGCCGGCGACCCGTGGAACACGTCGGCGTCGTGCGACGGCGCCCGGCTGGCCGCGATCTCCCACGACGCCCGCCAGCTCTGGATCGAGGACGTCGCCACCCAGGCGCGGACGCCGATCGAGCTGCCGCCGGAGGCCGCCGCCATCGAGCCGATCGAGTCGTTCCGGCTCGGCTGCGGCCACCAGCTGGCCGCCTTCCTCGACACCGGCGACGGCGTGTCGCTGTGGAGCCGCGACCTCGACCGCGGCACCTGGACCCGCCGCGCGCCGGCGGTGAGCGGGCCGTGGCTGGTCGATCTGCTCCCCGACGGCGAGCGGATCGTCGTCGCCGACGGCACCGGCCTGTCGGTGATCGGCGGCGCCGGCGGCAAGGACCTCCACCGCGACCTGCCGGCCGACGCCGCGCCCCTCGCGGTCGCCGCCGCCCCCGACGGCGGCGTCCTCCTGGTCGGGCGCAGCTCGCTGCAGCGCTTCGACGCCGCCCTGCGCCCGGGTCCGGTCGTCGACGCGCCGCCGGGCGACCGGCTGGTCGACGCCGACTGGGTGTCGTCGCGTTACGCGGCGGTGGTGACGATCGATCAGACGTCGTCGATGCGGCTGTACGAGGTCGGCCCGTTCCCGGCCGGCGGCGGCGCGATGCGCTGGCGCCTGCTCCGCCAGCAGGACGCCGAGCGGCCGCTGGGCGTCGAGTACACCGCGCGCGGCCTGTACGTGCAGAGCTACGTCAACGTGCGCGCCAGCTGGTTCGCCGACCTGGCGGCCCTGACCGACGAGGGCGCGCTCCACCGGATCCCGACCGGCGCCGCCTCCGACTTCACGATCCAGGGCTGGGTCGGCGACGATCGCCTCGCCCTGACCATCCAGTCCGGGCCGCGGACGCGGGCGTCGGTGGTCGGCGTCGACGGTACCATCGCGCTGCGGGTCGCCAGCGAGCACAGCACGTGGGCGATGGCCGCCAACGGCGACGCGCTCGCCGCCATCGAGTACGTCGAGGGCACCGGCTGTCGCGTCGTGGTCGCGCCGTTCGCCGACGGCGGTCGGCGCTGGACCACGGCCGGCAGCCTGTCGCCCTGCCCGTCGGCGCACGACGTCGTCTGCGCCGGCGGCGCGGCGACGCCGTGCCTGCTCGAGCGCCGCGTCGACGGCGAGCTGCGCTTCCTGCGCTTCGATCCGTTCCGCGGCACCACCGGCGCGGTCGCGTACCGGGTCAAGAGCGGCGGCGCCGGCTCGAGCTTCTCGGCGCTGTCACCGAGCGGCCGCTACCTCGCGATCCCCGACCACGGCGTGTCGATCGTCGACCTCACCACCGGCACCGCCCGCGCGATCGCGCTCGATCGCGCGCCGTCGTACCTGGCGTGGGCGCCCGGCGATCGCGCGCTCATCGCGACCGGCTTCGAGAACGACGCCGGCATCGCCGAGATCGACGTCGCCACCGGCCGCTGGCGCACGCTCGTCGAGCCCGGCCCCGACTGGATCGCGCGACCTGCGATCTCCTCCGACGGCCGCCGCCTCGCCGTCCTTCGCATGCCGCTCGCTCCGGCGACCTGGCTGCTCGAGGGCTACCGGCCGGCGAAGTGATGTTGGCCAGCTGACGATTGGCCTCGCCCCCGTTGGGAGTTCGGTTCCCGCGACCTCCTCGACGCGGTGCGACGACGATCGCCGACGCCACCGACCCTTGCCGGGCGACCTCGCGTTGGACAATATGCCGCGCGAAAGCGAGGTTGTTTCCATGAAGGTTCTCCTGACCGGCGCCGGCGGCCAGATCGGCCAAGACCTGATCGCCGCGCTCGCCGCCGCCGGCCACCGCGTGGTCGCCACCGACATCGCGCTGCGCCCGCACATGCGCAACGGCGCCGGCGTCGAGTGGCGCGCGCTCGACGTCGTCGACGGCGGCGCCGTCGCCCAGCTGGTCGCCGACGTCAAGCCGGAGCTGGTCTTCCACCTGGCGGCGATCCTGTCGGCGCGCGGCGAGAAGGATCCGATCACCGCCTACCACGTCAACCAGACCGGCACCTGGAACGTGCTCGAGGCGTGCCGCGCTGCCGGCGTCGGCCGCCTGGTCTTCACGTCGAGCATCGCCGTGTTCGGGCCCGGACTGGCCGATCCGACCCCCGACGACGTGCCGCTCCACCCGGCGACGATCTACGGCGTCACCAAGGTCTCCGGCGAGCTCCTGTGCGAGTACTACCGCCGGCGCTGGGGCATGGACATCCGCGGCGTCCGCTTCCCGGGCCTGATCTCGGCGGCGATGCCGGGCGGCGGCTCCAGCGACTACGCCCTCTTCATGTACGTCGACGGCGTCCGGGTCGGCGCCTACGAGGCGTTCTGCCGCCCCGACACCCGCATCCCGCTCATGTACATGCCGGACGGCGTGCGCGCCCTCCTCGAGCTGTCGGCCGCCGACGCGTCGAAGCTGCAGCGCACCGTCTACAACATCGCCGGCTTCTCGCCGCGCGCCGACGAGATCGCGGCGTCGGTGGCGCGCGCCCTGCCCGGCGTCCGCTTCACCTTCGCGCCGGATCCGCTGCGCCAGGGCATCCTCGACTCCTGGCCGCGCGCCCTCGACGACGCCTGCGCCCGCCGCGACTGGGGCTGGCGGCCGCGCTTCGATCTCGAGGCGATGACCGCCGATCTGATCCCGCGCGTGCGCGACCTGATCGCCAGCGGCGCCAACCTCGAGCACTCCTGAGGCACGCATGTACGACAAGGCCAAGCAGCACTACGCGGCGATGCTCGCCGAGATCCGCGACGCCGGGCTGTGGAAGCACGAGCGGATCCTCGAGTCGCAGCAGTCGTCGCACATCCAGGTCGGCGGCCGCGAGGTCGTCAACTTCTGCGCCAACAACTACCTCGGCCTGTCCAGCCATCCCGAGGTGATGGCGGCGGCGCGGCGCGCCCTCGACGATCGCGGCTACGGCCTGTCGAGCGTGCGCTTCATCTGCGGCACCCAGGACCGCCACAAGGAGCTCGAGGCCGCGGTCTCGACGTTCCTCGGCACCGACGACACCATCCTCTACTCGTCCTGCTTCGACGCCAACGGCGGCCTGTTCGAGACCGTGCTCGGCGAGGAGGACGCCATCATCTCCGACGCGCTCAACCACGCGTCGATCATCGACGGCGTCCGCCTGTGCAAGGCCGAGCGCCACCGCTACGAAAACGACAACCTCGACGATCTCGAGGCCAAGCTCAAGGCGACCCAGGGCCGCCGCCTGCGCATGATCGCCACCGACGGCGTCTTCTCGATGGACGGCACCATCGCCCGCCTCGACGCCATCTGCGACCTGGCCGAGCGCCACGACGCCCTGGTCATGGTCGACGACAGCCACGCCACCGGCTTCGTCGGCAAGACCGGGCGCGGCACCGCCGAGCTGCGCAACTGCATGGCCCGCGTCGACATCGTGACGTCGACCCTCGGCAAGGCGCTCGGCGGCGCCTCCGGAGGCTTCACCAGCGGCCGCAAGGAGATCATCGATCTCCTGCGCAACCGGTCGCGGCCGTACCTGTTCTCGAACACGCTGGCGCCGCCGATCGTCGCCGGCAGCCTGGCCGCGATCGCGCTGGTGTCGGCGTCGACCGCGCTGCGCGACAAGCTCGAGGCCAACACCCGCCGCTTCCGCACCGCGATGACCGCCGCCGGCTTCGCCATCCGCCCCGGCGAGCACCCGATCGTCCCGGTCATGCTCGGCGACGCCCGCCTCGCCGTCGAGTTCGCGGCGAAGCTCCTCGACGAGGGCATCTACGTCATCGGCTTCTCGTACCCGGTGGTGCCCAAGGGCCAGGCCCGCATCCGCGTCCAGCTGTCGGCCGCGCACAGCGAGGCCGACATCGATCGCGCGGTCGCGGCGTTCGCGACGATCGGCCGCCAGCTCGGCGTCGTCGCCTGAGCTCCGGAGTCGCCGTGCAGAAGGAGCTCATCGTCGCTCGCATCCAGGCCGCGCTCCCCGACGCCGTGGTCGAGCTGCAGGACCTGACCGGCACCGCCGATCACTGGAAGGCGACGATCGTGTCGTCAGCCTTTGCCGGAAAAAGTCTGATCCAGCGCCATCGCCTCGTCATGGCGGCGCTCGCCGAGGAGATGAACGGCCCGATCCATGCCTTCACACTCGATGCCTTCACGCCTGACGAGGCGGCTCAGCGTAGGTGACGCATCGCGTTCATCGCGCGTAGATAGCCGCACACGCGCCCACACTGGAATACCGGAAAGTTCCGTAAGTAATTGGACTTACCGGATTTCTTGCGCCAGTCTTTGCGATGGCAAAGCGAGGACATGCGTGCGGTTACCTACTTTGACCAGACGTGGAAACAACGGCTG